>Ga0302326_10001427_pt1 | contig 60933 bp, 46 predicted proteins | sample Palsa_T0_3_FD_202264 | JGI IMG/M metagenome (GOLD analysis project Ga0302326, IMG submission 202264) | Peat permafrost microbial communities from Stordalen Mire near Abisko, Sweden - Palsa_T0_3 | ecosystem: Environmental > Terrestrial > Soil > Palsa > Peat permafrost | place: Sweden: Abisko...
TTTCAGCCGCTGCTTTACCAGGTAGCGCTGGCTGTGCTGTCGCCAGCCGACATTGCGCAGCCCATTCGAACCATCCTCCGACGCCAGGCCAACACGCAGGTCCTCATGGACGAGGTTATCGGGATCGATGCGGGTGCGCGGCAGATATCGCTCGGATCGGGCGCACGACTGCCTTTCGACTACCTGGTGCTGGCCACCGGTGCAACGCACTCCTATTTTGGCCATGAAGACTGGGCTCCGTTTGCGCCCGGCCTCAAATCAATCGAAGACGCGACCGAAATTCGCCGCCGTGTGCTGCTGGCGTTCGAATTGGCTGAACGCCAGATGCAGGAACACGGCTGGCATCCTCCACTGAATTTTGTCGTAATCGGCGGAGGGCCCACAGGAGTCGAACTGGCAGGCGCCATCAGCGACATTACCAAGCTTTATATGCGCCATGATTTTCGCCACATTGACCCTACAACCGCGACGGTGTTGCTGCTCGATACTGGACCGCGAATTCTGGCAGCCTATCCGCCCGATCTTTCCGCCAAAGCGGAGGCAGAGCTGAAACATCTGGGAGTCGATGTGCACACTGGCACTCAGGTCACGGGAGTTGGTCCAGGATGGGTGGAGGCCGGGGGGCAACGTATCGATGCGGCGGTGACCTTGTGGGCCGCAGGTGTGCAGGCGTCGCCACTAGGCAAGATGTTGGGGGCGCCTGTGGACAAACGGGGCTGCGTGCTTGTCGATGACAGACTCAATCCGCCCGGCATGCCGGAGATCTTCGTCCTGGGCGACCTGGCGCACTTCGAGCAGGATGGCCACCAAGTGCCGGGAGTGGCCCAGCCCGCGATGCAGATGGGTGATCATGTCGGCCGAATGATTGCCGCCGATCTCAAGGGAAAGACCCGGCCCGCATTCCGCTACTTTGACAAAGGGGACATGGCGACCATCGGCCGCATGGCCGCAGTAGCGAAAGTGGAGTGGCCCTTCAAAGCGCACATGAGCGGCTTTCTCGCCTGGATCACGTGGATCTCAGTGCACATTTTCTTTCTGATCGGTTTCCGCAACCGGATTTCCGTGTTCGCCGCGTGGGTCTGGACCTACTTCACATTTACGCGTGGCGCTCGATTGATTACGGGCGACCAGAACCTGCCTGGCTGGAAGGATCAACTGGCTGCCGGGCCTGCAAATGAGGGTGCCGCGAAGGCCGCCGAGTTGAAGTGAGGGGCTGATTCTGTCGAGTAAACTGGTGGAGAGATGCTCGACCTGGGATTTGTCCGGGGAAACCTGGAAAAAGTGGAAGAAAAGCTGCGAGCGCGCGGCGCTGACCCGGCTGCATTGCTGGGAGATTTTCGAGCCCTCGATTTGCGGCGGCGCGAGGCCATTACACAAGCAGAGCAATTGAAGGCGCGCCGCAATGAACTAAGCCAGAAAGTGGGAGCGCTGAAAAAGTCCGGCCAGGACGCTACGGCCGTGATGGATGAGACGCGCGCTTTGAAAGACCGGCTCGACGAACTGGACAAGACAGCTGCGGAGCTCGACGATCAAATGCGTCTTTCGCTCGCGCGCATTCCGAACCTGACGCGCGATGAAGTGCCAGCCGGTTTGTCGGAAGCCAACAATGTCACCGTCAAGACCTGGGGCGACAAGCGCACATTTGATTTTGAACCGAAGCCGCATTGGGAGCTCGGTGAAGCTTTGGGAATTCTCGATCTGGAACGTGCGGCAAAGCTAAGCGGCGCGCGATTTGCGGTATACATGGGTGCCGGGGCGCGGCTGGAGCGGTCGCTGATCGGCTTCATGCTGGACATGCATACACAGCGGCACGGCTATACGGAAGTGTTGCCGCCGTTCATGGTCAACAGCAAAAGCCTGTTCGGAACCGGCCAGTTGCCGAAATTTGCCGAGGATCTTTTCCGCTGCTCTGACGCCGATGTTGAGGCTGTGACGCGCGGCGAATTCAAAGACAATGACCACTGGCTTATTCCGACCGCTGAGGTCCCGGTCACCAATCTTTATCGCGATGAGAATCTGGACGAAGCGCGGCTCCCGATTTTGCTCACGGCGTACACGCCCTGCTTCCGCGCCGAGGCTGGAGCTGCGGGCAAAGACACGCGTGGCATCATTCGCCAGCACCAGTTTCAAAAAGTTGAGCTGGTGAAGTTCACGCGGCCGGAGGAGTCGGACGCAGAGCACGAGAAGCTCACGCGGAATGCAGAGGAGATTCTTGAAGCACTGAAGCTCCCTTATCGCCGCGTGCTGTTGTGCACCGGCGACACTGGATTTTCTGCCGCAAAAACCTTCGATCTCGAAGTCTGGCTGCCAGGCCAGCAACTGTATCGGGAGATTTCGTCGTGCTCGAACTTCGAGGCGTTCCAGGCGCGGCGGGCCAACATTCGCTTCAAGCCGGACGGCAAAGGCAAAACTGAGTTTGTCCACACGCTGAACGGAAGCGGGCTGGCAGTGGGCCGCACATGGCTCGCGATCCTCGAGAACTACCAGCATGCCGATGGGTCTGTGATTGTGCCAGATGCGCTGCGGCCTTACATGGGCGGCCTGGAAAGGATCACCGCTAGGACAGTATGAACAAGATCCTGAAGAGCTACTTTTACTGGACGTATCCGCGCGGCAATGTTCACTACGACGTGATGGTGTCGCTGATCCTCATTTTCATTTTTGTTACCCCGCAATTCTGGAATTTCGGCGACAAGCCTTCGAAGGCTTCGGGGCCGGCACATCCGATCACGGTTGTGGGCGATGGCGACCACGACGTCATCGTGTCCGTGCAAGCCTCGGATGTGCACATCCCCGAAGGCGCTTCGAACAACGAAGTGAAGAAGGCACTGCGCATGGCCATTGAGCCGGTCACAGGCGACGCTGTTTTTGTGGAGCGGTGGGAGACGGCGAGCGACGGCCAGGGCAATGTCATCTGGAGAATCTGGGCGCATCGCTAGGAAAGAACGTCGATCTGCCGTGTCATGGCATCCAAGAAACAAAGGAATCTTATGTTTCTGAGACGGAAATTGATGGTGGCCGCTGCATTGGCCTGTTTTGCGCTGCCGGATTGCGAATTGCTGGCCGCGGACGATCTGCAGAGTGTGCTGCATCAGCTTGACGTCGCTGCGGCAAACTTCCGCACTACGGCTGCCGATTTCGAATTCGACTCCATCCAAACGGACCCGTTTCCACAAACGGACGTGCAAAAGGGCACCGTCTACTACGAGAGGAAAGGCACCGCTTTCTCGATGGCGGCGCACATTGCGGAATTCAATGGCAAGCCGGCTCCAAAGATGTATTCGTATTCCGGCGGACACCTTCAGTTGTTTGAACCGATGATCGACCAGGTGACGCGAATCAACAAAGCCAGCGCATACGAGGGCTACCTGATGCTTGGCTTCGGCGCCAGCGGCAAAGAGCTCGCCGACAAATGGGATATTAAATATGCCGGCCCTGAGACGGTGGGCGGAGTGAAGACCGACAAGCTCGAACTCGTTGCCAAAGACCCGACCGTGCGCAAGAATCTGCCCAAGGTAACGATCTGGATCGATCCCACGCGCGGCGTGAGCCTGAAGCAGGTCTTTGACGAGGGACAAGGACAATCGCGCGTCTGCACTTACTCGAACATCAAAGTCAGAGATCCACTACCCGCGGACGCTTTTACGTTCAAAACGGATAGCAAGACACAGTACCTCGATCACTAGGGTGGACTGTGTCAACAGGTGTCAGCCCTGCAATTCTGTTCTCAGGCAGTCGCGCGGAAACTGAATAGACGCGCCACCGCAACGCCGCCCAACGCAAACAGCATCGGAAAGCACTCCAGTGTGTACCGCGCTTCGGGCGGACACACCGTGAACAACATGGCACTGCGCAAAAGCATGTAGGCCAGCATCCATGGCCAGAGGCGCGGGCGCAGACAGAGTCCAGTGAAGCCCAGCAGCAAATAGAGCGCGTTGAGAACTGCGTAGAGCCAGCTGAAGCGCGTCTCGACATGATGGTGCGCGTAGACCCACCAGTCGAGATCGATGGGCAGGTTTTCGACACGAGGACGCAACCACATATCAGCGACGCGTCCCATCGGCAGCCCCAGGAAATAGCGCAATGGATATGCGGCGATTCGCTCGTCGGCCAGCCTTGCAAACCCAGCATCAATCTCCGGCGTCAGGTTGTAACTGTAGTTGTAGGCCGAGGCCAGCGCGGCTGTTTCGTCCTGCTGCGCTGGCGTGTCGAAAGCTCGGTTGGGCAGCTTGCCGACGTCGAGTTCATCCCCCGGAATGTTCCAAACCACGTTGTAGGTGGAGACAAAATCGAGGCACCAGGTCTTCACCCAGCGATCCCAACCGGGAGTCAGCGGGTCGCCGGGATCGGTCGCTGAGCGCGGAGCCAGCGGTTGAAAGACATGGAAGACCTGCCAATTGCGCCAGGTCCATACGGCGGATGGAGCGAGGGCGAGAAATCCACAAACAACGGCCATCCTAATCTGGCGCGAGGCTGGGAAGGGTCGGTCGGCGTTTCGCAGACCCATGAACAGTGCGGGCGCAAGAGCAACCGCTGCCAGCGCGCCGTCGGGCCGGAGTAACGCTGCATAGGTCACCGCAAGGGTGAATGTCAGGGCGGGTCCCCAGCCTGGCCGCTCCTGAAAACGGGCAGTCGACCACAATGCCAGCGCCAGGACAAAAAGCGTGGGACCTTCTGTCAACGGGTTCGCCGCGTACACCGCGGTAAAGGGACAAAGCACAGCGAGCCACAGCGCTGCGTGCAGAGAACCGTTCTTGAAGGCCGCCGGAGCGATGCGGCGCGTGAAATCTGCGAGGAAGAGGCAGCCCGCCAGTTCCATTGCGATTTGCATCCGTACCACCGCGGTGTAGTTCCCTACCCCGAAGACTTTAAAGCAAATCGCTAGAAAGAAGGGATAGCCCGGCAGGCGAATCAACGTGGAAAATGCCTGCCCTGAGCCGACAGTCAACGCATAACGCCCGTGAAGAAGCAGGTTCTTCGCGATGTCTCCGTAGACCTGCGTGTCCCCATTGGTCTCAAAGAAGTGCCGGAGCATCCAAAGGCGCAAGAGAAAGCCGGAAACCAGCGCCGAACCAATCGACAGTTTCGCGCGCAGGCTCATAACCATTGGACTTGCGGCGTTCGATTGACTCAAAGAAGCGGCTTCCATACGATTCGTACTGTATAGCCTAGACTGTCTCCCCTGGCGAAAGTAGAAACGAAAAGTACCATGCCCGATAAGCAGATTTTTTTCGATCCCCAGCGAAAGCGTTGGAAACGGCTGCGGCGCATCATTGATGCGACAGCGGTGCTGAGCACGCTGGTGCTTGCGGGCTTCATCTTCAACGTTCTGCGTAGCCAGCCGTTGCCAGAGCTGCTGTTGCCGGCGTTCCGCCACAACTACAAGGCGCTCCCCGACCGGCCAGCGGCGCCGCGTGGCGCTAAAGCCGTGAAGCCAGCGCGCCGCAAGACGACACGTTTGCCTTCCGACATCCCGTTCAACACGGGCGAGGGTTTGCGTGCTGCCTATTATGTGCCGTACGACGAGGCAAGCTACTCATCGTTCAAGCAGCATGTCCACCAGATCGACATGCTGTTTCCGGAGTGGCTGCACGTTGACTCATCCAAGCCTGCCCTGCTGGCAATCGACAACGAAAGCCATCGCGCCTATCCCGTTTTGGATGGCGATACGGTTCATGATCCCGACGATTTGGGCCGGATCAAGCGAACGATTCAGCTGGCTCGGGAAGACACGGAGATTTTTCCTCACGTTAACAACTACAACTCGAATACCCAGGACTGGGACGCCAAAGTCGGCGATCTTTTGAAGGACGCGAGGAACCGCGCGGCGCTGCGCCAGCAAATCCTGCGCTTTCTCGCCGCCTTCCCGGCTTATCGGGGTATCTCGGTCGATTTTGAAAGCCTGTCGGATGACGCAACGCCGGCGTATATGGCATTTATCCAGGAACTCTATGCCGACATGCACCCGCGCAACCTGCGGCTCTACGTGACGACGGCTGCGGGCACCGACAATAAGGTTCTCAAGGTCATCGCGGCCGATTCCGACGGCGTGGTCCTGATGAACTACGACCAGCACGAGGCGACGAGCGATCCGGGGCCTATTGCGAGCCAGGACTGGTTCGTTGCCAATCTGACCCGCGTGCTCAAGTCGGTCCCGAAGGAAAAGCTGATATGCGCCATGGGAAACTACGGCTACGATTGGACGCTGTCGATTCCGCCTCCGGCGAAGCGGGGCCACAAACAGCCGAAGCCGGAAGTGCTGAACACGGAGGATCTACCCGTCTCGGACGCGTGGCAGCGCGCGTCGGATGCGGATGCCGATCTAAATCTCGACTACGATTCGCTCAATCCGCATTTCGACTACATCGACGAGGACAACAATCAGCGCCACGTCGTTTGGTATCTCGATGCCGTGACGTTGCTCAACGAAATGCGAGCGGCACGGCAACTCGGACTGCAAACATTTGCCTTGTGGCGTCTTGGTTCCGAGGACAGCTCGCTGTGGAATGTGTGGGACAAGCCCAGCAACCCGAATTCGCTGGAAGCACTCCGACTCGTTGAGCCCGGGTACAGCGTGGACATCGAAGGTGAAGGCGACATTATGCGCGTGACCGGGTTGTCCCAGGCAGGCACGCGGACCGTGCAAGAGGATACAGACGAACCGAATCTACAGCGCCGGCTCATCATCGATGAGCATATGGACGTCTACCCGCAGACCTACTCGATCGACTACTACGGGTACCATCCGAACCAGGTGGCGCTCTCGTTCGACGACGGGCCCGACCCCAAGTGGACACCGCGGATTCTCGACATTCTGAAGAAGGAAAACGTGAAGGGCACGTTCCTCATCATCGGGGAAGAAGCTCTTGAAAACATCGGCTTGTTGAAACGCGAACTGCGCGAAGGCCACGAGCTGGGAAACCACACCTACACTCATCCCGATATCAGTGAAGTCTCGTTGAATCGTCTTGAGTTTGAGGTCAAGCTGACCGAGCGTCTCTTCGAGAGCAAACTGGGAGTGCAACCGCACTATTTCCGGCCGCCTTACGACGTGGACGAAGAACCGGACACCTACGATCAGGCAGCACCCATTGTGCGCATTCAGCAGGATGGGTACATCGTCATCGGCAATAAAATCGATACCAACGACTGGGATGAACATGTCAAGAAGACACCGGCGGAGATCACACAGTCGGTTCTTGCGCAGCTGGACCGAATGAAGACGAAGCCCCAATTTCGGGGTTCGGTGATCCTCATGCATGACGGCGGGGGCGATCGCTCGTTCACAGTGGCCGCGCTGAAGGAGCTTATTCCTACGCTGCGCGCGCACGGCTACACGTTTGTTTCCGTCTCATCGCTGATGGGCAAAACGCCGGCGGAAGTGATGCCCAAGCTCACTTTCTGGCAGTATGTGCGCGCGATTCCGGATTCAATCGCTTTTTCTACGCTCGCCGTCATTGGCAACTTTATTGTGTTTGTGTTCTTTCTTGGCGATATTCTGATGAGCGCTCGACTCATCCTGGTCGGCGTTTTCGCCATCATCGATCGGATGCGCCGCCCTCATCGCGAAGCCTCGGCGGGCTTCAATCCGCGGATCGCCGTTCTGATTCCCGCGTATAACGAGGAAAAGGTTATCGTTCGCACGATTCGCTCGGTGCTGCACTCGGACTATGAGAACCTGCACGTGATTGTGATCGACGATGGTTCCACGGACAATACGTTTGAAGTGGCTCGTGCAGCCTATGCGCGCGAGATCGCCGCAGGCCGCGTGCAGGTTCTGACCAAGGCCAACGGAGGCAAAGCTGCCGCGTTGAATTATGCACTCGATGGTCTCGACGAGGAGTTTTACGTCGGCATCGATGCCGATACGGTGATTGCCGCCGATGCCATTACCAAGCTCATTCCTCACTTCGAGGACCCCTTGGTGGGCGCCGTTGCCGGAAATGCAAAGGTGGGCAATCGCGTGAATCTTTGGACGCGCTGGCAGGCGCTCGAATACATCACGAGCCAGAACTTCGAACGGCGCGCGCTTGACCTCTTTAACGTCGTCACTGTTGTTCCCGGCGCAATTGGCGCGTGGCGGACGGAACCCGTAAAGAAAGCTGGATGCTATCCGCTGAACACCGTGGCCGAGGATGCCGACCTCACCATGAATCTCCTCGAACAGAAATACAAAGTGGTTTACGAGGACCGCGCTCTTGCCTTCACAGAAGCGCCGATCAATGCGAGCGGGCTTATGCGTCAACGCTTCCGGTGGTCCTTCGGCATTTTGCAATCGGTATGGAAGCACCGCCTGGCATTCGTACGCAACAAAGCGATGGGATTGTTTGCGCTGCCGAACATTCTCATCTTCCAGATGTTTCTGCCGCTGGTCTCGCCGTTCATCGACCTGATGTTTCTAGCCGGCATCGTTCACTACTTGATTGATCGGCACTATCATCCGGAGGCAGCTTCGGCGGCGAGTTTTATGAAGCTGCTGGCGTACTTCCTGACGTTCTTGCTCATCGACTTTGTCACCTCAACGGTGGCGTTCAGCTTGGAGCGCCGCCATCCCGCCAACAAGGGCGATGGCTGGCTGCTGTTCCACATCTGGCTGCAGCGTTTTGCGTATCGACAGGTGTTTTCGATTGTGCTGTTCAAGACGGTGATGCGCGCGATCGACGGCAAGCCCTTTAACTGGGACAAGCTGGAGCGCACTGCGCTGATGAGTAAGCGCACCGAAGCGCTGACGGAAACTCGATAAGTACCCGGAAGAGACTTTTGCAATTCTGCGATCTGCCCACGCTCGTCACTTAAGCGGCATCGCCATTTTAAGCGCGGTTCGCCAAAGACTCAGCGATGATGGCTTGAGTGCTCGTGGCCACCACCGGAGTGGCCTCCTCCGAAATGGCCTTCTTTAGGAGCCTTGGGCGCCTTCCAACCGCCGGAACTGCCCCAACCGGAGTGGCCGCCGTAGCTGTAAGCCTTCGGGGCCTTGCCACCATACTCGCCTGAGTTGTGGCTGCCGAAGAAGTGCGATCCACCGGACTGCGACCTGGCAACTTCACCGCTGCGAAATGAGTCGTACGTTCGCCCGCTACTACTGCCCCTGTAGTTGTTCTGGGGCGTGCGATAGGCAGGTGCTGAGCTGGCATAGCCGAAACCTTGGCGTGGTGCGTAGCTGTCCCGCGCTGAATTCGAGAACCCAGAGCCATAATTCTGCCGGCCGTATTGATCTGTACGAGTGGAATTCGCGGGCTGTCTGAACTCATTGGTCGGTTGACGGTTTTCAAACTGCTGCGGTCTCCCGATGGCCTGCGGATAGCGGTTGTGTGCCTCTTGTGTGGGGAGTGCGGGCCGAGCCTGCATCTCGTTGCGCGAGGGGAAACCGTGATTGAAGCCTTCTGAAGTGCGGGCATCGTTGTAGGGTTGGGCTGGACGGGAAAACCCCTGGCCATGGGCTCGGTAAGGTTCCGGGCGGCCATAGGTGTGGGCGTAAGCGTCGCGGATCCCGCCACCGTAACCGCCGCGAGCAATTTGCGGCACTCCTGGATAGTTGCGCGGCCCTCCGTGCGGGAAACCCCAATCAGCGACAGACGTGCTGTGCGTGAAATAGCTGTTGTGATTGAAGAGGACGGAATGCGCCAACCAATCAAGGCCCCATCCCAGAAAACCCCACGGCGTATGCGTGAATGCATTCATCGCAAAACTCAGCCCGAATTGAACCGGCGACGAGCCAAAGAACGATCCAAGCGCGCCGATCAAAGAAAAGCCAGGGTAGGGCGAGACCGGCTGCCCATAGACATCCCATGGGTTATAGGTGGGCACATAGACCACCTGCGGATTTGTTGGAGCAATATCGATGGTGCCCTGATTGTCGCTGACTTGCTCTTGCGGCGTACTTTGAAGATTGCCCGCATCTTCTGCGCGCTCGCGCATGACCTGAATGGTCTGCAACACGTCCTGCGGCTGGTTGTAATAGGCGTTGCCGAGACTGGTGGTCCACTGTAGGTTGCCATCGAGCATCGCCAGCACCTGCGGAAAAGCGGTCAGTGCCTTCACACTTGGATCCCAATTCGATTGCGCATCAGCTCCGGCGGCGATCTGCTCCGGCGCCGCATTGCCTAGGGATCTTAACCATTGATCGGCCGCGGAAACCTGCGCTGGATAAGTGGAAGCGGCAAGAATCTGTGCGACAAGGCCATCGGGATAGAGAGCAATGGGTGCAACCAATTGCGTCAGTTCGTCGGGATTGAGCGCTTGCGTCTGGCTCAACTGCTGCCCGTAGCCTTGCTGGGGATATTGCTGTGCCGGTCCTTGATAAGCCGGCTGCGGGTATTGGGGACGCGGATAGCCTTGGTATGCGGACTGTGGGCTTTGAGGCTGGGGATATGCATATTGCTGCGCCTGCTGATACTGCTGGGGAGTGCCGCTGGGATAGGGGTCGTCCGGAGGCCAATCCTGCTGCGCCAACAAGGGACCTGCCGCAAGCGAAAGCACGAGCGCTACCGCAAACCTTGAGTGCAGATTCCTCGACGCTGTTCTGGAGGGCTGGAAAATTGCCGTCGCACCTTGTCGGAGCGGAGGGGCGGAGCAAGAGAGCGATGCAGAGCAAAGGTCGCGCAAATTGATACGGGGTTCCATTTTCCCTCTCGTGGCCCACTTTCGCCCGCAACTGCGGGCTGTGTTTGGCCTCCGCGCGCTCGATGAACGCTCGGGATCTAACCGCATGTGACCGCTCATCTCCCTGGGACCCCCAAAATACAGGGGCGCCTCCTCGGGAAGGTCCCAGTACATCTGGACCCGGTTTCGAGGGGTTAGTTTCGCGGATTGAGTGGATACTTTGCACGGACTTGCCAGCGCAGAAATCGTTCGACCATGCGCATGGCAGCGCAGGAACAAAGCAGCTAAACTGGAGTGGCTATGGCAACCGTTTCGCTTCCTACCGAGATTCAGCCCCGCGCACCCCAAGGCGCATTCAAGAATGAACCATTCACCGACTTCAAAGCTCCTGAGAATTCGCGCAAGATGAAGGAGGCTTTGGAGTTGGTTCGCGGTCAACTGGGCCGCGAGTATCGGCTGATTATCGGCGGTCACAGGGTCACAACCGAAGGTAAGATTCGCTCGCTCGATCCGTCGCGCCCAAGCCAGGTCGTTGGCGTGCACCAGAAGGCGGGCGCGGAACATGCCGAGCAAGCAATGCAGGCGGCGCTTCGCGCTTTTGAGCTTTGGAGTAGAGCATCAACCGGTGAAAGGACTTCCCTGCTGCTTACGGCAGCGGAGATCATACGCAAACGGAAGTTCGAGTTCTGTGCGTGGCTGACGTATGAAGTGGGAAAGAACTGGGCTGAAGCCGACGCGGACGTGGGCGAGACAATCGATTTCCTCGAGTTTTATGCCCGCGAGGCACTGCGCCTTGCCGAGGCTAAAACGCCAATTCAGCTTCCCGGCGAACGGAACGAGCTGCTTTACATTCCACTCGGGGTGGGAGCTGTGATTCCGCCGTGGAATTTTCCGTTTGCCATTATGGCCGGCATGACGGCTGCAGCGATCGTGACGGGAAATGCGGTAATTCTTAAGCCCTCCAGCGACTCGCCGACAATTGCCGCGAAGTTCGTCGAGGTGCTTGAAGAGGCGGGCATGCCGGGCGGGGTTGTGAACTTTTGTCCGGGGTCGGGGGCTACGTTTGGCAACGCTATTGTGGAGCATCCGAAGACGCGCTTCATCGCGTTCACGGGGTCGAAACCGGTTGGGCTGGAGATTCACGAGCGCGCAGCGAGGGCGCAGCCCGGGCAAATCTGGATTAAGCGAACGATTCTCGAAATGGGCGGCAAGGACTCGATTCTGGTGTGCGCCGATACCGAGGTGGACACGGCAGTCGATGGCATCGTGGCATCGGCGTTCGGGTTCAGCGGACAGAAGTGCTCGGCTTGCTCGCGCGTGATTGTGGAGGCGTCCATCTACGACGACTTCGTCGAGAAACTGCGCGAGCGAGTTGAAAAACTGACGGTCGGCGACCCCGCCGCGAATCACAATCTGGGGCCGGTAGTGAACAAGGCTGCCTTAGACTCGATTCTTGGCTATATCGCTCAGGGGAAGAAAGAGGGCCGGCTGGTGGCCGGTGGCAACGCGGTAAAGACGGACAGCGGCGGATATTTTCTGGAGCCGACGGTCTTTGCCGATATCGCATCCGACGCCGTGATCGCCCAGGAAGAGATCTTCGGGCCGGTGTTGGCCGTGATCAAAGTGGAGAACTTCAAAGAAGGGCTAAAGGTCGCGAACAATACAGAATTCGGCCTGACGGGCGCCGTCTACACATCCGATCGCGAGCGGCTCGACATGGCGCGTCAAGAGTTCCACGTCGGAAATCTCTACTTGAACCGCAAATGCACTGGCGCGATGGTGGGCGCGCATCCTTTCGGCGGATTCAATATGAGCGGCACCGACTCGAAAGCCGGCGGGCCGGACTACCTGCTGCTGTTTACGCAGGCCAAGAGTGTGGCTGAAAAACTCTAGAAAACAATCAAGCCACTGCAGGTGGCGCGGCGGCTTGCTCCTCGGCTTCGAGCTTGTTGCCCATCTCGGCCGCGGCCTGTGCGAGCTGGCGATGGTGAATCGTAAACAGAGCCAGTTCGAGACGGTCGCTGACGCCGGTTTTGTCGTAAATAGAGCGGAGATAATTCTTGATGACCTGCTCGGTGGTCTTGAGCCGAAGCGCAATTTCGCGGTTCTTGCAGCCTTGAACAATCAGTGCCACGATGCGCATTTCCTTGGGTGTGAGCCGATCGCGCACGCGCGCGCCGACAAGATCCTCTTCCGGCGACTCGGGCATCATGAGCTGCGGAGGAGTCCAAGTATCGCCGGCAGCCACGCGGCGGACGCACTCGACGAGCGAGGGGCCGGTGACGTTGCGGAAGACCACACCACGAAAGCCCTGCTGCATAAATTGGCTGGCGCTCTCGTTGTTTTCGGCAATCACGATGCCGCGGCTACCGGACGTCTCAAGCAGCGAACGGAGCCGTGCCATGTCTGGCCTCAGCGAGGCAGCGAGCACGACGATCGAGCCGGGGAAGGTCGAAATGGCATGCATCATGCGGTCGAGGTCAGTGCATTGGGCAATAATGCGCATATCCTCGTCCATGGCCAGCACCTTGGCGGTGCCGGCGCGGAAAATGGCCTGGGAATCGGCTAGGATCACTTTATTCATAATTCACGCACCATCCATCGTCGAAATCGGGATCAGACCGAAACTGCCGTTGGCCGGATTTCCCCAATTGAAAACTAAAGATACACGCTCCGTGATAATGACGATATGGCGAAAAGAATAACTTCTGAGTGTGTCTCGTTCTGTTACATCCGAGCGAGAATACATTCCTTTCGTCACCTGTCAAACACAAAAACTACTGGCACTGACTGAAAAAGCCTGAAACAAGCTTACAGCCCATTTGAATTTCCGTCACGTGAAACCCGTAGGTAACCTGGATCCGTATTTACTGACTAGGCTCGTTTGGGTCTGGTACCTTTAAGCCGTCCTCTGGGAATCTGAGGCTCTAAACTGGGAATATGGCGAGGCCGATTCTACTGGCTGTGGATGACGACGTAAGCGTTTTAGAGGCGGTTGTGCAGGATTTACGTCGGCAATATGGGGCCGATTATCGCGTGATGCGGGCGGCCAGCGGCCAGGCGGCCCTGGATACGCTGACGCAAGTGAAAGCCCGACCGGAGCCGGTGGCGCTGATTTTGAGCGACCAGCGGATGCCCGGCATGACTGGCGTGGATTTTCTGGAGCGGGCCCGCGAAATCTACCCGGAAGCACGCCGAGTGCTGCTGACCGCGTATGCGGACACGGAAGCGGCCATTAAGGCCATCAATTCTGCCCGAATTCACTACTACCTGAACAAGCCCTGGGATCCGCCGGAAGAGAAGCTGTATCCGGTGCTCAACGACCTGCTGGATGACTGGAAGGCGGGATTCACGCCTCCGTTTGAGGGACTGCGGGTGATTGGAAACAGGTGGTCACTTCAAGATCACAGACTGCGGTCGTTCCTCTCCCGCAACCATGTTCCCTATCGGTGGCTGGATATCGCGGGCAATGATGAAGCCGTGAAGCTGCTGGAAGAGAAGGGGTTAAAAGCAGCGCAGCTTCCAACAGTCCTATTCTCGGACGGCACCGTGATGCCGAATGCCGACCCCGATACCCTCGCCGCGCGGGTAGGTTTAAGCACACAGGCAACGCAGGAGTTTTATGACATGACCGTGGTGGGAGCCGGTCCCGCGGGATTGGCGGCTGCGGTCTATGGAGCCAGCGAGGGCCTAAAAACCCTCATCATTGAGCCAGAGGCGCCAGGCGGCCAGGCGGGCTCGACCTCGCGCATCGAGAACTATCTTGGGTTTCCCGCCGGGGTCACGGGGGCAGACCTTGGGCGTCGCGCCCACATGCAGGCGACCCGATTTGGCGCGGAGTTCCTTACCCAGCGTGCGACGGGGTTGCGAATAGAAGGCCAATACAGATTTGTGAAGCTGGCGGATGGGCACGAGGTGTCGAGTCACGTCGTGCTGCTGGCGCCGGGCGTTCAATATCGCAGACTTACGATTCCCGGAGCGGAGCGGCTAACCGGATGCGGCATCTATTATGGCGCTGCGCTGGTTGAGGCTGCTTCCTGCAAGGACGAGGACGTCTATGTCGTTGGCGGCGCGAACTCGGCAGGGCAGGCGGCACTGCACTTCTCGAAGGTTGCCCGAGGGGTGACGATGCTGGTCCGTGGGAAGGGCTTAACGATCACCATGTCGAAATACTTAATCGATGAGATCGAGAGAACATCGAATATTGTGGTGGCAACAGAAACACAGGTCGCGAAAGCCGAGGGTGACGGACACCTGGAGGCGCTGTGGCTGAAGGGCCCCAACGGGGAATATCGCGTGCCGGCGACCTCATTATTTGTATTTATCGGCGCACAACCTGGTGTGGATTGGTTACCACCCTCGATTTTGCGCGATGAGAGAGGCTTTGTATTGGCTGGACCGGACTTGCACCGCGATGGGAAAATGCCCGAAAGCTGGAAGGAAGGACGAGAGCCGTTTCTGCTTGAAACCAGTGTGCCGGGGGTATTTGTTGCTGGGGATGTGCGGCACGGTTCCATTAAGCGAGTCGCGTCGGCGGTAGGAGAAGGGTCCATTGCTGTGCAGTTCGCGCATCAGTACCTGGCAGGATTCTAGGCACGAGATACATAAGGGAGATTAGTTAAGAACAAATGGGCGCTCTGGAAAAACCGCCGGTCACGCAGTCGATCCCGTTCGCGGATGTTGAAGCGGAGTTGCGCAAGACGCGCATCTTTGCTGAAGCGGACTTCGATGCTTTGAAAGCCCTTGATTCCGTGGATCGCATGCATGTCCCGGCCGGCGGCGTAATCTCAGAGCCCGGCGATCCGGCGATGTTCTATTGGCTCGTTTTGCGCGGCGAGATGCGCGCAGAGCGCTTGGAAGCGGACGGATCGCGCATCGTCGTCGGGGGAGCGCGGGCCGGAGATGGCTTCGGCGAAGCGCCGATTTTGTCCGGCAAATCAAAAATGAGCTTCCGTTCCACGGCGATCGAGGACTCGGTTCTTCTCCGGTTTACGGCAGAACAGTTCTGGCAGATTCTCGCCTGCTGTCCAAAAACACGGGCCGTAGTGCTGAGCGATATGGCGCAGCGCCTTCAGGCCTATCAGGTCGAAGCATTGCATCGCGAAAAACTGATCTCGCTGGGAACGCTGGCGGCCGGTCTCATGCACGAGCTGCACAATCCAGGCTCGGCGGCTAAGCGCTCGGCATCGCAACTGCGAGAAAACCTGATGCGGCTGCAACAACTAAGCCTTCGCAACGGCAGCCGCGCTAAGACGCCAGAGCAGCTAGAGTGCATGCGGGGACTGCTGGAGCACACGCTGAGCGGCTGCCGCCTTGCCGCCATGAGCAGCGTTGCGCAGTCTGACGCCGAGGAAGAGATGAGCGAATGGCTGGCATCGTCGGGTGTCGAGAATGCGTACACCATCGGGCCGGTGCTTGTCGGCATGGGCTTCGAGCGGCACGAGTTGGATTGCGCCAAGGAATATTTTGAGGCGGGCGCATTTTCAGACGCCCTCAATTGGCTTGAGGCGCTGGTGTCGAGCGTGTCGTTGGTCTGCTCGATCGAAGACAGCATTTCGCGGATCTCGGACCTTGCGATGGCTGTCAAGAAATTCGCTTACGACGAAAAATCTCCCGCGAAAGAGCTTGACGTGCATGACAGCTTGCAAAGCACGTTGACGATTCTGGGCCACAAGCTGCGGATCAAGCAGATCCACGTGGATAAGAAATTCGAAGCTTCGCCCTCGACGCTTTCGACCCGCGGCTCTGCGTTGAGCCAGGTGTGGACCAATTTGATTGATAATGCCGCGGACGCTTCCCCTGCCGGCGGGCATATCGAGATTGCTACCTGGACGGAAGCGGATCCGGGCCTGCTGTCGGTGAGCATCACGGATCATGGCGAAGGGATTCCTGCCGACGTGCTGCCCCGAATCTTTGAAGCATTTTTTACCACTAAGCCGCAGGGCTCCGGAACGGGCTTGGGGCTGGATATTGTGCACCGCATCGTCACGGAGAAATTCGGCGGAAAGATCGAAGTCGAAACGGAACCGGGTAAAACGCGGTTTGTCGTGCGTCTGCCACTCGGACGCGTACGTGAGGGCGAGAAGGCCAACTCCAAACCGAACTGATGTAGTTTCGTCCCCGTCTCCCAACTGTCCCAAATTTGTACACCAGGAACGCAAGTACCTCACTCAGCCGTGCTGCAAACGGTCCGCGCGCGTGCGCTTTTTCGCGCCAAACAATCTTCCTCAGATGAATCCCGGTACCCCTTTCTCGGAGCATCGAGACGTAATGAAGTCGGACCTGTCTCCGCCGATGTAAGGAATGGAGGGCGGGATGGTCGATCGCAGTGAACTGATGGAGGCTGCGCTGGAGAGTTTTCCAGAAGGCCTGGCACTGCTCGATGGCCATGGCGGAGTAGCGTTTTGGAACCGCGCCGCGGAATGCATCACGGGATTTCCAAGCATAGAAACCGTAACGCGAACGATCCCATGGGAGCTGGAGCCACTTTTGCTCGGGCATTCGCCAGAGGCGGCGGGAGAAGCCAGGAGCGGACCCCGGCCCGAACGCGGCGCCCTGGTTGAGACACAACACCGGTACGGGAGCAAATTGCCCCTGATGATGCGAACCGTGGTTCTACGGGATCCTCTCGGTCAGCACATTGGAACGGCTGTCATTTTTCACATCGCAGAGCATCTGGATTCATTGCCGCATGGAGAGAGCTGCGAGGACTCCAATCTGGAAGCCGCGCAGGCAGAAATTGAAGAGCAGGCGCAATCAGCATTTGATGACTTCACGAAGCGGGGCGCGCCTCTGGGTCTGTTGTGGATCACAGTTGACCAGGCGCACGAATTGCGCAAGACCCATGGGACGAGGGCCTGCGAAATGATGATCGAAAGAATCGAGCGGACATTGAAGCATGGGTTGCGCCCCACCGAAGAACTTGGCAGATGGGGAGACGACGAGTTTCTGATTCTTTCGCACGAGGCGTCGGCAGGATCGCTTGCGGCGCATGCACAAGTGCTGGCGGGCCTCGCGAGGACATCCGATTTTCGTTGGTGGGGTGACAGGCTGTCGCTCACGGTCAGTATTGGTGCAGCTCAAGCCGTGAAGACCGATACACTGCCGCAACTGTTTGAAGCAGGCTGCAATGCTCGTCAGTGTCCATGCGGGCGGCAATCACATCACACTCGCACCTGAGAGGTCGTAATGTTCGCGATCATAGGAATTCTCCTGGTTTTTGGCGCGGTTATCGGTGGGTTCCTGATGGAAAAGGGCCACATTGAAGTGCTCATCCAGCCGGCCGAGATGCTGATCATTGTCGGAGCGGCAACGGGAACTCTTCTGGTGGCAAACCCAATCCACATCCTGAAGGGGATACTGGGCGGACTCAAGGACGTCTTAGGGGGCTCAAAGTTCAACAAGGGTCGTTATCTGAACACCCTGAAGATGATGTATCAGTTCCTGAATAAGGTGCGCAAGGAAGGTCTGCTGAGCGTGGAGATGGATGTTGAGAAGCCAAAAGAGAGTTCCATCTTCAAGAATTATCCCGATTTTCTTGGCGACCACCACGCATGCGATTTCGTATGCGACACGCTGCGCATGGCCATCACCGGAGGAGTCGAGCCCTTTGACATGGACCAGATGATGGAACTGGACATGGAGGTGCATCATCACGAAGGGTCGCTGCCGATCGGAGCGTTGTCGACGATGGCGGACGCATTGCCAGGACTGGGAATTGTGGCGGCCGTGTTGGGCGTGGTGATCACAATGGGAGCGCTCGGCGGTCCGCCGGAGGAGATCGGACACAAGGTGGCAGCGGCCTTGGTAGGCACGTTTCTTGGCATCCTGCTTTGCTACGGAGTGGCGGGCCCACTGGCTGCCAACATGACCAAAACAGCCGATGACCACAACAGCTACTTGCACGTATTGCGTGTGCTGATGCTTTCGTTCTTGAAAGGTGCGGCGCCGATGATCGCGATCGAGATCGGGCGGCGCGCGATTCCAGCGCACGTTCGCCCTAGCTTTGACGAAATGGAGAAGACCTGCAAGAACCAGGCGGGCGGGGCTGCCCAGGCAGCGGCTTAAAGCGGAGTACGGTCAGGAGAGTCCGGAATCATGGCAGCCAGCAAAGCTCAGCCCATCATCGTGATCAAGAGAAAAGGTGGCCACAGCGGCCATCACGGCGGAGCGTGGAAGGTAGCCTACGCAGACTTTGTGACGGCGATGATGTCGCTTTTTATCGTGCTTTGGCTGATGAACTCCAGTGAAAAAATCAAGAAGGCCGTCGCTGGGTATTTCAACGATCCCAAAGGCACGGGCAGCCTGATGGGCACAACCCTGACCGGTACCGGCGAGACGGTGACAATTGCATCGAATGACGACCTGCAAAAACTGAAAGACAAGCTCGAGCAGGAGATCAAGGCCAAGAAGGACCTGGAAAAACTTCTGAAGCAGATTGAGATTATGATCACTCCCGAAGGGTTGCGCATTGAGTTGCTGGAGGGCAAGGACGGGACGTTCTATCAGAGTGGAAGTGCCTATCTCAGCGATAGCGGGCAAGAGCTATTGTCGTTGTTGGCATCGGAATTGAAGACCCTGCCAAATAATCTCCTGATCGAAGGCCACACGGATGCTACGCCGTATTCCAATGACGGCAATTACAGCAACTGGGAACTTTCTGCCGACCGCGCCAACTCGGCGCGCAGGCTTTTGCAGCAGGATGGCGTACGTTTCGATCAGGTCACGCAGGTGCGAGGCTATGCAGACCAGCTTTTGCGCGTGAAGAACAACCCCTTCGACCCATCGAATCGTAGGATTTCGATCCTAGTTAAAAATCAGGAAGGCCCTTTGGCGGATTTGAAGGGTGTCCGTGCCGTCGGCGGACCGACTGCGACGCCACAGCCGAAGACGCCTGGTAGCCCCGAAGCAGCACAGGCGAAAGCGCAAAGTGCGTCTCCGGCCCCGGCGGCTCCGTCTTCGGTGGGCACGAAGAATTCTTCTGCGCCTGGTTCTGTACCCAGTCCGTCCTCGGCTGCAAAGCCGACGGCGTCCAAACCGGGCCTGATGAAGACCATCAAGGGAATGCTACCCGGATCGAAAAAGTAAGGATCAAATCAGCAATTCGAGAATGAGTTTGAGCAACTTCCTGCGCAAATGGTGTAGGCTTGTTTTTCGGAGAAGTAAGCGTTTACCGGGAGAATTCTTCATGACCATTGTGGCTGGCGTCGATTTCGGCACGTTGAGTGTACGCGTGACTTTGGTGGACAGCAAAAAGGGGCCGATCGGAACGGCTTCGGCTTCCTATGAACTGCACCGTCGCCGCGACGATCCCGACTTTGCCACACAATCTCACGCCGAACAGATGGACGCATTGGCGAAGGCGACGCGCGAGGCGTTGCGCACTACAGGTGTAGACGGGAAGGCGGTATCGGCGATCGCCCTGGACACGACCGGCTCGAGTGTCGTTCCTGTGGGCGAGGGGCTCGAGCCGCTCGACGAATATTATCTCTGGTGCGATCACCGCGCTCACGCGGAGGCTGAAGAGATCACTGCCAAGGCGCACGCCATGGGCATCGAGGCGATCGACTGGTGCGGCGGCGTGTACTCTCACGAGTGGGGCTTTGCCAAATTGCTCCATTGGCTGCGCCACAATCCAAAGAAGCGCAAAGATTTTGTAACTGCCCTTGAGCATTGCGACATGGTCGCAGCCACTTTAAGTGGAGTTCGGAACGCGAGCCAGTTGAAACGCAGCGTCTGCGCGATGGGCCACAAGTGGATGTGGAATCCCAAGTGGGGCGGATTGCCGCCAGAAGAGTTTCTGGTCGCTGTGGATCCGCTTTTTGCAGGCGTGCGTGCGAAGATCGGAGGCGAATATGAGACCAGCGATCGAGTGGCGGGACACTTAACGCCGCAGTGGGCCGAGAAGCTGGGCCTAAGCGCGGGCATCCCAATTCCAGTTGGCGCTTTCGACGCACACTGGGATGCGATCGGCTCCAATATTTACGAGGGCGATGTGGTGAATGTGGTGGGCACCTCCACATGCATCATCGCAATGGCCCGCGAGGCGCAGCTTGTGCCGGGAGTCTGCGGTGTGGTCCCCGGAAGCGTGCATCCGGACTACACGGGGATCGAAGCGGGGCTTTCGGCAACGGGAGATATCTTCGATGCGATTGCCCGTCGTGCTCAAACCACGGTGGCAACTCTTTCCGAGGGACTCGATGCATACAAGGCGGGCCAAACCGGGCTGTTGCGACTGAGCTGGGACAACGGCGATCGCACGGTGCTCGTGAATCCTGAGCTGGGAGGAGTGACCCTCGGTTGGAACCTGGTGCACACGGCGCAGGACGAGCTTTTCGCTGCTATCGAAGGAACGGCGTTTCATACGAGAATTATTTTGGAGCGCATGGCCGAGCATGGCGTGCGTGTGGATCGCGTGATCAATGCGGGTGGGATTCCGCAAAAAAACGAAGTGCTGAATCGCGTGTATGCCGATGTGCTAAACAAGCCGGTTCTCGTGCCAGCCGGCATTCCAACAAGCCTTGGTTCGGGCATCTTTGCGCTGCTGGCGGCTGGAGCTTACAAAACAATAGAGGAGGCACAGGCTGCCGTCTGCCTGCCGCTGCGTTCGGTAGAACCGAACCCCAAGGCCGTACAGGTCTACGAGCAACTCTATCGGCATTATCGGGATCTGTATTTTTCTCTAGGTAAGCGTGACGCCGGGGCAACAGCATTGGGTGCGGTCTTGCCGGAGTTGCGGAAGATCGCGGCCGAAGTACGAAAAGCGAACTGACGCTTTTCGCCCAAACGCTGCAATCCTTGGAAAACGATTCTGGACTTGATCGCCACCCACAAAAAAAGCGCCAACGAATCGTAAATCCGCTGGCGCATTGGACTCAAGTTGATCTCAGCTTAGAAGTCGTACCGCAGGCTGAACTGCATGCGGCGCGGCTGCGTGAGCAATTTGCTTGCGATACCGAGGTTGCCACCGGTCAAGCCGCTTCCTATCCAGGCAGGATCGAAGCGCACCGTATTGGTGACGTTATAGGTCTCCCAACCAAACTTCAGGGATCCAAATTCGGCAATTCTCCAGCTCTTCGATAAGCCCGTGTCAACGTCGAAATAGCCGTCCCCACGGAAGTTGTTGCGCTGGCCGGTTTCGCCAGGATAGGAAATCCGTATCGGAGCACCACTGTAGACACCCGTGTTGATGCCAGCCGCATTATCGAAGTACTGTGGATTGCCGTTGGTATCGAAATGCCGATGCACTTTCAGTGGTTGGGTGACGACTCCAAAACTCTCGATCTGCCAATCCGTAGTCCAACCTGGGTCATTCAATGAGAAAGGCAATCCGCTGGACCAGCGGTTGATCCCTGAGAGCTGCCATCCGCCGATAATGGCATCGCCGAACCTGTTGGCACCGCCGCCGAACATCTTTCCTTGCCCGAATGGCAACTGGTACACGGCATCCACAGTGATGAGGTGATGCGTATCAAAATCGGAGACGCCCCGGTTCAGGTAAGGTTTCCAAGTATTGATGACTTCGCTGAAAGAGGAATTATTGGCGGTGTTGCCGGTAAGCCCAAATTCAGTGCTGCGCTCCGCATCCGAGCCAAAGTCGATCGATTTGGAGAGCGTATAACTGAAGTCCATCAGCAGCCCATGGCTGGAAGGATGGCGAAGGGTAAGCTGCCCCGCGTTGTAGTAGCTCATCCCGCTGCTCGATAAGACATAGAGCGACGAGAACTGGTCCTGCCAGAAATGCGGTTGCCACCCGGCCGGGCATCCGTAGTTACAGTAGAAATCGATGTCTGAAAGTGCCGTGGTCGCACCCAGGTTCTCTCGATAGGGCGCCCACTCATTGTTGTAGATGGCTTCCGTTGCGCTTTCTCCAGCGAAGTCGACACCTGCCATAAACGGAAAGACATCTTCGAAGTATTGGATGGCCGGAACCGAGACCTGCGGCAACCCGTTTCCAGCATTTCCATAGTTGTCGCCGTTCGCATCCACTTCCATGGAAAGCTGGCGGCCCGCTGCGTAATAGTCGCCACCACCCGCTGGGTCGACATAGTCCACAGGTTCCGCCATGTCGAGTTGCTGCAACAAGTGTCGACCCAGACGGCCGACGTAGGCAGTCTCCAGAGTAAACCCGCCTGGCAGTTCGCGTTGGACCGAGAAGTCAAACATCTCGGAATACGGAGTCTGCATTTTGTTGTCGAGCCCCCACGTAATGGCGAAGTTTCCCTGGGGCGCGTAGTAAGGATATGTCTGGGTGGTTGGAGCTGCGCCGACGCTGATGGCCGGCAAGGTTTGCCTGCCCACAAACCGCGGAGACGGCAGGCGTGTAGCATCCCCCTCAAATCCATAGACGCCTGCGGGATTGCTCACCTGGGAACTCATGCCGAATGATCCGTGCTGATCGAAATTGAAAATCAGCGCTTCTCCGTAGTGGTCGTAGTACATGCCGGCCCCCGCGCGGATCGAGGTCTTCCCATCGGGAGAGTAGGCGATTGCGAGACGAGGAGCAAAGTTATCCTTTGCCTTGGGCCAGAATCCGGGTTGTCCGTAATGCGGGCCTGCAGGCGCAAACTGCAGGTCGGGCTCATAGACCTGGCCGGCCTGTGCAGCGCTCTCTCTTTGCAGATACCACGCATGTGTGTTGATCGTGGGAGTCACCATCTGACCGTTCACCTCATACGGCGTCTGCAAAATGGTGTGACGGATGCCGAAAGTGATGGTGAGATTTGGTTGCACACGCCATGCATCCTGCACGTACCACTCAATCTCATTGGCCTTGAAATTGCGCGCGATGCCGGCGCCCTCCTGGATGGCAGCTCCAGACGTCGCACTCGTGATCTTGTAGTTAAAGTTGTCAGTGATCTGCGGAACGGTCCCGACAAGGCTCGCGTAAGCGATGACGTAGGAGTTCTCGAACCCTCCGCCAAGATTCGCTGGTGCCGGCGGATTGCCGCCGAGCCAATAGGGATTCGTGGTCGCACTGTTGAACGAGTTCTGATCGGACGAATAATTCTGGTGCACGAGCCGCCAGTTACCACCGAATTGGAGCGTGTGCTTCCCTTTCGTCCAACTCAGGTTGTCAACGATGTTATTAACCGGGATATCAGTGATGGTGGTGCGCGTTTCCGCAGTTGGAGTGTCCAAGAATCGAAAGTCTACATAATCCCCGGACCCTACGCCGCGCGTACTGAAGCCCTGACGCGTGTACCCATAGCGGATATCGTTGATCAGGTTCGGCGAAATCGACCAGGTTTCGCCAGCGGTGATGCCTTTGCTGTTGTCCTCGGTTAGGTTAGACGGCCCTTGACCGGGGAATTGCTCTCTGCTGTCAAGGGCTGGCAGTGTACTTCCAACGTCTTTTTGCAGGTTGCCACGGACAAAGAGCCGATGCCGGTCCGACGGAACATAGTCGATTCGTCCAATGCTGGTATTCAGGCGAAGAGGATCGGGAGATGAGAAGGAGTACGAGCCCGAGTTATAACCGCCATCGCCCAGGGTCGATCCATTGGCAGCCGGCATTGAGTTAAAGTAGGCGAGCGCGTTGGGATTCGGGCCCGGCGGTTCAGGATATGTGCTCGTATTGCAGATTTCGCAGCCTGCATCCAACGCAGCAACCTGGCTGGGGGAGAGCGATTGCGTATTCCCGTTTCCGTCCGCATAGCTGAGGTTTCCCGCCTGAGCGCTTGCGGTCGGCGTGGTTCGCGTCACCTGAACGTTTTCCGCGATCCGGCTGCCCTCGTAATTGCCAAAGAAGAAGAGCTTGTCCTTCTTGATCGGACCGCCAAAAGCGCCACCGAAGATGTTGCGGATGAGCTTACCAGGAATGTTTGGCTCGCCGCTATTGAGTTCGGCCTGCTTATTAAACCAATCGTTGGCAACGGTAATTGTAGGCCGGTTGTATTCGTACGCCGCGCCATGGAACTTGTTCGTTCCCGATTTAGTGACTAAGCTGACCTGGGCACCAGAAGACCGGCCCGCATCGGCATTCGCGTCGCCCGTAGTCACGCGGAACTCTTCGACTGAATCCACCGTCTCGCGCAGCACGCCGGTGAAAGCGAATCCATTGACCTGATCGTTATCGTCAATGCCGTCAATGGTCACGTTGCCCTGGTCGGAACGGCCGCCGTTCACTGAGCCGCTGCGGCTGTCAGTGATCGTTGGCGGAAGATAAAGCACCCCTGGTTGCAACGAAAGCAGGTCGGGTACGTTGCGCGTTTCGCTCGGGAGCGCTTGAATCTCCGCACTGTCGGCGGAACTCCCAAGAGAGGCGTCGGCGGTGTTGAGGGTTTGTGCCGCAGCGGACACGTCCACTGTGACCGAACTTGATTGCACGGTCAACGTGAAATCGATGGTCGCGGGCTGGTTCACCAAAAGTTCGGCTGTCTTGGACTGCTCACCGAATCCGGCTGCGGTCACTTTAATGGTGTATTTCGCTGGGAAAATCTGGAGGAAATCGTATAAACCCATACTGCTCGCGGTTGTGCTCATCGTCTTGCCGGTGGAATTATCCGTCAGGATGATGGTGGCTCCGGCAACGAGCGCGCCGGATGGATCTTTCACAACTCCGCGGAGTGAGGTGGTTGCATTCTGGCCAAAGACGAGGGTCGCGGTCGAAAGGGTACAAAGCAGCACCCATCCCCAAAGGGATCGTTTCACGGCTGTTCCTCCAAAAGGTCTTGCTCTGGTGTGTGTCCTGCAGAATCAGGTACGTTTACGCTTCGCCAAAGACTTCGTGGCTGCGCTGCGGATAGGGCCTTGGTGTTCGAAGCTCCAGGTACGGCTGGGAGGCCGTGCCCGGAGTAATGGGAAGGTACTGTTCCGTATGACTTGCCGAGAAAACTCTTGCAGGGGAGACTGCGTTTCAATCGGAATGAATTCATATTGCTCGATATTTACTCAAGATTCAACAGAAAATTGAATTTCAATCCAGAAAATCCTTCCGGAGAGAGAAGCAATGCCACCATTGAACCTATTGTTGCTGCTGCATTTGCTGTAGATCGATGAGTGCCGGAGTGATTTCCGGGGCCAGTTGTGCACGCTCCACCAGCACGCTCCAGTCGTCTGGGATGGGAAGCTTTCGATCCAGTGCCGGAGGAAACTCGCTGGCCTCGACATGGACGGCGACATAGAGTTCGCTGTCGGTCTTGCCTCGGAAGATGCCGTGAGTCGGCGGCACGTCGGCATAATCACGCCCAACCGCTGTGCGGATGTGACGATGATGCGCGATGAGGTTGTTGGTAGGGTCGAAGCCGACCCAACCGAGGTGTGGCAACAGGACGTCAACCCACGCATGGGTCGCATCGGGCGTCGATCGGTCGTGATCCTCGCGGCTGCGGTAAAGATAGCCGGATACGTACCTGGCAGGAATCCGAACGTGCCGTAACAGGGCAATCATCGTGTGGGCAAAGTCCTGGCAGACGCCCTTGCCGCTGACGATGGCGTCGTCGATGGGCGAGTCAACGCGGGTGGACCGAGGCACATATTCGAAGTAGTCAAAGAGCCGCTGGTTGAGCTCGTGGACGAGCATGAGGGGATCGTCGCGACGGGTCGCACCCAGTTTTGCCGCGAGAGCGACAAGGGCTGGAGTCTCGACTGAAAAGGCGCTGGGAAGAAGCATCTCCCAGTAGTCACCGGCTTCGATCAATTCGTCCAAGTCTCCCCAGGCGTCTGGCGCGAGAAAGTTTGGTACATCGGGGAGAGATTGCTGCTCGACAACGGACTCGGCGATGAGGACAAGTTGCGTGTGCTCGCTTGGAATGTCGAAGTGCTGAACATTATTCCCTTGGTGGTCGCGATAGCTGAAGACACGGCAGCGAGGGCTTACTGAGAGCGAAAAAGTAAGGCAATGCTGGTTGGAATCGGAACGCGGGTGCATGCGCGTTTCCATAATGCTCTCGCTGATGGGCTGCGAGTAGCGAAAGCGCGTGAGATGCCGGATGGAGTAGAAATTCATTCTCGTTTCGCTTGTCCTCTATGTGGCGAGCGCGGATTGAATCGAATAGTGAATGTAATAGCGGTACATGAGTTCGTGAATACGCATGCATTGCTCCCGGATCGAATGCAGGAATGCAGCTGTGTCTCCTGAGAGGATTTCACCGATCGTGGTGTAGCTCAGCATGGCGTGTAACTTCCCGATGCCCGCGGTAAGCTCTTCCGGCGAACGGCGCCCTCCGGTCCGCTGAACCGATTCCACAGCATGACGAACGCCATCCACGGAATAGCGAATGGCATGGGGGAAGTCGCGATTGAGGAGCAGGAATTCAAGAATGCGGTCGGCAGTTACATCGGCTGTATAAACCTGGCAATACGCCTCAAACGCCGTACAGCACCGCAGTAATCCCACCTGCTCAAGGTATTGGTAGCCTCCATGCTCGCGTTCCGAAGGACTGGACAGCCACGGCTGATACACCTCAAGCAGTGTGGCAATCGCATACGCGCGCTCTAAGTAGCGGCCAAGACGGATAAACTGCCAACCTTGACCGTGAATCATCGTTGTATCGCTCACTCCCTTGAATAGGTGGATGCCGTCGATCACTGTACTTAGTGCGTCCGAGATGCTGGTGCGAAACTCCGACTGCACCTGAGCTGAATGCATTTGGTGATAGAGGCGATTGAGGCGCTGCCACTGCTCGGTCGAAATCTCTTCGCGGATCTGACGGGCATTTTCCCGCGCGCCGTTCACAGAATAGGTAACTGAAGCGTGATTCAGAGGGTCGAAAACGAGCTTGCCGGCCATCGCTTCGAGGTCGCCGTTCCATTCAAGTCCGTCCGGATTTCCCAACGCTGCGACGAGTTGCTTCCAGCGAGTCTCAGCGCTGGAACTCCCTGCGTCGAGCATGAGATTCATCGTCACGTCGAGCTGACGCACGGTGTTCTCTGCCCGTTCCAGGTAGCGGCTCATCCAATAAAGACTGTCCGCAACGCGTGAAAGCATCGTTGCACTCTCCCGAACTCGAATGCTGATTGCTATTCCAGAACCCATGTATCCTTGCTGCCGCCGCCTTGCGACGAGTTGACTACGAGCGAGCCTTTTTCAAGAGCTACGCGCGTCAATCCGCCGGGTACGATGTTGACCTTGTCGCCGAAAAGGATGTACGGACGCAGGTCTACATGCCTGGGCTCCAACTGATTACCAATAAGACATGGAGCGCGCGAGAAATCCAGCGTCGGCTGAGCGATATAGTTGCGCGGATTTGCCTCAATCTGGCGCGCGAATTCCTCGCGTTGCTGCGCTGTCGATTGCGGTCCTATCAACATTCCGTACCCGCCGCTCTCGCCGACTGCCTTTACAACCAACTTATCCAAATTGGCCAATACATGTTGCCGATCTTTCGCGTCGGTCATCAGGAATGTCTTGACGTTGGGAAGGATGGCGTCTTCGCTCAAGTAATAGCGAATAATGTCCGGAACATATGCGTAGAGCGCCTTGTCATCGGCCAGGCCGGTTCCAAAGGCGTTTGTGACCGTTACATTGCCGGCGCGATAGGCATTAAAGAGCCCCGCAGATCCAAGGGCCGAGTCGGAGCGGAAAATCAGCGGATCGCTGAAGTCGTCGTCCACCCGTCGATAGATGACATCGACGCGCTTGAGTCCGTCGGTGGTGCGCATGTAGACAATGTTGTCGTGAGTTACAAGATCGCGGCCTTCGACAAGGTCGATGCCCATTTGACGGGCGAGATAGGTGTGTTCGAAGTATGCGGAATTGAAAACTCCCGGCGTGAGAAGGACGATGTTTGGCTCCGGCCGTCCCTCGGGAGCCAATGAGCGCAAAGTGGCCAGGAGAAGCTGCGGATAGTGCTCAATGGGCCGAACGCCATAACTGTGAAACAGATGCGGGAATGTCCGCTTCATCACGCGCCGGTTTGTGAGCATGTAACTGACGCCGGACGGAACCCGAAGGTTATCCTCGAGCACGACGAACTCGCCGGTGTTCAGGCGCAGTAAGTCTGTACCGACGACGGCGATGTAGACATTCCGCGGAACCTGCAGACCGCGCATCTGGCGCCGGTAATGTTTGCAGCTATAGACCAATTCGCGTGGCACGACGTGATCGTTCAGAATCTTCGCGTCGGAATAGACGTCGCGTAGAAAAAGATTGAGCGCGGTGATGCGCTGGGTGAGCCCGCGCTCGATGCGGTCCCATTCTTGCGCTGTGACCAGGCGCGGAACCAAATCGTAAGGGAAGATGCGTTCGGTTCCCTCTTCGCGCCCATAAACGGTGAAGGTGATGCCCTGAGTGAGAAATGAGAGTTCAGCGGACTGCTTGCATCGCTGTAGCTCATCTGGCGGCAGGCTGGCCAGTGTCTCGGCCAAAGCCTGATAGTGGGCACGCACATTGCCGTTGCCCTCCCGCATTTCGTCGAAGGCGCGATCCAGCGGGTAGTCTCCGAAAAGCATTTCGACTCCCGCTGGATGGCTGGCGCTCATGGAGATAACTGTCTTTCCTTTGCGGCAAATTCAGAGGTTCATCGACGAATGGCCCTTGCGATCCGGAGACATCCACACCGCGCCCTTTGCCTTCCGCCTGTGCCCTGTTCTTCTGCTTTTAACACGGTGGGCGTAAAGGCACAATCAGGAAGCAAGATTTCGGAGTACGAAAACGGACCTCTGTTGCGTGAGGACAAAGGTGGAGTTGGAGTCGAGCCGATGCTCGAATTCAGGCCAGGACCTGCAGCCGGCGCGTTGAATTACTCTGTTCCTTCAGGAGACTCTCGCTGACGATGCTCAAATTCTGCCGCTTCCACTTTCCTGCGCTTGGCCTCTTTGCACTTGCCCTTGCCGCTTTGCCAGCCCAGCAGCCGACGCCGAATCCGCCGAGTGAAGACTATATCCGCGCACACTATACCAAATACGAATTCCGGATTCCGATGCGCGACGGAAAACGGCTCTTCACGGCAGTCTATGTCCCCAAGGATGCAGGTGGCGGCCCTTACCCATTTCTGATGGATCGTACACCTTACGATGTGGGTCCTTACGGAGAGGATAAGTATCCTCCGCATCTGGGCCCCTCCGAGGAATTTGAAAAGTCGGGATATATCTTCGTGTATCAGGATGTGCGCGGACGCTGGATGAGCGAGGGCGAGTTCATCGAAATGCGGCCGCACATCGACAACAAGAAGTCCCCACAGGATGTCGACGATGCTTCAGATACGTACGACACGATCGAATTCCTGCTGAAGAATGTGCCAAACAATAGCGGCAAAGTGGGCATTTGGGGAATTTCTTATCCAGGGTTTTATACTTCTGCGTCGATCATCGACTCGCATCCCGCCTTGGTGGCCGCCAGTCCCCAGGCTCCCATGACCGATTTGTTCCTTGGCGATGACGCCTATCATGGCGGGGCTTTTATGCTCTCGGCTAACTTTGGATTCTATGCGTCCTTTCGCCCACGAACCGAGCCGCAAACTCCGGCGACTACCGTTCCATTCGATTTTGGCACGCCCGACAGCTATAAGTTCTATCTATCTGCGGGTAACATTGCGAATCTCGATAAACTGTACTTGAAAGGTTCGAATTGGTTGTTTAACGACCAGTTCCAGCACGATACTTATGACGCCTACTGGCAAGCACGAGATCTTTCACGCCACATGAAAAACGTGCATTGCGCGGTTCTTGTTGTCGGCGGTTGGTATGACGCTGAAGATTTGAGTGGTCCGTACAGGACTTTTTACGCCATCAACAAATTCAATCCCGAGGCACAGACAACCTTGGTTGAAGGACCGTGGGTGCATGGCGGTTGGGCGCGAAACGACGGCAGCCATCTTGGGGATATTCAATTCGCTTCAAAGACCAGCGAGTACTTTCGAGCGAACATCCAGTTCCCTTTCTTCGAACGCTATCTGAAGGGGAAAGGCGAGGCGCAGCCCAAAGCGGTCGTATTTGAGACTGGAACCAACGTTTGGCGCAGGTTCGATGCGTGGCCACCAAAGGCTGCTTCGCCCAAGACTCTCTATTTCCATGCCGAAGGCAAACTCAGCTTCGATCCGCCGACGGAAGCTACGGGTGCAGATGAGTATGTTAGCGATCCGAATCACCCGGTGCCTTTTGTGGGCTATACGACAGATACCGTTCCGCAACGCTACATGGTGGACGATCAGCGCTTCGCTAGCTATAGGCCGGACGTGTTGGTCTACGAGACTGATCCTCTGCAAGAGGACGTAACGATCGCCGGGCCCATCTCGCCCAAATTGAAGATTGCGAGTTCTGCGACGGATTCCGATTTCGACGTGAAGCTCATCGATGTATTCCCTGAAGATTATCCCGATCCAGACGACATGTCCCACGGCAACAAGCGCATATTGGACGCGCCGCCCATCCACATGGGAGGCTACGAAGAATTGCTACGCGGCGAGCCGTTCCGAGCCAAATTCCGTAATAGCTGGGAAAAACCCGAGCCACTTGCTCCCGGCAAAGAGACGGACATCAATTTCACCATGCCGGATCTGTTCCACACTTTCCGTCGCGGCCATCGCATTATGGTTCAGGTGCAAAGTTCGTGGTTCCCACTCACAGATCGAAACCCCCAGACTTTTACTGACATTCCCTACGCGACTCCGGAACAGTATCAGGAGGCGACGGAACGGATCTTCCGGCAAAAAGACTCTGCCTCGGGCGTCGAGGTGTTGGTCTTGCCGCAACCGTGAGCCACACTTAAGGATTCCTGTTATCTGAGTTCACGTCACTAACTTCTCTTCTGTTCACTCAGAGCAACAGGCCGGACCGCGGAAAGGAATGGGAGGAAGAAGAGCATGAGAAGCAGGGCCGCCGGAAGAATGACAATACCGGCACGAAGGCTTCCTGACTGCACGGAAATCCATCCAGTGAGCCAAGGCAGCACGGATCCACCGAACCCGGATGCGGCTAAGATCCAGCGCGCGTCCGAGGTTTGCTGCACCCGCGAGAAGCTCCCGGCAATCACCAATGGATAAGTTGGTGCGAGCGCGATGCCAAGAAGAAACAAGGCGATGCTTCCTGTGTAAACTGAATGCGCAGTTGCGAGCAGGATAGCCGCACCGAGTGCGATGGTTACCGCGGCTCGAAGAACGTAAGTCGCCCTGACATAAAGAAGAATGAGAGCAGTGAACCCGCGCGAAACCAAGAATCCTAGCCAATAAAGGGTGGTTACCGTGGCGGCAAAAACGGCCCCGTTCCCCACGATCCGCAACATATAAGTCGATAGCCATGCAGCGGCAATATTTTCGACCCCTACTTGCAGAAATGCAACAAATGCGAAAGCGATAATCACGCGCAGATTGGCAACGCCGAGCGAGCGACGCACTGTGCTTCTCGGCTCGGATGCGTCTCTGAGGAATCGCATGGAAACCAAAGCAGCAATCGTAGAAGCCGCCGCGAGGAACACGTACGCCGTGCGAAAACTATGATGCACCAGAACGCCAGCAGCCAGCAGCGGCGCCAGCAACGCGCCGGCACTCCAACTCATGTTGAGGAAAACCAGCGCGGGCGCCGAGCGCTGCGGAAAGTTTCGTCCCACGAACAAGCTGACAGCAGACATCGGAACACCGACGCTTACTCCGAGAAGCAAGAAGACCGGTAAGAGGACCGGCCAATGCACCATTGGAACGATCAAGCAGGAGACCACAACCGCGACAAAACCGACCGCGATGATTCGCGCGTATCTCCCGATGCACAGCAAAGCGCCCAGAGAAGTTCCTGCAAAATACAGCAGAAACAGCAATCCGGATTGGCTATCGTTCAAGTGAAACGTCGAAGCGAGTGACGGCAGGAGCGGACCGCCGATTGCGTGCAAAATCCCAGTGAGCAGGAAAACCGGATGCAACACGGCCAGTGTCTGCGCCGAGGAAGGCCTAGAGTCTGATCGCATCCTGCATTCGACTCCGTGTGATTCAACTCCGTCGGTTCAACTCCGTTTGCTACGGGTAGCTCGCTTGGGATTCGGTGGGCAAGTCGATTCGCGAATCACAAGCTCGGGACGAATCGGCACGACATCGGGGAATGTTGCCTGTCCGCGAATTCGCTGCAGCAGGATGCGCGCAGCTACGGTACCCATTTGAGTGAGAGGCTGCCGAATCGTAGTCAGGCTCGGGATATGAAACGCAGCCCCTTGGATATCATCGAAACCAACGATCGAAACATCGGTTGGAACCTGTAAGCCATGGTCCCGGCAAGCTCGGACGGCTCCGATTGCCGAGATATCGTTGTAGCAAACAATCGCAGTGAATTCGGCGCCCCGCTGAATCAACTCATTCGTGGGTTCGAATCCAAGCTGCGGCGTGGAAACTCGAAGCTCTAACTGGACAGTCAATTCGGCGGGAACTGCCAGCTTAAGATCGCGTGCCACGGCCATCAGACAATCCCAGCGATCGTCGGCGTCGGAGCTATGACTGCCCCCGCGCATGAACGCTATTTTGCGGTGCCCGAGCTGATAGAGATGACGCAAAGCAAGCTCCGCGGCCCGACGCTGGTCGAGGACCACATTGGTTGCTCCTTCAAACTTGCGATGTCCCGCGACGACGACGACAGGCAGGGTGAGACTCTTTGCCAGAATGGTGTCAATGAGGATGAATCCCTCGACAGAGCGATCCATGAGCAGGCGCGGATATTCTTCGATAAGGTCAGGTTTGCGGCGGTGGCTAGCGATCAGATAGAAGTACCCTTCCTCAATAAGAAACTCCTCCACTCCCACAAGCACCTCGGTCGCGTAATTGTCGCTAAGTTCAGGGACGAGCACACCCACCGTAAAGGTCTGGCGCTTCCGTAGCGACCGGGCAAAAAAGCTTGGCCGGTAATCGAACTTCGCCGCAGCCTCGATGACTCTGTCTCGAGTGTCCTGTGGAATCGAGCGCACGCCCGGCGCGTTGTTGAGTACGAGGGAAATCGTAGCGGGGGACAGGTTCAGGTAGTCCCCGAGCGTACGGAGGCTGATGGGTTGACCGGGCTGCGGGTCTGCACCTGCTTTAGCTCGTTTGGCCATGCACTCCAGTTGTAACACTTTGGACTCCATAGAAGGTGTGTTTTCAATGGCTTCGCATTTGCGTTATACGCTGCAAGGACATCATTGTTGGAGGCGAAGAATTGGCGCTCTATCGGGAAATGGGAAATGGTCCGGCGAAGCTCCCGAAGACCACGCGAGGAGAAACGACGTTTTCCGGGAACCGACGAGCTAGATTGCCGCTTGATCCCATGGTGACAGGCGCAGGCGACACTTCAGACGGCCTCGTCGTCGATCTTACGAACAGACCAAAAGATCAAGTACACTGATTGCAAGTAGAGCAATCTACAGCCGCGGAGGGATGGGTGAGCGGTTGATACCGGCGGTCTTGAAAACCGCTGTGCCTGAAAGGGTACCGGGGGTTCGAATCCCTCTCCCTCCGCCATTTCAAGCTCTCGATTCTCACTTGGGAATCAAAGAACGAAATTGTCCGGCCGCTTCACTCCACACTCTCCGCAAGGTCCATTGGCCATTTGGGTACGTCGTCATCGCCGGGGAGAACGATGATCGCGTGGTTTGGCACGCGACTCTCCTATTCTGCCGGCGAATAGAAGAGGATTAACTGCACTCATGGGAAAGTGCAGCGGGTGACTCTCTTTGCCCGGCCGGCCGGGCATGCGCGTGTCTCTAACGGTACCAATTAAGCGATCCTTCAGCTTCAAATCGCCTCGGGGGGTTACCGCTGTGACGAGAATAACACAGGATTTATTTCAGATGAAGTTGGAGTGTTGCCTTTTGCAGCGCCATCGGAATTGCGCGATCTTTCAAGATCCTTTCGCCTCGCTCCGCGCACGGCGTCGCTCGCGGGATTTGTTATAAATGCTCCGACGGCAAATGACGGCTTGGAAGGGTGTGCGCTGAAAATGGTTCGAATCTGGTGGGTGCTTGTTTGTTTCCTGGGAGCGCAATCCGCTCTGCTCCTCGCTGCCGATTGCGGCGGTTTGAAGGATCTCAAACTTGAACATACGACCATCACCTTGGCACAATCCGTCACGTCGGGGGTGTTGGAGATCGAGGGTGCTGGAGCGCCGTTGAGCGACCTGCCCGCATTCTGCCGCGTGGCTGGGGTACTGCGACCCACGAGTGACTCGGAAATCCGATTCGAAGTATGGATGCCGGTGCAGGGGTGGAACGCGCGTCTGCTGGGCAGCGGGAATGGCGGATTCGCTGGGGAGATCTGGTACGACCAATTCGCCGGGTATCTGAAACGTGGATTCGCCGTGGCCGGCACAGACGCGGGACATCAGGCGGAAGGAACCGATGCAAGCTGGGCGTATGGGCATCCGGAAAAAGTGAAGGATTTTGGCTGGCGCGCCATTCATCTCACCGCGGAGCGAGCCAAGCAAATCCTCGTCGCCTACTACGGCAAGAGCGAGGAGAAAGCATATTTCGACGCGTGTTCCGATGGAGGCCGTGAAGCGTTGATGGAAGCCCAGCGATTCCCCGAGGACTATGACGGAATTCTTGCCGGCGCACCGGCAAATGCCTGGTCGACAATGCTTCCCCCCGGCGCAGGAGCGCTGCAGAGCCTGATTGCGGACCCGAAGGCATACATCTCCGATAAAAAACTGCCTACGATCCAAAAAGCGTCGCTCGCCGCGTGCGACTTATTGGACGGCGTGAGTGACGGAATTATCGGCGATCCGGCACAGTGCCACTTCGATCCCGAAGTTCTGCGGTGCAAGAGTGGAGACGGGCTCGACTGCCTGACGCAGCCGCAGATCGATGTGCTGAATACGCTCTACGCGGGCGAGAAAGACGCGCAGGGACAAACCATCTTCCCCGGCTACACCCTGGGAGACGAGACGGCATGGAAGGAGTGGATCGTCGGTGAAGATCCCGGCTCATCGCTCTCTTCGCAATTTGTTCAGAACTACTTTCGCTACATGGTCACCGGCGATCCCAAGTTCAACATACTTACGGCGAATGTTGGCGAATTGCTTCACGAGTCGAACCAAAAAGCAGCCGCCGATCTCGATGCCACGAATCCCGACCTAAGCAAGTTTGCAGCGCATGGAGGAAAGCTGATCCTGTATCACGGCTGGAACGATCCGGCGATTTCTCCGTGGAACACGATCGCATATTACAAGAGTGTTGAACAGCAGATGGGCGCCGAAAAGGTAAGCTCTTTTGCCCGTTTGTATATGGTTCCGGGAATGGAACATTGCAGCGGCGGTCCGGGAGCGAGCGCGCTCGGGCAATTCGGCATGGAGACTGCGAAGGGACCGAAACACGGGCTTTTTGATTCACTGCAGGATTGGGTTGAGAAGGGTTCGCCGGACGAGGGAGTCATCGCGACGAAGTATGCCGCGGGCAAAGATGGCGCGAGGAAGGCAGCGATGACACGCCCGCTGTGTGCCTATCCCAAGGTTGCGCACTACAAGGGGACAGGAAATACGGAGGACGCGGAAAACTTCACTTGCGCCACGCCCTGAATCGGGCCGACTGAAATCAATTTCGCGTGATGCTCTTGGACAAATCTTTCGTCGAGTTCCACCGGCGCTTTCCGGCGTAGGCCGTCGATCTATAATCTGAAGTCAATTGACCCGTCGCCCAGGCACTTATAGGTCATTGTTATCCGGCCTGCGAGTTGTTCGAGCATTGAGGCCGGAATCTGCATGAACAGTGAAGAGCTAATTCTTGTCACCGGCGCAACCGGCTTTCTCGGGGCGCAGCTCGTTCGCGAATTGCTGGATCGCCAGCCGCACGCGAGGCTCGCGCTGCTCATCCGCGACAGGCCCGACCAATTGGGTCAGCAGCGCGCCGATTCGATTGTCCCTCCCGACGAGCGCCACCGCGTCGAAGTCCATTCCGGAGATGTCGGCCAGCACAACTGTGGTTTAGACACCGCTGCGTACCACCGACTCTCTGCAGAGACAACGCGAGTGGTTCACTCCGCCGCTACCGTGCGTTTCGATCACTCGCTGGACGAGGCGCGCCGCATCAACGTCGAGGGCACACGCCGCGTGCTGGATTTCGCCGCCGCCATGCGCCAACTGCGCAGCCTGGCCTATGTCGGCACGGCCTACGTCGCTGGTGAACGCTCGAACCTGGTGCACGAAAGCGAACTCGCTGTGGGCCAAAGCTACCGCAACACCTACGAACAGACCAAGGCCGAGGCAGAGGCCCTGGTGCGCTCGCACCTGGGTTCCGTGCCGGGCGTGATTCTCCGTCCCAGCATCATCGTGGGCGACTCCCGCACCGGCGTCACTTCGAGTTTCAAGATGATGTATTGGCCGCTCAAAATTTACGCGCGCCGGTTGTGGCGCACAGTCCCTGGCTATCCCGATGCTGTATTGGATATCGTACCGGTCGATTTTGTTGCCGCATCTGTCGCGCGTCTCGCCTTTGACGAAGCAGCCCTCGGCAGCACGGTCCACCTCTGTGCGGGACAACGCGGTAGCGCCACGATTCAACAGGTCGCCCGGCGTGCGGCGGAATACTTCAACGCACCGGAAGCGCGCTACGTCGATCCAAAACTTTTTTTCGCCGCAATCCGGCCCCTGCTCTTTATCTCTTTGTGGGGACGCAAACGGCGCGTGCTGCGCGATGGGCGCGCTTACCGTGACTACTTCACCATGCGGATGCAGTTCGATACCACCAACGCCGAGCGCCTATTGGAGCCTACAGGACTACGCCCGCCGCCGGTGCTGGACTATCTCGATCGGCTGTTCAATTACTGCATTGCCAGCGACTGGGGCCGCAAGCCTGTCTCTGCCCAATGAACATCCTCAGGCGCTTTCAACTCGCCCGTGACCGCAACGTCACGGTGGCCAACCTTGCCGACGAGTTGTTGCGACGGAAGGGAGATTGCGAAGTTTCGGTTGGAGACGAGGGCCGTTTTCATCTCGCCGAGTTACATGCCGACATCTGCCGCATAGATGCGTTCCTCCGTCAGACCATCAAGATCTCTCCCGGCCGGCCCATCGCTATTTATCGCAGTAACAACCGCAGTTGTTTTCATTGGTTCCTGGCGATCATCCGCGCCGGCGGCATCGCGATGCCGCTGAACCCACAGCTCACAGTCGCCGAGGTGCGCCGTATCTTGGCGAATAGCGGCATAGAAATCCTGGTCACCGACAGAGTGGTCTTCGAACATAACATCGTCGAGCGCGGCGCGCTGGAAGTACGCACATGGATACAAGCGGACGATGAGGCAGAGACGCTGGATGGATTCATTCGAATCCCCGTCGACGACCCAGGCGCCGTAACACCATTTCCGCCCACTGCCATCGATCCGACCGCAACCATTGCGGTATTTCACACTTCCGGAACAAGCGGCTTTCCCAAAGGCGCCGCCCTATCGAGCAACGCACTGCTCGGCGCGCGTTCGTCGACAGTGCTGGCCGGGCTGATTCTCGGACCGAAGGACCTTGCGCTGATCGCGCTGCCCTGGTCTCACATCATGGCCGTCAGCATCGCGCTCTACGGTCTGATGGCGGGGATTCCCGGCTGCTTTCTCGATCGCTTCGACGTCGAAAGTGCGTTGGATCTGATCGAACGCCACAGTATCACTGCGGTCGTCGGAGTTCCCGCAATGTTTGCCCGTCTAGTCAACAGCAACCCGGAATCTACCCGGCTCAGGACTGTGCGCACATGGCTCTCGGCCAGCGATCACTTGCCTTCCGAAGTTCGTCAACGCCTGCGCCAGTTCGGTGCTCTGGCCTGGTTGCCAGGAGGTCGGCGTCTTCCTCCGATACTTTTGAACGGCTACGGCATGGTAGAACTGGGCGGCCTCGCCATGATGGGCATCGAGTTGTCGTTCGTGCCCGGCAGCGGGGATGTGTGCTTCCCCGTACCCCCGTTTCAAATTCGTGTGGCAGGCGAGAATGGCCGACGCGTGCGAGCCGGCGAAACGGGAGAGTGCCAGATCCGCCGTCGCGGTCTCGCTCCACATTATTGGAAGGATAAGAACGACAGCCAAGGGCTGCTCACCGCAGACGGTTGGATGCGCACGGGCGACTTGGCCACGCACAACCGCCTCGGCATGATTCGGCTGGTGGGTCGCATGAATGACGTGATCAAGTCCGGCGGTTACTCGGTCTATGCTCGCGAACTGGAGGAGGCCATTATCGCGCATCCGGCCGTGGCACGTGCGGCCGCCTTTGGCCTGCCGCACAAAGAAAAGGGAGAGATTCCCGCGGCAGCGGTTGAACTGCATGACGGTTCCAATGTGAGCGAAAGCGACCTGATCGACTGGTGCCGCCAGAATCTGGCAGCCTACAAAGCGCCGCGCCGTATCTGGATTCTCGCTCCGGGTGACTTACCGGAAAATCATACCGGCAAGATACTCCGACGGGCTTTACAGGAGCGGTTTTCACGAGAAATGCATTGATGCCGGGTGCTCAGGCGAGACTCTTCTAGATATCCCGAGGCCGCGCCCCGCTTAGAAAAGCGAAAAAAGCCCTCTTAGAAATGCGTAAGCTGTGCGGGACTGAAATCCTTGGCGCCAAGGTGCGCTTCTGGCGTGCCGCGATCGATGATGAGCAGCGTTGAACCGGCGCGGCCGCGGAGCTTCGCTTCCACCTGGGTTGCGGACCAGACACCCCGGGTCTGGCGCAGCCCAAAGTAAGTAAACTCCTTCACACTCCCCGAGCCCTTCAGCGTCTTCTCGACATATACCGGAAAGCTGCTGCCGTGATCGAGCCAGCTTTTGACCTCGGCGTAGTGGGTCTTGTCAGAAGATCCGGGCGTACTCTTCAAAACCTCGCAGTCGCGCGCGCCAAACTTAGTCTCAACCGGCGCCGATTGACCTGCCCAGAAGTATTGCGCCTCGAGAAAATCCTCGTAACTGAATCCGTCGCCGAGCGGCCCATCATTCCATTTGTCGAAAGACAACACGACAGGAGACTTATCTACGGGATGGACAACCTTGATTGTGTCCTTCCCGTCCGGCCGCATCTCCAGGAGCACATGGGCTCGCGCGTCCGCAGGAGAAGCGATTTCCAGCAGCACACGAAGTACGCCTGGGAACCAGTGCGCACTGATGTTGACGGCATAGCTAGTCCGCGCCCCACTCCCGTCCACACGAACGAGGTGCCCGCTCATGCGATAGTTGGCTGACTCCACTTGCTGCCGCGCCGCTGCCAGCGCTCCCGGCGGAGCTGCGGCCTGTGCAATCGTCGGCAGCAGGATCGTTGCAACCACGGCCGCGGCCAGCGCAAATTTCATGCTTCAACCTTTCCGTCTCGAATGCGAACTTGCCGCGCCGCCGCGTGTGCAATCTCGTCCTCGTGCGTAACAACGATCAGAGTCATCCCGCGCTTCTGCTGAATCCCGATAAGAATCTCCATGATTTTTCCCGAATTCACGCTGTCCAAGTTACCGGTGGGTTCGTCGGCGAGCAGAATGTCCGGATTGTTGGCCAGGGCGCGTGCGATCGCCACACGTTGCCGCTCTCCCGCCGAGAGCTGGTTGGGATACTGCTCCATTCGGTTCTCGAGGCCCATCTCCTTAAGCAATTCCCGAGCTCGCGCCGCGCGATCGAACGAGCAGGGTTTCAGCCCGAGCATGGGCACCTGTACGTTTTCGATGGCACGAAGCGTCGGCATCAGATGAAATGCCTGAAAGATGAATCCAACATTCCGCGACCGATAGGTGTCCAAGTCAATGGCCGAGCCTAAACTTACATTCCTGAATCGAACCTCGCCAGTGGTAGGGCTATCCAGGCCGCCAAGCATGTGCAGCAACGTTGACTTGCCGCTGCCGCTGGGTCCGGTTATAGCAACATACTCGCCGGCGGCGATTGACAGATCCACGCCGCGCAACGCCTCGATTTGGCCTTCGTCGTAGCTCTTGAACAGGTTTCGGACTTCGAGAGCAGGACTAGTCATGCCGCAGCGCCTCAACCGGAGAGAGTTGCGCGCCGCGCCATGCAGGAATCGCCCCGGCAATCAGCCCGGCCAGAATCGAAATCCCGAAGGCTTCCGCCACAAGCGGCAAAGGAAAGGTCGCCGAGACAATACCGGCAGTTTGCGGCATTGCCGCCAGCAGTTGCAGAGCTCCCCATCCAACAGCGATGCCCAGAAAACCGCCGCCCACACCAAGCACGCACGCCTCAAGTTGGATGAGAATCATAATCTGTCCCCGCTTCCAACCCAGCGCTCGCAGGATGCCGATCTCCCGTGTCCGCTCGAAGACAGACATAGCCATCGTATTGGCGATTCCGAGAATGCCGATCAGCAACGCAATCGAGGAAGTGCCCCACGCAGAGGCATGTGCCAGCCGCACAAACTGGTTGTTCCCGGCGCGCTCGGCTGCTGGAACTGCGCGCAGTCCGGGGAGAGCAGCCTCAATCTGTGCCTGCGCACGCTTCAAATACTCATCCGGTGCTTCGCCAGCAGGTGCGGGGCGCAGTCGCACGTGGATCGTAGAAACCTTTCCCTGCAGGCTGCTGAGCTGCTGCAACTGGTCGAGAGGCATGATCACCGCGCCGGTCTCAAGCGCGGAGCCGCCATGATAGATGGCGACTACCTTAAAGGGAGAACCTTGAATCTCCAGCGTGTCACCGGTTTTCTTGTGCAGGCTTCCAGATAAAAGCTCACCCAGCATCACCTCAGGTTGACCATCGTGAAAGGGCCGTCCGGAGAGTAACTGCAACGATTCGAATTCATACGAGTCAGCCTTCCAGCCATAGACCAGCGCATTCACCTCCGGCGTCAGATCCATTACGTTGTAGATCATCGGCGTCGCTTGCGCCACTGTGGGGAGCGCTGTCACCTTTGCTGTCGCGCTCTCTGGCAGCGAAGTATTCAGAAAAGTCTGCTGGATGATGGCAATATCTGTGCCGCTGCTGGTGTAGAGGCGCAGCCACGACTGCTCGAACGCGTTCGAAAAGCCGACGAGGCCCACAAATGCGCCGATGGCCATGCCAATTCCGCAAAGTGTCAGCAAAGTCCTCAGCCGTCGGCGCCAAAGATTCTTCCGTACAAATCCTATGAACGACAGTTGAGCGGTCATGAAGTCGGAGTGAGTCCTTACGGTTTTAGACCTGCTCAGAGCAGGATGCCAGCTTAATCCAGCCTCAATAGACCGTGTCCATCTGTGAGGTAGGGTTGGGAAGGGCTTGTCAATTTCCTTGAGCGACTGGAAAGATGACATACCCATGCTCCAGTCTAGATGCAAGCTTTGGAAGCCTCGCCCCACTTCGATGTGAAGGAACTATTCGAGTAACGCTAACCACGAAAAAACGAAATCGCGGCCCCATTGAATCAGTCGCCTGTTTACGGAACCCTCATCAAATGCATTTACCAATTCGGCGATGGGTTGGGTTGAGGACCGGTGAATCTTGAACAGCAAGGCTCTTTCACCGGCTGAAACTCCATAAACTCAGCCCTTGTCCCGTCCGGATCAAAAAGGTCCAGCTGCCATTTTCCGTCCAATCCGAGCAGCGGCGGACGCTCTTTTGCTGACGGGGTCCAGCCCTTTTGCTTCAATCGCGTTTCCAAATCAGCCACGCTCACCACACCTGGCGAAAAGTGGTACGCACTGGCCAATTGCTCCCGTGAGGGATTGACTGGAAGATACAACATGTACTCAAGCCAGTCGGTTCCGTCCGGAACCTGCATCATCACCCAATCCGTATGGCCCGCGCTCGAACCACCCTCCCAATACAAGTGGAAACCCAGCAGGTCTTTGTAAAAGCGATCAAGCGCCGCTCTATCATGGGCCACAAAGCCCGCGTGGATGATATGCGTACTCATGCGCGAGGATGCAGCTTTCCCAGCCTTCGGCGCATGGTTACCCTCCTGAGTAAATTCAACCTTGTTTCCCTCCGGATCTCGCACTTGAAAGAATTCGTTTCCCTCTCGATCTTGGCTCACTGCTTGCGGAACGGCGATTCCATTGGCTCCCAGAAATCTGCGCAATCGCTCCGCGTCATTGGTCGAAAAGCCGATACCGTCAAAGCGAATTGCCAATCCCTTGTTGGGCGGGGACTGCAATTCGATGTATTGCAGATGATTCGCATAAAAGCGGACACCCGATTCGACGTTTCCTGCTGGTACCTGCTCCCAACCCAGCAAACCGCAGTAGAACTCCTGTGACTTATTCAAGTCATCGGCATACAGCGTCATGTGGGAAATGCCGGTAATGGCCGGCCTGGTTGTGCTTGCTCCCTGTCCAGAGGCGAAGCTGCTTATGATCAGCACAGACATCAGTACAAATCGGCGGTACATGTGTGTTCCTTCTCTCCTCGGAAAGGCCGGCGTCAGAAACGGGCCGAATTGGTAGTCCGATCCTTGGCGTCTTGAGGGCGAACGGTGCACGTCCTTCAAGGACGCCTCAGTATAAGGCTTCCGTAGACCGAAGTTCCGGGAACAGATGTCTTCGCGGCGCTGCTATCATTCGCGCAGAAATTGGAGAGATTGAACATGAGATCCAAGCTTCCACTGTTTTTGATCGCCTTCGCGGCGTCCGCCGCGCTCAGCAACTCTGCCAGCGGCCAAATCGCCGGCGATGTCTATATTTCGCCTTCTCGCCCCGTCCCAACAGGAAAGGCGCCCGCGATGCAGGTGAAGCTTGTCAAGGACGCGCCTGAAGAAAAGGTCTACGCCGTGGTCTTCTATAAGGGCGACGAGGCACTCAGCGGCCTGACAGATTTTGCCATTCAGCACAAAATCGAGGACGCGCACTTCACTGCGATCGGTGCGGTAAGTGGTGCAACGTTGGCGTGGCTTGATCCCGGAAACAAAATCTATCATCGCATTCCTGTGGCCGAGCAGGTCGAGGTTCTTTCTCTGTTTGGAGACGTCGCCACATTTAACGGGAAGCCGATCGTTCATATGCATGCTGTGCTCGGCAAACCAGATGGCACCACGATCGGTGGGCACGTTTTCGAATTAAACGTGAATCCTACGTTGGAGGTTTTCGTGACCGTAGATACAACAACGCTAAAGAAGAAGCCAGACGATGCATCCGGAATGAAGGTGATTGATCCAACGCAATGATCGCGCTGCAACCGGATAGAGACTCGCGACAACTGCCATCGGCCTGTTCTTCTCCAGCGGTTCCCAACGTCTGGGTTGTGGGGAGGCCGAATCATGGAGACCCGCCCCTTCTTGTTGTGCGAGTCGTTTGGAACGCAGCAGCGATCTTCCGGGGCTGTCTCTATCGATGCCGAGCGTGCCCAACCGGTCCCTGACGAAGTTCGCTGGCTCATTCCTGGCCGCCGTTGATTACCAAATACAAATGAGGATACCCGGAACTACGAACATCGCCAGCCACCACGGCGAACGATCGCATCGTTTGTTAAGCGACTTGCTCCCTGCAGTCAGAGTCCTTTTTGGATACACGACCGATATTTCCATGCCATCCAAGTGCCCGTGCTTGCTTTGTTTTGCGAGTTCCCCGGAACTCAGGCCGGTGGCCCGCCGGCGCATGGGCAAATATGAGCGTATGCTCAAATCAGGAGTCATATCCCCTTCTCGCCTTCAGCAATCCAAGCTTCGCTCCAGACGAGCATCGTTCAAGCACACAACCGAACGTCTGGAGCTTCCATGAGCCTCATCAAAAAGAGCGACGTTAAGAACTATCTTTCTTCCCAAAAACGCAATGGAATCCATCTATACCGCCCGGTGAGCCAACCCGATGCGACCGGCTTCTCGGGAGACCAATCCAGACACGCAGATTCAAATGAAAGCAATGTCGTAAAGGAAACGGTCAACCGGCCGTCTACCAGTGGACTGAAAACGTCTCCGACCAAAACTCAACTTGATTCCAGCCATCTCGTAACGCGTATAGATTCCAAAAGCGCGCAAGCTTGAAGCCTCATTCCGTCTTCCTGCGCAACGAGTGCATCTTGCCGAAGCGTTTGGATCCGCTCCGGGAGCCCGTCGGCGACGGTTGGATGCGCGTGGAAGAGATCCCTGCGTCGGTCTTCGATACCATGATTCGCCAGGCGGGTTGGCACTTCATGTGGATCTTGCGTCCCTCTGCGCGTAGAGGTTTTGGGATAACTCAGGATGCGGCGACCCATCGAGCATTGATTCGCGCGCTGAGAGGCGTAGCAAGTCGATTCAATGCCGCGGAGCTCGATTCCGTTCGCGTCGCAAAGTACCCAGGATTCTGCATCGCAAACGTCACACTGCAATCCCGCCAGATTCAGGAACACACTTCGCTGGATCACGTCGACGAACGTCGTCCACCGATGCTTGCCGTGCGCTAGCCGAGCGTGGTTACGAATTAAAGCGAAGCTGTGAGCCACGCATCTTCTGTCCGCACGGAGACCGTGCAGTTTCTCTTTGCCGTTCCAGCCCCGAATGAAAGCAGGACAAGATGTCTATCCCTGAAATGCTGCATTCTGAGAAACCAGTTGCAGGGCCCGATCGAGCGGCTTTCCTGCCTATTGCATTGAAGGCTAGCAATCTTCCGTTGCCCACGCGCATCGCGTTCATCGGAAACTATCTGCCACGCGAGTGCGGGATTGCCACCTTCACGACCGATTTATGTACTGCGCTCGCGACCGAATTCGGACAAGGCCGCCTGTTTGCGATTCCCGTCAACGATCCTGATTCGAGCTACGAGTATCCAGAGCAGGTACGCCTGGAGATTACGCAGGAAGACATTGCCTCCTACGAACGTGCTGCCGAATTCCTCAACTTTAATGGCAACGATCTTGTCTGCCTGCAACATGAATATGGAATCTTCGGCGGAAGTGCAGGCCGCTACATCCTGGCGTTGCTCCGCAAACTGAGAATGCCGCTGGTTACTACGCTGCACACGGTTCTGCGCGAACCCGACGCAAATCAACGCATCGTGCTCGAAGAGATTGCGCAGCTCTCCGATCGTTTGGTCGTCATGAGCGAACTCGCAGCCCAAATGCTGCGCGAAGTGTATGCGGTTCCCGGCGAGAAGATCGATGTGATCCCACACGGCGTGCCAGATATGACGTTCATGGATCCCAATTATTTCAAAGACCGGTTCGGCACGGAGGGCAAATCCGTTCTGCTTACGTTTGGCTTGCTGTCGCCGAACAAGGGCATTGAGAATGTGATTCGGGCGTTGCCCGCGATTTTGGAAAAGCATCCGAATGTGGTTTACATCGTTTCCGGGGTAACGCACCCGCATATCCGGCGTCGCGAAGGCGAGCGCTACAGAGAAGAGTTGCAGGCGCTGGCTGAGCAAATCGGAGTCTCTTCAAATCTGATCCTGAACAACCGGTTTGTGAGTACGGAAGAACTTATAGAGCACGTGGGCGCAGCCGATATCTATATCACGCCCTATCGGAAGGAAGCCCAGGTTGTTTCCGGTACGCTGGCTATCGCACTTGGAGCAGGCAAGGCCATTATCTCCACTCCGTACTGGCACGCCAAGGAGTTGCTTGCCGAAAAGCGAGGCGTCATTGTTCCCTTTGATAGCCCAAAGGCCATTGCAGAATCGGTTCTCGCCTTGCTTGGTAATGAAGCGGAGCGCCATGCGATGCGGAAGAGAGCATTTCTGTACTCACGCGGAACAACGTGGCCGAGAACCGCAAAGGCCTACATGGCGACCTTTCAGCGGGCACGCTTCGAACGTACATTGAAGCCCAGAGCCGCTCAGCCAGACGATGCCGCAACGGAACCCATCGGACCGACAGATCGCCTGCCGACTCTGAGCACCCGTCATTTATCGACCATGACCGACAGCACGGGGATGTTGCAGCACGCAATCTTCACGGTGCCCAACACGCGCGAAGGATATACGACCGATGACAATGCACGCGCGCTCATCGTGACCACCCTTCTGGACGCAAGCCTTGGGTTTGAATCCCGTGAGGAGCATCTCTGTCTATCTCGCCGGTATCTAGCCTTTCTCTGGCTCGCTTTTCATTCCGATACTGGACGGTTCAGAAACTTCCTTGGTTATGACCGCAAATGGCTCGAAGACGTTGGCTCTGAAGATAGCCATGGCCGCGCCCTATGGGCTTTGGGCACCGTGCTTGGTCATTCTCAGAACGCCGGGTTGCGCGGAGCTGCCGGAAGGCTCTTTGAGGCCGCCGTGCCTGCTGTCTTGAAGTTCACGAGTCCGCGCGCATGGGCCTTCAGTATTCTCGGCATGCAGGCCTATTTGGATTGGTTCCCCGGCGACAGAGCGATTCAGGTCATTCGAAACACGCTTGCGAATCGCCTGCTGGACGTTTACGAACGCAGTCACTCCGATGAATGGCATTGGTTCGAGAAGAGTCTTTCTTATTCGAATGCGAGGCTGTCGCAAGCGCTCATTCTTGCCGGGTGGCGCAGCAAAAACAAGAGAATGATGGCGGTAGGAATCGAGTCTCTCGAATGGCTTGCGGCGGCTCAACACTGCGGCGACCCGGAGATCTTTGTGCCCATCGGCTCGAATGGCTCTTTCGTCCAGGGCGCGGAGAAGGCGCGGTTCGATCAGCAACCTGTCGAGGCCTGCGCCATGATCTCTGCTTGTCTTGAGGTGTACAGGCTCAATCATGACGAGCGCTGGCTTGAAGAAGCCCGTCTTGTCTTCCGTTGGTTCCTGGGTAAGAACGATCTGCACGCACCTCTCTACGACCCAACAACCGGTGGATGCAAAGACGGACTTCATCCCGACCGTGTGAATGAGAATCAGGGAGCGGAATCGACGCTTTCGTTTTTGATGGCGCTCCTCGAAATGCAGAGGGCGAACGTGACAAGCGCAATAGAACTGCACCACGAAATGAGTGTCTCTCTTTGAAGTCATTTATCGATCCAGCCGAGTTGCCCAACGCCATAGCTTTGGAACAGCCCAACCACAACGCACGCGTTGATCCTCCTTTGCTCACGCGCTTCTCCGGCAATCCGATTCTTACTCGCCAAAACTGGCCCTACCCCATTAACAGCGTCTTCAACGCGGGAGCCGTGCGGTTGCCCGAAGGAGACACCCTGTTGCTTTGCCGTGTGGAAGACCGGACTGGCCTCTCTCACCTATGTGCGGCGCGCTCGGCGAATGGAATCGACAACTGGCGTATCGATGCGAAACCCACGCTGATGGCCAATCCGCGCGATTATCCTGAAGAGATCTGGGGTATTGAAGATCCGCGTATTACTTACGTCCCGGAGCTCGAGCAGTTTGCGGTGGCATATACCTCCTTTGCGCGCGGAGGTCCTGGAGTTTCGCTCGCACTTACAAGAGACTTCAAGAGCTTTGAGCGATTCGGCGTGATCATGCCGCCTGAGGATAAGGATGCCGCTTTATTGCCGCGAAGAATCAACGGTAACTGGGCAATGATTCACCGGCCGGTGACGTCGACTGGCGCTCATATGTGGATCTCGTACTCCCCGGATTTGCGCTACTGGGGTCGCCATAAAGTCATTCTGGAAGCACGCCGTGGAGGTTGGTGGGATGCAAACAAGATTGGGTTGTGCTCCCCCCCGATCGAGACATCCAAAGGCTGGCTGATGATTTACCACGGGGTCAGGCAAACTGCCGCGGGTAGCATTTATCGGTTGGGTCTGGCGCTCTTCGACTTGGAAAGCCCCGAAATCTGCTTGAAGCGTGGAAACGCCTGGATATTCGGTCCCGAAACCTCATACGAGCGCGCTGGAGACGTAAGCGACGTCGTATTTCCATGCGGTCAAACAATCGGCGCGGACGGGGATACGATCCAGCTTTATTACGGTGCCGCTGATTCCTCCATGGCCTTGGCTACGGGAAGTATCCGCGCTCTCCTCGCGTGGTTGGACTTGAATTCCAGCGCGGGTGTTGGAACCGCGAATTGACAGTACCTGTCACAGAGTGAAAGGGGAATTTGGATGAATGTCGAAGCGATGACCTGGCCGAATTGGCTACCGCGGGTACTGTGGTTCCGACATATGTGCCCGCGGTGCAACTCCGTTCAATTCAAGCCAGGCGAGTTACATCCGTTCGATGGACTCTTCGGTTTGTTCGCACTCCGTCCAGTGCGCTGTATGTTTTGCTGGCGACGATACTATTGGTTCTCTTTGCGAGGCGCCGATTGAGCGCACTGCAATACGATTCTGGTCCCACGTCGAACGATCTTCTGCGCAACCTTGTGGCGAAACACTCATCTCCCGCTCTACACTATCGGATCATTGCGCAGAGCGCGGAGGACGTGCGGAACATTGAGAATGCTCCAGCCGTAAGCATGGGACCGTACTTGTCCAATTCTGGCCAAACGAGACTCTTGACAACAATTAGTATCTACAGCCTGCGAGGAGACAGTCGCGAGCAGGTTCGGCTGCTCTATATGAATGCGGCGGCGATTCAGGTTTGGGAAGAGATGGGAAAAGCACCCCAAATCATTGGTGCAAAAGTCCGCCCGCCGCGCTCAGCTCTGCTGACGTTTGGCGTCCCCTTCAGCGAATAGCACGCCAATTGCTGCGCATTCACGCGCGCCTGGCTCACATGTCGTCTCCTCTTCCAGAAGGCAACTCCCCGCATAGCCGATTCAAGAGACTAGAGTATAGAAGGCGTGATTGTTGACCCTCGCGCCCAGAAGCCGCATGTCGCTTAAGTTCCTCAGGTAGCGACGGAATCCCTGACGGTCCGGCAACGGAATAATCGCCAGGTGGGGAGAAAGATGCACGAATCGATTGATTGGCCCAGGAAAGTTCAGCCTCCGCGCCGTGGCAATCGCAAGTTCCTTGTTCTATTCGGAATCATTGCTCTGATCTTCTTCGGAAGCCGGACCGTGTTGTCGTACTGGGTTGAGTTGCTCTGGTTCCGGTCGCTCGGCTACGGCGAGGTGTTCATCCGGCAGTTAGCTTTGCAGTGGGGAATCTTCGCGGCATTCGCAGTGGTCACGTTCTTCATCCTGTACGGAACATTTCTTCTTCTCAACTGGGCTCATCGCGACGAGTTGCCCCTCGATCACACGATTGTTTTCGGTGGGAGAGAGGTGAATTTTTCGGTCAGGCCTTTTCTGCGTATCTTCGCAATTGGTGCATCGCTGTTAATTGCTCTCGCCATCGGTGGCACGATGGCGTCAGAGTGGCCCACGCTTGCATTGTTCTGGTTCGCCCCCAATGCAGCCGGCACCGTTGCGGATCCGATTTTCGGCAAACCGCTGAACTTCTTTCTCTTTACGCTTCCCGCTTGGAACCTCATCGCCGGCTGGCTCCTTACCATCGCCGTGATCTCGTGTCTGTTGGCTGCTTTGTTCATCCTCATCACCAGTGGATCGCGCGCATTCGGCGAGCGCCGCGCCAACTATGTTCCCTTGCCCTGGCGCGGACTCTCGACCGCGGCTGCGTTCCTTTTGTTTGTGCTTGCCATTCGCACGTATCTCAGCCGGTTCGCGCAACTCTACGAACACCACACAATCTTCGATGGCGTAACTTATACCGGCGCGCATGTTACGCTCACCGGTTTGATGGTTACCTGCGTTGCTCTTTTCCTCGGAGCCGTCATCGCCGCAATGAGCGCGGTGTGGGCGCCGCGCGGTCGCTGGCTTGTGACCGCTGTCCTCCCGGCCGCGGTCAGCTTTTTCGCGTTCGGCTTAATCAGTTGGTATGTGAACAGCTTTCTGGTCAAGCCCAATGAGTTAGTTCGAGAACGACCTTATATTGCCTACAACATCGAGTTGACTCGGCAGGCTTTCGGCCTGGACCGATTCGTGCAGCGCGAATTTCCTGCGGAGACAACTGTCGATGCAGCCGATCCAGCGAACAATCAAGCCACCCTTCAAAACATCCGCCTGTGGGACTGGCATGCGTTGCAAGACACGCTTCGGCAGATCCAGGAAATCCGCACTTACTACGACTTTCCCGACATCGACATCGATCGCTACAAAATTGATGGCAAGGTGCGGGAGGTAATGCTCGCCGCCCGCGAATTGAATGTCGACAAGCTCCCTGAGAGCAGCCGCAACTGGATCAACGAGAAGCTGATTTACACGCATGGCTATGGCATCACCATGAATCCCGTAAATGGGTTCACACAAGAAGGTCTGCCCACGCTGATGCTGAGCAACATGCCCGTCCAGAGTACGGTCCATAACCTAAATGTCTCCCGCCCCGAAATCTACTTCGGCGAGTTGACTGACACCGATGTCTATGTGAAAACCCGGCAGCAGGAGTTCAATTACCCGCAAGGAGACACCAATAACCTTACGTCTTATCAGGGTAGCGGAGGCATCGAACTTGGCGGATTCCTGCGCCGCGTTCTCCTGGCCTTTGATCGTGGCGATCTGGCCAAATTGCCATTCAGCGATGACGTGAATTCACAGAGCCGTCTTCTCATGCGCCGAAACGTGCGCGATCGCGCCGCAGCCTTGGCGCCCTTCCTTACTTTCGAGCAGGATCCGTACGTCGTTCTCGGTGAAAATGGCCGCCTTTCGTGGATCATGGATGCGTTCACGACATCGGACAACTATCCGTATTCGACCCATTACGGTCTCGGTGGCCGTGCCATCAATTACATGCGCAACAGCGTCAAGGTAGTCATTGACGCATATGACGGTACGACGACGTTTTATGTTTTCGATCAGCAGGATCCGATTTTGGCTGCCTATCGACGTGTCTTTCCCGGCTTGTTCAAGGACGCCGCAGCGATGCCCGCGGACCTGCGTAACCATCTGCGCTATCCGGAGTCACTGCTCAAATTACAAGCGGAAGTTTACGGCCTCTATCACATGACTGACCCTGAGGTCTTCTATAACCGCGAGGACTTGTGGACAGTCGCCAGTGAAGTCGGACTGGCCGACAGTGGAGAACAGACCACGCAGGCAATGCAACCGAATTTCGTACTCATGAAACTACCCGGCGAGGCAAGCGAAGAGTTCGTTGAGATACTGCCATTCACGCCAGCCAACCGGAACAATCTCATTGGTTGGCTCGCCGGCCGTTGCGATGGCGAACATTACGGAACGTCGATAGTCTACGACTTTCCCAAAACTAAACTTGTAGATGGCCCGCTGCAGATCGAGGCGCGCATCGATCAAAACGCTCAACTCTCCGGCCAACTCACTCTTTGGAACCAGCAAGGGTCGCACGTGCGCCGCGGAAGTCTGTTGGTCATTCCTTCCGGGCGCGCGCTGCTCTACGCCGAGCCCATCTATCTTCAAGCGGAGCGCAGTCCGATGCCGGAGCTGCGCCTGGTTGTGCTCGCACTGCAGGACCGGCTTGCTTATGGTCCAACATTCGAGGCGGCTCTGACCTCTCTCTTCGGCGGAGGAGCCTCGTCCCTGAGTGCAGGCAGCGAACCGCCCCAGCCCGCGACTGAACCCGGCCCGGCACCTCAGCCATCAACGAATCTCCACGGGCTCATTGCAGATGCCGCCAAGGACCTGGAGGATTACCAGCGACTTACAGCGGAAGGCAAGCTGGGCGACGCAGGAAAGAAACTCGATGAGTTGAAGAGTGCAATCGACCAGCTGAACAAGCTTCAACGATAGCTGCTAGTCAATTTATACCGAATCGCCGGGAAGCTGACGTCAGACCTGCATCGGTCGAAGAGCTCCCTGTATACCTATGTAGTATTCTGCTTGACAAGATGAATACCGAATGCTACATAGATATGCAGAAAGCCATGCTCGAACTGCGTAACGTATCGAAGCACTTCTCCGGCATCCCCGCCGTGGATAATGCCAGCTTCATCGCCCGTGCGGGTGAAGTGACCGGCTATCTAGGCCCGAACGGATCCGGCAAGTCGACCACCATCAAGATGATTACCGGCCTCATCGAGATGACCTATGGCCAAATTCTGTTCTCCGGCAAACCCATTCATGATGACCTAATCGCCTATAAGCGCCGCATGGGCTACGTCCCCGAGGAGCCGTATCTCTACACCCATCTTTCCGGAGCAGAGTACCTCACGATGGTTTCTCAACTCCGCGATCTGCCTCCGCGCCAATCCGCGGAACGGATCGATGGTTTGCTCCGCCTCTTCTCTCTCTATGATGACCGCCATGCCTCCATCTCGGGTTACTCCAAAGGAATGCGCCAGAAAGTTCTACTCATCGCGGCCCTCCTCCACAACCCAGACCTTATCCTCCTCGACGAGCCTTTCTCTGGGCTCGACGTAGCCTCTGCACTCGTGCTCCGTAGCCTTATTCAGGAGCTTGCTTCGCGCGGCAAGGTCGTTCTCTTCAGCTCTCACGAACTCGACACGGTAGAGCGCATCTGCTCCCACATCGTGATTCTGCACCGCGCCAAGCTCGTCGCTGACGACTCCATCGAACATCTTCGCTCGCTGATGCAACTTTCTACTCTCGAAAGGATCTTCGCCCAGCTCGCGGTCGAGCAGGACTCGCCGGCTATCGCACGCCAGATGGTGGAGTTGATCGATGCGTAAGCTTATCGAACGGTTTATCGCCCAACTCCCGCTGGACTTTCGCGTCCTCTATCGCCAGTTCCTGTTGCGCGTGATCGATCTCGAAGCGCTTTCGATTCAGGCGGACATTCCTCGATTCCTCGGTCAGTTTGCCGGCGTACTTCTGATGCTCAGCCTGGTTCACATGATTGGCATTTATGCCTCGCTCTCGTTCGCTCGTTCTCCCGAGGCATTTCTGGCTGTCTCGTGGTACTTCGAGCATTACCTGATTGCGACCATGATGCTTGTGGTCGGACTCTTCACCGTCGTCGCCTGGGATTCGACATTTCCCGACCGCCGCGACGCCATGATCCTCGCGCCGTTGCCAATTGCCACTCGCACAATGCTCTTCGCCAAGATCGCGTCGTCCTGCTCCATTTGGCTCCTTGCTATTGTCACCCTGAATTTCGCTTCGGGCTTCGTGCTTCCCTTGCTTCTAGGTTCTGCGCACGGTGGCTTTCCCGGATTCCTGCGGTGGCTCTTCGCGTATTGGTTGACGATGATAGCCGCCAGCAGCTTTGTTTACGGGTCTGTGCTTACCGTCCAGGGCCTGACGGTATTGCTGCTTCCGCGCCGACTGTTTCTTCGCCTTTCAGCAATCCTGCAGCTCGCCTCGTTTGGGATCTTCCTCGGTGTCTATTTTCTGCAGCCCTCCCTCTCGTCGCCGCCGGTCTTGGCAGAACCACAAAACCAATGGATCTTCGCTTCCTCCCCCTCTTTCTGGTTCTTCGCCCTTTTCAACCAGCTAAATGGCACTCTGCAGCCCGAACTTAATTGGCTGGCTCACCGCGCGTGGATCGGCCTCGGCTTCGTAAGCGCCGGATCGCTCGCTTCTCTACTGCTTTGTTACGTGCACACCATGCAAAAAACAATCGAACAGCCCGACCTTGTGCCCGGCGCCCGCGGCCTCCATTGGGCCCCTCGTCTTGGCGGTTCGCTCACTACAGCGATCGGTTACTTTACGCTTCGCTCCCTCATCCGGAGCCGCCAGCATCGCGTCGCGTATGCTTTTTATCTCGCCATCGTCTGCGCCATCGCCCTTTCCGTCGCTCGCGGCGCGCTGGCAGCGCCTGGGCCCGGCGCGGTCACCCGTGGATTCCTGATGTCCACCTTCATGATGATATTGTTCGCAGTCGTCGGGTTGAGCAGAGTCTTCGCGCTCCCCATCTCGCTCACCGCCAATTGGGTTTTGCGCGTCGCACAACTGCGTCCAACGGAAAAGTACTTCTCTGCGACCCGTCAGTCTCTGTTGCTGATCGCGGCCGTTCCATGGTGGATCGTTGCGGCAGCCTTGTCGCTTTCGTTCCGACCGGTGCATCAGGTAGCCGCCCACCTTGCAATACTCGCTGTTATCGGATCCGTCCTAGCCGACCTCAGCCTGATAGGGTTCTCCAAAGTTCCCTTCACCTGTTCTTACTTACCGGGAAAATCGAATATCCAATATGTCTTCTGGTGCTTTGCAATGGCGGTTATTCCCATAGTCGCCTTAGCGGCAGACTATGAACTGCACGCGTTGAATCATCCCCGCGACCTGATTGGTCTTGGTTTCGTCCTCGGCCCCGCGGCATGGGGACTCTGGGCTTTCAACCGCCATCGGGCGAAATCGGCGGTCCTCTATTATGAGGAGCGTCCTGAAGAAGTCATCACGACCCTTGGACTGATAGCCCCCAGATCGTTTGTGGGCCACGGCGATGGTTACACCGAGATCAAGCATGAAAGCTGAATCGATCGCACTTATCGAAGGGACTACGTTGAAAGTGGCTTGTCGCGTGTCTTTCTACCTCTACTTCGCCAACAGTCCACGGTTGTGCTCGTAACTAATCACGCGCGTCACCTTCCATACACCATCTTTGTTCTGCCAAAGCGTCACAAACTTCGCGTCCCCCACACCATCCTCAGGGTGTCCAGGGTGGTGGAAGCGATGTATGCCGATCTCCACCGCTCCATATCCCTTCAGCGGGTAAACCTCCAGCGTGTCCTGGAGTAGCGTCCGCTGCACTTTTCCGCAGATATTCTGCTGAATGGCAGCCAGAAACGGTGCCTTCCCCACCGACAGCCCTGTCTGGTCGTGATAGAACTCTAGGTCATCCGACACCATCGCGGCGAGCGTCGTTAGATCGCAGTGGTTATACGCATCGAAAAGCTTGGTATCCAAAGACTGGATTGTTGTGAACAGAGGATCGGGCTGCGCGACGGATTGAGCGTCTGCCGACATGCAAGAGACAGTCAAAAGGACAAGAAGAAGCAAGGGGAAGCGAAGCGATCTTTTCAAGTTCATAGAAAAAACTCCTTCGACGTATCTGCGCCGTTGATTCCTCGGTGTCATCGTCAAAATCTTTATTCCGTGCGCAATGCGGTCATCGGGTCCACGCTCGCCGCACGCCCTGCCGGCAGCGCGCTGGCCGCGAGAGCAACCACTGCCACTCCCACGACGGCGACCAGATAACTCACCGCATCGAGTGGCTTCACTCCGTACAACGACGACGTCAACGCACGGCCAACAAACAATGCCAAAGGAATACCAAACAGGACACCAACCACCGTTAGCAGCAGGCTGTCTTTCAAAATCATCCAGACAACCTGCTCACGCCGTGCCCCCACAGCCATCCGTACTCCGATCTCGGCCGTCCGCACGCTCACGCGATAGGCCAGAGATCCGTAGAGCCCCGTCGCCACCAGCACCACCGCCAGAATGCCGAAGAAGCCGGCAAGCCGCGCGAAGAGAGTTTGCCCGGAGATCGTCGTGTCATATTGCGCGCGCTGTGTCATCGGCTGAATTAGCGGCAGATTTGGGTCCAGCTGTTGCACCACTTTGCGCGCCGCCGGAAGAATCGCCAGGGGTTCGCCATGAACCCGCATTTCCACCTGCATCTCGCCGATGACCGGAATCTGCGCATACATATACCAAGCCATGGGAATTGGATCTTCGTTGATGCTCCGATATTTGTGGTTCTTCACAACGCCGACGATCGTCATCGTGGCTTGTCCCTTGTCAGGTCCAAAGGTGCGGCCCAGGGGATTCACATTCGGCAGGAAGCGTTTGGCAAATTCTTCATTGATGATTCCGACGGGTTGCGATTTTGCGGTATCTGAATCGACAAAGTCGCGCCCCGCAAGAACAGGAACGCCGAGTGTGCGGAAGAAATCCGGGCCCACGACATTCCAGCGCACCGTATTCGATGAGCCGTTGGCGACATCGGGAATTCTGCCGTCCACCATCATGCCGCTGTTGTTTGACCATCCCGATCCCAGGCGCGACTCCATGATGGTCACCGATTCCACACCCGGCAGCACACGCAATTTGCTCATCAGATTCCGATAAAATGCGACACCCGCAGGAACCGATGGAATATTCGGCTTCACTCCGAAGACGACGAGGCCTTCGACGCGCATTCCCAGGGGAGTATTTTCAAGATTCCGCAAGGTTCGAATCAGTAATCCCGCCCCGACAAGCAGCACGACGCACAATGCCATCTGCAGCGCCACAATGATTCTTCCACTGCGAGATTTAGCTGCATCGGTGTTGGATGTTGCGGCTGAGGTCTTCAGAGCCAGTTCAGCTCCGCCGGCCAAAGCCGTGCGCAATGGCGCCAGGCCGAACAAAAGCGCAGCAAGCACCAGCACGCCTAGGGTAAACAGCAGCACCGTATTGTCGGGCGCAAGGCTGGTTTCGATCTGCGCCCATCGGCCAAGCAGCCGCGCGGCCATCTCCGCAAAGGCCCATGCCAGCGCGCCGCCAGCTGTAACAAGGATTGCACTCTCCATTAGCAGTTGCCGAAACAACTCGCCGCGGCCCGCACCCAGCGCGAGACGCAATGAAAACTCGCGTTGCCGCGACGCATTCCGCGCCATCAGCAGCATCACCACATTGGCCATCGCAATCAGCAGAACCAGTCCTACCATCGCCATTAGAATGCGCAGCGGGTTGCCGTACATCTGGTCATAGCCGGGAAAGCTCTTTGCATCGACGAAGCTCAGAACCGGGCGCTTCTCGCCCTCCATGGGTGAGCCATCGAGCCCTACATATGCCGCTCTCTGAAAGACAGGCTGCAATTGTGCGATCGCCTGCGTTCGATTTACGCCAGGAGCCAACCGCGCAATCAGCCGCAGGCACCACCAGGTGGAATCGTTGAGATAGATTTTGCCCTCGTCCGGAGGATTTCCCCACGCATTCAGTTCAGGGCGGCTCTGCAAGGGAATCCAGAAATCGGTCGACCCACCGCCTTCGACACCTTCAAAGCCTTCCGCAGCGATTCCAACAATCGTCATGGGCACGCCGTTCACAAAGAGCGTCTGTCCCAATACGTCCGGATTGCGTGCGAATCGCCGCGTCCAGTAGTTGTAGCTGATCACCGCAACTGGCGCACGGTTCATCTCGTCCTGCTCGCTGAATCCGCGGCCGAGCGGAAGCTTCACACCCAAGCCGGAAAAAAGGGCGCCACTTACCATGTCGCCTTCCGCCTCTTCCGGCTGTGTTCCGTAACGGACTGCGACCTTGCTGCCCGATAAGGGCACATAGGCCATCAACGACGAGAGCCCGCTGGTTTGCTTTCGGAGGGAATCGTAAACCGAATACGAAAACGTCTCATTGCTGTCGATGGTGCCGGTTCCGCGTGGAGGGTTCGACGTCCTCAAATACACAAGGCGATTCGGATCTGCCACCGGAAGCGACCGCAGCAGCACTGCGTTCATCACGCTGAAGACGGCTGTGTTCGCGCCAACGCCCAAGGCCAGCGTCAAGATCGCCGTCGCAGCAAAGCCCGGACTCTGTCGCAATGAGCGCAATCCGAAGCGCAGATCGCGACCCAGCTTGTCCAGGCCAATCCAACGACGGCGCATGTAGAAGCGCTCTTGAGCGGCGCGGAGACTGCCGAACTCACGCAGCGCCTTCCACTGCGCATCTTCCTTCCCCAAGCCCTCGCGTCGCAGTTCATCCGCTTCGAGCGCAAGGTGCGCTTTGATCTCTTCGGCAAAGTCCTCTGCGCTTCTCTTCCGCCTGAACATGCTCATGCCTCTTGTCCTTGGGTGCCATCGCCGGAATCGAGAACCAGCCCCATCGCCCGCGTCAGGCGGCGCCATTCGCTGGTTTTCTCCACCAGCTGCTCGCGACCCTTCGGCGTCAAAGAATAGAATCGCGCCTTGCGATTGTTCTCGCTTACGCCCCATTTGGCGCGAATCCATCCCTTGTCTTCGAGCCGCTGCAGCGCCACATAAAGCGAGCCATGGTCGACAAGAAACACGTCTTCCGACTGGCGTTGAATCATGCGTGCCACGCCCTGTCCATGACACGGGCCCAGAATCAGCGTTTTCAGGATGAGGAGGTCGAGAGTGCCCTGTAACAGGGCAATGCGGTCGTCATTGCTTTCTTGGGTAGCCATTCTACCCAAGTATTCGCCCCTTTGGGTCGAATGTCAACCCAAACCGCGAAACCGATTCGAAATGAGCCATTCCTCGTGGATTTCGAATCGTCCGACCCGGCTTTCTTCCTCCGCACTTCCCTTCAAAATCGCCACCCCAAAACCTCAGCCAGGCTCTTTGTCGTAGAATGAGGCCGCTTCCGGAATACGCTTTCTCGCGGCGGCAATTTTGCACCCGACTAGGCCGCTCCGGAAAATCCGACTGCACCTTCAGGGATGGACCGAGATGAAGAATTCCTTCCGCGCATTGATTGCTCTTCCCATTACCCTGCCGGTTTTCATGGGGAGCCTGTTCGTCATGAGTAGCTCTGCACAAGCCGTCAATGAGATCGGCGGCCAGAAAATCGTCACCATCACGCGCACCGCCGTCAGCACCACCAAGCCGGAGTTCACCAGCGTCATCCTTGCTCCCGGCCGCGGTATGGAACTGATCCAGATCACCGCCAACTTCCCGGGCAAAGGCAGCGTCAACGTGCTCGCCTCGCCCGACCTCGCCGGCGCCAAGCAGATGCTCGACGAGAAAGACGACGCCAATGGCGACCTGGGCTATCGCCTCGGCTCCGCATTCCTGGTTCCTTATCCCAACCGCATTCGTGGCCCGCTCTCGGCCGACGGCCAGACCCTCACCACCTCATGGGAAGGCCATACGATCACCCTGCCGGCAAACAACATTGGCAAAAATCCCGATGCTGAGCGCCACGCCATGCACGGACTCATTCTGAAAGCTAAAACCGACGACGTGCATGTGAAAGATATTCCAGGCGGCCAGGAAGTCACGGGCATTATTCACGCCGGAGACTTCGGCGGCCACTGGCTCTCGAAGACCGACCTTGACTTCACCATCGCGCTGACTGCCGAAGCCATCGACGCCAGCATCGTGGCTCACAACGTGGGCGGCGAAGCGGAACCCATCGCCATCGGCTGGCATCCCTATTTCGCGCTGCCTTCGGGCGATCGCACCCAGGTGCGCATCCATATTCCTGGCTCGAATCTGGCTGAAGTCGATGGCTATGACAACGTCTTCCCGACCGGCAAGCTCAAGCCCGTTGATGGCACGCAATACGATCTGCGCGCCGCAGATGGCCTGCCGCTCGCGCACAACTTCTACGACGACAACTGGAGCAAGCTGGACTGGAAGAACGGCGCAGTCACCGTCAAAGTCATCGACCCTGCGGCCCACTACGGCGTCGACATCGTCGGACTCTCGCCGGAGATCAAGACCATCCAGATGTACGCGCCGCCGGCGATGCAGTTCGTCGCCATCGAAGACCAGTTCAACTTCGCCAATCCGTTTGGCAAAGAGTGGGGAAAGATGGACACCGGCATGGTGACGCTCAAGCCCGGCGCAAGCACCAAGTGGCATGTGCGGCTGCACGTGTTTGTGCCGTAGGCCCAGATTTCAGAGACTCGCAGCCCGCTCCCAGAGGCGGGGGTATCCCCCTCCCCCGCCACCCCCTGGGGTGTTTTTTGCAATTCCCTCGATAGATAAGGGTTGCGGGCCAAGATCTGGGCCAATGTCCTTCTTTTCAGGAGGTTGAATCTCAACATCCGAGCACGTGCCCTCGGGTATCAACTTATCCCCTTGGCGGCAACAACTGGATCAGTTCCTTAGAAGAAGAAGCTCTCCTCGCACTGTGCGCCGTAAGGCTTGCAATCCATCCAGCTGCTGATAGAACAGTTCTGCGCGGCGGTGTACCCCGGCCTGGTTAATTTTCTGCAGCCACTGCTCGCGATGGCGCCGGCTATAGACCTGCGTGCCCGTACAGGGAATGCCCCAACTGCGATACAGCGCCTTGAGCCGGTTCATCACCCGCTTTAAGTCTTTGCTGATCGCCTGATAGCTGCGCACCAACTCCTGCAGCGTCCGCAATCCATGCTCTCCGTGGTAGACCGCTCTCAGCAGTCCGCCACGTAGCAGCTCAGACAGCTTGCGCGCATCCACCCTGTCATTCTTGCTGCCTTCTTTCAACAAGGCATTGCGGCGCGGGTTGCAGACCACGATCTCCCGCACGTGGGGTTTGAGCACGTCGTACAGCCAAGCCGCCCACGTCCCCTCTTCCAACGTCACATGCAGCTCTCCTCGCAGCCCATGCAGGAAATCGAGTAGAGTGCTGGCTTTGGTTTCGACGATCGATTCCATGACCAACTTGCCCTCGGCGTTGCGAACCGCAACGGTAATCGCTTCCTTGTGCACGTCCAGACCGATATACTTGACATTGCTACTCAGCATACTGAGTACCTCCTTGGGGGGAAGGTGATTCTTCAGCCGGACCACTTTCCCTCAAGGTTAAGTGTGATCCCTTCAGAACTCACCCGCAAAGTTGCAGCTCGTTTCCCGCCGCAGTAGAATCAGGCCCGAACTGAGCGGAGGATAGGGCCATGCTGGGAAGCAACCCGAGCGCCGACTCAGAGGCCTCGACCGACCCAGGGGATGCCATGGCATCCCCTTTTCGCTCTATGCTTGCACAGACTCCCTATCGGGAGAGGCACCAAAGCGCTAAATCCTGGGGGTGCGGGGGCAAAGCCCCCCGCAGGCTGCGTCGCCCATAGCTTTCTGCTCAACTAAGGGCGCCCTCTCATAATGCATAATATGTCCGGTGTTTTTAGCAAGTGAAGTGTCCGCTTAACGGGCGGTGAGGATGGAGCCAAGCGCGAGAGCATGGAGATCTATCCGAGGACCGCGGCGGAGCGGGTGCTGTGACGAAT
>Ga0302326_10001428_pt1 | contig 60900 bp, 44 predicted proteins | sample Palsa_T0_3_FD_202264 | JGI IMG/M metagenome (GOLD analysis project Ga0302326, IMG submission 202264) | Peat permafrost microbial communities from Stordalen Mire near Abisko, Sweden - Palsa_T0_3 | ecosystem: Environmental > Terrestrial > Soil > Palsa > Peat permafrost | place: Sweden: Abisko...
CCGATGCCACCGACATCAAGGTCACCGGCCGGAAGACCGTGCAGGCGCTCAATCAGGCCGAAGCGGATCGCGCCAACGACAGCACCCCGCTCGAAATCGTGGCGCAGGGCGACCAGATTATCGTGCGCACCAATCAAGATCATAATCCGACCAACGGCAAGATCTCGGAAGATTTAGAGATCACAATTCCCAGCCGTATGAGCGTCGAAACACACGGAAATTCCGGCGATTATGACATCAGCGAAGTAGACGGCGGCGTAGAGCTACATAGCGACCGCGCGGATGTGCGCCTGAGTAAAATCGGCGCCAATGCCCGCGTCGAATTAGGGCGCAGCGACCTGGTGCGGGCGGTCGATCTGAAGGGTAATCTCGATCTGCAAGGCAAAGGATCGGATATAGAATTAGAAAATATCGCTGGACAAGTTACCATTAATGGGTCATATTCTGGTAGTCTGGAATTTAAGAATGTGGCTAAACCGCTGCATTTCGAGTCGCCAAATACCGATTTACGCGTGGAGTCGCTTCCCGGCCAGATTAGTATGGACCTGGGAGAACTGACCGCCAATAACGTGGTGGGTCCCGTGCATCTGGTGACCAAGTCGAAAGACGTGAAGATCGAAGATTTCAGCCAGTCTCTGGAGTTGGAGACGGAGCGCGGCGATGTGGAAATCGAGCCCACGCGGGTGCCGCTGGCTAAAATCGAGGTGCGCTCGAAGAGCGGGCAGATCGCTTTGGTGCTGCCGGATAAGGCTGGTTTTCAGTTAGTCGCCAACACCGATCACGGCGAGGCGGTCAACGATTTCGGGCCGCCTATTCAGAAAGAAACCGATGGCCATTCGGCTTCGCTGAAAGGCAACGTGGGGCAGGGTCCCACCATCCATTTGGTCACCGGACGCGGCACCATCTCCGTGCGCAAGGCCGGTGTCGAGGCACGGGAGCCGGACAAAGCGGAGATGTAGAGGTGGTTCTTGTACCAGGCAAACGAGCAGGCGCCAAACGCGGGTCTTTATCGCTGTACCACCTGCGGAGTGATGATCCCTCTGAGTGCGGGTGAACGACTGCCGGTGTGTCCCACCAAGTGCGCCGACGCCATCTGGACGTTCTTCAACGAAAGGTTCAGCGCCCCGCAGACGGAGACGCGCGAAGCGGTCACCAGCTTCGCGGCGCTAGACCTCAGCGGCGACCCGCAACCCATTCCGGTGGGCGCCCGGCTCAGTGACGTGCGCCTGGGACCTGAGCCGGCCGGTAAGCCTGGCCGGGATCCCGATCTGGCCGCCTTCCGTTTCAACGGGAAGGTCTACTTTGGCAGTGCCGAGCAGGTCATACAGAACAGCAAGCTCATTAGCCAGCCGGGTAAGCCACGAGACTAGCGGAGGGTAGTAAACCGGCCGCCGGGCTTTGAGTCCGGCGGCCGGTTGTGTTTTATTTCCAGCCGACGTTCACGCCCTGGATGAAGTGATAGAAGATATACGCCGCATCCAGACCGCTTGGCGCGGTGCTCAGTTTGGTCGCGCCGCTGGCCGGTCCGACCAGCAGTTCGCCCGGCGGAATAATCGATGCACTGCCTTGCGTAGAGGGCAGCGCTGACAGAACAAAGGTAGGTATGGTGAACGTGCCGGCGCTGGCAGGTACCAGGCACTCGACCAGCATGCCCGGGGTCACGCCCGCTACGGGTCCGGACGATGTCGCAGCGGTGGAACCAATGGCCGTGATATCCACGAAGCCGCTGGGATCGCCGCCAGTCCAGGTAATGGTCAAGGGCTGGCTGCGATCTATGGCACTGGTCGCCACGCTGCTTTGGTTGGTCCACTTAAACGAGGCCGCGCTCGAGGAGACGTCGATGCTCGCCGAGAAGCTGCCGACTGCCGAACCGCCCGGAGCCGTGACCGTGTAAGTGCCCGGCGAAATCGCGTAGGCTGTACTCAGGAAGAAGGGTGGCAGTCCCCCGCCCTGCAGAAGATCCTGTATGGTGCTGCCTCCGACCAGTCCGCCATATCCGCTGCCGCTCGTATTCTTGTTAACCGTCTGTGTTCCATTCGGGCCTTTTACGCTCATGGAACTTCCAGCATCCAGGTAGGTCTCGAGCGCGAGCGCCGGATCGGACGGCGGCGGATAACCCCTGAAGGCGCTCGCGGTGCAATTGTTGGCCGAAGGGGAAAGCGTAAAGCCCTGAGATTCATACAGAACACCGCTCTTGAAAGTCCCCACATTGGCCTCGACGGTGTCGTTATCCCACTGCAGGTTCAAGGCGCCGCCGATGTCCAGAGTCAGGAAATTGCTCAACAGGCTGATGGCGGCAATATTCGCCGAGCCCTTGCTCGTCAGATCGCTGGCAACATCGGAAACGTTGATGCCATCCGCGTCTGAGCAGGTGTTGCCGTTGGTATCGACGGACAAGCTGGTAAAGTTGCTGACCACCTGGGAGGCCGGAGGACCCGCCTGAACGGCTATCTGTATATAGCACCCCTGTATGTCTTGCGCGCTGGAGGTTTGGGGCACGGTGAAGACGATCTCATCCTCGCCGGTATAACCGGGGGCGCGGCCGGCGTAGGCTACGGTAGCCTGCTGTGTGCCTACCCACACTGTGACCGACAGGTTCGGTCCGCGCAGGTCGCAGCCGGTCGGGCAGGGTGGCGCGGTCGCTTCGGTAGAGGCGTCCGGCAGGGCGCCGAGCCCGGTGCCCCAGAGAATCATGGCCTGGCCGGGCTTAGCCGTATGCGTGAGGGAATTCAAGGCGTAGCCCGAGTCCGTCACGATAGCGGGGCCGCTGCCCGCCTGGTTCACCGAGAACGCTCCAAAAGAGCTGGCCACCACTGTGATCGGCGCAGTCGCGCTGGTTTGCCCGTTATAGCTGACCGTGACCGTGCCGGTTCCCGTAGGCATGGTGGAGGGCATCACCGCATTGATCTGGCCGGCATCTGAAAAATAAAGATAGGCCGGAGCGGTAGTGGAGCCCACGGTAACTTTCACCGAGGAGCCTCCGAGAGTGGTCGGCAGAGGATAGGGGCTCCAAATAGCGCCTGGATTGGCGCCCAGTCCAGTGCCAAAGATGGTAAAAAAAGAGCCTTGCGCAATGGACGAATTCGGTAGCGGCGTCAGGCTGTAGCTGGCCGCGTTAGTGATTGCGCCGATGGTTGGCTGCGCATACCCAACCGCCGTAAAAAGGCCCAAACTGAACACGATTGTAGAAATGGTTTTCACGCGTTTTTCTCTCCCAAAGGTTCGAGTCTAGCACCAGTGCAACCTGCGCCGCTGGATTGGCACATCGCGCGGCTCCAGGTATACCGGTACTACTAGTTATAGGACTGGCCCCCACCAATTTGTCCGGCCAATACTTTACACTAGCGATTCGGATGTATTTTAGTGTACTTCAGGGTATCTCGAACGGGCTGCCGGAAGATTTTGGAGGGATCGTGCAAAGAACAACACCGTCTTTTTTAATGAAATTACTCATCGCATCATGCCTTTGCCTGGGGGCCGCGAGCGGCCTGGCGGCACAAACCATCAACTTCACGATCACGGGAACTATCGGGACGAAACTCAGCGGGACAGATCCCCTGGGCCTGGCCGGCTCGCCCTACATCGTTACCACCGCTGTCAGTGCGGTTGGCAAACCGTTCGCGACCGGCTCGGAAACCTACACCGGTCTAACGGTCAACATCACCGCCACTCCTGCCCTACTGGGCCAGCCCACCATGCTCACCTGTACCGGGGCGCAGTCCACGGTCAGCGTCGGGAGCACCGATTCGATCGCCTTGAGTAATTGCAATATCAGTCTGGCGGGAATTACCGGTTCCTTCACGGCGACCTCGAACTACGCCGCCAATACACCAGGATTTGTCTCCCCGATACCGCTGGCCTTCACCGCTCCCTCCATGTTGACTAGCAGCACCGCGAGCTATACCGTCGGCACAGCGACCACCACCTTCGACATCAGCGGCAGCACCACCGCAACCTGTAGCGGATGTTCCCCGCTAAGCCTGACTCCGTCCTCGGTCACCCTGACCGGCCAGACAGGAGGCACTCCCCAAACACAGACCGTCACCGTGGGAACCAGCAGCCCGCTGCTGCCTTATGCCCTGGTCACTTCGGGTGCCAGTTGGCTCAGCGTAAGCGCGCCCGGTGGCCAGACGGGCGGGACGTTCACCGTCACAGCGACGCCGGGATCATTGGCGGCAGGTACTTATAGCGGGTCGGTATTGGTCTACACCGCCGCGTCCAATTCACCGGTGACACTGCCGGTCACATTCACTGTAGGGTCGCCCTCCTTCACCCTGAACGCCTCTCCCAGTCCGATGACGTTCAACGTGGTCGCGGGCGGAACCACACCCGCGCAATCGCTGACCGTCACCACCATCCCGGCATCGTCGGTACCCTATACCGCCAGCGCATCGAGCACCGGCAACTGGCTTTCCCTGAACAGCACCAGCGGCACCACGGGCGGCACGCCGCTGACCGTTTCGGTCAATGCGGCCGGACTTGCCGCGGGAACGTATACCGGCACCATCCTGCTGACCGCCACGGGCGCGACCAACAGCCCGCTGACCGTGACGGTCACGTTGAACGTGACGGCTCCCAGCATGGTGGCGGCCCCCACCTCGCTCTCGTTCGCCTCTATGGGCGGCGCCGTTCCCAGCTCGCAAACCATCGGCCTGACCAGCTCGGTACCGGCGAGTCCCATCTCCTATACGGTGGCCGCCTCGACCACCAGCGGCGGTAGCTGGCTTACCATCTCGCCCGGCAGCGGCACCACTCCGGGAACGGAAACGGTCTCCATCAGCAGCAGCGTCTTGTCGGGACTGGCTACCGGCGTATATAGCGGCAGCGTAGTCTTCACCGCGACCACCAGCGCATCGCCCACCACCGTAACCGTGCCGGTCACGCTCACGGTGACGGCAACGCTCACACCCGCTCCCAATGCGCTGACTTTCAACTACACCATCGCCGGCACAGTGCCGGGCGCACAGTCGGTGGGGGTCTCGAGTAATGCGGGGGCTATTACTTACACAGCCACCGCCGCGACGACCTCCGGCGGGAATTGGCTGGCTGTGACACCAAGCAGCGCCACTACTCCGAACGGCGTATCGGTTTCCGTGATCCCCGGCAGCCTGACGGCGGGAACCTACAACGGCAGCATCACGCTTACCTCGGCGGGCGCCTCCAACAGCCCGGTGACCATCCCGGTGACTTTTATGGTGGCGGCGGAGCCGACCCTGGCGGTCACGCCATCCACGCTCACCTTCAATTTAACCAGCAACGGCTCACTACCCGCGGCGCAAACACTGGGGGTCAGCGCCAGTAATAATGGCGCGTTTCCCTTTACCGCAACGGCGTCCACCACGAGCGGCGGAAGCTGGCTTTCCGTAACGCCCGGCGGCACCACGCCCGGCAACCTCACCGTATCTGTTCTCTTGAATAATCTGGCACCCGGCATCTATGCCGGATCGGTAAAGATCACCGTCGCCTCGGGAATTTCCAACAGTCCCGTCACCGTACCGGTGGAGTTGAATGTGACGGCTGCGCCCACGCTTTCTGCAAGTCCGGCATCGCTGTCGTTCGCCTACACTCTGTTGAGCGGCACCAATCCGCCCAGCCAGATGACCAGCATCACGGCCAGTGGCGGCGCGGCCATTCCCATCACCGCAACCGTCGCCACGGGTGGCAGCTGGCTCTCGGTCACTCCCGGCAGCGGCACCACTCCGGCCAGTCTCACCGTATCGGTCAGTACTACGGGTCTGACCGCCGGTGTCTATAGCGGCAGCATTAGTGTGACCTCAACGCAGGCGTCCGGTCCGCTGAGTATTCAGGTGACTTTCACCGTGACGGCCGCTCCCACGCTTTCCGCGTCGGTGAGCTCACTGACCTACGCATTCCAGATCGGCGGCTCCAATCCCACGCCACAGACTTTCATGGTTTCGAGCAGCGGAGCAGCTCTGAGCTTCACCGCCACGGCGACGACCACCACGGGCGGCAACTGGTTGTCCGTAACCCCTGCCAGCGGTAATACGCCGGCTATCCTGACGGCTTCGGTCATCAACGCCCCATCGACCGCAGGCACTTACAGCGGCTCCATCAGTATCACCTCCCAAGGGGCGTCGAACACCACGGTTACCATTCCGGTGACACTCACGGTCAGCTCGCAGGCCAGCCTGACCACGTCGCCTTCTTCGCTCACGTTTAACTACACCATCGGCGGAACCGTACCCGGCTCCCAGACGGTCAACGTGGGGAGCACGGGCACGGCATTCACCTTCACGGCGGCCACCAGCACGCCATGGCTCAAGGTCACCCAAAACGGATCGAGCACGCCGGGAACTCTCAGCGTCTCGGTCAATACCACCGGGCTCGCGGCAGGCACACTGACCGGCACCATCACTATCACGGCAGCAGGAGCTTCCAACAGCCCGCTGAGTTACTCGGTAACGCTGATCGTGGCCGGGCAGCCGACGCTCTCGGTGGGCCCGCTTTCGCTGACTTTTGGTGGCCAGGTGAATGGCACCAATCCGGCCTCGCAGTCGATTTCGGTGGCGAGCACGGGCGGAGCCCTGAGCTTCACCGCGGCCGCGACTTCCACCGGCAACTGGCTGAGTGTCTCGCCGGCCGGCGGAACCACCAACGCCACCCTGACCGCCTCGGTGAATATCACCGGTCTGGCGGCCGGCACTTACACCGGCTCGATCGTGATTTCCGCGCCTGGCGCGTTCAATCCATCCGTGACGGTTCCGGTCACCTTGACCCTGGGCTCCAATGCCCTCACCGTCGGTCCGACTTCACTATCTTTCGCTTACCCGATAGCCTCGCAGACTCTCACGGTGGGCAGCACCAATGCCGCCTTGAGCTTCACCGCGGCGGCCGGTGCGAGCTGGCTCAGTGTCACGCCCACCAACGGGAACACGCTGACCACGCTGACCGTTTCGGTCAAGACTACCGGCCTCGCAGCCGGTACCTATACGAGCGCCATCACCATTACCGCCGCGGGCGCTTCCAACAGTCCTCTATCGGTTCCGGTGACCTTGGTTGTGCCCGCCATCGCGGTGAATCCTGGTTCGCTGACCTTCAATCAGGTAGGCGGCACAGCGCCGGCCGCGCAGAACCTCGCGATCACCAGCACCAGTACCCCGTTGAGCTTCACGGCGGCTGCGGGCGCGAGCTGGCTCAGCATTCTACCGGCCAGCGGCACCACGCCGGCCACCCTGGCCGTCTCGGTGAACAGTTCCGGCCTGGCGCCGGGCACCTATACCAGCGCCATCACCATCACCGCCGCAGGCGCAGCGAACTCTCCATTTACAGTTCCGGTGACCTTTACCGTGCCGGTACAGGCTTCTATCGTGGCCACGCCCGCAACGCTCGCATTCTCCTATGCGATCGGCGCCAGCACTCCGGCCATACAAAGTATCGCCATCAGCACCTCCAACGGCACGGTGGCCTCCTTCACGGCGGTGGCCTCGACTTTGACCGGCGGCAAGTGGCTGGCGGTTTCGCCCGCCAGCGGCTCTACGCCGGCCAGCCTGATGATTTCCGTCATTCCGGCGAGCCTTACCGCGGGCACCTATACCGGTTCGGTGGTCATCTCCGCGCCAGGATTTAACTCTCAAACAGTCAACGTCACGCTGACGGTTACGCCGGCATCGCCGGCCAGTATCGTGATCACCGGAACTTCCACCATCACGGTGTTCAATACCACGGCTCCGGCATCTACTACGCTGGGCATTTCGGTGAGCACTAACGCGGCCCTGCCCTACACCGTTACGGGTGTAGGCGCGCTGCCGAGCTGGCTTACTTTTACCCCAACCAGCGGCACCACGCCGGGTAATCTTACCTTGACCGCCAAAGCCAACGGACTCTATCCGGGTACCTATGTCGCCACACTGTCAGTGAACATCCCCGGATCGACGCAAGGCACCAAGACCATTCCGGTGCAGTTGACCGTTGCGGGATCTACCCTGATCGCCAATCCCGTCTCGTTGTCCTTCGCCTTCCAAGCCGGCGGAACAGCGCCCGCGGCGCAGAGCCTGACCATCAGTCCGGCGCCCGGAACCGCTCCCACGCTGGGCATAGGGGCCATCACCACCACCGCATCCTGGCTCCGGGTGACCTCGGCTACGAGCGCGCCCGCGACGGTCCAGGTATCGGTCTCTTTGAGCCTGCTTACGCCGGGGAGCTATAGCGCCGAGATCTACGTGAACGCGCTTGGATCCACCGGACCTTCGCTGGTTGTTCCAGTCACTCTGACCATAGGTCAGCTGCCGCAACTGACTGCTACGCCCGCCACGCTGGTGTTCGGCTACACGCCGGGCGGCACGTTACCGGCTGCGCAGAGCATTGCGCTGTCGAGCGGCGGCGTACCGCTGAGCTTTACCATAACCTCGCCGGGCGCCTGGCTGGCGGTGAGTCCGGCGCGCGGCACCACGCCAGACAGCGTGCTGGTCACCGCGAATCCCACGGGTCTCGGAGCCGGCACCTACAGCGGCACCATCACAGCCTCGGCGTACGGCGCGGCAAACTCGGTCCAGATCCCGGTCACGTTGACCGTATCCGGCCCCGGGCAATTGCAGGCCACGCCCGCGCAGCTTTCCTTCGCCTCGCCCGTAGGCGGACCGGCGCCGCCCGCGCAAACTGTTTCGGTCGGCGCGATTTCGGCCGTAGCGTTCTCGGCTGCTTCGAACGCCAAATGGCTGAGCGTCACGGCGGCGGCGGGAACTACGCCCGCTTCGCTCACCATCTCCGCCAATCCGGCGGGACTGCTGGCCGGGACCTACCTGGGCAGCATCACCCTGACACCTACAAGTGGCTCGGGCACCCCGGTGACGATCATGGTCACCTTCAAGGTGGGCTCGGGCACCGGCACAGGAACTCCGGCCATCAGCGCGGTGCAGAACGCCGCGAGCGGTGTGGCCGGGACTGTGGCGCCTGGCCTGTGGGTATCCATCTTCGGCAATAGCCTCGGACCGGTGACCGGAGTTCCCTTCGTCACTCCGCCGACCGGCGAGACCGTAGCCACCATGCTGGGCGGCACGCAGGTGCTGTTCGATGGCACCGCTGTACCGCTGCTCTACGTTTCCGACGCCCAGGTCAACGCCCTGGCGCCGTTCGAGCTGGTGGGCAAGACCAGCACGGTGATGCAGGTGGTGAGCAACGGTGAAGTGTCGGCGAGCGTTACTCTGCCGGTGGTTCCTGCCTTACCCGGACTGTTCACTGCGGACGGATCCGGCAAGGGTGAAGGCGCCATTCTCAACCAGGACAGCTCGGTGAACAGCACCTCCAATCCGGCGGCGCAGGGCAGCATCATCGTCCTGTACGGCACCGGCGGCGGCGAGACCAATCCGGCGTCCATCGATGGCGCATTCAACCCGCTGAACGCGGACGGCACCCTGTTGCTGCCGGTGACCGTTACCATCGGCGGGCAGAGCGCCCAGGTGGAATACGCCGGGCCCGCTCCGGGTCTGGTGGATGGCGTGATGCAGATCAACGCCAAGCTGCCGGGCGGCCTGGCTTCCGGAGCTGTACCGGTGATTGTACAGGTGGGCACTGTGTCCAGCCAGACGATCACCGTGGCACTACAGTAGGGTCGTTCCTCGGCGGCTCCTCAAAGCGCGGCAGGCGGGTCATTCCGCCTGCCGCGCTTTCCGTTTGACCGCGCCTGCCCGGCAACGCGATACTGAAAAGATGCCCCATACGTCTCCGCCGCTCGCGCTTCGCGTACGCAACCTGCGCAAAGCCTACAAAGACGTAGTGGCCGTGGACGGCCTGGAACTCGAAGTGCGAGTGGGCGAGTGCTTTGGCTTATTGGGCCCCAACGGTGCCGGCAAGACCACCACCATCGAGATCTGCGAAGGGCTGACCGCCGCGGACTCGGGAGATGTGGAGCTGCTTGGGATGCGCTGGAAATCCCACGCCGCCGCGCTACGCCAGCGCCTCGGCATTCAGCTCCAGGAGACCCAGCTTGGCGATAAGCTCACCGTCCTCGAAACCATCCGCCTGTTTCGCAGCTTCTTTCATCGCGGCCCCGCCGCGGCCGAGGTGCTGGCGCTGGTACAACTGGAAGAAAAGAGCCATGCGCGCGTGGGCACGCTCTCCGGCGGGCAGAAACAACGGCTGGCGCTGGCCTGTGCGCTGGTGGGCGATCCGGAGTTTCTTTTTCTCGACGAACCGACTACCGGGCTCGATCCGCAGGCCCGCCGGCAATTGTGGGATTTGATCGAACAATTCAAACTGGCCGGGCGTACCATACTGCTGACCACACATTATATGGATGAAGCCGAGCGGTTGTGCGATCGCGTCGCCATCATGGATCATGGCAAAGTCATCTCGCTCGGTACGCCGCGCGAATTGATTTCGTCGATCGGAGTCGAACACGTGGTGGAGTTTTCCGCGGGCGGCGGCGCGCGGGTGCTGGAGGTTCCTCCTTTGCGTGCGCTTGAAGGAGTGCGTGATGTGCGCACCGAAAACGGCAATGTGCTGATGCAGGTGACCGCGCTGCACAGGGCCGTGCCGGCGCTGCTCGAAGAACTCGACCGCCAGAGTCTTCCGCTCACCGAGCTGCGTACCCATTCCGCTAGTCTGGAGGACGTCTTCGTCACTTTGACGGGACGGCATCTGCGCGATGAGTGATGTAACGGCAACCATCGGGCCTATCGATACGACGGCGAAATCGCCGCGCCAGACCACCTTCGCGGACCATCCCCTGGTACAGTTGACGCTGACCAATTTGCGTGGGTTTTGGCGCGAGCCGGAAGCTCTGTTTTGGGTGTTTATCTTCCCCATTCTGTTGGCCGGAGGTCTGGGCCTGGCCTTCCGCAACCGCCCCGCCGAGGTGCTCAAAATTGCGACGGTCTCCCCGCAGCTCGAGAGCGCGCTGCGCAATGAGAAGCTGCTGGATGTCAAACAGTTATCCGTGCCGGCCGCGGAGGAAGCTTTGCGTACGGGCAAGGTAGCCCTGCTGGCGATGCCGGGGCCGGACGGCACGGTAGTCTATCGCTACGACAATACCAACCCGGAGGGACGCACCGCGCGCATGCTGGCCGACGGCGCCGTCGAGCGCGCCGCGGGCCGCGCCGATCCGGTGGCCTCCACCGACCGTTTGATGCGCGAGCCCGGCTCCCGTTATATCGATTTCCTGGTTCCCGGCCTGCTGGGCATGAATCTCATGGGCAGCGCCATCTGGAGTATGGGTTTCGCCATCGTGGACGCGCGCCGCAGAAAGCTGATGAAACGGCTGGTGGCGACGCCCATGCCGAAGCCCTACTACCTGCTCGCCTTTCTATTCTCGCGGCTGCTCATGCTGGTGATTGAAGTAAGCGTCCTGGTAGGGTTCGGCGCTTTTATTTTCAAGGTTCCGATGCGCGGGTCGCTGCCTGAGCTGGCGCTGCTGTGTATCGTGACGTCGCTTTCTTTTGGCTCTTTAGGCTTGTTGATCTCTTCGCGCGTACAAACCATTGAGGCAGCCTCGGGCCTCATGAATCTGGTGATGATGCCGATGTGGATCGTATCGGGCGTGTTCTTTTCCGCGCAGCGTTTCCCGGACGCGCTGCAGCCGGTAATCAAGGCGCTGCCGCTGACCGCGGCGATCGATGCTTTGCGCGCCAACATGCTGCAGGGCGCAAGCCTTGCGCAGGTCTCCCCGGAACTGGCCGTGCTCGGTGGCTGGATGTTGCTGTGCTTTCCGCTTGCTCTGCGCCTGTTCCGCTGGCGCTAAGGACCAACCATGAAACGTATTCAACTGTCGATGGCCGCGGCCGCCGGATTGTGCCTTGCCGCGGCGCTCGCTGGGGCGAGTCAGCCCGCCCGCGATGGCGAGCCGCAATACAACGCCGCCGGAGAGTTGTTGCTTCCCGCCAACTATCGCGAGTGGATCTTTCTCAGCTCCGGATTAGGAATGAATTACGGCCCCATGGCGATGGCCGGCGACGAAAATCCGCCTTTCGATAACGTGTTTGTCGCGCCGGCTGCCTATCGGTCTTTCGTCGAAAAGGGCCGCTGGCCGGATAAGACCATGCTGCTGCTCGAGGTTCGCTCCGCGCAGTCGAAAGGTTCCATCAATACGTCCGGCCATTTCCAGGGCGAGCTGTTGGGTATCGAGGCCGAAGTCAAAGACGAGAGCCGCTTCGCGGGCAAGTGGGCTTTCTTCGGGCTGGGGAAGGGGACTTCCGGTAAGAAGATCCCCACCACCGCCAGTTGCTATTCCTGCCATGCCAAGAATGGAGCGGTCGATAATACCTTCGTGCAGTTTTATCCGACGCTGCTAAGCGTGGCGAAGGAAAAGGGTACTCTCAAGTAGCTATTGCCTCACCAGAATAGCCGACAGGGAGGCAAACGTATCGGTGGTGACCGTTCCGCCTAGGCTCGACCACTCAGCCTCGACCAGTTGACTGACACTGCCAAGTGGAACCGCGACGACGATCGTGATCGGCTTCTTGGCGGAGGTGGCAATGCCGCCCGTATCGCACCCGATGCTTCCGGAAGCCGAGATCAAGCCACTGGGGGAGAACGGCGCCACTACCTGCAACCCCGCGCTCATAGGAGTGGTCTTCGAGGTCGGTTGACTCAGGTAAAGATTAGGCATGTTCAGCGTGACCACGGCGGTGTTGTAGGCGGCGGTGGCGGCCGGAAGATTCAACTCCAGACCCGGAATCGGTGTCGCACCCACGAAAGTGGTGTACGACGAAGTCGCCGTCGAATCAATGTACAGGAAGTTCTCTGCCGCGGCGAGCGGCGAGACAGCGGTGAACGCGCAGCACGCCAGCATCGCGAGTTGCGCCGGAACGTTTCGTTTGCGATTGGTCTTCATAGTCAATCTTCCTTTCGGCCATACTGGCCCACCCGATAGTGAAATTCACTCGCGATTAGTTTCGAGCGGCGCTCGCGGCAGCACCCGCGCCGGCCGGCTTCTGCTGCGCCGCGACCCATGCGTGAATGCGGCGGCTGAGCACGTCCAGAGGCAGTGCACCCCCGCCCAACACCTCATCGTGGAACGCGGCGAGCCGGAAGGCATCCTTAAGCTCATCCTTGGCGTATTGGCGGAGCTTCAGTATCTCAAGCTGGCCGATCTTGTAGCCCAAAGCCTGGCCCGGCCATACCATGTAACGGTCGGTCTCGGGCTGCACCATGGGCTCATCGAGCCCGGAGTGTTGATGAAAAAAGTCGACCACTTGCTGGCGGGTCCATCGCTTGTAGTGAAAGCCGGTATCCACCACCAGCCGGACCGCGCGGAGCATGTCGTCCTGCAGGTGGCCGTAATAACTGTAAGGATCCTGGAAGCATCCAGACTCCTTTGCCAGGCGTTCCGCGTAAAGCGCCCAACCCTCGGTGTAGGCGTTGTAGGATTCATGCTGGCGGAAGGGCGGCAGGTTGGGAAGTTCCTGCGCGATGGCAATCTGCAGGTGGTGCCCAGGTACGCCCTCATGGTAGGCGGTAGTCTCGACGTCCAGCAGAAGCCGGTTTTGGAAGTCACCCGTCACCACCATGACGCGGGCGGGCCTGGAACCGTCGGGCGTTCCCTGGTCGTAGTGGGTGGAGGCCTCCTTTTCTTCAAACTCGTCCACCGCCTTCACCTCCACTTTTCCCTTTGGCAGGCGGCCGAACATTTCCGGTAGCTTGGGATACATCTGATCGATGTACTTGCGGGTCAGGTCCAGAAACTCCTCGCGCGAGTGGCCGTGCAGCTTCGGATCTTTGGCGATGGCCGCGTTGAAATCCGCGAGGCTCTGGTAGCCGAACTGCTTGGCCACGCCGAGCATACGCGCCTCGATCTCCGCTACCTGCGCCAGCCCGATCTCGTGAATCTCCTGCGGCGTTAGATTGGTGGTGGTGCTCTGCTTTACGTCCAGGGCATACCGTGCATCCCCGTCCGGAAGAGACCACTCGCCGGGTTCAGTACGGCCCTTGGGAGCATATTCGTTGCGCACGAACGGAGCGAAGCGGGCGTAGGCCGGCAGAACGGCCTCTCGAATGGCGGCAAGGCCCTGCTCGCGCAAGCGCCGCTGGTCATCATCGGAAAAGCTCTTCGGGAACTTATTGAATGGTTGCGCGAATGGAGTTTTTTCAGGCGCCTGGGCCGCGATGGTGTTGGCCTGCTCCGCGACTTTATCCAGCAGGAAGCGCGGCGGCATCAGCCCGTCTTTCATCCCTTTGCGCATGAGCGCGATGGTGTCCTCCATGGCGCGCGGCGTCTGTCTCAGGCGTGAAATGTAGTCGCTATAATCCTTCACCGTGTCGAAAGACATGAAGGTGACCAGCTCAGGCAGCCAGATATGTACGCCGCTCATCTGCGAAACCGGCATTTCCCACGACTTGAAACGCGCGCCCTCCAGTTGCATCTCCAGATCTCGAACCATCAACTCTTTGTTCAGCACTTCCTGATCGGGAAAACCGGTGGTATCGATGGCCTTGAAGCGAACCAGGAACTTGCCGGCTTCCTGCAGATCCTTCTCGACCGCTTCTTCGGAGAGATCACCGAGTTGATCGTTCCTTCGCTTGTCGCCCACTATGGTGGCGAAGATGGGCTGTGTGCGCATGGTATATTCCCACTGCTCGGCCAGCAGGTCGTCGAGCGCTTTGCGCCGCGCATCGAGCGCGGGCAGCGGCTGGCCGGCGCAAAAGAAAGGGCTCAGCAGACTCAGTCCGATGACCAGACGCATGCTAACGATCGCGCGCGTAGTTCCCGCCATGGTTTTGTTCTCCAGAGAACATCATATCGCCCACTCAGCCGGATGATAAGATTGTTAGGCCACGTGTCTGAGCGCGCGCGGCTCTACGGCCATGCCCGACACGTCGATGTCCGAGAACAAGCCTAAACCGGCGCCCATGTCAGGCACCATCGGAATGTTCCGTATATTTGGCGTGCCGGTGCGACTGCACTTCACCTTTGTTCTGCTGCTGATTTTTCTGGTCTTCATCGGCGTGGGCGGAGAGCAGTCGGGGGTGACCACAGTGGCTTACATTCTGGCGTTGTTCGGCTCGGTGCTGCTGCATGAGATCGGCCACACTCTGGTGGCCCGGCGCTATGGAATCCGGACAGTCGAAATCGTCATGTTCCCGATCGGCGGCGTCTCCCGGCCGGAGCGCGCCCCCAAACCGCGCGAGGAATTCTGGATCGCCCTCAGCGGACCGCTGGTCAACGCGTTGCTCGCCGCCGGCCTGCTTGCCTGGTTACTCGCCCGGCGCCAGTTCGTGCCAATCCAACTGCTGCGCGATCCGAGCGATGCCAATCTTGTGGAGCGTATCGCCGCGGGCAATTTCCTGTTATTCATCTTCAACCTTCTGCCCGCCTATCCCATGGATGGCGGCCGCGTGCTGCGCGCACTGCTGGCGCGCTTCAAGCCCGAAGAAGAGGCCACCCGCATCGCCGCAGGCGCCGGGCAGTTGCTGGCCGCTTTGGTAGGCTTGTTCGGCCTGCTGTCGTCGAATTTCATGCTGGTGTTCATCGCCATGTTTATTTATATTGGCGCCTCGCAGGAAGGCGCCGCCGTGCGCGGACGATTGCTGACGGCGGGCGTACCCGTGCGCGCCGCCATGATCAGCGATTTCCGTACGCTGTCGCACGGCCAGAGTATACGCGATGCCGGTAATCTGCTGCTGGCCACCTCGCAGCACGATTTCCCGGTGATGCATGGCGATGCCGTGCTCGGACTGTTGACGCGTGCCGCACTGGTCCGCGCCATGCTTACCGAAGGTCCGGATGGGTACGTAGCTTCCGCCATGGATCGCAATCCGCACAGGGTCCCGCCGGATGCGCCGCTCTCCGAGGTGCTACCCGATCTGTCCGGCCCACGTGCCTGCGCCCTGGTAATGGACGGCGAGCGGCTGGTCGGCCTGCTTACCTCCGAGAACGTTTCGGCATTCATTCTGTTGCGGCAGGTCACCCAGCAGCAGGCCAGGATTCACGCTCATTGAGCATGGGCGCGCCGCATAGAGTCGTGATTGTGGGCGCGGGCTTCGGCGGTTTGTACGCCGCTAAAGCCCTGAAACACGCACCGGTCGCGCTGACCGTGATCGACCGCCGCAACTTCCATCTGTTTCAGCCGCTACTCTATCAGGTGGCCACCGGCGGGCTTTCACCAGGCGAGATTGCTTCGCCCGTCCGCCACGTGCTGAGCCGGCAGCGCAATACGCGCGTCGAACTGGCCGAGGTGCATGATATCGATGTCGCCGGGCGGGTGCTGCGCCTGGATGTGGGCGAAGCCTCCTACGACACGCTGGTGCTGGCCGCCGGCTCCCATTACAATTACTTCGGCCACGACCAGTGGGCCGCGCTCGCGCCCGGCCTGAAGAGCATCGAAGACGCCACCGAGATTCGCAGCCGCATCCTGCTGGCGTTTGAATCGGCCGAGCGCGAGCCGGATGCCGAAGCGCGCGCCGCCTGGCTGACGTTCGTCATTGTGGGAGGAGGTCCCACGGGCGTAGAGCTGGCCGGTGCCCTGGGAGAAATCGCCAGGGATACGCTGCGCCACGATTTCCGCAGCATCAATCCGGCGAATGCCAGGATCCTGCTGATGGAAGGCTCGCGGCGCCTGCTGCCCACCTTTCCGCCGGATCTTTCAGGCAAAGCCGGGCGCGCACTCGCGCACCTGGGTGTCGAGACGCATACCGGCGCAACCGTTGTCGATCTGGACAGCGGAGGCGTGACCGTGCGCAAGGGCGATCGCTATGAGCGCATCGCCGCGAGGACCCTGCTGTGGGCCGCCGGGGTGGAGGCCTCGAGCCTGGGCAAAACGCTCGCGGAACGTACAGGCGCTTCGCTCGATCGCGGTGGCCGGGTGCTCGTCGAGCCCGATCTCACGGTACCCGGACATCCCGAAATCTTTGTGATCGGCGATCTGGCCAGCTTCAGCCATCAGACCGGCCAGCCGCTGCCCGGGCTCGCGCCGGTAGCCATGTCGGAAGGCCGTTACGTAGCGCGCGCCATCGAGGATCGCCTGCGCGGCAAGCCCGTGCCGCCGTTCCATTACTTCGATAAGGGCAACCTGGCGACCATCGGGCGCAACCAGGCCGTCGCGGAGTTCGGCCGCGTGCACATTTCCGGCTTTTTCGCCTGGATCGTCTGGCTGTTCGTGCATCTGATGTATCTGGTCGAATTCGATAACCGCCTGCTGGTGCTGGTCGAGTGGATGTACGACTACATCACGCGCAATCGCGGCGCGCGGCTGATCACCGGGACGAAGTCATGAGCCGGATCAGACGCCCGCGTTCGATGCGCACAGCAGCCGGTCTCGCGCTGATGCTCCTTGCGCTGGCCTCGGCGTGGCTGTACCCGCACTCAACCCAGTCAGCCTACATAGGTCCCGGAGCCGGATTCGCCTTCCTGGGCTCGTTCCTGACGCTGGTGGCTGGATTTTTCCTGAGCCTGCTGTCGTTGCTGCTTTGGCCGTTTCGTATGGCCTGGCGGGCGGCCGGCCGCCGCCAGGGCTTCCGGCACGCGCGTGTGCGCAAAATTATTTTTTTGGGGCTCGATGGCCTGGATGCGCGGTTGACGGAGCGGCTGATGGCCGAAGGAAAGCTGCCGAATCTCGCTGCCCTTGCGGCCGAAGGTGGTTATCGCCGCTTGCGTACCACCTGTCCGGCGCTGTCGCCGGTAGCCTGGTCGACCTTCGCCACGGGGGTCGGTCCGGGCAAACATAATATTTTCGATTTTCTCGATCGGAGTTTGAAGTCATACCTGCCGGAGCTTTCTTCGGCGCGCGTCGGAAAAGCGGAGCGCGTGCTGCGCATCGGCCGGCTGCGCATTCCGCTGACGCGGCCACCCATCGAGCTGCGCCAGAAGAGCCAGCCCTTCTGGAAGATCCTGGGAAAGCAGGGCATCGGATCGACGATTCTGCGCGTGCCCATCACTTTTCCGCCGGAGAAGTTCAATGGCCGGCTGCTTTCGGCTATGTGCACGCCTGACCTGAAGGGCACGCAAGGCAGCTTCTCGCAGTTCACCACGCGCGTCGAAACGGCCATCTATGAGAACGGCAGCCGGTATCCCTTGCATCGAGTGGCGGGCGGCTTCGCGGGCGAGATCGAGGGACCTCAGGACACCTTTATCGAGGGCCATCCGGTGCTACGCATCCCGTTCCGCGTGACTGTCGATCATGGCGCGGCCGAGCTCCACGCGCAAGGGCGCCGCTGCCGCCTCGAGCCCGGCGAGTACACCGGCTGGCAACCGCTGAGCTTCCGCACGGCAATCGGGACCAAGGCCGCCGGCATGGCGCGTTTCCTGCTGACGGAAACCGAGCCGGAGTTTAGCATCTATATGTCGCCGATCAATATCGATCCGGAGCGGCCCGCGCTTCCCATCAGCCATCCTTCCTACTATGCGTCGTACCTGGCCGGACTGCTGGGCACCTTCGCCACCTTAGGAATGGCCGAAGACACCTGGGCGCTCAACGAGGGCGCCATCGACGAAGATGCGTTCCTGCGCCAGGCTTATGACATTTACGCGGAACGCGAGGCCATGTTTCTCGAAACCCTCGAGAGCACGCGCCGCGGCGTGGTGGCCTGTGTTTTCGATACCAGCGATCGCATCCAGCACATGTTCTACCGCCGCGTGGGCACCGCAGACGGGCATGCGCGGACCATCGAGGAGATGTATTGCCGGATGGACGATCTGGTGGGCAAAATCCGGCCTTTCGTAGATCGTGATACGGCGCTGTTCGTGCTTTCCGATCACGGCTTCTGCGCGTTCCGCCGTGGGGTCAATATCAACGCATGGCTGTCCGACAACGGTTACTTGCATCTGCACAATGGCGCGCGGGAGGGTGGAGCGTACTTCGAAGGAGTGGACTGGAGCCGCACGCGGGCTTACGCCTTGGGGCTGGGCGGCTTTTATCTGAACGTAGAGGGTCGCGAGGCGCAAGGCATTGTCGCGCGCGGACCCGAGGCCGAGCAGCTCGAGCGCGAGATTATCGATAAGCTGAGCGCGCTGCGCGACAGCGACGGCGCGGCGCCCATCCGCGCTGTCTACGCGACTCGCTTGCTCTATCATGGGCCGTATCTCGACCATGCCCCGGACTTCATGGTCGGCTACAACGAAGGCTACCGCGCCTCGTGGGACGGAGCCGTCGGCAAAGTCTCCGCGCAGATTCTGGAAAACAACCCGAAGGCCTGGAGCGGCGACCACTGCGTCGATCCGGCGCTGGTGCCGGGAGTGCTGTTTTCCAATCGTAAGTTCGATGCTGCCGATCCCGGAATCGAAGACCTCGCGCCCACCGCGCTCGAGCTTTTCGGCTTACCGGTGCCGGCATGGATGGACGGCAAGCCGCTTATGGTGAGATAAGACCGCGAATCATGTTGGGAACCAATATCAAAATAAAGAAAGATCTTTGGACGAAGGTCAAGAAGGTAGCGGCGGCGGGAGGATATAGCTCGCCCGAGGAATTCGTCGTGCACGTGCTCGAGCGAGAGGTCGCCAAGCTCGATGACGCGCAGTCCGACGAAGAGATTGTACGCAAACTGAAAGGGCTGGGCTATATCGACTGATGCTCTCGGCCGCGCATACCTCGAGCCTGACCGCGATTGCCATAGCGAGCGGCATCGCCACGTTATGGGTATTCGGGCGGCTCTCGGATAGCGAACGCATCGACCTGGCGAAGCGCAAAATACGCGCCAATCTGTACGCGTTCCGCCTCTTCGCCGATGAGCCTGCGCTGATCTTCCGCGCGCAGAGACAACTGCTTTTGTGGAACGCCCGCTATTTGCGGTTGATGCTCGGTCCGAGCCTGGTCATTTTTATTCCGATCGCCATATTGCTGATGCAGCTCGCAGCAATATACGGGAGTCGCCCGCTCGCGGCGGGTGAATCGGCGATGGTCACCGCTCAATTCGAACCCGGCGCCGATTTGCACGCGCTCGCGCCTTCGCTCGCCGGGCAGAACGTGATGGTCGAGACTCCGGCTGTGCGGGTGCCGGATCGGCGCCAGGCATGCTGGCGGGTGCGTGCGCTTTCCGCGGAATCAGGAAGCGTGTTACTGCACGTGCCGCGCGGCGCCCTCAGCAAAAGCGTGCAGACGGGCTCGGGCCTATGCTATCTTTCCTCGCGCCGGGTCGCTTCGCTGCTCGAGTGGTTGCGCTATCCCGCCGAAGCGCGGCTGCCCCGCGCCGGAATCCGCTGGATCTCCATATCCTATCCATCTGCCACGATCGATGTTTTCGGCTGGAGCGTTGCCTGGCTGGTGTGGTTTTGCGGCGTTAGCTTATTAACGATGCTGGCTTTGCGCAAGCGTTTCGGTGTCAGGTTCTGAACTATTCAGTCCACCGTGTAACTTCTATACGTGTTTTCAGCATCTTATACTGAAGAAATATGAACCAGGAATCGCCTTCCGCGCTGGAGCAGTCCGCTCCTCCGACGACGCGGCCCGACCACCCAACCTATCCGCCCCGTCCCGTCCAGAATAAGCCTCCGAAACGCCGATCGCGCCTCTGGATCTGGTTGTTGCTTCTGGTCGCGGCGGCCGTGGGCGTCTATATTTTCTGGCCGAAGAAGTCTGGCAGTACCGCCGGCGGCAGCTCCACTGACGCGGCGGCCGCCCGGAAGAAAGGCGCCGGCGCTATACCGGTGGTTGCGGCGAAAGCCCGTAAGGGCAACATTCCTGTCTATTACACCGGCCTGGGCGCGGTCACCCCGATTTACACCGTGACGGTGAAGAGCGTGGTGAGCGGGCAGTTGATCGCCGTCCGTTACAAAGAGGGCGACCTCGTTCAAAAGGGAGACCCGCTGATCGACATCGACCCGCGGCCGTTCCAGGTCGCGTTGGAGCAAGCCGAAGGACAACTGGTGCGGGATCAGGCATTGCTCGAAAACGCCAAGATCGATCTGAAGCGTTACCAGACATTGCTGTCGGAGAACGCCGTTCCGGAACAACAGCTCGCCACGCAGCAGGCGCTGGTCACGCAGGACGAAGGCATTGTCAAGACCGACCAGGGCATGATCGATAGCGCCAAGCTCAACATCACTTATTCCCATATCACCGCGCCGATCAGCGGACGCATCGGTCTGCGCCTGATGGACCCGGGCAACATCGTGCAGACCACCGACAGCAATGGCCTGCTGGTCATCACCCAGATCGACCCGATCAGTGTGATCTTCACCCTCGCTGAAGATCAACTTCCGACGGTGCAACAGAGATTGCATGGCGGACAGCACCTGCAGACCGACGCCTTTGATCGCGCTTCCAACGTAAAGCTGGCGACCGGCGTGCTTACCACGCTGGATAATCAAATCGATCAGACCACCGGTACTCTGAAACTCAGAGCCACGTTCGACAACAAGAAGAACGCGCTATTCCCGAATCAGTTTGTAAACGTGCGATTGCTGGTGCAGCTCAAGCAGGGCGTAACTCTGATCCCCACGGCTACCATCCAGCGCAATTCTCAGTCGACTTATGTCTTTTTCGTGAAGCCCGATAAATCGGTAACCGTCCGTCAGATAACGGTCGGCACCACGGAAGGCGACGACTCCGAGGTGACTGCGGGCCTGCAACCCGGCGACGTCATTGTCATGACCGGCGTGGATAAGCTGCAGGAAGGGACCAAGGTTGCCGTCCATTTCCAGAGCCTGACCGGAACCACGCCCGCCAAGCCCGCGGGTAAGGGTACAGGAGCGCCGGGCTCCCAGCCGCCGGCCGGCAAGCCCATCAACAAGAGCAGCTAGATGAGCCCCTCCCGGATATTTATTCTCCGGCCAATCGCCACCTCTCTGCTGATGGTGGCGATTCTGTTGACCGGTATAGTGTCCTATAAGCAGTTGCCCATTTCCGCTCTGCCGGAAGTGGATTATCCGACCATCCAGGTCGCCACATTTTATCCCGGCGCGAGTCCGGACGTGATGGCGTCGTCGGTGACCGCGCCGCTCGAACGTCAGTTTGGGCAGGTGCCCGGGTTGCAGCAGATGACCTCTACAAGCTCCGACGGCAGCTCGGTCATCACCCTTCAATTCAGCCTCAGCCTCAATATCGACGTCGCCGAGCAGGAAGTGCAGCAGTCCATCAATGCGTCGGGAACCTATCTGCCCGCGGATCTGCCGACTCCGCCGATCTACAGCAAGACCAATCCGGCGGATGCGCCCATTCTGACTCTGGCGCTCACCTCCAACGCCCTGCCGCTCCCGCAGGTCGAGGATGCTGCCGATACGCGCCTGGCCCCCAAGATGTCGCAGTTGCCGGGAGTCGGCCTGGTGAGCATCAGCGGAGGCCAGAAGCCGGCCGTCCGTATACGCGCCAATCCTACGGTCCTGGCTTCCTACGGCTTGAACCTGGAGGATGTCCGCACCGCACTGGTAGCGGCCAACGTCAACCAGGCCAAGGGGAATTTCGACGGCCTGCATCAGGCCTACCAGATCGGCGCCAACGACCAGTTGCTTTCGAGTGACGACTATAAGCCGCTGATCATCGCCTACCGCAACAACGCTCCCATCAAGTTGACCGATGTGGCCACCGTCGTCGACGATACCGAAAATGTGCGGCAGGCAGCCTGGATGAACAACGTTCCGGCGGTGATCGTCAACATTCAGCGGCAGCCCGGCGCCAACATCATTTCGGTGGTCGATCGCATCAAGCTGCTCTTGCCGCAGTTGACCGCTAACCTTCCCAAATCCATTCAGGTCTCTATCCTGACCGATATGACCAACACCATTCGGGCCTCCGTGGCGGACGTACAGTTCGAGTTAGGGCTGACGGTGGTGCTGGTGGTATTGGTCATGTTTCTGTTTCTGCGCAATGTCGCCGCGACCATCATTCCCAGCGTGGCCGTGCCGCTCTCGCTGGTGGGCACCCTGGGCGTGATGTATCTGCTGGGCTACAGCTTGAACAATCTGACGTTGATGGCGCTAACCATCGCCACCGGCTTTGTGGTGGACGACGCCATCGTGATGATCGAGAACATTGCGCGCTACATCGAGGAGGGCGAAACCCCTATGAAGGCGGCGCTGCAGGGCTCCGCGCAGATCGGGTTCACCATCATCTCGCTAACCATCTCGCTGATCGCGGTGCTGATCCCCCTGCTGTTCATGGGCGATATCGTGGGCCGGTTGTTTCGGGAATTCGCGGTCACGCTGAGCGTCACCATTCTGGTCTCCGCCTTCGTCTCGCTTACCCTGACGCCGATGATGGCCTCCAAGCTTCTCAAACACACGCCGGAGCAAAATCAAGGGCGCCTCTTCCAGGCGTCTGAGCGGGCTTTCAATGCGATTATTGCTTTCTATGGCCGGACACTGCGGTTTGTCCTGGGCTTCCAGACCATCACCCTCCTGGTAGCGGCGGCCACCCTGGCGGTGACCATTTTTCTGTTCATCCGGATTCCTAAAGGCTTCTTTCCTATTCAGGACACCGGCGTGATACAGGGGATCTCCGAAGCTGCGCAGACCGTTTCTTTCCAGGAGATGTCCGGCGAACAGCAGGCGCTCGCGGCGATCATCCTGAAAGATCCTGCCGTAGAAAGTCTCTCGTCGTTCATCGGCATCGATGGAACCAATACCACGCTGAACAGCGGTCGCATTCAGATTAACCTGAAGCCGCTCGACGATCGCAAGATCAGCGCCACCGATGTGATCCGGCGGCTGCAGCCCGAGCTGGCCGCCGTGGCCGGCATTACTTTGTACATGCAGCCGATTCAGGACCTCACCGTGGAAGACCGCGTGAGCCGCACCCAGTTCCAGTACACCCTCGAGGATGCCAACGCCGATGAGCTGAATACCATTGCGCCGCAGATGCTCGAAAAGCTAAAGCAGATCGGCGAATTGCGCGACGTAGCCAGCGATCAGCAGGTGGGCGGACTGCGCGCCACCGTGGTCTTCGATCGGGCGACCGCCTACCGCCTGGGCATCACGCCCTCCGAAATCGATCAGACCTTGTACGACGCTTATGGGCAGCGGCAGGTGTCCACCATCTTCACGCAGTTGAATCAATATCACGTGGTGCTCGAAGTGGCGCCCGGCTTCGAGAAAGATCCGCTGAGCCTGCGCGACCTCTACATTCGTACGGGCATGGGCGCTACCACCGGAAGCACCGGCCTGGTTTCGGGCGGATCTTCGGCCACGCAAACGTTTGGTCCCCAGAGCGGGGCGGGGGCCTCTGTGGCGAGCAGCTCCGGCTCGATCGCCGCGAATAATCCGACGACCGCTTCCAGCACCGCGTTCGGCTCCGCGTCGGCGTCCTCGACTGCCTTTCCCAATGGAGGCCAGGTGCCGCTCAGCGCCTTCACGCACTTGCAGATGAGCAGCGCGCCGATTACAGTAAACCATCAGGGCCAGTTTCCGGTCATCACGCTCTCCTTCAACCTGCCGCCGGATGCATCTCTGGGCGATGCCGTCAACGCGGTGAATAAAGTGAAGGACGAGATGCACCTGCCGGCCAGCGTGCAGGCCTCGTTTCAGGGCACTGCGCAAGCCTTCGAGATATCGCTCTCCAACGAGCCGGTCTTGATTCTAGCGGCGCTGGTGACGGTCTACATTGTCCTGGGTGTGTTGTACGAGAGCTACATTCATCCCATCACCATTCTTTCCACGCTGCCTTCGGCGGGTGTCGGGGCGCTGCTGTCGCTCTCGCTGTTCGGCCAGGATTTCAGCGTGATCTCGTTGATCGGCATCATCCTGCTGATCGGTATCGTCAAGAAGAACGGCATCATGATGATCGATTTCGCCTTGCATGCGGAGCGCAACGAGGGCAAGCAGCCCGAGGACGCGATTTATCAGGCGTGCCTGCTGCGCTTCCGGCCCATCCTGATGACCACCATGGCGGCGCTGCTGGCCGCTGTGCCGCTGGCGTTCGGGGGCGGCACCGGTTCTGAGCTGCGCCGGCCTTTGGGTATTACCATGATCGGCGGACTCATCTTCAGCCAGGCGCTGACACTTTACACCACGCCGGTGATTTATCTTTGGTTCGATCGGCTGGCGCGTCGCTTCTCCCACCAGGAAGCGCGGGAGGTCGTCCCCGGCGCGGCGCCGGCGCCGGCACAGTAACGCCATGAGCCTCTCCGAACTATTTATCCGCAGACCGGTGGCTACTACGCTGCTGACCATTGCCATCGCTTTGGCCGGCTGCGCCGCTTTCCGGTTTCTGCCGGTATCGCCTCTGCCCCAGGTGGATTTTCCGACTATCTCCGTGGGAGCGCAGTTGCCGGGCGCCAGTCCCGAGACCATGGCGTCCTCGGTGGCCACGCCGCTCGAGCGTCAGTTCGGCCGCATCGCTTCGGTCACGGAGATGACTTCGTCGTCGAGCCTGGGATCCACCAGCATTACCTTGCAATTCGATCTGAACCGGAACATCGACGCGGCCGCGCGCGACGTGCAGGCAGCCATCAACGCCGCCCGGGGATATTTGCCGGCCAATCTTCCTAGTAATCCTTCGTACCGGAAGGTAAATCCCGCGGATTCGCCGATCATGTTGCTGGCGCTGACCTCGCCGATTCTGACCAAGGCGCAGATGTACGACGACGCGTCGTCGATCATGGCGCAGAAGCTCGCCCAAGTGAGCGGCGTCGGACAGGTGATCGTGGGTGGCAGCGCGCTGCCGGGTGTTCGCGTGGAGCTGAATCCGACGGTGCTGAACAAATATGGCATCGGCCTCGAACAGGTTCGCGGCGTCCTGACCGCCGCCAATTCCAACACGCCCAAAGGACACTTCTCCGACAAGAATCGCGTGTGGGAAGTGGGCGCCAACGATCAGATCTTCAAGGCGGTCGACTACCAGCCCTTGATCGTGACTTACCACAATGGATCGGCGGTCCGTATCTCCGATGTCGGGCAAGCGGTGGATTCGGTCGAAGACCTTCGGAATTCGGGTTACGCCAATGGCTCGCCCTCGGTTCTGGTGATCATCTTCCGGCAGCCCGGCGCGAATATCATCGATACGGTGGACCGCATCCGCGCCATGCTACCGCAGTTGGAAGCGTCCATTAGGCAATCCATCCATGTGCAGGTGGCCATGGATCAGACCATCACCATACGCGCCTCGGTACACGACGTGGAATGGACGCTGATGATCTCGGTAGTGCTGGTGGTGTTGGTAGTCTTCTTCTTCCTCAGGAACGTACGCACGACCTTCATCCCCAGCGTGGCCGTTCCAGTTTCGCTGATCGGAACCTTCGGCGCGATGTATCTGCTGCACTTCAGCATCGACAATCTCTCGCTGATGGCGCTGACCATCTCGACCGGCTTCGTGGTAGACGATGCCATCGTGGTGATCGAGAACATTACGCGCTATCTGGAGCAGGGCATGACTGCGTTCCAGGCGGCCCTGAAAGGCGCACGGGAGATCGGGTTTACCGTGCTTTCCATGAGTTTGTCGCTGATTGCGGTGTTCATTCCGTTGCTGCTGATGGGCGGCATCGTGGGCCGCCTCTTCCGCGAGTTCGCCATTACCCTTTCCATCGCCATAGCCGTTTCGCTGGTGGTATCGCTCACCACTACGCCGATGATGTGCGCGCACCTGTTACGAGAACACGGGGAACATGGCTGGCTGTACCGGACCAGCGAGCGGTTTTTTACCTGGATCATCAACACCTACGGAACCACGCTCACCAAAGCGCTGGACTTCGCGCCCGTCACGCTCGCTATCCTGATCGGCACGGTCGCGCTGAATGTTTACCTGTTCGTGCGTGTGCCCAAGGGCTTTTTTCCATCGCAGGATAACGGACGCATGATGGGCGCTATTCAGGGCGACCAGGACACTTCCTTTCAGGCCATGGACCGGATTCTGCGTCAGATGGTTGACATCGTCGACAAAGATCCGGCCGTCGATACGGTGAACGGATTCACGGGCGGCGGAGGCGGGCCGAGCGGAGGCGCGGCCAACACGGCGCGCATGTTCATTTCGCTCAAGCCGCTGCAGGAGCGCAAAATCACCGTCGACTATGTGATCGCGCGCCTGCGGCCGCAACTCGCCCGCATACCGGGCGCCACGCTGTACCTCCAAGCATCGCAGGATCTGCGCGTGGGCGGACGATCGAGCGCGGCCCTCTATCAATACACCTTGCAGGGCGACAACCTGCAGGATCTGGTGACCTATGCGCCCAAAATGCTCGCCGAGCTGCGCACCATACCCATCATTGCCGACGTGAACAGCGACCAGCAGAACCGCGGACTGCAGTCCATGTTGGTGTACGACCGCAAGACGGCGGCGAGATTCGGCATCTCTTCGCAACTGCTCGACAACACTCTGTACGATGCCTTCGGCCAGCGCCAGGTATCCACCATGTACACGTCGTTAAATCAATACCACGTGGTCATGGAAGCAGCGCCGCAGTTCTGGCAGAACCCCGAGACGCTGCGCGAAATATACATCATGTCGCCGCAAGGCCAGGAGGTTCCTCTGAGCGCTCTGGCCAGTTATACCCCGACCACGGCGCCCCTGGCCGTGACGCACCAGAGCCTCTTTCCGTCCGTCACTATCTCCTTCAACCTGCAGCCGGGCGTGGCGCTGGGAGACGCCGTCGATGCGATTGATGAGGCGGGCGGCAAAGTTGGCTTACCGGCCTCCATTCAAACCAAGTTTGCCGGAACGGCGCAAGCTTATCAGGAGTCGCTCGGCAACGAGCCCATCCTGATCACGGCGGCGCTCCTGGCGGTCTATATCGTGCTCGGAATTCTGTACGAGAGCTACGTCCATCCCATCACGATTCTGTCGACGCTGCCTTCGGCCGGCGTCGGCGCGCTCCTGGCTCTCATGCTCACGCACACCGATCTGAGTATCATCGCCATGATCGGCATCATCCTGCTGATCGGCATCGTCAAAAAGAACGCCATTATGATGATCGATTTCGCCCTGCAGGCGGAGCGCATCGAAGGCAAGAATTCGCGGGACTCCATCTTCGAGGCATGCCTGTTGCGCTTCCGCCCGATCCTGATGACGACTATGGCCGCCATGCTGGGCGCTTTGCCGCTGGCTGTCGGTGGCGGCGTTGGATCGGAATTGCGCCGCCCGCTCGGAATCACCATCATAGGCGGCCTGGCGGTGAGTCAGTTGCTGACACTCTACACCACGCCGGTTGTGTATCTGTATTTCGACCGGCTGCAGCACTGGTGGTATCGCTTACGTCACAAGGAACCGCCGCTTAGTCCGCCGGTCGGGTCAGAGGCATGAAGTTGGAAATATCGCGCAAATTTGCATGGATCGCAGTCGCCGGAGCGCTGCTCGGTGCGTTGCTCGGCACGACAGCCTGCATGGTAGGTCCGAATTACAAACGGCCCGCCGCGCCGGTGCCCCAGGCATTCAAAGAGCCCTTGCCGGACGGCTGGAAAGAGGCTCAGCCCAGCGACGGCGCCATCCGCGGGAAGTGGTGGGAGGTTTATAAAGATCCCGCTTTGAACGCGCTTGAGGAGCAAGTGAATTTATCGAATCAGAATGTGCTGGCGGCCGAAGCGCAGTTCCGCGCCGCGCGCGCCGCGGTAGGGATCGCACGCGCGGCCCTCTATCCGACCGTCAGCGTGGGTCCTTCGGTAACCGCGTCGCGGGCCGGCAGTCAAGGCAATACTGCGCTGGCGAGCACACACCTTTTGGGCATCTATGATTTTCCGGTGAGCGCCTCATGGGTCCCGGACATCTGGGGCTCGATCCGGCGCAATGTGAGAGCCAGCGAGGCGACTGCCCAGGCGGACTTCGCGCTGCTGGAAAATGCCCGCCTGTCGTACCAGGCCGAGCTCGCGCAAGACTACTTCCAACTGCATGGCACCGATGGCGATAAAGACCTGCTCGAGCGCACCGTGAAGTCGTACCAGGAGTATCTGACGCTAACCCAGAACCGTTATAAAGGCGGGGTGGCTTCGGGCGCGGACGTGGCCCAGGCGCAAACCCAGTTGGATACTACCAACGCGCAGTTGATCGACCTGGGGGTCGCGCGCGCGCAGTACGAGCACGCCATCGCCATCCTGATCGGGAAACCGCCGGCGGAGCTCACCGTGACGCGCGCACTGTTGAAGACTCCTCCGCCTCCCGTCCCTGTAGCAGTGCCTTCAGCGCTGCTTGAAAGGCGCCCCGATATTGCCGCATCCGAGCGTCAGATGGCCGCCGTGCAGGAGCAGATCGGCATTGCCGTGGCCACTTATTATCCGACCTTGACGCTCAGCGCGGGGGCAGGCTTCGAGTCCATCAGTGTCCCCAAGTGGTTTACCTGGGCGAGCCGCTTCTATTCGATCGGACCAAGCCTGTCGGAAACGGTTTTCGAGGGGGGCAAGCGGCGCTCCCAGGTGAAACAGGCGGAAGCGCTCTTCGACAATGGCGTGGCGAACTACCGGCAGACGGTGTTGACTGCCTTTCAGCAGGTCGAAGACAATCTGGCGGCACTGAAAATCCTGGCTGACGAAGCCGCGGCTACCGATCTGGCGGTCAAAGCGGCCGAGGATTCTCTGAAAATCTCCACGTATCAATACAAGGCTGGCACGGTGGCCTATCTGCAGGTGATCACCGCGCAAGCGGCCGCGCTGCAGGAAGAGCGGGCGGCCGTAGACATTCTGACGCGCCGTCTGCTTTCGAGCGTGCTCCTGATTCAGGCCATGGGCGGGGGCTGGGATACTAAGACGGTGCCCAACGACAATGAGCTGAGGCACGGCTCGTAACGTTAGCGCGGCGCCCCAATCCACCATGCACGAAGTACGGGTCAACCGGAAGGCGGGCGGGCGCGTCGCATCCGGGCATCCGTGGATATTTGCAAGCGACGTCGTCAGTGCGGACGGCGCCACTGCCGGTGACGCAGTCAAAGTGCTCGATCCGGCAGGCCGCGCGATCGGGACGGCACACTTCAGCGCGGCATCGCAAATCGCGCTGCGCCTGCTTTCGCATCGCGTGGAAGAGATCGATGGTGAGTTCTTTGCGCGGCGCCTGGCCGCCGCCGAGAGCCATCGCAAGCGCGTGGTTACCGGAACGAGTGCATACCGTGTGGTGCACGGGGAAGGCGATCTGCTGCCGGCGCTGGTGGTGGACCGCTACGGCGATTGGCTGGTGGCGCAGATGCTCGATCAGGGCATCGATCGCGCGCGCGAGTGGATCGTGGCCAGCCTGGTGGATTTGTTTTCGCCGCGCGGCATCGTGGCTCGTAACGATGCTCCGGTGCGCGCCAAGGAAGCTCTGCCGCTCGAATCCGGGGTGATTTATGGAGAAGCGCCGGACTTAGTCGAAGTGCAAATGAACGGGCTGCGGCTGCAAGTCGACCTTCTGCGCGGCCAGAAGACCGGCGGCTTCCTTGACCAGCGCGAGAACTACCTTGCCGCGGCACGTTATGCACGGGGCCACGCGCTCGATTGCTTCACTTCGACGGGGGGTTTCGCACTCCATGCCGCGGCAGTCTGCAAATCCGTCGAGGCAGTAGATAGCTCGGCCCCCGCACTCGCCGCGGCGGCGCAGAATGCCGCGCTCAACGGCATCTCCAACGTCGAGTTCCGCGAGGCGGATGTATTTGAGCTGCTGAGCTCCTACGCCTCGGCGCGGCGGCAGTTCTCGATGGTGGTTCTGGATCCGCCGGCATTCGCCAAGTCACGGCGGAGCCTGGAAGGCGCGCTGCGCGGCTACAAAGAAATCAATCTGCGGGCGCTGCGGCTGCTGGGTCCGGGCGGGATACTGGTGACCTGCTCGTGCTCGCATCACCTCAGCGAATCGGCGCTCCTCGAAGTGGTGGCGGAAGCGTCGCTCGATGCCGGGCGGCAGCTACGCGTTTTGGAGCGCCGCACGCAGAGCCAGGATCATCCCATCCTGCTGACCGTTCCGGAAACGCATTATCTCAAGTGCCTTATTCTGGAAGTGCTCTAGCGGGCGGAGTATCACGCGTCGAGGCGCGATAGCCAGCCGGTCAGGTCGCCGGCCAGTTCGGTATTGGCCGCGGCGATGTTGGTGTAACGCTGGGATACCAGTTGCTTATATTGCGCCAGCAAAGTTGCTGGATCGACGGCGTTGATCTGGCCGATCGAAATCGGCCCCAACACACCATCCACCGCGCAATTGCCGCCGCAGGCGTTCACGGCCGATTGCAGCAGCGGAAGCGCGCCGGGATGATTCGCGTCGCCAGGTCCCATGTTCACCGTCAGGTCGAAGACCTTGTTGGCCACGCTCTGATCGCCGATCGAGCCGATGTGGTGGCGGTCCCAAAAATACGTCTGGTAGATCTGCGAGGCTTCGGCGACGGTGAGGTTGCGAATGAAGTCCTCATCGGCGTCGGGTTTATAACCGGAGCTCTGCACGAACTTCAGGGTCACGCCATAATTCACGATTTCCCCGGTTACCGGATTGTGATAGAAACCGCCCTCATTCTTCAAGGTGATGGTTACGGCCGGCTGAAAATCTGCCATGATGCCTCACTTCCTCGATAGATTGTACGACACCGGATGATAGAATTCGTGGTCATGCGATGGCTGGTGGGAGCCCTGGCGGCTTGCTGCGCCTGGGCGCAAGGGATACAGGCGGGCGCCGGGAGACGCGACATTACGCCGCGCGAGCCGCTGCCGATGTGGGGATACGGCGCGCGGCACGACGCCCTGTCCGAGGGAGTGCTCGACCCGCTCTACGCCGACGCGCTGGTAATACAGGCCGCCGGACGGAAGATCGCCATTGTAGGACTGGACCTGGGCCGCTCACCCGCGGAAGCTTCCTTGCAAAGCATCCGGCGGCGGATTCAGGAGCAGGCCGGCATCGCGGACTCCATCATCGCGGGCTCTCACACGCACCACGGACCGGTCCTCGAACTGACCAACGAGACCGGCAAGGGCCGAGGGCGCTTTGACGCGGCGCTGCGGTATTACAGGCAGATGGAGGAGGGCATCGTGGCGGCGATCCTCGAAGCCAATGCGAAGCTCGCGCCGGCGCGGTTGGCGGTGGGTTCGGTGCAACTCGAAGGTTTCAATCGCAATCGGCAGACCCAAATCGAGCCTAAGCCCAGCGATCGCGAATTGGCGGTAATGCGTCTGGACGATACGGCGGGCAAGCCGGTCGCGATGGTGGTGAACTTCGCCGCGCATCCTACGATGTTGCCGGCGAGCACGCTGCGTTTCTCGGCGGATTATGCCGGCGCGCTGAAAGCGGAAGTAACACGCGAGACGGGCGCGGCGGCGATCTTTCTGCAGGGCGCCGCTGGGGACCAATCGGTGAACGAGGGCGTCCATCGCGGTTACCAGGCTTATGGAGAAGCGCTCGGAAGGGAAGCAGTGAAGCTTGCCAATTCGCTCGAACCGCGCGAGGCGGTGCACGCGGCGCTCGATTGCCGCGAAGAACGCTTCCGGTTCGATTCGCGTACGGACTTCACCAATCCGCAGGTGCGTGTAGCCTTCGAGAAAGCCTTTTTCCCGGAATTGGTCCCCAATTATCTGGATGAGTATGCGGACGGAATACGGCCCCGGCTGACGGTGGCGCTGCTTGACGGCGAGATCGCGCTGGTGGGAGTGTCCGGCGAGTTCTTCAGCAATCACGCTATCCGGCTCAAGCAGCGTGCGCGCGTGAAGCAGGTGTTTTTCGCGGGCTACGCCAACGGCTATCACCAGTATTTTCCGACCATAGAGGCCGTCGCCGAGGGCGGCTACGGCGCCGATAACGCTGTCTCGCCGGCAGCCGTGGGCGCCGGAGAGCAGATCATGAACACGGCGCTGATACGGATTTATCAGATGCTGGGAAGGATCAAGAACTGATGCCGGCGCAAGGTCCTCATTTGATCGTGCTGGCGCTGGCTGCCATCGTACTGTTGCTGGCGCTGATCCTGGCTGCCAAAATGCACGCCTTTCTGGCGCTGCTGATTGCCAGCATGGCGCTGGGACTCGGCAGCGGCATGGCGCCCGCAATGGTGCTCAAGTCCATACAGGCGGGCTTCGGCGAAGCGCTGGGGTTTATCGCCGTGGTGGTGGCGTTGGGCGCCATGATCGGCCGGTATGTGGAGCACTCCGGCGGCGGGGCGGCGCTGGCCTCCTGGCTGCTCGCCAAGTTCGGGCGCGAGCATGCGGTCTGGGCTGTGCTGGTGGCTGCGTTTCTGATCGGGCTGCCGATCTTTTTTGAGGTCGCCTTCATTATTCTGGTGCCGCTGGTGTGGAGCCTGGCGCGCGAGTCCAAGCGCTCGCTGTTGTATTACGGGCTACCTATGTCCGCGGCGCTCACCGTGACACATGCGCTGGTGCCACCGCATCCCGCGCCCGCCGGAGCAGCCCTGCTCCTGGGGGCTGACCTGGGCCGCACCATCCTTTATGGCATCGCGGTGGCGATCCCTATGGCGGTGGTGGGCGGGATTTTCTACGGAGTGCCGGTCGCGCGGCGCGTCTTTGTTGCGGTGCCGTCGATGGCCGGGATCGAGCCCCAGGCCCGCATCGGCGAGAAACCCCCGCCGCCGGTGCCGCTGGTGCTTTTCATCCTGCTATTGCCGGTACTGTTGATGCTGGCTGCCACGGTGCTGCGCGGAAACCCACTGCTTGGATTTTTCGGTCACCCGTTTACCGCGCTGCTGGTGACGGCGCTGGCGGCTATGTTTTTCTTCGGGCTGCGGCGCGGGCTCACCCGCGAGGAGATAGGCCGGCTGGCCACGCAATCGCTTTTGCCCGTCGGCACGCTGCTAGCCATCATGGGCGGAGGCGGCGCATTCAAGCAGGTGATCGTCGATAGCGGAGTGGGACCGTATGCCGGAAAGCTGCTGGCCGCATCCAATATTTCCCCGCTGGTGGTGGCCTACCTGATAGCCGCCGCCATGCGCATCGCGCAAGGGTCTGCAACGGTGGCCATTATTACGGCGGCGGGAATTGTGGCGCCGCTGGTGAAGGGACTGCACGGATACAGTCCGGAGATCATCGTGCTGTCGGTATGCTGCGGTGGAACCATCATCTCGCACGTAAACGATGCGGGCTTCTGGCTGGTGAATCAGTATTTCGGCATGAGCGTGGCGACCACGCTACGCACCTGGAGCGGCATGAAGGTGGTTATCTCGCTGGTGGGATTCGGGATCGTGCTGGCGGCGCATGCGCTATTGTGAGAGTAGCAGGCCGCTAGGAGGCTCCCTTTTGCGTAGCCGGCTCGGTCACCAGTGCGACCGCCTGTCCGAGCGCAGACCCGATCTCGCGCGCCACCCTCGACAGCATGCCCTCTGCTTCGACGCCAAGTTCGCGCTCGGCCTTAAACCAATCCGTTTCCGGAGTTCCCCATGGACGGCCGCGCTCCTCCCAAAACTGATAGGCGAGCTGCTCGATCTGCTCCTGGGAATGAGTTGTAGGGTTCACAATCCTCCCATTATCCTTCACACCGGCCGTGCGTGGTGAGTCCGGCGGTCTATTCGGCCTGGCTGACAGCCGCGGCCGATACTGAGACCGACTTGCCCTCGGGCGTGCGCAGATACTTCTTGAACCAACTCATCATGTAGAGTTGAGTGCGAATGAAATTCGACGGCTTCGAGGCTGTCCCGTGGTACTCCCCCTCGAACTGCAACAATTTCACAGGCACACCGCGAACCTTCAGCGCGGCGTAGTATTCCTCGGTCTGCGGCATCGGTGTGCGGCGATCGAGGACTCCGGTCATCAGCAGCGTCGGCGTGGTCACCTTTCCCACGGTCATTACCGAAGAGTGCGCGAGCCAGTCGCTGGGGTCTTCCCAGAACGGCTTCTGGAAGAAGCTGAAGGTGAAGAGTGGAATGTCGGTGTTGCCGGTCATGCTAAGCCAGTCGATGACCGGGCAGCGCACGGCGGCTGCCGCGAAGCGGTCGGTGTGACCGATCACCCAGCTCGAAAGTACCCCGCCCCCGCTGCAGCCCGATACGGCCATGCGCGTGGTGTCGATGAAGCCTTTGGCGACCGTGGCATCCACCCCGGCCATCAGGTCGTCGTAATCGGGTCCCGGATAGTTGTGATCGATGCCGCCGGAGAAGGCCGCGCCATATCCGGTGCTGCCGCGCGGGTTGAGAAAGAGAACCACGAAATCGTTGGCGGCGAAATTCTGAAACATGTAGTTGAACGCCACATTGTACATGGCGAACGGGCCGCCGTGGATTTCGAGGATGAGTGGGTACTTTTTCGTTGCGTCGAAATCGGGCGGCTTCACCAGCCAGCCCTGCACTTTCGCGTTGCCGGTGGAAGTGAAGTCGATTTCTTCTGTCTTCGCCAGGTGCATGCCGGCTAATGCACCCGCATTGACATGCGTGAGCTGCGTTATTTCTCCGGGCCGGCGCAGGTTATAGCGCACCACGTCGGGCGGATTGTCGGGATCGCTCAGAGTGCCTACCGCGACCAGGTCGCTCGAGGCTGAATCCATGGTGAGTACATGAACGCCGGTGGTGACTGGCTTCACCCCGCCCGCGATGGCCGCGAATTGGGCATTGCGCGAGCCGTGATCGTCGGCGTCAAAGTAAACACCGTCCGAATCCGGCGACCAGTGGAGATTGAGGGGATCGCGTTCGTAGTCGCCACTGATCTTACGCATTTCGCCGCCCAGGAATGGGATCACATAAAGGTCCGACACGGAGTGCGTGTGCTTCGATTGCGGGTAACCGGTGAAGGCCACGCTTTTGCCATCGGGTGAAACCGTGGGACGGTTCCAGGAGCCGGGTACGGCAACCAGTTCCCGCATGACGCCCGAGGCGATCTCCGCGACCAGCAGTTGCGAGGTCTGATAGTGCAGATCGGCTTCCGCGGTGCGGTCGGCTTCAAACACGATCGCCTTGCTATCGGGAGTCCAGTCCATGGGTACGGCGCTGCGCAATTCGCCGGCGCCCGCACTCCACTTGGCATTGGTGATCTGACGGGGTGCGCCGCCGTCGGCCGAGACCACGAACAGATGGGTATGCCCGTCTTCGAGGAAGCCAACCTGATCCTGGCGATAATGCAGCGTTTCCACTGCGCGCGGCGCGCCCGTCCAATGGGCGCCTTCCGGCGCAGCCGGCATGCTGATCTTCCAGGTGTCCTTCTCCGGTACGAACATGGAGAAGGCGATGAACTTGCCATCCGGAGACCAGCGCGCGTCGGCGACCTTATCGGTTGCGCGCGTGACCTGTGTGGCGGGCCCGTCGGTATCGATCCAACGGACAAAGATCTGCGGACCGCGCGGCTCTCCATCGGCGATGTAGAGTATGCGCTTTCCGTCGGACGACCAGCGGGGGTTCGAGCCTTTGGTAAGGAACCGATGTTGGCTGCCATCGGCGTTCATGATCCAGAGCGAGGAGTCCCAGCGGTCCTCGATCTTGTTGGCCTGCTGGCGGGTGTAGACAATACGCGCGCCATCGGGCGAAATCTGTGCGTTGCTCACGCGCTCGAAGTCGAAGTAATGATCGTTCGTGAGACGCGTGGCGGAGGGAGTCTCCTGAGAGAAGGCGGTGAAAGCCGCTAACGATACGAAGGCCGCCAGCACCACCGTGCGCGCGCCGAAATGACTATTCATGGGACACCTCGAAGGGCAAACTTCAGGGGCAGTATACACGAATGCGAATAAGAAATACAGTACCGCAATTATCCAATGCGAGATGAGCCTGGAGAGGGAGGTCGTTTCCAATGCGGCATGAGCGGCGAAGGAACCGGAAGTTCCACACGCAACAATAGGATTCGCCCGGAGATCTCGAGAACAACTTCGGCAGCGCAACTCCGTCGAATCTGTGCGCCGCCGGTTTCGCTCTCTATGACGCAGGCAGCGTGTCCCCCGGCCGGGTGGTTACCTCGCCCAGCCAAGCGTTCGGAGGAGTAGTGTTCGTAAATCGAACGCAATAGCGCCGGAACTGAATTTTGAAGAAGTCGGTTTTCGATCCACAGGCGCGCACTATCAGATCGTTTCCATATGTGTGCTATGACGCCGCTCCCTCTGAAGGTCTCCTCCGAAGACTTCATGGTACATTGACTACTGGTAGACCGACATGGGCCCTTAGCTCAGCGGTTAGAGCAGCGGACTCATAATCCGTTGGTCGTAGGTTCAAATCCTACAGGGCCCACCACATCTCCTTTAAGATCGATAACTTGCTTGGAAGCTTAGCGCCCGTCCTCTGCTTTTCATCGTGCGGTGTGCCCAAGAGTGTGCCCGCACGGCCCGGTTCTTTCAGCTTTGGTTCTGCCCCTTTGGGCTGTCGCGCCTTGATCGGCCCCGGAGTACTGGTCCATTCGAGCAGCAACGTCAGCAAGGTCCCGATGCGCCACGATGTCGTACCGGCGGTAGATATGCTCGGTCTTATGGCCTGAAATAGACATCGCCACTTTGCGGGGTATACCGGCGCGCTCCATGTTGCGCACGGCAGACCGCCGCAGGTCATGAAACAGTAACTCGGGAACGCCCGCCCGTTTACAAGCTGACTCCCAGGCTTTATAGAACCATAGAGGCGATCACCTTCGTCGGTGTAAGAAACCCAAGACCAATTTGGGAACTTCTGGTCTCTGAATCTCGTTGGCCAGAATGAGCCATTCGCGCATCTCGCAATAGATAGGCAGCGTGCGCGCTTCCTCATTCTTTGTCTCCGACGAATGCAAGCGAATTTGGTTGGAGCTGAAATCGACCTGCGGCCACTGGATCGCAGTCAAATCGCCGCGCCGCCCACCAACGTGGTAAGCGGTTACGAACAGGGGCCGGATTACCATGGCAACCCGTTTCTTACCGCGACATAGCACTCGTATTCCAGGAAGCCTGTACGCACGTTGCTCTCCTTCAAGAGTTGCACGTAGGGATACGGGCTACCTTCGGTGGATCGCACTGCACTCCGAGGCGGACCGCGCGCCGCACAATAGCCAGTTCTCGGTTAAATGATCGCGTCTTGAGCCCCTTCCGTGCGCCGTTCGGCCACGTAACGCTTGATGTGCTGGGTTGTGAAATCCGCAGCCCGAATCTCACCAAAAAACGGAACCACATGGATCTCAAGCCCGCTAGTGAGGTCGTCTCTAGGCTGTTCTTTTGCAGTCGCGATAGACCTCAACGACATCGTCAAACAGCGCCGCCATCCGAATTCGTTCCGGCCCGAGACCGGCGAATTTGCCGCTAACGATTTCGCCCAAGCGTCGCTTGAGCACCCTCTCCGCGTCGCCGTACTTCTCCGATCCGCTAGACTCGCGAAATGTCTGGCCGTTCTTAGAGTACTTGATCCACCAAATGGGTGAGGTCTGGCCTGTGCCATCCGGCAGCCGTTTCTTTCGCTGGTAAATGCTTCCGAAATGTGGTCGGCTCATCTCGGCTTCCGGTGTTGAAAGCGTTTCCGGCCACCTCGCGACGTTGTTTGGGCGTCATTGCTTCCATGCGGGCCTTGCCTCTTTTCCTTCCCAGTGGCAATCGGCGCGCTCGTGCATTGCACACCTGAAGGATTTGCTCGACCGGCAGCCGCAGGTTGGCGAACATGTGCCCATCCACTACGCGAATTCGAAAGGCGCAGTTACGCGAGGTGCGGGAGCGTACCAAAGCTGTTGAGCTTGGCCGATAAGGCCTGTCTTTTTCGCTTCGATGCCGTTTCCCGGCTTGCTTTTTCTCGGGGATATAGGTACGGACGCCAGCGGCTTGCATCTCCTGTAAGACTGGGCCACTGTGGTATCCCTTGTCCGCCACCACTTCCTCGATCCCGCCTAGATTCACTTCAGCTCCTCCCCGCGGCGTGGCCTCAGCTTCCCGCACGATCAGTTCGGCTACCGTGGTTCCCGCTTCCGCCAGAGTTTCTCGCACGGTGGTGGTGTCGCCTAAGCGCTTCTTGCAGCGTCACCGCCACTCCCACTCCCGTTTTGCATGTCCACGGCGTGCTCTGCTTTGTGGGCCAGGTGAGTGCGCCCATCGTTCATTTTGGTGATGCGGGCATCCGGGTCGTGGAGATTCACCCACTCCTGGTTGGACCCTTCTTTTTCCGCTTTCGAAGGGCATCAAGAGATGATGCCCTTGCGCACGGCGTAAAGAATGAGCTCCGGAATGCTGTGGATATCGAGCTTCTGCAGGATATGGCCCCGATGAGTTTCGACGGTTGTGAGGCTGATATTCAGCAGGTTGGCGACTTCCTTGTTGGAACGCCCTTCGGCGATCATCTGTAAAACCTCGCGCTCGCGGTCCGAGAGCAGGTCATAGCGGTCTTCGAGGCCGCGCTTCTGCAGGAGACTCATGTAGTCCTCCTGGAGGATGCGGGCGACCTTGCGCGTCAGGAAGGAGCGCCCTTGAAACACTGCCCGAATCGCTTGTACCAGCTCGCTGCGCATCGAGTCCTTGAGCAGATACCCCTTGGCGCCGACTTTCAGTGAGCCCAGGACATAGCTCTCGTCCTGGTGCATGCTCAGGATAACTACGCCGATCCGCGAGTTCGCCGCGCGAATGCGCCGCGTGGCCTCCATGCCGTTCATATTCGGCATGGCGAGATCCATTACTACGACATCGGGTGATTCCGTCTCCGCCAGCCGGACGCTTTCCCGCCCGTCCGCGGCTTCTGCCACCACGGTCATGTCGGACTCGCGCTCCAGCAGCGCCCGCAGTCCATCGCGCACGACCGTATGGTCGTCAGCTAACAAGATACGAATTGGTTTCATGGCCGTTCCTTTGGCCCAGTTCAGCCACCGGCAACGCCGCATGGACGATGGTCCCTCGCCCCGGCTCGGAGCTGATCTTGAGGCGCCCTCCCAGCCGGCGTACCCGCTCCTCCATGCCCAGCAGCCCGAGGCCGCGCAGGAAGCGGGTATCAAAGCCAGCCCCATCATCTTGTACGGTTACATTCACGTTTTGGTGCTCTCTTCGAACCGCCACTTCGACGGTGCGCGCCTTGGCGTGGCGAACTGCATTGTTCACCGCCTCTTGTACCAGCCGATAGATGCATGTCCGGTGCTCGTCCGGCAGGCTGTCGATCATGTCGTCGGCGAACACTAGCACGTTCAGTCCCGTGCGCTTCGTGGTTTCGCGCGCATGCCAGTTTAGGGCTGGCACCAGACCGAGGTCATCGAGCATCGACGGCCGAAGCAGAAGCGCAAGATCGCGCACCTGGTTAACGGTCTTTTCCGCCAGCGTCTTGATCGAACCAAGGTGCTCCCGGATATCGGCCGGCTGATCCGCGCACTCAGCGCCTTCCGTTTCCATAAGGATCGCCGACAGACACTGCCCGACTTCGTCGTGAAGCTCTCGCGCGAGTGTGCGGCGCTCGTTTTCTTGTGCCTGCAGCAGCAGCGTCGATAGTTCCTGCAAGTCGGCCCGGCGCAGATCGAGTTCCCGTTCGAGCCGAAGCGTGAGGCCGGTCGTCAGCAGCGCCAGGATCAAACCGCCGCTGAGAGTAACCACGAACGTCAACACAAGGGAGCGCCGCAAGCTATCCGCTGAGGCGGATAACCCCGTTTCCGAACGCCTCAGGCCACGCTCGTTCACCGAAGCAATGCGGTCCGCGATCTGAAGCATGGCGGTACGCCGGGGGACCAATTCGTTGAAAAAGAACGAGAATCGCAGGCGGTCCCGCTCCTGCGGCGACCACCCGATGGTAGCATCGAGCACCCGCCAATAGGCATCAATCTCGTTGCGCAGCGCAAGAAACGGCTCCTTTTCCGCAGCCTCCAGGTCGCGCCCGTAGCTATCCAGGGCGCTGTGGGTCTGGCGTTCTAACGTTGCCAAGTGGGCAGCCTCCGCTTTGGCAGTATCGCGGTCTGGCGAGAGGAGCGAGTCGCGCACGTAGGTACCCGACAAGTAGATTTGGGCGCGAATCTGATCAAGAGCGCCGAGCCGCTCCAGAAACACCTTCCGCGATCGGGTGTCGGTATTGCGAACTCGCTGAAAAGCCAACAGCGTGCCTACGGCGGCCGCTACGATGCAAATGAGCAGTGCGCCAAAGCCGACAGACACGATTACCCATGAAGGCTTACGGCGCCTCTCGCCCAAACCGGCCACCGGACTGCCTGAGTAGGAAGGCAATATGAGAGCGCAACCTTTTCCCGCTTTGAGTCTAGCTCAGCCCCTGGCCAGCTAAAAATCCTGTGCGAACAGGATTTCGCTCGCGCCCCAGCAGTGGCTTCAATAATATCTAGGAAAAGGAGCAATATGAAACACGCTCAGAAACGAACCCTGATTGCATTGGCGGCCGTCTGTTTGCTTACCGCGGCTTGCGCCAAGAAGAACGTCGCGGTCGCCCCGCCGCCCCCGGCGGCCACGCGCGCGGCGACTTTGAGGTCGACTCCTCCGCCGACGCGTACCGCTACAGCGCAGCATCCTGCGGCCACCACGCCGGCCACGCGATATCCGAACGCGGTGACCCGCGCCCGGATTGACGAGCTTCTGGCGAAAATCGAAGACGCCTACTTCGACTACGACAAGGCCGCGCTTCGTCCCGATGCCCTGAAGGCCTTGGAGGCCGACTCGACGGAACTGCGGGACATCCTGAAAGACTACCCCGACTACAAACTAACCATTGAGGGTCACTGCGATGAGCGCGGTTCGGAGGAGTACAACCTCGCGCTCGGGGATAAGCGTGCCGCGGCCGCCAAGGATTACCTGGTCCAGGTCGGTATCCCATCGGCTCAACTCGACGTGATCAGTTATGGCAAAGAACACCCGGTCTGTCAGGAGCACGATGAAGCCTGCTGGCAACGAAATCGACGCGTCCATATCATTGCGATGGCGCAAGCACTGAAGTGAGCCTGTAGGGGCGTATCGAGGAAGCGTTCTTGGTTACGCACTACTTGCGAAAACGCGAACGGGTCCAAACTCGAGACGCCGTCGACTAAAAGTTGAGCAAAAAGGAGAACCGATGATAGCTTCGATGGTTACATTGAGCGCGCTGCTGCTGGCGACTTCCGCGTTTGGGGACGACGATTCCAGCCGCGCCAAACTATTGGGCAGGTGGCAGCAGAGCGACGGAAATGGCGAGAATAAATCCACATGGACTTTGGAGAGCTCGGGCGGCTCCATGCGAGTGAGCAGCTCTAACGGCTCACAAACCGTGGCGGACTTCGAGTGTAATACCGTGGGCAAAGAATGCACCATCGAAGATGCCGGCCGGCCGTCCAAGGTGTCGATGTGGTTCAACGGACCGAAACTGGTTGAGCTGGAGACCCGGGGAGCTCAGATTGTGAAGCGGCGTTTCAGTATTACTGGTGATGGCGACACCATGAACTTGGAGACCATCCCAATTGTGCCTCCCGCCAAGGTCGAGACCACGCATTTCAAACGCACCCCTTCAGCGGTCGCGAAGCACTAGTGTGGAGGATTATCCCCTGGTCGGTGGTCGAATGCTGTTGAGGGGGGAATAGACACCGCCACAGCCGATGATGTGATAAGCGACGCGTAAAATCGTATCGGCCACCGCCGTCAGCGTTAGTCTGTTGCCGCGGCGCATCGACCAAGCGCTTGAATTGCGTGGATGCTAAGGCCGATGGCTCGCAATGTGTATCGCGACATCCGGGCCGGGAGGCTGTGCTGGCGATTACCGGGCACACGTTCCACGATCTGATCGGCACGCATTACCAGCAGGATGTGGATCTGGACAAGCTCTTCATGGATGTAGCCGCCTACAACCAGAGGGTGATGGGCCCAGCTCACGTTGTGAACGTAGTCGATGAGGCAATCAAGACTTCTCTTGCGAGGCGAACTGTCTCTCATATCCGAAGGACCTCCAGGACTGGACCGAAGCGAAAGGCGCGCGGTCCTCGGCCAACATCGCCGAGCACAGCAGCGATTTGTTTGCCGCTGCTTATCCCGTGCCGCTGGAGCGTGCGCTGCGCCAGGCCGCCGATCTGATCAACAGCGGAATGAAAGTGGCTATGCTCAGTTTCCCCTTACATGGAATTTCTTCCCAAACCTGCAGGCTTTGGCCCATCCTGGACCTGCCGTCATCGAGGCTGTTGTCGATCCGAACGAGCCGCCGCTCCCGGGTAACATCAGCGCGGAACAGGCCCTGCATTTCGCCGAAGCGATCGCGAAGGGCACGAAGAACGGATGGAAGATCATCAAGACCGCGATGGAAGATAAGATTCGAGAAGTCCGTGAAGACGCCGGGCCGCGAGCGCGGAGAGCGAATTCAAACTTTCTTGTCGAATACCAGCTGGACCTGCTGGTTTGTGCGCTGCCCATGAATGTGCTGATGATGTAGAGTTGATACTGACGGATCTCCTCTGAGCCCATCTTGTCCGGCGACTTGTGAAAGTAACGGGTGAAGTCGGCAACGGTGTTGGCGTAAACCAGGATCGTGTGGTCGGAGTAATTCCGTAGCCGGAGATCCTCCGTCATTCGTTTGCGTAGTTCGGTCATGAACGACCTCCTTCAGATCGTTCAATCCATCGAAACTACCCCGAATGCTCGGAGGTGACCTGCCGCGCAAGCGCCTTAGTACAAGTCGGTATGGCGACAGGAAAAGTACGGCCGCGTGCCAGCACACTTCCGAAATATCTGGACGTCAAATCCGGACGTTAAATGGCGAAGCGACCCGTACGTGATCGGTTTACGCCAGGCGACAAGACAGGACCGAGCTGCGACGGGTGGCGCAGGATAGTGCTCGGCAAACAGAACGGCCGAAGGCGCCAACTGGAAGGCATTGGCTACCCGCTTGCCCCACAACCTATTCGTTTCGCAACGCGGCCGCGGGATCGATCCTGGAAGCTCGCCGAGCCGGTGCGTAGCCAGCCGCAAGCGCTGCCGCGAACAGAATTCCGATGGCCGCCGACACCGCCAGCGGGTCGTTTGCCTTGATCCCGTAGAGAAACGATTCGACAAGGTGCGTCATGAAGTGAGCGGCGCCGTAACCGATGAGCAGGCCGGCCGCAGTGAGCGCGAAGACCTCGCGCAGGACCATCGCGATAATCTTCCGTCGCTGCGCGCCCAACGCCATGCGGATGCCGATCTCTCCGGTCCGGCGCGCGACGGCATATGCCATGGTTCCATAAAGGCCGACGCAAGCAATCAACAGGGCCAGCACGGCAAAACAGGCTCCCAGATTCGCGAAGGTGCGCTCCTGTGAAATGGTCTGCTCCATTCGCAGGGCCTGGGTCGTAACTTCGGTGATGGGGACAGCACGGCTGGCATCGTGAACAATGCGGCGCACCGCGCCAACCGGCGCGAGGGGATCACCCGCGGTACGCAGCTCGAAGAACATGCCGCGAAGGTCTGCGACGCCCTGGGTATACGGGACATAGACCACCGGCTCATCGTTTTCCTGAAGGGAGTTGTAGTGCGCATTCTTGGACACGCCGACAATCGCCAACACGGGGTCGCCGGGGTCCCTGCCCAGCGCGAACTGCCGGCCGAGCGGGTTTTCACCGGGGAAGAAAGTGGAGGCGAATTTCTGATTGACCACGGCCACAGCCGGCGAGGCAAGATCTTCCCTTTGCAATCCGCGGCCCAGCACTACCGGAATCTCCATCGTTTCCAGGAAAGCCGGATCGACATTCAGGCACTCGGTTGCGGAATGCTGCGGGGACGGCCGGCCGGGGATGATCACCTCCGGATTGTTGACATACTGCGCCACCAGAGGGAAGTTGGACGCCGTGGCCGAGCGCACGCCCGGTATCTCACGAAACCGGTCGAGCAGGCCGGAGTAGAAGCGCGCCAAGGCCGCATCGCGATAACCCGCCTGCCGGCCGTTGATGCTCACCAGCAGGATATTCTCGCGGTTGAATCCGACGTCGATGGAGTGGAGATTGGAAAGCGTTCGGATAAACAGGCCAGCGCCGATGACCAGAATCAGCGACACCGCGATCTGCGCGACGATCAGCACATGCCCGAGGCGCGGCTGAAATCCATGGCCAGTGCGCCCCCACCCCTGGGAGCGGCCTTCCTTCAACGCCGGAGTGAAATCGGCCTTCGTCGACTGCACGGCCGGCGTCAGGCCGAACACGAGACCGGATGCCACCGAGAGTGCGAATGTAAATCCCAGCACCGGCCAATGCAGCGAAGCGTGCAGGGTAAAGTTCTCACGCCCGTTGGCGATCAACCAGGTAATCATGCGAATACCGGCAAACGCCACGAACAACCCCATCGCGCCGCCGGTCACCGCAAGCAGCACGCTCTCGGTGAGCAACTGCCGCACAATCCTCCAACGGCCCGCGCCCAGGCTCAAGCGTACGGCCATCTCCCGGCGCCGCGCTGCGGCGCGCGCGAGTAGCAGATTGGCGAGATTCGCGCAGGCGATGGCGAGAATCAATGCGACCATGGTCATGAGTACATACAGCGGCTTAGAGTATTCCCTTCTCAAGTAATCCAACCCGGCGCCGCCCGGCTCCAGCGCCAGCTCGGGCAGCACCTCGGCCTCTTTCGGCGTGGCCGCGGTGCCGGCGGCGAAACGGTGGAATTGCGCGCTCAGGGCAGCCTGGGCCTGCTCCAGGGTTACGCCCGGCCGCAATCGGATCATCATCTCGAGCCAGTAGAAATTCTTGTCGAAAAACCGCGAACGCTCCTCGGCATCGGGATGGGGGGACAGCGGCGGAAACTGGTGGATGGGCAGAAAAATCGACGGATTGCTTTGGGGATCGACTCCGAAAAACCCGGGACCGGCCACGCCCGCAATCGTAAACGGCAGGTCATTGATCCGAATCGATTTTCCCATCGCCGATGGGTCGCCATTGAAACGGCGCTGCCAGTACGCATACGCCAGCACCACGGCTGGGGGAGCGCCGGGGCGATCGTCGTCTTCCGCCAACAGCCTACCGGCGGCGGGCGGCACGCCCAAACCGCTGAAGTAGTTCCCGGAAACGAATCCTCCGGGAATGGAATCCGCCTCGCCCCCCACCGTGACGTTGAAGTTCTGGACGTAGGTGTAACCGAACATAGTGGAAAACAGCGTCGGGTTGTCGCGCAACGCCTGCTGCGCGGCAAAGGGGAAGTTGGGACTCTCCCGGCCGGTTTTGCCGTATCGGGACATACGTCCGTTAGCGCCTTTCATCACGCCCGGGCTGCGCGCCGCGTGCCACTTCAGAATTGCCAGTTGATGGGGATTTGCCACCGGCAGCGAGCGCATGAGAATCGCGTCCAGGAAACTGTAAATCGCCGTGTTCGCGCCGATGCCGAGGGCCAGCGAAAGCGCCGCGGTGGCTGTAAAAAGCGGGTTTGCCGCCATCATGCGCAGGGCATAGCGAATGTCCCGCGCGGTTTGCTCCAAGAATGCAAATGTCCACATCGACCGGCTCTCCTCTCTAAGCGACCCCAGGTTTCCAAATTGGCGGCGCGCCGCGGCAGGCAATCTGCCGTTCACCTCGAGCATGGCCAGATGATGCGCCATCTCCTCCTCCAGCTCGCGCTCATACTCCCGGCGCCGGAGCAGGAATCGGAGCCGGCGCAGCAGTTCTCGCATAGTCTTCACGCAGGTGCGATGACACGCGCGATAGCCGCAATCACGCGCTCGAACTCATTCAACTCCCGCGTCATCTGCTTGCGTCCCTCTGGCGTCAACCGGTAATAGCGGGCGCGCCGGTTGTTTTCCGATTGCTTCCATTCCGCCGTCACCCAGCCCTTGATCAGCATGCGTTGCAGCGCAGGATAGAGCGACCCCTCTTCCACCTGCAAAACATCGTCGGATGTCTGTTGAATGAACTGAGCGATCCCGTACCCGTGTATGGGTCCCATTCGCGCGAGGGATCTCAGAATGAGCATGTACAGGGTTCCGGGCAGGATGTCGGATTTTGGTCCCATAGTTTAGCGATACGATAGTTAGACTACTAAACTGAAGGACTGGTTAGCAATATCAGAGATGCTTGCGGGCCGGCTGCTGGCGGCCAGCCTGTCGTCATGCCCCGGCAACGTCGTGCACGGGGACGACAGTACGCCTGCCATCTCCACGACGAACAATGTGGTGGCTACCTCGGACGCGCACTACCTGGAAACCAGCCATCGCCAAGACGGCAATCCATTCAGAGCCGGTTATCCTTGGGCTCCGGCTCATGCTGCGATAGTGATGCGTTGAATGCCAATGAACTCCAGACTCTGTTCAGGCACTTCCACTTCAAGCACAGTTCGATCGCCTCACGAATTCGTTCGGTGACCTCGTCGAGGGATCGCGCCTGCGTGTGGCATCCAGAAAGTTGGGGGACCGATGCAACGTAGTACCCTTCCTCCTCGCTCTATGACGACATCGAACTGGCATGGCAATGGATTGTCTTCAGAATCCATTTTGCTCAATTCGGGTTGTCGGAGAGCTCGACATTCTGTTCGTCAACGCTAGTGACCGGTCGAATCGGCGCGGCGGCCGGCCTCGAACAGGAACCACGTGCGGCGTTCCGTCTCGTCGATCCAGACCTCGATCAGGCTGGTCGTGGCGATGTCCTCGTGCTCCTCGCAGACGCTGTGCGCTTCGCGCAGCCGGGCGACCAGCATCTTGTTGTCGTCGCGCAGTTCCGCAAGCATATCCGCCGGTTCGACGTACTCCGCGTCATTATCGAGCACTCGTTGCGTCCGCGCAATATGGCCGATCGACCTGAGCGTGGTGCCGCCCACCTTGCGGATTCGCTCGGCAATCGGATCGGTCATCGCAAAAATCTGGTCCGCTTGCTCGTCAAATAGCAAATGATAGTCGTGGAAATGTGGTCCGCTCAAATGCCAATGGAAATTCTTGGTCTTCAGATACAGCGCAAATGCGTCCGCCAGGATGGCATTCATCGCGCCGGTAATGTCCCTGGTGGCCTCGGGCTTCAAGTCGGTGGGCGTCACCAGCGGCGCCTTCAGGATTCGCGCGCCTACCCGGGCCTTTTCTGCTGTGGAGTTTTTCATGTTTTCCCTTTCGATTTTAGATACTAGCTCACGGCGTCCCGCGCCGCTACCTCCCAAGGGGAGACTCGATGAGACGCCGGTGCTGGATAGCACCAGTAACGATCCGCGTTGCTTTTTCCCCCGCGTAAATCTATCCTTCGGATATGGCCACTGTAGGCCCTCCGCCGCACCGGCAGTTCCTGCGCCTGGGCCTGGTAGCAGTCCTCGCGGGTATCCTGGCATTGCTGGCCGTACAACAGTACCGCTGGAGCCTGGAAGTCAGCCACGCCGAGCGGGCCCGCATCGAAGCCGGCCTGAACACTTCGGTAAGCCAGTTTCGCCAGGAATTCTATCGCGAGCTGGTGCAGGTCTGCTCCGCTTTCCACCGCGAGCCGGGGACCGAAGCGGATGACTTTTGGAGCGGCTACGCCGAGGGCTACCAGACCTGGGCCCGTACTTCTTCCCGCCCGGACCTGATCGCCAATGTCTTCGTATGGCAAACCGGCCCCGGCGCGAGCTCCCGACTTTTGCAGCTTCACCCCACGCTCAACCAGTTTGAACCGGTCGAGTGGCCCGCGCGCCTGTCCGATCTGCACGCACGGCTCGCGGAACATTTGCGCGATGGGCCTCAGCCGCCCGCCCCCGAAGCGCGTCTGTTCGCCTGGTCCTTCGAAGAGCAAATCCCCGCCCTGGTGCGCGCGGTTTCCAATGTTGCAGGCCAACGCTGGCGGCGCGACGGCGGCCCACCCGAGCCGCCGCATTTATCGGGCTTCGTCATTGTCGAGCTGAATGCCGCAGTGCTTGAGCAGCACCTGCTCGGCGAACTGGCGCAGCGTTTCTTCGCCGGCCCCGATGGCTTCATCTACAATGTCGCTGTCATTGGCGGCGAACCCAATGGCAAAATCATCTACCGCTCCGATGCGCAACTTACCAAAGAGGCTCTCACCCCATCGGACGCGCGCACGCGGCTGCTGGCCTCCACTCCGGCCGACTTCCGGGTCATCTCAGGACTGGGATCCCCCGATCCCGCCGAACGTCCCCGGCGCGGCCGCCCGGGCCTTGGCGGACCCGACAGAAGCGGCCCCGGCCCCGTCTTTCGCACCCGCAGCGCCATGATTCTGCCTTCCTCCGCGGCCGCGCCCTGGCAGCTATTGGTCAGGCACCGATGGGGTTCGCTTGAAACCGTGGTGGCGGCCGACCGCCGCCGTAATCTCCTGTTGAGCTTCGGCGTCCTACTGGTGCTGGCTGTCAGCATGGCGATGATCATCATATCCACGCAGCGTGCCCGCCGCCTTGCGCATCTCCAGATGGAATTCGTCGCCGGCGTCTCGCATGAGCTGCGTACCCCGGTCGCGGTCATCTGCTCGGCGGCCGACAATCTCGCCGAAGGGTTCGTCGGCGGCAAAGACCAGGTGAAGGAATATGGCGCACTCATCCGCAACGAAGGCCGGCGTCTCGCGGGCATGATCGAACAGATCCTGCACTTCGCTGCCGGCCAGGCCGGACGCGCCACCTATGACTTGCAACCCGTGCAGGTCTCCGAAGCGATCGCGGATGCCGTAGCTAACGTCACGGCCCTGCCCGCTGCCGAGGGCTTCACCATCGAGCGCGATATCGATCCGGATCTGCCCGCGGTACAAGCCGACTCCGCCGCTCTTACACGTTGCGTGCAAAACCTGGTGCTGAACGCGGTGAAGTACGGAGGAGAAAACCGCTGGGTGCGCGTGCAGGCCCAGAAATCCGCCGCAGATCGCGTGCCCGGCATTCGGATCAGCGTCGAGGATCGCGGCATGGGAATCGACCCGGCCGACCGTCCGCACATCTTCGAGCCGTTCTACCGCGGCAAAGCAGCGCAAGCCGCGCAGATCCACGGCGCCGGTCTCGGTTTAAGCCTTTCGCTCGACATCGCCGAAGCCATGGGCGGGCGCCTGACGGTGACCAGCGAGCCCGGCCACGGCAGCACTTTCGTGCTGGAGTTGCCCGTGTCGTCTGAAGCCGCCGAGCCGCTTCCCCGTACGGCGTGACGCGCTCATGACGGACCGCCACATCCTGCTGGTGGAAGACGAACCGGGTCTGGTAATGACTCTGTGCGACCGCCTGCGCAGCGAAGGTTACCATGTGGAATCCGCCTCCGATGGACAGTCCGGCCTGGACCTGGCAACCACTGCACGTTTTCACTTGATCATTCTGGACATCATGCTCCCCCGCAAGAACGGCCTGGACGTCTGCCGCGACCTCCGCCAACACGGCATCGCCACCCCCATCCTGATGCTTACCGCTCGCGGGCAGACGGTGGATAAAGTAGTGGGCCTGAAAATCGGCGCCGACGACTATCTCACCAAGCCTTTTGAGATGATGGAATTGCTTGCGCGTGTCGAGGTCCTCCTGCGGCGCGCGCCCGTTTCTCCGTCTGGCGCAGCAGCCGAGATCTATCAGTTCGGATCGATACGTGTCGACCTGAGGCGCACCGAGGTCCTGCGCCACGGCAAGCCCGTAGCGCTCTCCGCCAAGGAATTTCAGCTTCTACGCTATCTGCTCGAACATCGCGGTGCCACGGTCTCGCGCGAGACCCTGCTGAGCGAGGTGTGGGGCTACGGCGGCGTCACCTCCAGCCGAACCGTAGACGTCCATGTGGCGTGGCTTCGCCAAAAGCTGGAGGAAGATTCGCATCAACCCCAGTGGATTCTTACCGTGCACGGTCTTGGTTATAAGCTCTCCGGCTGATTTTAGGCGCTCCGGCATAACCTTTTACCCTTCTTCGAACGTCCATTCTTATTGGAGTTGTTCCTCCCTCATGAAAACCACCTGTCTCCGCTGCACAGCATTGTTTTTTCTGGCGATCAGTGTAACCCTCGCGCAGCAGGCCGGCCGCGCGCTGGGTGTGGTACAGGCGATTGACGCCAGTAACGGTCAGATCACCCTGCGTGCCGATGATGGCACCACGTTCAAGATTACCCCCCAGGGCAACGCGCGTTTTGTGCGGGTGCCTCCGGGTGAAACCAGTCTGGCGAAGGGCACCCCCATTACCGCTGCCGACATTGATCCCGGCGATCGTCTTCTCGCCCGCGGCCAGATTGGCGATGACAAGACTACGCTGTCGGCCACGCTTGTGGTAGTGATGACCAAGGGCGATCTGGCCAAGAAACATGCGGCCGACCGCGCCGAATGGCGTGCACGCGGTATCAGCGGTCTGGTCACCGCGGTCGATCCTGGCGCCGGAGAGATCACCGTCACCACACACACCGTGGCAGGGCCCAAGCCAGTCGTGATCGTGGTCGGACCAAAAGCCTCCGTACGCCGCTACCCGCCGGACTCGGTAAACTTCGCCGACGCTAAACCCTCCGCGGTAGCGGAAGTGAAGACTGGCGACCAGGCCAACGCCTTGGGCGAAAAGAGCGCGGATGGGGCCCGCTACACCGCCGACGAGCTGGTCTTCGGAACGTTCCGTAACGTGCCTGCCACCGTTTCCGCGATCGATCCCGCCACCAACACCCTCAAAGTCACGGATCTGACCACCAAGAAACCGTTGCTGGTCCACCTCAACTCCCAATCGACTATAAAGAAACTTCCTGAGGAAGTGGCTCGCCGGATTGCTGCCCGCACCAGTGGCGCGGCAGGCGGACCTCCCGCGGCTGCTCCGGGTAACGCCCCAGTTGCAGGCAGCAGGCAAGCTCCCGGAGGTCCCGCCGGGGCCGTGCCAGGAGGTGCGCGCGGCGGCCACTCCGGCGACCTGCAACAGATGCTCGAGCAAATACCTTCGCTCAAGATGGAAGATCTGAAACCGGGCGACGCCATCATCGTGACGAGCATCGCAGGCCCCGATCCCAGCCAGGTTACCGCTATCATGCTGGTTGCCGGAGTCGAGCCGATTCTCTCCGCCACTACCGGCTCGAGCCAGCGCGCGTCCATGCTGGGCTCCTGGAATATGGACGTCAATACCGGCGGAATGCAGTAATCAGACTCGCGATCCCAGGCCGATGCTTTCGTAGAACGCCTGCAGCCGTGCGCGATAGCGCATACCGCCTACTTCTACGATGGTCAGGTGACGGGCGCCTTCCACAGTCCAAAATGATTTCGGTTCGCGAGCTGCCTCGAACAGTTCCAGCCCCGCCGCGTGAGGCACCCTGCGGTCATCGTCGCCGTGAATGATCAGGAGAGGCGCCTTGACACTAGCAATCTTCCGGCGCGTGTCGAACCCGCGTACGAACAATGGACCGAGATACGGCACCAGCCTGTCGGCCATGTAGGCGATGGAGGGGAACGGGCATTCGAGGATGACGCCGCCGCAGGGACGGCGGGCAGCCACGTCTACGGCAACCGCCGAGCCGAGAGACTCGCCGTGCAACACGATCTGATCGGGCTCAATGCCCTGGGCCACGAGGTAGTCATAGGCGGCATCGGCATCGCGATACAGCCCGCGCTCTGTCGGCCGCCCGGCGCTCCGCCCATAGCCGCGATAATCGACTATCAAAACCGAGGAGCCCGCCGCCAGTATTTCGCGCAGGTGGCCGGGGCGATAAGCCAGATTACCACCATTGCCGTGCAGATAGAGGGTGGCGACGCGGCTGCCGGGCGACTCCAACCACCACGCGTGCAATCGCAAGCCGTCGCTCGTCGGGAGCCACACATCCTGAGCGCCTAATTGCGCTTGTGTGTCCCACCACCCGTCCGGGTAACGGGTCGGCTGGAAGACGATACGGCCGGATACGAAACTGATCGCGGCGTAGAGCGCGCAGAGACCGGTAACGATCAGGACAATCACCAGAACCGTCACTACAATCCCAAGTGCTCACGCGCGTAATTCAGGCATTGCTTGACGTTGTCCTCTTCCAGGCGCAACTGCACGTCGTGAGAAAGGCCGCTCACCACGGGCAATGGGCGCGGATCCTTGCGGTCGCGCACCATACGCAGAGTGCGGGCCAGACAGGCGCCGCTGCGATCGGGAAACGTGGTCCAATACTTGTCCGTGAGGCAGGGCACCTCGAGAGGGTCGCGGGTGATCATTTCGAGAGTAATGCGCGCCTCCGGCCGCGCGCTATGAATTGTGTCCACGATGCGGCGCATGTCCAGTTGACCCTCTCCCAGCGGCATCTCCGAAAGCAGGAAGCCCTCCGGATAGGGCGCCACGCCCATGTCCTTGAGATGCGTGGTGAAGGCGTAAGGAGCTAGTATCTCAACGGTAGCCATGGGGTCGTCGAGCAGGGAAATATTGTTGCCGGTATCGAGACACACGCCCAACCAACGGCTGGACTTTTGTTTCACCAGCGCGGCCAGCTCATCGGCGGTCCAGTCCTTATGGTTTTCGATAGCCAGAGGGAGCTGGTGCTTCTCGACGATACGTAGGGCGTCGCCGATATTCTCGCGCGTCTGCGCCACCGATTTGCGCCAGTCCTCGAGGCTGGTGAAGTTCTCATAACGACGGCCGGGGATGCAATTGACGCGCAGGCAGAGCGCACCTGCTTGCTTGGCGGATTCCACGGTGCGCTCGAATGCGGCGGCATCCTCCCTCGCGTTCAAGCTGCCGATGGCCTCGAAGTACATGCCGAGCTGCTCTGCGCGGGCGCGTAGCTTGCGGGCGTAGTCGGCCTCCCTGGAAGTAAGCTGCATCTGTATGCCGCCCGCGCCGAGAGCGTTGGCGTGTTCCAGAAACTCGTACGTATCCTTGGGGTGGCCGAAGCTCATGTAGCAGGTGACGGCGATGCCCATCTTCGAGTGCGGAGCGGCGGAAAGCGTGCCGCCTGCCGCGGCGGCGAACAGAAACGTTCTGCGATTCATAAATGGAAGCTGCGCAGGACCTCGTCCCATGGCTTGCGATAGGGCCGCACCAGAAGAGCGGACGCCTCACGATCGCCGGCAATCTCCTCAGTGGCGGGGTCCCAGCGGAGCTTGCGGCCGAGGCGCAGCGAGAGATTGGCCAGATGGCAGGGCACGGCCGCCTGGTGTCCTTGTTCCACGTCGGCAATGGGCGGCTGGCGCGTCTTGATGCAGTCGAGGAAATTGCGCACATGCAGATCGAATTGCTGCGGCGAAGAACCGGGCGCTTTGAGTGGCGCGATCCAAGGCTCGGGCTTGGTCGCCGACCGTGTGGGGCCGCCGGTCGGATGCCCCTCGAAAACCGGGATCGCATTTGCAGGATCGATCTTCATGTCGGGGATGACTTCGTATCCGGAGCGGGACACGACCATACTGCCCTCGGTTCCAAAAAACTCCAGTCCGAGGCCGGCGTGGCGCCCGGAGCTGGCCTCGCGGTAGGAATAGAGGGCGGTGAAGCCGGGATACTCGAATAAGGCGTCCTGCACGTCGGGAGTTTCGCCGTTATCCCGCAGCGCAAAACGCCCGCCGCTCGAAGAGACCGCCAGCGGTCCCGGCGCGCGCATGTACCATTGCACAATGTCGATCTCGTGCGCGCCCAGGTTGGTCATCTGGCCACCGGAGTAATCCCAGAACCAGCGGAAATGATAGAGCGCGCGGTGCGGATTGTAGGGACGCAGGGGCGCGGGTCCGAGCCAGAGATCGTAGTCCAGATCGCTCGGCGGCGGGCCGTCGGGCGGATCGCCGAATCCAGGCATCACATTGCGGAAAGCTCCCATGCGCGCGGAAATGATCTTGCCGAAATAGCCGGCGTGCGCGATCTCGCGGGCCGCCTGGTAATGGGGCCCGGAGCGCTGCTGCGTGCCCACCTGGACGATACGCCCGTAACGGCGCGCGGCGGTGACCATCCAGCGGCCCTCTTTGATGAACAAGGTCATGGGCTTTTCGACGTAGACGTCCTTGCCGGCGGCGCAGGCCATGATGGTGAGCAGCGCGTGCCAATGGTCGGGCGTGGAGATCACCACCGCCTGGATATCTTTGTTATCGAGTAGTTTTCGAAAATCGCGGTATCCCTTAGCGCCCTGCCCGCACGCGGCCAGCCCTTCTTCGAGGCGTGGCTGGTAGACCTCACACATGGCCGCCAGATCGACGTCCTTCTGATTCTGGAAATCATGGACGTGCTGATGGCCGATCAGGCCGTAGCCGATAAAACCGACCTGCACGCGGTCGTTAGCACCCAGCAATCGTTTATAGGAGGCCGCTGTGACCGTCCCTAGAAACACGCGGCGAGACGAGCGCATTGTTAAGCACTCTGCTGCGACGCTTTGCGAGCCTCCGCGGAGTCGTAACTCTCGCCGTAAATTGCAGGCACCTTGCCCCCCATCGGCCGCAAGTACGTGGACAACTGCCCGCGATGATGGACCGAGTGATGCAGGATGAAGTTCAAGTACATGACGGCGGGCAACTGGAACATACCCCGGAAGTCGACAATCTTCAGTAACTGCTCATTGGTCAACTTCGCTACCTTTTCGAAATGCGGCTCGAAATTGTCTTTGTACCATACCGTCAAATCCGCGGAATTCTTGATCGAATCCGGCATCGGACGGGGGGTAAGATCGAAACCACCTGCCGACACAGCTTCCATGAACCGCATTTCCGTAACGGCGATATGCCAAGCCAGATCCAGGGCGCTCCTCGAGATTTCGTTCGGCCGATAGTCGCCTTTGTCTGGCGGAATTGCTTCGATAACGCTCTTGGTGATGCGCTGCTCGTTCCTGAGATTGGGGAGGTAAACGGCGTTGAGCAGGAATTGAGCTTGTTCGGGTGTCAGTTGTTGCATCACTCCAGCATAGCCCAGAGACGGGTTGCCGGTTACTTTTTCTCAGCAGCTCGCGCGAGTCCTTCGACCGAGGGCGTTCGCTTGGGTGTTCGCAGTAACTCCTGTTGGAATGCCGTGGCGGCCTCGGCGGGTCTTCCCGCTTCCAGCAACACCTCTCCGTAAAACTCCAGCGCCGGTTTGATCGGGTAGGGTGGCCCGGAGGGAGGCGCCAAGGTCGCTTCGATATCTGCGGCCTGCCGGGCCAGACGCACCGCCTCCGACGCCTGCCCGCGCGCCAGTTGAACAGCCGAGGCCAGCTCATTCTCCATGATGGCGAGTGGCTTGGCGGCGTATGCGTCACCCTTCGATTCCGTGCTTTGCCGCATCGCGTCAAGCCTGGCGCGCGCCCGCTCCGCCTGGTCCGGGTGGCCCAGTTTGGCAGCGCTCAGCCCGGCGATGAAGATCCAATCCTGGTCTTCGGAGTACCCGCCCATGCCAGGCATTGCGGGCATGGGCTTGTGGTCAGCCGGCACACTGGCCGGCTCATCCTGCGGAATCTTTTCCCACTTGCCGCTCTCGAGGATGCAGCGCGCCAACATGCTCCGGTATTGCTCGGCGAGGTTTGCGTTCTTGGGATTGCGGCCGGCCGCCTGGCGGGCCAGATCCACGTTTTGCCGCGCGTCGTCGAATTTCCCGAGCATCAGATTCGCGTACTCGAGCCACGACAGCGTGTGAAAATCCTCCCTTCCCTCCGGGCGGTGCTTGCGCTCGACAAGATCCATCGCAGCCTTATAGGCCACGGTATTGGACGCCACCACATCCTGCCACATACCCAGTTGTACGAAGATATGCGACGGCATATGCAGAGCGTGCGGCGCGGCCGGCGCGATAGCGGCATAGGCGCGTGCGGCGGGAAGCGCCAGAATGGCGTGATCCGGATCGTCGAACGCGTGTATGACGAAGTGCGCCGCGCCGGGATGGTGCGGATTTTCCTGAAACACCTTCAAGGCAATGGATGCCGCCAGAGCCTGGCGCCGGAACCCTTTGTCCGCAGGCCGGACGGTACCGAGCAGCGACAGCGCATAAAAAATCGCGACTTCATGATCGTCCGGCCACCGGCCGTACATCCGCGCCATCGCCTCGGAGTACGCATTGTCCCGCGCCAGTTTGTCTCCGGGAGCGTAGAAGAGCTGATTCACCGCTTCGAGATAAGCTTTTTCTTTGTCCGTCCGCGCCTTCGCGAGGCGGGCTTCGGGCGTGGGTGCGAGCCGCTCCAGCGCCTTCCGCGCCGCCGGCAAATCGAGCTGGGCCCACAGCGGATGGTTGTAACTCATGGCTTCGCCCCAGTAAGTCAGGGCGAAGTCCGGATCGAGCTGCCGCGCCTGTTGGAATGCTTCCGCCGCTTCATCGAACTCGAAGCTGTGAAGGTCTTTGACTCCTTCAATAAACTTGGCCTGCGCGGCGGCCGCGCCGGAGTTTGGAAAAGTGATGCTGCCGAGCTCCTGGGCATGCAGAGCAGCCGCGGTGGACCACGCCATGCTCGCGATCATCAGCGCACGAACGCAAGACTCCACTCCCCGCATACGGCCTCCTTCTGGTGTCATTCATTATGCCGCATTCGGCGCATGGTGATCTAACGGCGGCAACCTGCCTTACTGCCACCCACCACCGAGCGCTTTGTAGAGTTGCACGATGCTTAGCAGCTCATTCAAGCGGATCTGCGCCAGCGAAAGCTCGGCCTGGAACAGATCGCGGTCGGCGTCCAACGCGTTGAGCTGCGTATCCACGCCGCCACGGTAGCGAACATAGGCGAGGCGCTTGCGATCCTCCAGTGCTGCGACCAGTTTCTCCTGCTCCACGCGGCTCTCACGCGTTCGTTGATGCGCAATGAGGGCGTTGGACACTTCGCCGAAGGCGGTCTGAATGGTCTTCTCATATTCCGCCAAGGCGCTATCGCGCTGGGCTTCCGCGAGCTTGACGCCCGACTTGAGACGCCCGGCCGCAAAGATCGGCTGGCTGATTTGCGGAACAAAAGTCCAGGCGCTGTGCGGCCCGGAAAACAAGCTCGTTAATTGAGAGCTTTGGCCGCCCAGAAAACCGCTCAACGTCAATTGCGGGAAATAGGCGGCCTTGGCCACGCCGATATTGGCGTTGGCGGCGATCAGCGCGTCCTCGGCCGCGAGAATATCGGGCCGGCGCTCGAGCAGCGAAGACGTAAGGCCGGCGGGCACCTCTGGGGGCACCTCCTGGTCTGCAAACTTGCGGCTGCGAACGACGCTATGCGGATTTTCCCCGAGCAGGAGACTGATCTGGTTTTCGGTCTGTTCAATTTGCTGCTGGAGTTGTGGGATGATCTCGGCGGCGGTGCTGACCAGTTGCTCCGACTGGCGCAGATCGAGTAACGTGGCGACTCCGCCGCCGCGCCGCTCCTGAACGAGCTTTAACGAGTCGCGCCGTGTTTCGAGCGTCCGCTGCGAGATTTCTAATTCGTAGTCAAGCTGTAGAAGATTGAAATAGGCGCTGGCGACATCGCTTACCAGCGTCGTGATCACCGCTTTGCGATTTTCGTCGGCGTTCAGCAGATTGGCGCGCGCGGCTTCCGTTGCCCGGCGGAGGCGTCCCCAAATGTCGAACTCAAACGACAGCAGATTGAGGGTGGCCTGCCCCCAGTTGCGATTCTGGTTCGGCACGAAGGATACCGGTAGAGGGAACGTTCCGTCACGCGAGAGACGCGTGAGTTGAAGGTTGCCGACGGCGTTGGCCTGGGGATACTGGTTGGAGCGCGTGATGCCGAGATTCGCGCGCGCCTGCTCGACGCGCGCCACCGCGTCGCGCAGATCGTAATTGTGTTCGAGCGCGGTGCGCACCAGACCCTGCAGTTGATCGTCTTTAAAAACCTCGAACCATTTAAGGTCGGCCATGGAAGCGGCCTGAGAAGACGGCAAAGGCTCCGGCGCGCGGAAATTCTGCGGGGTTGCCACCGCGGGGCGCGCATACTTCGGTCCCATAGTGCAGCCGGTCGAAAGTGCCGCGGCGGCGGCCAGGGCAGCCAGTAAGTATCTCATCTCAGTCTCCCTGTGCCAGCGCCGGCGCCAGGCCTGGGTCGGGCTTCTTCGCGCCGGAGAGTCTCTCCACCACGTAGAAAATCGCGGGGATCAGGAAGATGCCGATCGCGCTCGCGGCAAGCATTCCGCCGATCACCGTGGTGCCCATAATTTGACGGCCCACCGAACCGGCGCCTGAGGCGATCCACAGCGGTATACAACCCAAAATGAATGCGAACGAGGTCATCAGGATCGGACGCAGGCGAAGGCGCGCGCCCTCGAGCGCCGCCTCGGCCAGACCCATCCCGCCCTCAAATTTGTCTTTGGCGAACTCCACGATCAGGATTGCGTTTTTCGCGGCCAGACCAATCAACATCACCAGTCCGATCTGCGAATACACATCGTTCTCGATCTGAATCATGTATTGCGGCAGAAACAGGCCCATCACCCAGCGCCGCAGCCACAGGATAAAAAAGGCGCCAAACAAGGCTACCGGAGTGCTGAGCAACACGCTGAACGGCAGCGTCCAGCTCTCATACAATGCCGCCAGAATCAGGAATACGAACAGCAGCGAGAAAGAGAAGATGGCCCATGTGGGAATACCCTCCTGCGCCTTCTTTTCCTGATAGGACATGCCCATGTAGTCGTATCCCATTTCGCGCGGCATGGTTTGATCGAAGGTCTCTTCGAGCGCTTTCATCGCCTGCGCGGAGCTGTATCCGGGAGCTGCGCCGCCGATGAGTTGCGCCGAGCGATAGAGGTTGTAGCGCATGGTGAACTCAGGCCCGGAGCGCGACTCGAATCTGGTGAGCGCCGCAAGCGGGACCATGTCGCCCTGGGAGTTGCGCACGTAGAACTGGCCGACGTTATCGAGGTTGTTGCGGTAGTCGCCCTCGGCCTCGATGTAGACCTGCCACTGGCGGCCGAAGGCATTGAAGTAGTTCACGAACAATCCGCCCATGTAGGCCTGTATGGTGCGATAGACGTCTGTCAGGGCCACGCCCTGCTTGAGAGCTTTTTCGCGGTCGACCTCAAGAAACTGCTGCGGAACGCTGGGAAGGAAGGTGCTGACCAGGCCGGGAGCGATTTCCGGCCTCTTGGCCGCCGCCGCAATGAATTTTTGCAGGTTGTCCGCCAGGAACTGTACGTCTTTGCCGGCGCGGTCCTCGAGAACGAAGGTGAATCCGCCGGAGGTGCCGACACCCGGAATGGCGGGCGGCGGGAAGCTCAGCGCAAACCCATCCGGCAGCTTCGAGAGCTCCTGATTGACGTGCTGCACGATCTCGTTATACTGCGTGGCACGGCTGGTGCGGTCTTTCCAGTCGTCGAGCGTGACGAAGAAGAATCCGGTGTAGCTGGTGCTCACAAAGCTCAACAGGCTGAAGCCGGCCACGCGGGTCGTATACTTGATGCCGGGCGTGTGAAGCAGGATCTGCTCGACCTTCGCGCAAGCTGCCTCGGTGCGTTCGAGAGACGACGCGTTGGGGAGCTGCAAATGCATAAACAGGTAACCCTGGTCCTCGCCCGGCAGGAAGCTTGCGGGAACGTGTCCGCTGAAAAACGCCGCGCCTGCGCCGGCGGCTAACAGCATCACGATGACGATGGCGCTCTTGCGGATCAGCACGCCCGACCAGTGCAGGTATCCGTCGGTCGCCCGTGCGAATAAACGATTAAAACCGTCGAAGAAGCGGCGCCGCAGACCGTGGCCTTCCTGTTTTGGCTTGAGCAGCAGGGCGGCGAGCGCGGGGCTCAAGCTCAGCGCATTGAATGCCGACAGGATCACGGAAATGGCGATCGTTACCGCGAACTGCTGATACAAACGGCCCGTGATTCCCGGAATGAAAACGGTCGGCACGAACACCGCCGAAAGCACCAGCGCGATGCCGACGACCGGGCCCGAAATTTCTTCCATGGCCTTCAGCGCGGCCGATTTCGCATCCATGCCCTCTTCTATGTGGCGCTCTACGGCTTCCACCACCACGATGGCGTCATCCACTACCAGCCCGATCGCCAGCACCAGGCCAAATAACGACAGCGTGTTGATGGAAAATCCAAAAACCGGGAACATGATGAAAGTGCCTATTAACGATACCGGCACTGCCAGCAAGGGAATCAACGTCGCGCGCCAGCCCTGTAAAAAGAGATAAACGACCACCGTAACCAGCGCGATGGCGATGAGAATCGTCTGGACGATCTCGCGGATGCCTTCCGTAACGGATTCCGTGGTATCGAGCGAGATGACGTAATCGACGTCCTGGGGAAAGCGTTTCTTGGCTTCCAGCATCAGCTTGCGGACTCCCCTGGCAGCATCCACCGCGTTGGTTCCAGGGAGTTGGTAGACCGCAATAATCGCACCCGGCTTGCCGTTGATGCGGCCGGAGAGCGTGTAATCCTGCGCGCCGAGTTCGATGCGCGCAACATCGCGGACGCGCACGATCCCTCCGTCGGGCGACTCGCGAACGATGATGTTTCCAAATTCCTCGGGCGAGGTAAGCCGCCCCTGCGCGCGCACGGAGTACGTGTATTCCTGGCCCTTGGGAGCGGGAGAGCCGCCCACTTGCCCCGCCGGATTCACCGCGTTTTGCGCCTGAATGGCGGAGACCATCTCGGTTACGGTAATACCGAGCTTCGTAAGCTGATCGGGCTTCACCCACAAGCGCATCGCATATTGGCCCGCGCCGAACACCTGAACGTTACCGATGCCCGGAACGCGCGTCAACTGATCGTTCAGGTTGATGTA
>Ga0302326_10001432_pt1 | contig 60762 bp, 50 predicted proteins | sample Palsa_T0_3_FD_202264 | JGI IMG/M metagenome (GOLD analysis project Ga0302326, IMG submission 202264) | Peat permafrost microbial communities from Stordalen Mire near Abisko, Sweden - Palsa_T0_3 | ecosystem: Environmental > Terrestrial > Soil > Palsa > Peat permafrost | place: Sweden: Abisko...
TGTAGCCCCCGGTGCCCGCTTTTTAGTTTCTTCTGGGCTTGTTCTAGGTGGCGGCGGGCCCGCGCGCGGGGCCCCACGCCAGCCTGCAGAACTCGCTCAATCTGGGATTGGATGCGGCCGACGCCCACACGGCGCAGGAAGCTCTGCAGAAAACGGGGTCTTAGGACAGCCTGAATCGCGACTTCCAAGGCACTATTCCCAGGTTACTTCAGTTCGGACCCGGATTAGATTGGGGTAAGAAATTGAATGGCATAGTCGATATTATGCCTGTGTGGGCTGCCCAAAAATCACGCGCGCGCTAGCCGCGCTCCTGTTGATCTCTGGGTCCCTGCGTGCCCAGGAATACAGTTTCCGTACCTACGGGACCGCGGAAGGGTTAAATAACCTCGCGGTCCGGCAGGTCTACCAAGACCGCGGCGGTTTCATCTGGGTGAGCACGGAAAACGGCATCTTCCGTTACGACGGGGACCGTTTTGAGTCGTTTGGGCCAGCGCAGGGGATTCCAACTTCTTCGGTAGCGGTATTTGGCGACGCTCCAGACGGTTCTCTGCTGGCCGGTGGATCCTTTGGAATCTATCATTTACGGGGCAACCGTTTCGAGAAGCTTCCAGTCAGCTTCAAGACGGTCAGCTATGCACAGGGCATCCAGTCGGATGGGAAGGGGCACACCTTCCTGGGCACCGACGCCGGTCTCATCGAACTCGATTCCAAGCCCGGTCATGATGGATTTACCGAGCACCTGTTTCCCCAGGTGCCGGCGACCTCCGGACCCAGCGCCAACGGGGTTCTAGTGGATGGCGACAATCTCTGGTATGGATGCGGACAGCAACTGTGCCGCCGGGACCAGGATGGGACTCGAGTGTTCGGTGTGGAGAGTGGTCTTCCGGACTCAGTCATCACGGTGATCCGCAAGGATCGCGACGGCAATCTTTGGGTGCGGGCAAGGAATGCGGGAGTGTACGTGCGGCTCGCTGGCCAAACCAGGTTTCGAGCGCCCGCTGCGCTGATTCCAGGCACGGTGATTGGCATTCCCGGGATCGATGCCGAAGGGCGGATTCTGCTGCCGACACCCGATGGATTGTTGATTCGGGACGGGAAAGGCTGGCAAAAGATCGACCGGTCTGTTGGCCTTCGCGGAGCGGTCTATTCGGTTTTCGAGGACCGGCGGCGCTCTCTGTGGATCGGGTTGGCAGGCCGGGGGCTCGCCCAATGGCGGGGATACCAGGATTGGAGAAGCTACTCCACCGCCAGCGGTCTGTCGAGCGATATCGTATACGAGATCCTGCCGCAGACTGACGGTACGATTTGGGTCGGCACCGAGGGCGGGTTGCTGCGTGGACAGCGCGGACCATCCGGCATCCGGTGGAAGAGGGTCGCCGGACTGGATGGGTTCCCCGTGCACGGTGTGCGCATGGCTCCCGACGGGGATCTGTGGGTGGGCACCGAGGCGCAGGGCGCCTTCCGCCTTCATCCACGAACCGGCGTAGTCGAGCATTTTGGGGAAGCACAGGGTCTGCTGGCCAAATCACCCTACACTCTGCGTTTCGATCACCAGAAAAGGCTGTGGGCCGCCACGGAAGCTGGGCTATTTGTAGCCGCGGCGCCCTACCAAAGGTTTAGCCGGGTCACCCAGTTGCCATCCACTCAGATTTGGGCGGTTACTGAGGCAAGCGACGGGAGCATTTGGGCCGGCGGCACCGATGGGCTTTTCGCATACGCCAACGGGCACTGGCAAAACTTCACTCACGAGAAAGGCTTAAGCAATCAGGAAGTGCTTGCGCTGGGAGTAGGCGCGAACGGAGCGATCTGGATCGGGTATCGATTCGGGGGCGGCATCGACCGCGTCCATCTGCATCCGGGCGGCTTGGCGGTGGAAAAGGGCGTCCAGAGACCGGGCACCGATGGCCTGGTTTATTTTCTGGAATTCGACTCTTCCGGACGCTTGTGGGCAGGTACGGAGCGGGGCGTGGACATGTGGGATGGTTCCCGCTGGAGCCACTACGATACCAGTGACGGCCTGGCCTGGAACGACTGCGATCTGAACGGGTTCGCCCAGGAGTCCGACGGCACGGTCTGGATCGGAACCAGTGGGGGACTCTCGCGATTCAAACCTCGGCCGCCCAACGCTCCCGAGGAACTCATTGAGGTCGTGTTTACGAAGCTGGCGATGGGAGGAACGGATGTTTCAGGGCAGGTCAATCCATCCTTCAGCAGCCGTGCCAACTCTCTCAGCGCGCGATATTCCGCGCTGAATGTTTCGAGCGAGAATCGAATCCTCTTTCGCTATCAGCTTGAAGGCACGAATGCACCCTGGACCGAGACGACTCAACGGGAATTGCAGTTTGCCCAACTTGCACCCGGAGCCTACCGCCTGGAGGTCGAAGCGCAGGACGGTGATGGCGTCTGGAGCGGTCACAAGGCCGAGTTCGCCTTCAGAATATTGACTCCGTGGTATGCGTCGTGGTGGTTTATATGCATCTGCCTACTCGGACCGTTGCTGGCCGCGGGCGGCGTGGCCCGGTTGCGGATGTTAAACGGCAAGAGGAGAGAGCGCGAACTGCAGCAACTGAAAGCGGCGCATGACGAGATAAGAAACCTTGCGTTTTTTGATCCCTTGACGAGTCTGCCCAACCGCCGCCTTTTGTTGGATCGGCTGCGGCAAACCCTGGCTGCCAGTGCCCGCACCAAGCATAAGCGCGCCCTCTTGTTCGTCGATCTCGATGATTTCAAGACCTTGAACGATACGCTGGGCCATCACATTGGCGACCTTCTGCTGCAGGAAGTGGCGCGGCGAATTCTCGCCAGTATCCGTGAAACTGATACCGTGGCGCGATTGGGCGGAGACGAGTTCGTGGTTTTGCTGCAAGACCTCAGCGAAATTTCCGAAGAGGCTGCGGCTCAGGCAAAGACGGTCGCCCAGAAGATTCTCCTGACCCTTCACCAGCCGTACCTGCTGGATAGCCGCGAGTGCCGCAGCAGTTCCAGTATAGGGATCACGGTATTTGGAAGTCCCCAGGACAGCACCAACGAAGTCTTGCAACAAGCGGATATCGCGATGTATCAGGCGAAAGCGGCGGGCCGCAACACCCTGCACTTCTTTGCCCCTGCGTTGCAGGCGGCCGTGAACGCCCGCGCCGCCATGGAAGAAGACCTCCGCCAGGCGATGAAGATGAAAGATTTTCAGCTCTATTACCAGGCGCAGGTGGACCGCGGCATGTTGACTGGCGCCGAGGCTCTCATTCGCTGGAATCATCCCAAGCGCGGCTTGCTGCCCCCCGACGAGTTCATTCCTTTAGCCGAACAAACCGGGCTGATCCTAGCTCTGGGAGATTGGGCTCTGGAAACAGCTTGCCAGCAGATTGCGGCCTGGTCGGCTCGCAAGGATACTGCCCATCTCACGGTCGCAGTGAATATCAGCGCCCGGCAGTTGCTCAACCCCGACTTCGTGCAGAATGTTTTGGCTACGCTGCATCGCAGTGGGGCTAATCCGCGGAACCTGAAGCTGGAACTCACGGAGAGTATGTTCGTGGAAGATCTTGAGAACGTGATCGCCAAGATGACGGCACTTAAATCTCACGGCTTGCGATTCTCTCTGGACGACTTTGGCATGGGCTATTCTTCCCTCGCCTATCTGCGGCGTTTGCCCCTGGATCAATTGAAGATCGACCAGGAATTTGTCCGCGACATTCTGGTGGATCCGAGCAGCGCCGCGATTGCACAAAGCATCATCTCTTTGAGCGGGGCCATGGGCTTGTCGGTCATTGCCGAGGGAGTGGAAACCGAAGGACAGCGGCAGTTCCTTGCTGGTCTCGGCTGCCACTCGTTCCAGGGCTTCCTGTTCAGCGCACCGGTACCCCTCGAGGAGTTTGAACGGTTCTTGCCGGGCTTAGCCAAGGGCGCAGCTCAAAATCAGATGTAGGTCTGGCAGTTCTCAACTATCCCCGATCAAACTCGCGCTGCGGATCCCCGTCCGGGAAGAGGCTTTGCCAATCGGCCCGCCCGGGCTATGATTGTTTCTTAGGCGCCGTCAGTGCGGCCTTTTTGAGTCAGGAGGTGCGCATCCGAATGTCTGACACCCTGGCGATTCGCACGCAACTTCTCCTGGCAGCCGTGCTTTTGCTCTGGTCCCCATGTTCCGTCTTCGCGCAGGAGCAGGCACGGCCCTCGCCCCCGTCGCAGCCCGCCCGCGACGTGGTCTTCAAGTCCGTGGTCAACCGCGTGATTCTTGATGTGGTGGTGACCGACGCGCAAGGGAAACCGGTTCACGGACTGACGCGCCCGGATTTTTCCGTTGTCGAAGACAACAATCCTCAGAAGATTCTTTCGTTTGACGTGCACGATCTGGCGTCGGCGGATCCGCACGATCTGGACTCAGCTCCGGAATTTCCCAAGGTCGCATCCTTGCCCCCCAACACGCTGGTTAACGCTCCCCGCGCCTTGGAACACGGTCCGCTGAATGTGCTCTTGCTGGACCTGGTGAACACCGAGACGGGCGACCAGGCCTACGCGCGGCAGCAACTGCTGCAGTTCATCAGCAGCAAGCCCCAGGGCACGCGTTTCGCCATCTTTGTGCTGTCTGACGGCCTGCATCTGGTGCAGGGATTCACCGACGATGAAAAGCGGCTGTCTGAAGTGCTGGACCCGGCTCATCCCTCGCCGCATCTGCCGCGAGTATTCCTCTATCAGAATAACTACGGCCGCGGCGAGATTGGCATGATGGTTTCTGTGTTCACCTTCATTAGCCGTTTTCTGGACGGACTGCCGGGGCGCAAGAATCTGATCTGGTTTTCCGGCGAGTTCCCCATTCAGCCTTTTCCCCACGACGGCGATGACTTGAATTACAGCGATGAGGCTAAAGTGGCGCTCGACACCATGGCGCGAGGCCAGGTCGCGGTGTATCCCGTGGATATTCGCACCGTCATGGTCAACAATCCTCATGCTCCGGCGGGCAGCACAGGAACGGGCGGCGTTCCCTACGATTTTCATGATGGAGGAGCGCCCGAACCATCACCCGACTTGAGTCCGGGCGCGGTCAGTCCTGCGGCCAGCTCAGGAGGCATGCAACTGCAACCCACCGGGGTATCGTTCAGCAACCCGGCCCAGACAGGCGGAGCCGAAGGCTATTCGCTCATTGCCAACAGTTATATGGTGCAGGATGAAATTGCGAGAACCACGGGAGGACGCGCCTTCCACGGCGATAACGGACTCAAAGACGTGATCGAGGAAGCGGTCGAAGATGGCTCGAACTATTACACTCTGACCTACGCTCCCTCGAATCAGCACTACAATGGCGCGCTGCGCAGCATTCAGGTTGAGCTGGATAAGGAGGGGTATCACCTGTCGTACCGACGCGCCTACTACGCCTACGATCCGAATATTCCGCTGCTGGAAAAAGAGAAAGAAAAAGAGAAGGGGAAAGACAAGAATCGCCGCGCCAGTGATTCATCGCAGCTACCGCGCAAGCTGGGGGACTCGCTCTTCGCAAACATGCAGCATGGAGCCCCGCTGGTTCACGAGATATTCTTTCGAGCGCACATTCGCACGCTCGGGCCGCCCGCGCAGGCCACCGCCGCACAGATGTCAAGTCTGGTGGAGCAGCCGGCCTTCTTTCAAGTGCGGCGCAAGAACCGCTCGGCCTCGCCTCTGCTTTCCATCCAGCTCCAGCCCTACCTGATCGACTACAGTTTCATGGCCAATCCTCTCCAACCCGCGTCCGCGGGACATAGCCTGCTGCCGCCAAAGGTAGAGGTCGCAGTTGCAGCCTATGATGAAAACGGACGAATGCTCAATGCCTCGGTCGAGACCTCCAGCCCGACCGAGCCGGTCGGTGCGGAAGAGGCGGACCACATCTACCGGGTGCAACAGCAGATCGATGTTCCGGTGAATGCGAAGTCGATCCGCATTGCAATGCGTGACATTTCCACCGACCGCATCGGCGCGATGGAAGTAGACCTGCCTCTGGCGCCGGAAGCGCAAGCTCAGGCCACGACACCGGCACAACCCTGACCGTGCCGGGGCCGCGATGCAGCCGCAAATGCGCAGGCGCGATGTTCTGCTCAGCCACACGATGCCACCCTCCGAAGACTCGCTATTCGGAGGTTTGGAACTCCATGTCCTGGTCGACCGAGAGCTGTGCGGGCGTGCCCGCGGTGTTTGCTCCGGAACGCGTAGCTACTACCCGAAAGCCGCCCGAACTGATCTCGATCGAGTAGGAGTAAGGCGGACGCTGCCGGGCGACGGAAATGTAGTTGGACGAGAGGAGATCGTCGAGCGACGCATATTTCGCTTCGCTGGCGAAGTAGCGGCGCTCGGCCGAAGCGATGCTGATCAGATCGCTTTTGACGCCGGTGATGGTGATGGCGGCCTGCGGATTATTCGCGCCGGCGGCAGCAGAAGAGTTCTGCTCCTGGCGCGAATAAATGTACATGCCGATGCCCAGTACGATCACCAGGCTGAGAAAGCCAAACACTCGGCTCATGGAGCCCTCCCGTAAACCTAATTGCACCGCGGAACGGGGGGGCCGGCAAGTGACCAGAGGGCAGCCCGAGCTGGTTCTCTAGTTACCTTGAGGCTTCGGTTCCTTCTTCTGCCGTTCTTCCTCCTGCTTTTTCTCAGCGGGGGTTTGCGGCATTGGCTTGTGCGCGGGAGCCGGCTTCGCCGCAGGCGCAGGGGGAACTGGTTTCGTCGCCGCCGACGGGGGAGTGCGCTCCTGCGGACGCTCGCTGGGCGGCGGAGTCTGCGGCCTCGGAGCCGGCTCAGGACGAGCAGCCTCAGGATGATTGTTCGGCTGCGCCGCCGGCGGACGATTCGTCTCAGGCTGGGGCCGATTCGGCTCGGTCTGCCCGACACGATTGTTTCCCGGACGATAGTCGGGTTGCGGTGCAGGCGTCGGAGCGGGAGCATGAATCGGCTGCGCCGGAGCAGGCGCTGCGGGACGCTCATTCGCAGTCGGAGCATTGCCGGGACGGTTCATCGGCGGGTTCGCCGCAGGTGCGGGCTTTGACGGTCGCGCTGCATTCGGCAGATTGGCCGGGTGCCCTATATTTGGCGTCGCCGGCTTTCCCGGAGGCGCTTGCTTCACCATGGGCCGCGCGGCCGCGGCGTTGGCCGCTGGACGCAGGGTCTGCACCTCGCCTCTGGCTAAAGGTTGTCCGGGATGCGCGGCCAGAGCCTGCTGCTGCTTCGCAAAAGGCACGGGTGGCGGAGGCGGCGTTTTCTTGGCGACAACTTGCCGGCTCGCTACAGCGGCCGGAGGCGCCGCCACGTGGCCCATGGTCGTAGCTCTCGCGCCCAGCACGCTTTCGTGCGTGGGCACGACGGCCACGCGCCCGCTGACTGACGCTGATGCGATTTGTTGTGCGCTCACGGTCACCGCGATTTTCCCGACCGGTTGCGCGCTCACGAACGCGTGTTGCGGTACTACCATGACCGCGCCCTGGACGCTCCGGTTCGCGTAAGTAATATTCGTGATGTTCGTGGTTTTGTTGATGATTGTGGTGTTATAGACGTTGGTCACCAGCGTGACATTCACCGTGGTACTGCTGATGTTGACGCGATTCACGTAGGCCAGGCTCACATGGTACGACGGCACAAACACTTCCCGCGGACCCAGAGGAAACCATCCCACGTTACCTCCGAAACCACCGGGCCCGCCGCCGATGAAGACCACCAGCGCGGGCGCATAGACCGCCCGTACGGCGACCGGACCGGCGACCCAGCCCCAACGTCCGCCGACACTCACCCAGCGTCCATAATGGAATGGCGCGTAGCCCCAGGGGGAGTCGTCAACCCAAGTCCATCCCCAGGGGGAAATCCAATCCCAATGGCCTTCGTGATAAGGGGCCCATCCGATGGCAACTCGGTTGGGGAACCAGACATGTCCGTAGTTCCCGTCGTCGCGCCAGTCGCCGTAGTCATCAAGATCCTCATAGCCGACCACATCCGGCGCCAGATACTGCATCGAATGCGAGGATTCGTAACGGTGATCGCGGAAGTCGGACCAGTTATCGAATTCGTCGGGATTGTAAATCTGCTCGACATCGGCATAGAGCGAGTCGGTCCCGCTAAACGTACCACGCTGGCCCGCGTGCAAGGTAAATGCCTGACCGCCGCCAGTAGCTTCGCCTTCGCCTGAGCGGACGCTGATCACGGTATAGCCTCCGTCCTCACTCGCCTCCACGCGATAGTGCCCGGGCTGTAACGCCGTAAATGCCTGGTTGGGAGTATCGATTTCGAAGTCATCTTCATCCCACAATTTGCGCACGGTGACGTTGATCGCACCCGAAGTGAGCTGAATCTGCACCGTATTGTCATCGAGATTCAGGAAAGAGAAACCTGTGTTGGGCGCGAGCCGGATCACGGCCGACCCCAGCTGCACTTCGGCGCGGCCGTCCACATCGGTCCAGAGCTGGTCGCCAGTGCTCATGGGGCGGTTGGGAACTGCTCCCACCCAATCGGTCTCGCCGGCGGGCTCGAACGAAACGGAGCCCTGCATATAGCCGAGCCGGGCAACGCGGCCGGGCGGGTCATCCTGATCTTGAGCGGATGCTCGCGTGGGCAGAACGATCATAGCAAGCGCAAACCCGAGCGCGATGACGCTCCAGGCAGACTTCTTCAGTGAATTTTTCATGGAGATGTATTGCCTCCCAAGCTTCCCCGCAAGCGGCCAGACTGGCGGAATTCCGAACCTTCGATGCTGGATATCGATGCTGGCTAAGTAGCCGCGAATAGTATCCACTCAATGTGCCTGACAACCATCAGGCATAAGCGCGAGATGAACAGGCGGCTGCGCTCGGCTGACAGTCTTGGTGGATTATTGTTGATTTAAAGGATAGCAGGTCGGCCGGGGCGCCGCCTATTGCGTTGACGGACCTGGTTCACCGCGATCTCAAGCTGGAATTGTTTGTCACGGAGTCGACTGCGTCGCTCGCTTATAGTCAACCCGGACTGTGAGGATCTCGAAGGGATGGATCGGCACCGTCAGTTGAGTCCCCGTGATCGCTAGCGGCGATCCTTGCGGCGGTTCGAGCGGTTGTTCGAGAAGGTTGGTCAGGACGGCACCCGTGGCCCCCGCAGGTACGGTGAACGTCACATTGCTGGACTTGCCCGCCCACTCATACGCGTGGAAGATCAGACTGTCACTGTCCTCGGCTTTCTTCATCGCCGTCAGCACCACATTCTCCGGTTGCACCGATACGAAAGAGTGCTCCAGAGGCAGCGAACCGGCGTGCGCCGCCACCTGCATTGCCTGCAACTGGTAGTTGTACTCATAGCCGTGCCGAACCGTCAGGGCCTGCTTCCAGTCGCCCGCGTGCGGATAGAGAGCATACGAGAAATGATGATGCCCGCGATCGGCCTCGGGATCAGGCCAGGTCGGCGAGCGCAGCAGCGTCAGGCGCAGCACGTTGCCCGCATCGTCGTATCCGAACTTGGATTCATTGATCAGGCTGAAGCCATGTTGCCCGTCGCCCAGGTCGGCCCAGCGTTGGGCGGGAACTTCAAACTGAGCTTTCTCCCAACTGTTGTTCCGCGTGGTGGAACGCTCAATGCTGCCGAAAGGAATCTCGTAGGTGGCGTGGTTGCTGGTTGCGGCCAACGGGAATGCGGCCTTGAGCAGAACGTGGGTCTCATGCCAGTCGATGTCGTTGACCACGTCCACTTCATCGGCGCTGGCGTAAAGTGTAATGTCCTGCACGAACTTTGAGTTTTGCCAGGTACGCGAGACGCGGATCACTGCGCGCAGCGGACCTTTTTCAATCAGCTCGACCGAGTCTGCGCCTTCGATCGGCGTCATGTGATCCAGCGTGCCAGGATCGATGTTCCACGCGTCGTAATCCCTCGGCGTATCTTTAAACGTCTGCAGTTGGTTCCCGCAGGCTCCACGGGCCAGAGCCTCGAAGCTGGAGCGCTTGTCGAACAGACTGGTGATGCAGCCGGTATGCGGATTTGCCGTAACCCGGAGGTTCGCATTCTCCATGGTCAGGCCGCTCGCCGAATCACTGACTCGCAGGTCGGTGACGGCCGGCTTCGCGGCAGGAACAACATGCAGGATGGTGTAGCCCATCGCAGGCACGCTCTTCACGTTCACCAGCAGGCGATAGGTATTGGTCGCGGGCTCGCTGGCAAGAACCTCCGATTGCAGCACGCGCCCCTGCGCATCGAGGACTGACAGCGGACCCGCAATCGCGGAAGGCATCTGGACCTCCAGCGTTGCCAGCCCGGAGCGCTGCCACGCCAGCGGATTGAAGACGAACACAGGAATCCCGCTGCCCGCGGACGTATTCACATGCGCTGCCAGAGTGTTCAATGCGCCGCTCGATATTTCCTGCGTCGCCCAACGCACCCGGTCATAATCCCGTTGCGCATCTTTGTAAATAATGCCGATACCCGATCCCGCGCCCAGGTCGTGAAAATCATTAAACGTGATCTTCTTCCACGCTTCGGTGAGGGCGTCGGTGGGATACGCCTTCCCGTCCAGCCATGCCAGAGAGGCGTACTTCTCCGCATTCAGCGTCCACATCATACTTTGACGCATGTTGCGTTTCTGATTGGCTTGCGTCGTCATCACGCCGCGGTGGTATTCGAAATACATCTCGCTCTTCCACGTGGGAATGCTGATCTTTCCAACTGCGGGTGCCGGCGGCGCGGTGTAGCCTTTGGCGATCGAGGCGTAGTCCCACTCCGGCGAATTGCTATCGACTTTGCCAGCGACATCATGAAAGAAGGCCGCGGCCGTGCCGAACTCCATCGGCGGGACGATTTTGCCGGGCTGCATCCAGTGCACGCCTTCGTCGAGAATGGCGCGTGTCGGTCCGCCGCCGTGATCGCCAATTCCGTACAGATCCATCATCTCGGCCAGACCGGGAGACCGCTTGCGCGCAGTAGCGAGATCCTCCGCCAGGCGAACAGGATTTAGATCAGTGTGTACGTAATCATGAGGAAAATAAGTCAGCACCTTGCTGCCATCGGGCGATTCCCACCAGAACAGCTTGAACGGCAACTGGTTGGTGTCGTTCCAGGTCATCTTCTGCGTTACAAAATAATCCACGCCCGATTTTTTGTAGATCTGAGGTAACTGCCAGTTATATCCGAACGAGTCTGGATTCCAGCCGATGTGGACGTCCACTCCATATTCCTTCTGGAACCAGCGTTTGCCGATCAACAGCGAGCGCGCCGTCGATTCGCCATCCGGAATGTTCAGGTCAGGCTCAACCCACATCCCGCCGACAATCTCCCAGCGGCCCTCTTTAATCCGCCGCTTGATCTCGTCATTCATCTCAGGATATTTTTCGGCCATCCATTCGTTGTAAGCGGCAGCTGATTGCGTGTAGGTGTAGTCGGGATACTCGTTCATCAACTGCAATGCGGTGCCGAACGTTCGCTTGACGACGTCGACGGTTTCAGTCCAGGGCCAGAGCCACGCCGCGTCAATGTGTGCGTTGCCCGTCAAGTGGAGATTGGCCTGCCGGAGCGTGGGCAACAGAGCTTCCATTTGCGACTGCGAGCTCCGCAGCGAGGCGTCAAAAGCTAGTTGATCGCCCGCGTCGAGCGCTTTCAAATCCACCGCAGCAATGGCGTTTTCGAGCGTCGCCATATCGGCGGAAACATTCTTCGACAGGCTCGGAAGCAATATTGCCGACGTTAGAAACTCGGTGCGCATGTCGCCGGGCTTGGGCCGGCTCTCAGAGAACTCGATTCTCAGCTCCGTCCCGTTGAATGCTTTTTTGTCGACCGTGGGCAGCAACTTGACCGCGACCAGCACCGTTTCGCCAGGCTTGGCATGATCGAAGAGAACGATGGGCTCAAGGTCGTCGCCCATGGCCACGCGACGGCCATTCAAATAAAAGATCTCGGGCATGGGCCCGTTCGCGTCGGCATGAAAGCTGAACCAGATTCTGGCGCCGGTGAGGTCGTATCCGTGCAGCGTGGGAGGCACAGTAATCGAGCGGCGATACCAGACTGCATCCGTCCCGCCAGTCGCTCTGGCGTGAACGACTGGCCAACCAGAGTCATCCAGATCGGGAGCTTCCCCATGGGCAAGATCGCCCACGTGCGTTTTCCATCCGTCGGCCGGCAGCGCGTCCAAGTTCGACAGCCGCTGGATCGTCGTCTGGCTCTGGCTGGATAGCTTGCTCGCGATGCGTGCGGCTTCCTCGGCGGACTGCGCCTGAGCTGCGATCTCAAAAAAAAGGACAGAGATAGCCGTTGCAAAAATACAAGTTTGAGCAAACCGAACGCAGGCGAACGCGCCCCATCGTCGTGTCATTGCAAATTCCCTCTCGGAGTCGAAAACGCCGCGAGTATACACCCGCTTCCGCCACTGTTGGGCAAGGATCGCAAGAAGGCAGACGCCCCCTCAATACTCGACTTTATTCGGCTTATTTTCCCAGGCGAGAAACGCCGCTTGCGCTTCTTCGCGCATCATTTGAATCATCGGAATCTTGCGCTGCGCGTGCGGCTGGGCAATCTCGCGATAGATCAGAGAATCGTCGAACCCGATCCTGGCGGCATCCGCATCGGCATTGCCGAAGTAAACGCGAGACAGGCGAGCCCAGTAAATCGCCCCCAGGCACATCGGGCATGGCTCACAGGATGTATAGATCTCGCAACCCTCCAGATCGAACCCGCCAAGTTTCTTGCAGGCTTCGCGGATGGCTAGCACTTCGGCGTGCGCTGTAGGATCATTGGTCGAGGTGACCTGGTTGGCGGCCTCGGCGACCACCACACCGTCTTTCACGACCACCGCCCCGAAAGGTCCGCCGCGCCCGGATTGAACGTTATTAATCGAGAGTTGGATCGCGCGAGCCATGAAAAGATTGTCCATGAGGTTGACCCTATCAACATCAATGCGTAATCGGCAGGGCGTGCTGGCGTCAGCAACCCGCGAACCCGCAAATCAGTCGACATGGACCTTTCGCAGCCGCTTCGCTGAGAAGCGAGTATAAGCCGGACTCGGAATTTCGTAAAATGCTGTCTTGACTCGGTAGTGTCCTAATTTGGATTCTGGCCGTTCTCCTGCTGATTCCGGTTCCCGCTCACTCTTGGAGCACGATGAGGATGAAATGGTCTTTGGGGAGCGTGGGGTCTGGTACAACCGCCCCTCCGGTAAAGCCTTCGATTCCAAATAGCATTGCGTCCCTCAGCGCAGAGTCAGCGGTCTTTTCGCCGATGACTATAGTGGAGTCGGGCCGACCTGGCTTTGGCCATGATCTGAGCACAATGTTGCCGATTCCGATGCTTCCGTACCTAATGGCGGATGGCGCATTCGGGGAGACCCCCGGTGTCTCCATCCGACCCTTCGGGATTGGGATTGGCTCGGAGGCTGTCCAGCCAAAGCCATCTTTCAGCGAGTGGAAGATGGTTTTGGCAAGCATATATGCCTCTTGGTCCTCCGGTTGGTACCAAATCTCAACCGATCCCGTGGGCTTTCCTTTGAGGGATTCTTCCCAGTGTTTATTGAGTCTTCGGGGACGTACCCTTTCGCCCACTGCCTCAATATTCGTTTTGAGAGAAGCTTGGAGCCTTGCGGACTCAGCTGCCATCAACTCATCCCTTCGGCTTCCGGCCTTTATCGTAAGGACGGTGCAAACAAAGGCTATAAGCAGTGTGGCGGCGATACCCCAATTTGCGGCTGCGATGAGGAGCGACAGCTTTTCAATCGAATCCCAGAGGTTCATAGTTGCTGCCTACTTTCTGAGAAGTGAATCCGAAGATGACATCCTGATTCTGGCGATTGCGGCCATGATCATTATTGCCTTTGCGCTCGGCTTTTCGGTTGGGAGAAATCGTTAATAATTGTAGCACAAAAATGCTTGACAAGTTACTATTTCTGTAGTACAGTAATAGACATGGCAAACGTACTCGGCACCGAAAAGCAGACCGCGATAATCGCAGCCTTGGCCGAAGGCTCTAGTATTCGCTCGATTGAGCGTATTACGGGAGTTCACCGCGATACGATCATGCGGCTTGGCGTCAAAGTCGGTCATGGATGCGCGACCCTGATGGATACCGCGATGCGGAACCTGCCTTGCAATCGCCTTGAGATGGACGAAATTTGGGGCTTCGTTGGGAAAAAAGACCGCAACGTCCGCGAGGGCGAGGACGCGGTTGGCAGCGTGTGGACGTTCTGCGCGATAGATGCCGAAACCAAGCTGGTTCCGGCATTCAAGGTTGGCAACCGCGACGTAGCCACCGCGGCCGCCTTTGTGCAGGACATAGCAGACCGCATGGCGTATCGGGTGCAAATCTCCACTGACGGCCTGAATGCCTACGTAGCTGCGATGGAAAACGCCTTCGGGGGCTCAGTGGATTACGCTCAAATCATCAAGACCTATGGCCATGAGGAAGTGAGCAACAACCGCCGTTATAGCGCCCCTGAGTTCGTTTCCTCTGAGAAGAAAGTGGTAGTCGGCAACCCAGACGAACGCCTAATCTCTACGAGCTACGTGGAGCGCCTGAATGCGACTACCCGTCTGCACATGCGCCGCCTGACTCGCCTCACGCTCGCCTTCAGCAAGAAGCGCGAGAACTTTGAGGCAGCGGTTGCCCTGCACTTCGCCTACTACAACTTTGTAAAACGTCACAGCACTATCCGCTGCACTCCGGCGATGGCAGCGGGAGTAACGAGCAGCTTTTGGAGAGTGGGCGATTTGGTAGAGGCGGCGGCATGAGCCATATCGAAGAACTCAGGGACGTGATTCACAAGCTCCACGGCGCGAAAGCCACGCACCGCGAGAGCGTGCCCGTGAAAGAAGTTTTCAATGGGGAAACGGTTTGGGATGGGATTGTGGAAGTGTTTCACCTGGAAGGCCATCCCAAGGCGAATACGGCTTATGCGTGGCTACACGATACAGGCGATCCGGCCAACCCAACCCAACACGTTGCCGTCCTGCACGTTCCGCCAGTGGTATCCCCGCTAACGGCTGTAAGAGCCTTCATCATTCAGGAGTTTAGAAGCAATGCCCAAGCCTAAGAAAGCCGGACGGCCCAAGCTGCCGAAGGGCGAAGCGATGGGCAGCGTCATTCAAGTTCGTTTCACCGGGGAAGATATGCAAAACATGACTATTGCCGCACGGAACACAAAACAGACGATCTCGGAGTTAGTGAGGAATGTCGTTAGAAGCGCTTTCGTGTGGGCAGTTGACTGCAAGAATTGCGGTCAGGAGTTTGTATTCAGGGAGATTGACGAAAATCATCCCCGCGAAGTCGTTAACAATATGCCAACCAACACGCCGCCCAAGCCTCCCCTCCGACATGGCGCGGAGCAGAGAACCTGCCCCCACTGCAATTCCATCTCCACTTACAAGAGAGGTGATTTACGATTCAAGGCAAATTAGGACACTACCCTTGACTCCGCCAATGCAGGCTTTCGTTGCTCGCCGTGTGGTCACCCCCGAAGGCATTCGCCCGGCGGCCATACTTGTAGAGGGTGAGCGGATTCACTCCGTCGTCTCTCCCGATCAACTACCCGGCGGCTGCGCCGTCCATGACTTCGGCGATGCGGCTATTCTTCCCGGCCTCGTCGACTCCCACGTGCATATCAACGATCCTGGCCGCGCCGAGTGGGAGGGTTTCGAAACCGCGACCCGGGCCGCGGCGGCGGGCGGCTACACTCTGCTCGTAGATATGCCCTTGAACTGTCTTCCGGCAACAACGACGGTCGCCGCGCTCCAGGCCAAGCGCGCGGCAGCTGATGGCAGATGTCGCGTCGATTGGGCGGCTTGGGGCGGAGTAGTGCATAACAATCAGGATGACATCGAAGCGCTCGCAGCCTCCGGAGTTCGCGGCTTCAAGTGCTTTCTCATCAATCCCGGCATTGACGGTTTCACCAGGGTCACTGAGCAACAGTTGCGCTTGGCCCTGCCTCACGTGGCTCGCACCGGCCTGCCGCTCCTGGTGCATGCCGAGCTTCCCGGCCCAATCGATCGTGCTACCGCAGCTCTCGCGAACGCCGATTGGAGTCTTTACGCAACCTATCTTGAGTCGCGGCCCGCCGAGGCGGAATTGTCGGCCATCCGGCTGATGATCTCGCTATGCCGCGAATATGGTTTTCGTCTGCACATCGTGCATCTCTCGACCAGCCAGGCGCTTCCCGAACTGCGCGCCGCCCGCGCTGCCGGACTTGCGGTAACCGTGGAAACTTGTCCGCACTACCTGCACCTGTCTGCTGAAACAGTTTCCGATGGCGCCACGCTCAGCAAATGCTCTCCGCCCATTCGAAGCCGGGAAAATCGCGAGAGATTGTGGCAAGGCCTCAAAGATAAAACGATCAACCTGGTGGTCACCGACCACTCGCCGTGCCCTCCTGCGATGAAGCGGCTCGCCGAAGGTAACTTCCGGACTGCCTGGGGCGGCGTTGCCAGCCTTTCCGTAGCGCTGCCTCTGATGTGGACCGAGGCCAGCAAACGTGGCTTCACGCTGGCCGATCTTGCCGCGTGGATGGCGGCGGGACCGGCGCGACTCGCGGGCTGCGACACCCGCAAAGGCAGAATCGCTACCGGCTATGATGCCGATTTTGTTGTGTTCGAGGCCGACCGCGAATTCATCGTCACCGAAGACCGACTGCACTACCGGCATTGCGTCTCTCCATATTTAGGCGAAACGCTGCGCGGCCTAGTCAAAGCTACCTATCTGCGCGGCAATCTTGTTTTCGCTGAAGGAGAGTTTCCCGGTGAGCCCTGCGGCCGGGAATACGCAGCGAATCGAAGTCATTGAATCGAAGTCACCGAATCGAAGTGGCTGATGGGCGCCATAACCATTTTCTATTCTGCTCCCGCACACTTCCGCGCCATTGCGACCCCAGTCTGGCATACACTATCCCATCCGCAGGACTTGGCGAGAGGCTAAGGCCAGCGCGGGCTTGGACAAATTCTCGTAACATCGGGCCATCGAGCATCGAGCCATGAACCCTGATCGCATCGTCGGCAAATCGGTTCCGCGCAAGGAAGGGGGCGACAAGGTAACCGGGAAGTCGCAGTACGTCGACGACATGGTTCTGCCCAACATGATTTTCGGCGCGACGGTTCGCAGCCAGATTCCGCGCGGCCGGATCAAAAGGATCACATTCGGTCCCGGCGTTGCGTGGGACGAATTCGTGGTCGTGTCCGCGAAAGACATCCCCGGGAAAAACTGCATCGCGTTGATCGGCGAAGACCAGCCCTGCCTGGCAAGTGATTTCGTGAACCATCCCGAGGAACCGATTCTGTTGCTGGCTCATCCTGACCGTCATCTTCTGCCGAAGGCAGTTGCCGCCGTCGCGATCGAATACGAGCTCTTGCCGGCGATCTTCACCATGGAAGAAAGCGAGCACCGGTCGCAGATCATCTGGGGCAAGGACAATATCTTCAAAACTTTTCTGATCGAGAAAGGCGATCTTGCCGGCGTTTGGGAGAAGGCCGACTTCATCGTGGAAGGCGAGTATGCGACCGGGGCGCAGGAGCAACTCTATATAGAGAATAACGGGATGATCGCAGCCTTCGATGCGGCGCGTGGCATCACGGTCTGGGGATCGCTGCAATGTCCGTACTACATTCACAAGGCGCTCATGGCGCTGTGCAACTTGCCGGCGGAGAAAGTTCGGGTCGTGCAGATGGAAACCGGAGGCGCTTTCGGCGGTAAGGAGGATTATCCGTCGATGATCGCAGCGCATGCGACTCTGCTCGCGATCAAAGCCGGCAAGCCCGTGAAGATTGTTTATGACCGCCTGGAAGACATGGTGGCGACGACGAAGCGGCATCCATCGCGCACTCGCCACCGCACGGCGGTAGGCCGCGACGGAAAAATTCTCGGCGGAGAAATCGACTTCACCATTGACGGCGGAGCTTACGCAACATTGTCCTCCGTGGTGCTTTCCCGAGGCATCATTCACGCCGGCGGACCTTACTACTGGCCCAGTGTTCGCATCCGAGCCAAGGCGGTCGCCACCAACGCGCCGCCGCATGGAGCCTTCCGCGGCTTTGGAGCGCCACAGAGCTTGTTTGCCATGGAGCGGCACATGGACCGCATCGCGCAGGCCGTCGGCCTATCTCCGGTCGAGATTCGCCACCGCAATTTTCTGCAGCCGGGGCAGGAGACGACTACGCAGCAAGTCATCCGCGAGCCTATCGATCTGGTGAAATTGCTAGATCGCGGACTGGAAGCTTCCGGCTACCACGCCAAGAAGCAGAGCTTCGCGAAACAGAATCAGCTCGGCACACATAAGAGAGGTATGGGCATTGCCGCGTTTCTGCACGGCGCCGGATTTACCGGGTCGGGCGAGCGTTATCTGAGTTCGGTCGTCGGGGTGGAAGGCTGCGCCGACGGCAGCGTTCGCGTGCTGGTGTCGAGCACCGAATTTGGCCAGGGGACAAAAACCGTCCTGAGCCAAATTGCCGCCGAGGCTCTCGGCTTGCCCTACGAGAGCGTCAGCATGGCGCAGCCGGACACGCTCGAAGTGCCCAACAGCGGCCCCACGGTTGCATCGCGCACGGCGATGGTCGTGGGAAAACTGGTGCAGTCCGCGGCCCTCGGAGTTGCACAGACATTGATTTCCTCCGGCCTGCTGCGCGCGGGCTACTCCGCTGACGAGTTTCGCGCCGCTTGCCAAAAGCATGTGGCGGAGCATGGCCCACTCCACTGTTGGTCGCGTTACGAACCTCCCGCCGGCATCTTTTGGGACGATCAAGCGTATCGCGGTGAAGCCTACGCCGCATTTGCCTGGGCCGTTTACATCGCGGAAGTCACGATCGACCTGACGACTTTCAGCGTCTCCGTGGATGACTTCGTCGCGCTCCAGGAAGTCGGCAAGGTTCTGCACCCGTTGCTGGCACGCGGACAAATTATTGGCGGCGTTGCCCAGGGAATCGGCTTCAGCCTTTATGAAAAAGTTGTCTGGCAGAATGGACGCATGCAGAACGGCCAGATGACGAATTACATCATGCCGACTTCCAGCGACCTGCCGCCGATTCGCGTGTTGTTTGAAGAGTTGGGCAATGTCCACGGGGCGTACGGAGCGAAGGGCATCGGCGAGCTTCCCATGGATGGGCCAGCTCCGGCGATCCTGAATGCCGTCGAAGACGCTCTCGGCGTTGGCTTCGATTCTGTTCCACTACTTCCGGAAGACATTATGGAGGGCATGGACAAACGATTTCTGGCAGATCCGGCCGGTGCCACATCCACAGGCGAACGCCGATGACCGATCCCCGAAACGCCCCTAAAGTCGAACTCGCGTTCACGGTCAATGGTCAACCGCGCAAAATATGTGCGTATCCCATGGAGCGATTGCTCGACGTGCTGAGGCTGGAACTAGGATTGACCGGCGCGAAAGAAGGTTGCGGAGAAGGCGAGTGCGGTTCCTGTTCGGTGTTGATGAACGGGGCTCTGGTGAATAGCTGTCTAGTACCGGTTTCGCAGGCAGCAGGCACGGAGATCGTTACGATCGAGGACCTGGCGGAAGGAGAAACTCTACATGTCTTGCAGCAGGCCTTCCTGGAGTGCGGGGGCGCGCAGTGCGGCATCTGCACGCCGGGAATGATTCTGGCCGCCGCGCATCTATTGAAGGGAACGCCCGAGCCGACGATGGAGGAAATCCGGGAAGGCCTCTCCGGCAATCTCTGCCGCTGCACCGGCTACAGCCAGATTATTGAAGCTGTCGCGGAAGCGGCACGCCGCAGGCTCGGGCAGGACCACGACCGCATGAGGACGACGGCATGAGATCGAATCCATCTGACTACGAAATGGTCGCACCCGGCAGCTTGCAGGCGATTATTTCGCTGCTGGCGCGGGAACCGGGCGCGTGGCTTCCAATCGCCGGGGGCACGGACGTGATGGTTCAATATGCCGCCGGAAAACTGCCGGCACGAAAACTTGTCAGCGTTTGGAACCTTCCCGAGTTGCGGCACATTGACGTCACTGCTGACGAGATTCATATCGGTGCTGGATGTACGTACACCGACCTTCGCAAGCACGAACTGATCGGAAACGAGTTCCCGCTTCTGGCCGCCGCTGCACGATGGACCGGTGGCATCGCGAACCAGAATCGGGGAACACTCGGCGGCAACATCGTGAACGCTTCGCCGGCGGCAGATTCGTTGCCTGCATTGCTCGCGTATGAAGCGGAACTGATTCTGATCTCGGTACGCGGCGAGCGCCGGCTGCCTTATGTTTCCTTCCACACCGGGTATAAGAAGACTCTGATGGCGCAGGATGAGCTGATTCAGACTGTGTGTCTGCCTCGGGGACCCGCGAGATTCCTCGCCCACGCCCGTAAAGTCGGAGCTCGCAACGCGCAAGCCATCTCCAAAGTGTGCATCGCCGCTCTGGGACGTATGGCGAATGGCGTTGTCGAGGATATTCGAATCGCCCTGGGAAGTGTTGCGCCGGTCCCGCTGCGACTGCGGGCGACAGAGCAGGCGGTCTTGGGGAAGCGGATTGACGCTTCGGCGTTGGCTCTGGCGAGAACGGCCGCAACCGGTGAGATCCATCCCATTGACGATATTCGTTCGAGCGCCAAGTATCGGACAACAGTGGCAGGCAATCTGGTGGTCGAGTTCCTGAATCGGCTGAATGCCGAATCAACTGGAGTGGAGCACGCCGGAGCAACTGATGTTCTGGCGCGATGGAATCTGCTTCCCATTGACCAAGCCATTACTGCGATTCAGCCCTGCTGCGGCTCCAGGGCCTGGGCGCAGGGGATGGTCGACCGAAGACCGCTGAGCGACGAGTCGTTGCTCTTGGCTGCGTCGAACGAAACGTGGCGCAGCCTGCAGAGGTCGGATTGGATGGAAGCATTCCGAAGTCATCCGCGAATCGGCGAGTCACTCGCATCCGAGCCTATGCCGACCAAACCGCGGCCAGCCCTGTCTGCGACCTGGTCGGCACAGGAGCAGAAATCTGTGACAGATGCTGGCGCGGACGCGAAGAAATCCCTGGCAGATGCCAATCGAGAATACGAGCAACGTTTTGGCCGCATCTTCATTGTGTGCGCCACCGGTAAGTCTGCGCCGGAGATTCTGGAGATTCTCCAACGTCGCCTCATCAACGACACAGAAACTGAACTACACGAAGCCGCCGAGCAGCAGCGGCAGATTACGGAGATCCGTCTAAGGAAATGGCTCCAACGATGAAACGCATTTCAACTCACGTGTTGGACCTGGTTCGGGGCAAACCTGCCGCGGACGTGCCGGTGCGGCTGGAAAAACAGGAGGACGCCGGAGCTTGGCGGCTGTTGACCTCGACCCGCACCGATCAGGATGGCCGCTGTCCGCAGATGCTGCCCGAAGGCGACGATTTCGCCGCCGGAGTCTATCGCCTGATTTTTGAAACCGGCGGCTACTTCGCGGCGCAGAGAATTGATGCGTTGTACCCACTAGTGGAAGTAACGTTCCGAGTGCAGGATGGCGAATCGCATTTTCACATTCCACTGCTCCTGAGTCCGAACGGATACACAACCTACCGCGGAACTTAAGCAGCAAACATTTCGCAAGATGGGAGTGAATGAGGTGACCTCGTCAATGCGCGAATGGCTGAACCTGCTGGTGCGCTGGACGCATGTGTTTGCCGCGATCATGTGGGTCGGCCAAACCTACTATTTCACGTGGCTCGACGGCCAATTGAACAAGCTCGCCAAGAAAGCTGGCGACGGCACCAATCCGGCGATTTGGATGGTGCACAGCGGCGGCTTCTACACTGTGAACCGGCAGAAAACGCTTCAGGTTGGTCCCGAGCAGGTTCGCTGGTTCCGCTGGGAAGCATTCATGACCTGGCTGAGCGGAATGATTCTGCTCGTGCTCGTCTACTACTCCAGCAGTGGGCTCATCGATCCTGACATCGCCGATATTTCGCAGGCGCGAGGAATCATGATCGGACTGGCCGTTCTCGTGGGAGGATGGTTCGTCTACGATCTGGCTCTGCGGTCGCCCTTGGGCAAGTCCGAAGCCGCGTTTGCCGGGTTCTCTCTGGTGATGGTTGCGTTGCTCGCCTGGGGGTTGTCGCATGTGTTCAGCGGCCGCGCGGCCTACATTCACGTCGGAGCAGTGTTCGGCACGATCATGACCGCCAACGTGTGGTTTCGGATCCTGCCATTTCAGCGCAAGATGATCGCGACGGCCGCGGCCGGCGGAAAGTTCGACGCCGCGCTCAGCGCCCAGGCCAAGCTGCGATCCAAACACAATACTTTCCTGGCGGTTCCGGTTGTCTTTATTATGATCAGCAATCATTTTCCCGTCGCGACCTATGGGAACCAGTACGCTTGGGAGGTTCTGGTTGCGCTCGTTCTGCTGGGCTGGGCGGCTGCCAAGATCGTACGGGAATCCTGAGCTTCGCCGCGCGGATGGGAACTCATCAGCCAAACTGGAATCCAGTGCAGACCACTGAAAGCACAACGCGCGCGGGAACAGTCATTGGCCGCTGCCTGAGGCTCGCTTCTTTTTCAGAAGACGCAAACGGCACGCGCCGAACGTTTTTGTCATCGCCCATGCGGGAGTGTCACGACGAACTCGCGCGCTGGATGGAACCGCTCGGCACTCGGGCGAGAATCGACGACGCCGGAAATTTTCGCGCGGTTTATCCCGCTGCGCAGCCCAACGCTCCGCATCTTTTGATCGGCTCGCACCTCGATACAGTTCCCAACGCCGGAGCCTATGACGGCATGCTCGGAGTTGTGCTCGCCGTCGCCCTGCTCGATGAGCTGCAGGGACGCAGGCTTCCCTTCGCCATTGAGGTGGTTGGTTTTTCAGAAGAAGAAGGCGTTCGCTTCGGCACACCGTTCATCGGCAGCCGCGCGCTTGTCGGCAGGCTCGACCGGCACCTGCTCGGAATTCACGATGCGCAGGGCATCTCGGTGCAGAAGGCCATCGAAGAATTTGGACTGAATCCGGAGAAGATTCCCCAGGCCGCGTTGCACTCCCAAACGCTGGCCTACTTCGAGTTTCACATCGAACAGGGGCCGGCGCTGGAGAACCTGAATCTTCCGCTCGCAGCAGTCGAAGCGATCGCTGGACAGAGTCGTCTGGAGCTTCTATTCCTGGGTCGCGGGAACCACGCCGGCACAACACCCATGCATCTTCGCAGTGACGCGATCGCCGGCGCGGCAGAATGGATCGTCGCGGTCGAGCAAATGGCACACTCAGTCCCGGGACTAGTAGCGACTGTCGGGAAGATCGATGCAAAACCAGGAGCGCCGAACGTGATCGCCCGGGAGGCACAGTTGACGCTCGATGTTCGTCATAGCTCTGACGAGATTCGCACACGCGCGGTGGGGGAACTCATTCGTCAAGCGCAGGAAATTGCCGCGCGCCGTGGATTATCAGTGCGGGATAGTATCTTATTGGACCAGCGCGCCGTCGCAATGGACTCATTTCTGATAAACGAAATCGAGCAGGCAATTGCCAAGGCTGGATGCAAACCGCATCGCATGGTGAGCGGCGCGGGTCACGACGCCATGATCCTGGCAGAGAAAGTTCCGAGCGCGATGATTTTTCTGCGGACTCCCGGCGGCATAAGCCATGACCCAGCCGAGTCGGTCGCGCTGGATGACGTCGAAAAGGCGATCGCGTGCGGCTTGCACCTTCTCGACCAGCTTGCGTCGTCGCGCGAATTCATTCAAAGGATAACCCGTGCATAATCTTGGCCGGACACGCAGTTCTCAACAACCGAATCATGTGCTGTTGACTCCCGATACTTTCGTTCGCGCCGCCCTGCCGGGGATGAAGGCCTGCGTTGCGGTTGTGCACATCAGTCCAGCAGTGGGGGCGACGTTCACGCAATACACGGCTGAGTTTGAAGCCGGAGGAGAGCTGGGCGGCACGACTGCGCAGCGCTTTATTTTCGTGATCGAGGGCGACGTGCGGGCTGAAGTTGACGGGAAATCACACGGACTGGGCCCGCGAGGTTATGCGTATCTTCCCGCAGCTTCGCATCATCGAATCGCAGGTGCGAAAGCGAGCCGCGTCGCCGTCATTGAGAAGCCCTATCAGGCTCTCGATTCGGTCAAGCCTCCGCATTTGATCATTTCGAATGAAGACGCGGTCTCGTCGCATCCGCTCGGTGACGATCCTGCGCTGCAGGTCAAGTGCCTGCTTCCCGACGAGCTTAGTTTCGACTTTGCCGTGAACACCATGGCCTACCAGCCCGGCGCCGCTCTGAGCATGGTTGAAATGCACGTGATGGAGCACGGGCTCATCATGCTTGAAGGCGGCGGAATTTACCGACTCGGTGATTCCTGGTATCCCGTCACCGCGGGAGATTTCATCTGGATGGGACCGTGGTGTCCGCAATGGTTCGGAGCAATCGGCAAGGTGCCGGCAAAATATCTCATCTATAAAGACTGGAACCGCCATCCACTGGCGAACTGTCAGCGATGAGTCTCGCTATCAACCGCGACCGGATGATTTCTGAAATCGAAGAACTGGCCTCAATTTCCGAAGCCAAGCTGCCGGTCGTAACCCGAATTGTTTTCTCTCCCTCCGATCTGAAAGCTCGCGCCTGGATGAAAGCGCGCTGCGAAGACGCGGACCTTAGCGTGCGCGGGGATGCCGTAGGAAATACCTTTGCACGCTGGAATGGTTCTGATCCATCGGCTTCCGTGGTAGGAACTGGCTCGCACATCGATGCCATTCCGAACGCCGGGAAGTACGACGGAGTCGTGGGCGTGCTCGGAGGATTGGAAGCGATACGGGCGCTGCGGCAGAGCGGATTCCGCCCGCGGCGTTCGATCGAGCTGCTGATTTTCACTTCTGAAGAGCCTACGCTTTTCGGAATCGGATGTCTCGGAAGCCGACTGCTATCAGGCACGCTTCCACCAGATGCAGCGAGAAAACTAAAGGACAACGACGGCGCCGCGCTCGATGAGATTCGCCGTCAGGCTGGTTTTTCCGGAGAACTGGAACAGGTGAAGTTGCCCACCGGCTACCACCACGCATTTGTCGAATTGCACATCGAACAGGGACCGCTGCTGGAGCGGCAGCAGATTCCACTTGGCGTGGTCACAAAAATCGCCGCGCCTGCCAGTCTTCGCATCTTAATCGAAGGCTCGGGCGGACACGCGGGTGGTGTTTTGATGCCCGACCGCCGCGACTCTCTCTGCGCGGCAGCCGAAATCGTTCTGGCGGTTGAGACCGCCGCAAGCACCAGCGGCGCGATTGACACGGTCGCGACCGTAGGCATCTGCGAAGTCTTTCCCGGCGCTGTCAACAGCATTCCAAGCCGGGTGCGCTTGAGCGTAGACATCCGCGATACGGACCAGCAGCGGCGCGATCTGGTGATGCACACCATCGAAACCACATCTCATTCGATTGCGAACCAGCGGCTCGTCACCATCACCTTCGATTTGCTGAACGCCGACGCGCCCGCCGACTGCGCTCCCGCCATCATCGAGGCTCTTTCTCAATCTTGCCGCAAGCACGACCTTCGTTCTCTTCCCATGGTCAGCCGCGCCTACCACGATTCTTTGTTCATGTCGCGCATCGCTCCCGTTGCGATGCTGTTTATCCCCTGCCGCAATGGATACAGCCACCGTCCTGATGAGTACGCTTCACCGGAAGACATCGCTCGCGGAACTCTCGTGTTGGCCGAGACTCTGGCGACGTTATCCAAGTGAGCTTTTTTAAAAGCCGCTCCACTACGGCATGTGAGGAATGGTGGCTTCCCGTTCCGCCCAGTGCTCCACCAGATCGCGCACGACCTTATCTCCCACGGTCTGCGCCGCTTCCAGAGCCGGCATATACGCCGAGTAGCCTCCGGAAACCATCTCTTGCAGACTTTCCGCCGGCAGCACGCCCGGAGCTTCCCGGTCGTAATTGCTCACCGTGCGCAGAACGAGAACTCGCCGCAAATCAATCCGCCCAGCCTGACTCAGAAGCGTGAGAGCCTGCAGCGTGCCCGAATCTTCCATGCCCGCGACCATGTAGTTTCCTTTTCCGCCCGTGTAGTAGCGAGTCCAGTCATTGGCCCACTCATCCATTTTTGAACCATGCCAGAATGTGCTCGCCGACAAGACATCGCCCCTCGCCACAAATGGCGGTCTCAACGCGTTCGGCAAGCCGGAAAAGCGCGCCCGCGATTTGCGCAAAGCATCGGAATCCGCCAACGGCACTTCTTGTGTGAGGTGGAATGCCCAGGCAACCAACCCGGGATTCAGACTGTACACTTCCCCGTATTCGTCGTTCGCCGGTTGCTCGTAGGGTGTTCCCTTCCGCAGTGGAAGGTAGCCCGTCTTCCAGTTCGCAGGAATCTGCCGCGCATCAATCTCAAACGCCAGGTCACCATCCACGACATGATCCGCCCAAACCGCAGAGCCCACCGACACATCCGCGGGGTCTCCGCCGCCAATGCCCGCGACAATCCAATATGCCTTCGAGAGATCGAAGCGCGGGTCGAGACCCAAAGCCATTACTGACGCCGCGGCCTTGGCCGTTCCGACACCAGTCACCATGCCCAGGACTCCATCCCTATTCAGGCGCACATGATGATAGCCGGAAGGAAGTGGAAGAATCTGGTCGAGATGCTCGCGCTCCACCCACAGTTGAAATTCGCCCGGAGCGTCGCCAGTGTCTTCCCCGCGCTCAAACATCGTGACCACAACAACTTTGATTCGAATCGGCGCTGGAGTGGTGCCCTGAGCCGAACAGCAGGCACAACAGATCGCGAATAGCGCGAACAGAGAGAACAACCGCACCGCGAGCCCGACCAGAAATGCCGCGCCGGACTTCAAAGCTTCTTCCCTGCCGATTCCCGGATCTGGGCATAGCCTGGCTTGATGGCCTTGTAAATGAAATCGCAGCGCTCTTTATACGGCAAAAATGCGCTCTTCATCGCATTAATCGTAATCTTCTCAAAGTCATCGAGCGACAGGCCAAATGTCTCCGCGGCGGCTTCAAATTCCTGCGTCATCGTCGTATTACTCATCAGTCGATTGTCGGTGTTCAGGGTGACGCGGAATTTTTCCTGATAAAGAATTTTGAAGGGATGTTCAGCCAGGCTGGGCGTAGCGCCGGTATGGACATTACTCAGCAGACAGATTTCCAGCGGGATGCGTTTGTCGAGAACATATTGCGCCAGATCGCCCAGGTTCACCGCTTTGCCGTCCACAACTGCGATATCGTCGATTAGCCTCGTTCCGTGCCCGATGCGGTGCGCTCCGCAATACTGAATCGCCTGCCAGATTGACTCTTTTCCGTAGCCCTCGCCGGCGTGAATGGTGATGTTGAAGTTCTCGCGCTGGATGTAGTGAAACGCGTCCACGTGCTTTTTCGGTGGATAACCTCCCTCTTCGCCCGCCAGATCGAATCCTACGACTCCGCGCGCGCGAAAATCGACGGCCAGCTCCGCCATTTCCAGCGAGTTATTCATATTGCGCATCGCACAAATGAGCAAACCGGAGGCAATCCCGAAGTCTTTTCGTCCTCGTTCCAATCCTTTCAGCACCGCCGAAACAATCTGCTGGTGCGTCAACCCTTTATGAGTGTGAAAGACCGGCGCAAAGCGCGTCTCGAAATAGACAATTCCGTCGCGGCTCAAATCTTCGGCCTGTTCGTAGGCGACGCGCTGCAGCGCATCCTCGGTCTGCAGCACGGCAATAGTGTGATGGAACCCCTCCAGATATTTCGCCAGGCTCCCTTGATTCGCGCCGCGAAAGAACCATTCGCCCAGCTCTTGGGGATCATCGGTGGGAAGCTCGGTGTATTTTGCGTCCCGGGCCAACTCAATCACGGTTTGCGGCCGCAGCACGCCATCCAAGTGCTCATGCAAAAGGACTTTGGGAAGGCGGTGCAATAACCCTCTATCAAGTTTCATGGAAGCGGAACCTCGCGAAACCTCCGAGCATAATCGGCCAAACATGGCCCTTCCGTGGCAATTCAGCTCAGAGCCTTCAGTTTACCTGAATTGCGAAGTCGCAAGGCTTACACCGCGGCGATCACGGCGAGTAAGGCGAGTTCAAGTACTCGCACGGGCCTAATGCTTTCCCAGAAACTCAGCCAGCGGCGCATCGATCGGTTTGCGCTTTCCCTTCTTACCTGCATCGTCGATGCGAAAAAAAGCGTTCTGCATGTACCGGACTCCCAGCCAGCGCAGGGGTTCGCGCTCCCAGTTGGGCGAACGCCGTTGCGCGATAGGCAACTCACTTAGCTTGGTCCGCTTGCCCGAGATCAGCTCCGCGAGCACACGGCCCGCCAGATTGGTCGTCGAAACGCCCTGCCCGGTATAGCCTCGCGCCGTGGCGATTTTGGTTGCAGAGTTGAACTCCGTCATCGGCATGCGGTCGCGCGGCATGCCCACCGGACCTCCCCACGCGTGGGTGAACTTCACGCCCTGCAGCATGGGGAACCACTCGAGCACGAGTTGCTGAATGCGGGCGTGAGTTTCGGCGTGACGATCCTGCTCGTCCGAAATCTTCGAGCCCATACGGTAAGGCGCTCCGCGGCTGCCGAATAGAATTCGCCCGTCGGCAGTCCGCGTAAGATAATCCACCGTGTAGTTGTACGACGCCAGATTTTCCCGGTTCTGCCAGCCGATCTGCGCCCACTGGGCCGAGGTCAGCGGCTCGGTCAGCGTAATCAATGAGTAGATCGGCAAAACCGCACGGTGAAGGTTGGAAAGACGCGTCATATATGACTCCCCGGCAAGAACAATGGCGCGACGCGCCCGGATTTCCCCCGCGTGAGTCAGCAGCCGCGGCGCAGCCCCTCCCTCAAAATCGGTGACCTCGGTACGTTCGTAGATCACTCCGCCGCGCCTTTCGAAAGCCCGCGCCAGTCCCCGCACGAGGCGCCCGGGATGGATGCTGGCATTTTCCGAGGCGAACAGCGCTGCGCAAACATTCGTCACACGCGCCCGTTCCTGGGCCTCACCCGCGCTGCACAAGCGAAATTGCCCGGCGAATCCCAGACGCGTAAACTCCTCTAGCTCAGCGCGAAGCATGGGCAGATGATGCTCTCCGCGAGCCAGCGTCAGAATTCCACCCTTGTGATAGTGCGCGTCAATGCCCTCGTCCCCACAAACCCTGGCGACCTCATCCACCGAGTCATTCATCGCCAGCAACAGGTCGCGGGCCGCATTGCCGCCGTACCGCTGTTCGAGCGTCGCCGGCGTCACGGGAAAATGGGACGAACACCAACCCCCGTTGCGGCCGGACGCTCCGAATCCGGCGATCTCTTTTTCAATCACCACAATTTTCAGTTCAGGATTGTTTTTCAGCAGGTAGTAAGCCGTCCAAAGCCCGCTATAACCCGCGCCCAGCACGACCACATCAGCATCGATGGAATGCGCCAGCGCAGGTCGAGACCCAAGGTCGTCCCCCGAAGTCTCAAGCCAGAAACTATATTTGGAGTAATCCGTCACCTTGGTCGCGATGTGCTGATCAGCAAGTCATCCTAACATCCGCACGAAGCCGCTTATACTCGGGGAACATTTGCCACATGCACGAGCACACCATGCACATTGACGCCCACCAGCACTTCTGGATCTACAACCGCTCCGAGTATCATTGGATCGATGATTCTATTTCCGCCTTGCGCCGCGATTTTCTGCCCGAACATCTGAAGCCCGAACTTGAAGGCAACGGCTTCCAAGGATCAGTTGCAGTGCAGGCCCGCCAGACCATGGAAGAAACTCGCTGGCTTCTCGATCTAGCTGCGCGTTCCCAGTGGATTCTCGGCGTGGTGGGCTGGGCCGATCTGCAGTCTCCTGACATTCATTCACAGGTGAAGTCATTGGCGCAAAATCCAAAGCTTGTCGGCATCCGTCACGTAGTGCAGAGTGAACCCGATGATCGCTTCCTGTTGCGCCCGGAGTTCTTGCGCGGCGTTTCGGCGCTCGAAGAGTTCGATCTTGCTTACGATATTCTGATTTACCCCAAACATCTTCCGGTCGCCGCCGAATTTGTCGAGCGCTTTCCGCGCCAGCGCTTCGTACTCGACCATCTCGCCAAGCCGCCTATCAAGAGCGGCAACATTGATTCCTGGGCTCAGGGCATCCGGCGGCTGGCAGAGTTCCCGAACCTGTATTGCAAACTATCGGGCTTGGTCACGGAAGCCGACTGGCAGCACTGGCAACCGGAGCAGATCGTGCCCTATCTCGACGTCGCCTTCGAATCGTTCGGACCGGACCGGCTCATGATCGGCTCTGACTGGCCGGTCTGCCTCGTGGCCGCCTCCTATGCACGAGTGCTGCAAGTCGTGCAGGCCTACCTGCTCGGGCAAGGCTCGAAATGCCGGGATGCCGTGCTCGGCGGTAACGCGCAGCACTTTTGGCGTCTGGCGACCCGTTGAACGGCATTCCAAATGCCGCGCCGCGCGAATGTTTTACAATAGGCGGTCTCGAAACCTGCGATGCCTCGCAACCTGCTCCAGCTCGATGCCCGCGACAATGTGTTGATCGCGCTCACCAACCTCAAAGCCGCCGAACCCGTCGAGTTCGCCGGCCAGAGCTACACGCCATCCAATAACATTCCGGCCAAGCATAAGTTCGCCATGCGAAGCCTCGCGGTCGGCGACGACGTCATCATGTACGGCGTTCTGGTGGGGAGAGCCGTTAAGCCCATCGCGGCCGGCGAACTACTCACGACCAGCAACATTCAGCATCGGGCTGCGCCGTTCCATGAGCAGTTAGTCGAATTTCAATGGACCGCACCTGACGTCTCGCCCCGCAGGCAGCAGACTTTTCAGGGATATCGCCGCTCCGACGGTCAAGTCGGCACGCGCAATTATTGGCTCGTTATTCCTCTGGTTTTCTGTGAGAACAAGAACATACAGGTCCTAAAGCAGGCGCTCGAAGAAGAACTGGGTTTCGCGGCTCCCCAGCTTTATCGCCGCCAGGTCGCCGAACTCGCTGAACAGTACCGTGCAGGGCGCACGGAAAGCATAGATATTGCTGCTCCGCTTGCAGATTCAATTCCCCCACAGCGCGATCTCCTTTTCCCCAACGTCGACGGTATCCGCTTTCTGCTGCACGAAGGCGGTTGCGGCGGCACGCGAGAAGATTCCAACAATCTCTGCGGGCTGATCGCCGGCTATATTCACCACCCCAACGTGGCCGGAGCCACGGTTCTGAGCCTGGGCTGCCAGCATGCGCAGATTTCGATCCTTCGCGAGGAGATTCGCAAGCGGAATCCAAAGTTTAATAAGCCGCTCTACATCTTCGAGCAGCAGCGCAGTGGCTCAGAGGCGGCGATGATGTCCGAGGCCATCCGCCAAACCTTCCTCGGCCTCGTCGAAGCCAACAAGGCTCGGCGCACTCCCGCCTCCCTCTCTGAATTGTGCGTAGGGTTGAAGTGTGGCGGGTCAGACGGTTTCTCCGGCATCTCGGCCAATCCCGCCATAGGACACACCGCCGACTTGCTCGCCGCCCTCGGCGGCCGAACGATTCTGTCGGAATTTCCCGAGCTCTGCGGAGTGGAACAGGAACTGATTAACCGCGCCACCAGCAAACAAGTCGGCGAACGCTTCATCCAACTCATGCGCGCCTACGCCGCCAGAGCAGTAGCCGTCGGCTCCGGCTTCGACATGAATCCATCGCCCGGCAATATGCGCGACGGACTGTTGACCGACGCCATGAAATCCGCCGGTGCGGCAAAGAAAGGTGGCACATCTCCCGTGGCCGCCGTTCTCGACTATCCCGAGTATTCGACGAAGGCAGGCCTGAATCTGCAGTGCACACCGGGCAATGATGTCGAGTGTGTCACGGCGCAAGTCGGCGCCGGGGCAAGCGTGGTATTGTTTACGACCGGTCTCGGCACGCCTACTGGCAACCCCATCTCTCCGGTCGTGAAGCTCTCCACCAATTCAGATCTGGCGCAACGCATGCACGACATCATCGACATCGACACCGGAGCCATCGTCGCGGGCGAGAAGACCATCGCGCAGATGGGCGAAACTATTTTGGACCTTGTGATCCATGTGGCCAACGGCGAAGTGCGAACCAAAGCCGAGCAGAAGGCTCAGGAAGATTTCATTCCCTGGAAGCGAGGCGTTTCGCTGTGACCAATCAACCTCCGAAAGCTCAGAGTTTTCGGCTCGACGGCAAAGTTGCCGTGGTCACCGGGGGCGGCAGCGGCATCGGGCAAGCCATCGCTCTGAAATTCGCCGCCCACGGCGCGACGATTCGAGTTCTCGATGTAAACGAACCCGCTGCTGCCGCGACTTGCGAGCGCATCGCGGGCGAAGGCGGCAGCGCCTCCGCTCATTTCTGCGATGTGAGCGATCCGGCGAATGTAAATGCCATTTTCGAAGAGCTGTCCCGCCAGCAGCGCGTTCACATCCTGATTAACAACGCCGGAATCTCGCACATCGGTACGATCGAGACCACCACTACGGAACACTTCGAGCAAGTCTTTCGAGTCAACGTCAAAGGCTTCTACAACTGCATGCGTGCCGTAGTCGGGCACATGAAGGACAACGGCGGTGGTGTGATTCTAAATCTCGCCTCCATCGCCGGATCTGCGGCATTGCCCGATCGTTTCGCTTACTCGATGAGCAAGGGAGCCGTCATCGCCATGACGTATTCGGTGGCCCGGGATTATCTCGCGCACAACATCCGCTGCAATTGCATTTCGCCGGCGCGGGTTCATACCCCGTTTGTCGACGGCTATCTGCAGAAGAATTATCCCGGACGCGAACAGGAAATGTTCGAGAAGCTGGCCAAGGCGCAACCGATTGGCCGAATGGCGGAGCCCGCAGAGGTCGCGTCCTTGGCGCTGTTCTTATGCTCGGACGAAGCCGCGTTCATCACGGGCGTGGATTATCCCATCGATGGCGGCTTCTTCAACCTGCGAGGCTAGCCCATGGGTCAGGAGCTGGCATCGCTCTGAACTGGCATGGATCTGCAACTGCAAGACAAAGTCGTCATCGTCACCGGCGGAGCCAAAGGAATCGGCGCCGCGATCGTGCACACCTGCGCTGCCGAAGGTGCGATCCCCGTGATCATCGACCGCGACGCGGAAGCTGGCAAGCAACTGCGAAGTGACCTGCAAAATGGCGGCGCCACGTGCGGTCTCATCACGGTCGATCTCACCACTTCAGAAAGTTGTGAGCAATCCATCGGGCAAGCATTGAAAACCTTTGGCCGCATCGATGCCCTCGTGAACAACGCCGGACGCAACGACAAAGTCGGCCTCGAGCACGGCAGCGTCAACGAATATGTGGCTTCGCTCAACCGCAACCTGGTTCACTACTACGGCATGGCCCATTACGCCTTGCCCCACCTGAAGCGCTCGCGCGGATCGATCGTCAACATCGGCTCCAAGACCGCGGTCACCGGCCAGGGAAGTACGTCGGGCTACGCGTCCTCGAAAGGCGCGATCATGGCTCTGACGCGCGAGTGGGCCGCCGAACTGCTGCCCTACGGCATTCGCGTGAACACCGTGGTTCCCGCCGAGGTTATGACGCCACTCTACCGCAGCTGGCTCGCCACATTTCCGAATTCCGAAGAAAAACTGAAAAACATTCTCAGCAAGATTCCGCTCGAACAGCGCATGACCACGTCGGAAGAAATCGCTGCCATGGTCGTATTCCTGATCTCGGCCAGATCCAGCCACACCACCGGCCAGCATGTATTCGTCGACGGTGGCTACACCCACCTGGACCGCGCACTCCCATGAGTTCTACGAACAAACCATCCCCGCCCATCACCGAGCGCCGCTATGTCGCGCCCTTGATACTGGTGACCAGCCTGTTTTTTCTGTGGGCGATCGGCGTCAACCTAAATGACATTCTGATCCAGCACCTGAAAAAGGCTTTTGGTCTCACCGACGCCGGATCGTCGTTGATCCAGGTTGCGTTTTTCGGAGGTTACTGCCTGGCTGCTCTACCCGCGGGATGGCTCATGCAGCGCGTGGGCTACAAGCGCGGAATTCTGATCGGCCTGCTCGTCTGCTCCGCCGGTACCATCCTCTTCATTCCCGCCGCTTCGGTTCGACTCTACGGATTTTTCCTTTTTGCCCTTTTCCTGATGGCCTGCGGTCAATCGGTGTTGGAAGTCGCCGCCAATCCCTACGTCACCACCCTCGGCCCCGCCGAAAGCTCCGAGCGAAGACTGAATCTGGCACAATCATTCAACGCCGCCGGCGCGGTGATGATCGCTCTTCTCGGTTCCCGGTTTATTCTCTCCGGCGTCGAGCACACTCCAGCCGAACTCGCGGCCATGAATCCCGCGCAACTGTTGGCCTATCGCGTTTCCGAGGCCAACATGGTGAAGACTCCGTATTTGGTAATCACCGGAGTCTTCCTGTTCGTCGCCCTGCTCATCTTCCTGACGAAACTGCCGGAGATCCGTGAGACCAGCACAGAAGGTCTGCGGACTTCAGACGCGAAGCTCGCCGGAACCTTCGCCTTTCCACATCTGATCAAGGGCGTGCTCGCCCAGTTTTTTTATGTTGGAGCACAGGTCGGAGTGGCAAGCTTTATCATCCGATTCTCCGAATTCACTCTGCCCGGACTTCATGAAAAAGATGCAGCCCACTACCTGCAAATGCACCTCGCAGGCTTCATGATCGGGCGATTTGCGGGTTCCGCAATCATGCAGAAAATCGCTGCGCCCCGCCTGCTGAGCCTGTTTGCCACTGGCTCGCTCCTCTGCCTTCTGGTCGTCCTGTTCGCTTCCGGCGCCGCTCCAGTTTGGGCAATTGTGCTAGTCGGCTTTTTTCATTCCATCATGTTTCCCACGATTTTCGCCCTGAGCTTGAAGAACCTGGGTCCGTACACCAAGCTGGGATCTTCCCTGCTCGTCATGGCCATCATTGGAGGCGCGGTCTTCCCTTGGATCATGGGCCGCATTTCCGATGCGTCGAACATTCAGCGCGCGTTTATAGTTCCGTTGATCTGCCATGCCTACGTGTTCTACTTCGCCATGTGGGGATATCGCCCCGCCGCCATCGCGCACGCGGGCACAACCTTGGCTATTCCCGCCACAGAGGTCGAATGAAACGACGATTCTGCCTGACTCTCGATTTGAAAAACGACTCGCAACTGATCGCCGAATACAAGCGCTATCACGAAAAGATTTGGCTGGAGATCACCCACAGCATCAAAGACTCCGGCATCGACGACATGGAAATCTATCTGCTCGGGACGCGCATGTTCATGATCATGGAAGTCAACGAGTCTTTCTCATTCGGGGCCAAGGCTGCCGCCGACCGCCTCAACCCGAAGGTGCAAGAGTGGGAGAAGCTCATGTGGACGTTTCAAGAGCCCCTGCCTCAAGCCAAGCCGGGCGAGAAGTGGCTGCTCATGGAACGAGTGTTTAAGCTGGAAGACTAAAAAGACAGAAGACGAAAAACTTACGGTCGCTCCGGCCACGCATGCCTCGGGTAGTGTCGCATCAATTCGCGGCGCACTTCTGGATAGAGCCGCTCCCAGAATCCCGCCAGATCGGTCGTCGTTTGCACGGCCCGCTGATTAGGTGCCAGCAGGTGGACCACGATGGGCGTTCGCCCAGGTCCAATCCGCGGCGTCTCGCGCATCCCGAAGAAGTCCTGCAGGCGGGAAGCAATCCACGGCGCTTTCCCGCGCTCGTAGTGAACCTTGGTCTGGCGGCCTTTCTGCAGGCGAATGCTTTCTGGAGCTAATTCCTGAAAGCGTCGTGCGCCCATCTTCCGTTCGAGCACAGCGACTAAGCCCCCAGCCTCTTTCTTCAACTCAGCGAAGCTTCTGAGCCCAAGGCACAACTCACGAATTGCCTGTGCGACGTCGGGCTTCACCAGCCCGGCGAACTCGACTCGCGCCATCAACTCACTCAGCGCGCTGATGTCTACGAACCGCTCGATGCCTGCTTCCAGCGCCTTCTGCGCCAGCAGGTCAGCCGCAGCCTTCGCATCCGGCACAGCGCCCCGCGATTCCTGAACAGTCAGTTCGTCATAGAGCAGAGCGCTCACCGCGTCCACCCGCTCAACCACATGATTCCACACCACGCCGGCTTGATCTTTCACGCGATCCGGAAACAGATCGATCAGCCACTCCGGCTCAATCCGCGCCGTCATTCGGATCAGCGGTAGCGGCTTCTCTTTGCGATCTTCGGCGTCGACCGCGACCATGAATTCATACGTCGGAGACTCCCCTGCCAACTCCGCCGAGGCGCCCGTCGACAGCAGAACCTGCTTCCCGCTTCGCCGCCGCGCCACCCGGTCGGGAAATCCCGCGAGCACGGAAATGAGCAGAGCATCGTCGTCATGTTTGTTCCTGCCGACAATCCCTGCGATCCTGCGGAGTTGGGCGATGTGTTGCCGCACGCGGTGGTCCTGTTCCAGGTCCATCGCGGCGAGCAGATCAGTCTTATCAACATGCACCCCTGCCCCCAGCAAAGCCACAGCAACGCAGCCATCTTCCCCCACTCCACGCTCGACGGCCTCCACCAGAATTCGCGACAGCCGCGGTGGAAGCGGATACCGCGCCAGACGCCGCGCCCTATCTCCACGAGCACCCAGTCGGTCCAGCAGCGCCTCGGCTCGTTGCACCGCGGCCTCGGCCGGGGCATCGAGCCAGTCAACCTCGCTCACATGTGCAATCCCCATCGCGCGCAGCACAAGACAAAGCTGAGAGAGATCGCTGCGCAGAATTTCCGGCGCATCTTGCTCCTGACGCCGCGAGTAATCCTCTTCGGCGTAGAGGCGCAGGACGCGACCAGGAGCCGTTCGCGCCGCCCGCCCGGCCCTCTGCTTCGCCGAAGCCTTGCTCACCCGGCCGATCTGCAGCGTCGGCAATCCACTCCACGGAGAATAGCTCGCGAATCGCGCCAGCCCACTGTCAATCACAGCCGTCACACCTTCCACCGTGACAGAACTTTCCGCAACATTGGTGGCGAGAATTAGTTTTCTTTGCGCTGCAGGAGCGAGCACCCGGTCCTGTTCCTTCGGCGCCAGACTGCCATGCAGAGGCAGGACAAGCAAGCCTGCCCGCCGTGCAACCGCGTCGCACGCTCGCATTGCGCGACGAATCTCCACCGCCCCAGGCAGAAACACCAGAGTGTCGCCGAAGTGTTTCGTATCGAGTAGCAGTTCCACCGCATTCCTCACCCGGACTTCAACTGGCTCCGGCGAGTACGGCAGATGTTGGATGGAAAGATCGAACAGCTTTCCCTCAGAACGCACGATCGGACAGCCTTCCAAATACTGCGCGACAGGACCGGCATCAAGAGTCGCCGACATCACCACGATCCGCAGGTCGGGCCGCGTGCGCTGCAAACGTTTCAACAATGCCAGCGCGAGATCGCCCTCCAGGTGGCGTTCATGGAATTCATCGAGCACGACCGCGGCCACGCCCTCCAGGTGCGGATCAGAAAGCAGACGGCGCGTCAGAATGCCTTCAGTGACAAATCGCAGACGGGTGCGCGGGCAGGCCGCCTCTTCGAATCGAATCTGGTACCCGGCCGTCTCGCCGACCGCTTCGCCCAATTCCGATGCCACTCGACGCGCCGCCAGTCGCGCCGCAATCCGACGCGGCTCCAGCACAATCACTTCGCCGCTGACAATTCCCAGCAGCGCCGGCGGCACTCGAGTGGTCTTCCCCGCCCCAGGAGCGGCCTCGATCACGAGGTTCGAGTACAGTCTTAAAGACTCAAGAATTTCCGGCAGAAGAGCGTCCACCGGGAGGGCGGGTTTCGGACTCGGCACTTCTCATCGAAGCATGGCGCTTCGACCGGAGTCAAATGTCCTCTTCCTTCGGTAGTGGTGCAGTTTTCATTGTCATCCTGAACAAGCGTTCTTTGCGCAGTGAAGGATCTGCGCGAGCCGCGCGACGCGTCGTGTTCTTTGCGACGAATTAATCGCGCGTTTGGCTCGCTTCCTCGTCAAACTGCACCACTACCCTTCCTTCAAACCACCGGACTTTACTTTTTCTCCGCCGCTTCTTACCTTATCTCCCATGCCCGTTTACTTTACTAATGAACTGTTCAAGTTTCTCTCTCGCCTCAAGCGCAATAACAATCGCGATTGGTTCCTGGCCCACAAGGAAGAATGGGAAACGTGCGTGCGCCAGCCCGTCCTGCGCTTCATCACCGACTTCGCCGCGCCGTTGCACGAAATCTCGCCTCACCTTGTGGCTGATCCCCGCCCTTCGCGCGGTTCTATGTTTCGCATCTACCGCGACACCCGGTTCTCCAACGACAAGCGGCCTTACAAAACACATGTCGCCATGCGATTCTCCCACCGCGGCAAAGACGTTCACTCTCCCGGCTTCTATCTTCATTTTGAGCCCAGTGGCGGTTACGCTGCGTGCGGCTTGTGGCACCCTGAACCTCCAACCCTGCTCAAAGTCCGTAACGCCATCGTCGCTCGCCCCAAGGAATGGCGCGCGGTCCGCAAACTTCTCAACTGGGACGATGCCGGCAAACTCCGCCGCCCGCCTCGCGGATTTCCTGCCGAACACAAATTTATTGAAGACCTCAAGCTTCGTGACCTCGGCACCGCCGTCAACTTCACCGATAAACAGATCTGCGCACCAACATTCATGCCGACCTTCGTCACTACCTGCCGTACAATGTCCCCGGTCGCGGCCTTTCTCAGCAGCGCCGTAGGACTGAAATTCTAGACGCCGCTCACAGCCGCAACTGACTTGTTCGGATTTCGTAACAAAAACATGATTACACTAATCCCGCGATTCAAACAGGCGTAGTCTTTTGCCAATTTGTCCGTTCCCACTGAACTGTTGGAGCATCTCACGAAGCAGTCCTCAGCCCGTTGTGCAGGTTAGCCGGTTTGCGCGACGCTTGAAAAAGGGACTGTTTTGGAAGTGCTGCCGATAATATCTTTCCCCCACACGCGAATTATTTTCGTAACGAAAACAATTTTCGGACCACCATTCAAAAGGAGTAGTACGCGCGCATTTGACAGTCGCCCAGAGCGAGGCTCTTCCCTGAGTTGAGGGCCCTGCGACGACACATTAGGCAATCGACTCTTTGTGGCAATGCAGGTGGAGAAAGACCCCATGCGCACCAGCCCCGCTCTATTAGCAATCGACACGCCGGTCGAATCCGGCCACGCTTCCACGGATGTAGTAACCCGCACTCTGGTGGAATTGATCGAAAACCTCAGCAGCCCCGCCAAGAGCGATGCAACCGGCGCCGATCCCGCCGAGGAGGTTCTGGTCGATACCGAGGTGGAGGGCTCGCGCTATCTTTTGCTGCGTATGCCGTCGCCCAACCGCAATCGCATTCAACTCAGCCCGCGCGAGCAGGAAATCGTTCGCATGGTCGCCAAGGGCCATCCCAACAAAGTGATTGCGGATGTACTGAACATCAGCGCCTGGACGGTGTGCACGCACCTGCGCCGCATCTTCGCCAAGCTGGGCGTTGGCTCACGCGCCGCGATGGTGGCGCAACTTCTGCAGATTGGAATTCTCTCGAACGACCACCGGGCGCCCGCCGGGCCTCGCTAGGTCCAGCTGGCGTCCTACAGTTCGTACTCCGGCTGCGTTCCCGGGGGCAGCGAATTTCCTGACTCCACGACACGCGAGATTGCCGCAGCCGACGATTGTCTTGCCTTCACCGCCCGCCGGATCTCTTGCGGATCCGCTTCCATTCGCACCTCGCGCAACAACCGGATGATGTTGCCACCCAGGATCAGCGCTTCTTGATCCGCCGGCAGACCCAGCAGCCTCACCTTGTGCAACTCCAGTCCAGGATGCAGCCAGGGCCCATCGGACCCGAACAAGACTTTCCGTGCGCCCGCCCGCTTGATTGCTTCCACAATGTAGTCGAAGCGCCGTATCCCCGAGGTGTCGGTGTAAACGTTCGGATATCGCACCAGCTGATCAATCACTCGCTGGTGCGCACGCCAGTCATCGGCAAAGCTGCCCAGGTGGGGAATGATGAAGTTCACATCCGGAAACTGCGATGCCAGCAGATCCACTACTTCCGCCCGCCCTACAACATCTGCGAGCAGCGGCATCCGGAACGCACGAGCCGCTTCACAAAGCTCTCGCGTAGGCATGGCCTCGAAGCCGTGCGACTTGATGCCGCGAAACCCCCACCGGCGCGCGCGTTCCACCATCCGGAAGATGCGGCCTGCATCGCGCGTGGCATGAACAAAAGCAAAGCCAATCAGCCGTCCGGGAAAACGTCCGATAATCCGTGCTACCTGGCGGTTGGCCTCATCGTAGTTGGTATGGAATGGAGCGAATACAACTGTCTTGTCGATGCCCGCTTTCCGTGCGCGGCGCAAGTAAGGTTCGATCGGCGCGTCAGTGTTCCAGGGGGCGGTCATGCGATCGCCCTTCCCGGCATGGCAATGGCAGTCAATGATCACGCTGGCCACTTTTCCTGGGACACACCCTGCTTGGACATTCCCTGCATCCTGCTCTGCCGTGAGTCCCCGCCGCGCATGTTTTTCAGCTTAGCCGCCGCCGCCAAATACCAGATCGAGGTTTCGATCCCCTGGAAGAAGTTCGGCAGATGGAATTTTTCGTTGGGCGCATGCACATGATCGTCGGGCAGCGCGAATCCCATCAGCACCGTCGGGATTCCCAGCGTCTTCAGGAAAATACTTGCGGCCGGCACCGACCCTCCCGACCGCAAGAATACCGGCCGCGCTCCAAACCCTTTCTCATACGCAAATGCCGCCGCCCGCAGCGCCGGATGATTCCGGTTCACCAGCGCGGGATTGGAAGCGCCCAGAGTTCTCATCCGGACGCTCACGGTGGCCGGCGCAACCCGCCGAATGTGTTCCTGAACCAACTGCTCGATCTCGCGCGGGTTCTGGTCAGGCACCAGCCGCAGGCTTATCTTTGCCAAAGCCCGCTCCGGAATCACCGTCTTGATGCCTGTGCCCTGGTACCCGCCGCTAATGCCGTTCAACGTCAGCGCCGGGCGGATCGTAATCCGCTCGTAGAGGCTATAACCGATTTCTCCCCACGCTTCCGCAACGCCAGCGTCGCGCAATATCTCGTCGTCTTTCGGACCGGTCCTCTGCATGTACTCGCGCTCTTGGCCACTCCACTCCCGCACCTTGTCGTAGAAACCCGGAACCGTCACCCTCCCTTCGGAATCGTGCAGACTGGCGATGATTTCGCACAGCGCCTGCAGCGGGTTGTGCACCGCGCCTCCGAAGTTTCCTGAGTGCAGATCCTGTTGCGGTCCGCGAATTTCCAGCTCGAGGCGCAGATTCCCTCGCTGCGAGTAACCCAATGCCGGACGTCCCGGACCCAGCATTCGCGTGTCCGACATCAGCGCGGCATCCGCTCGCAACGCCGCTTGATTGCGCTTCACGAATGACTCCAGCCCGGGACTGTTCCCCAGCTCTTCCCCGCCTTCGAAAATGCATTTCACATTCACTGGCAGCGTCCGTTCAGTTTTCAAGTACGATTCCAGCGCCTTCACATGGGTGAAGAGTTGCCCCTTATCGTCGCAAGCTCCGCGCCCATAAAGATTGTTGCCCCCAACCACCGGCCCGAACGGAGGAGTGCGCCACTCCTGCAGCGGCTCGGCGGGCTGCACGTCGTAGTGCCCGTAGACCAAGATCGTGGGCCGTCCCTCCACGCGTTGCCAGGCGGCGTATACGATGGGATGCCGGCTCGTGGGGACGATCCGAACCTGCTCCAGCCCGATGCTGCGCAAGTGAGCCGCCAGCCACGACGCGCACCGGCGAACATCTCGGGCGTGCCGCGGCTGGTTGCTGACGCTGGGGAAGCGCACAAACTCTTTCAGCTCAGCCACAAAACGCGGCCGGTGCCGCCGGGCGTATGCAAGAGCGCGAAGAGGTTTCATGACGCATGAAGTTTCCAGAGTCACTTCGCCGCCGTCCCAGCGCGAACCCGGTTCGGTCCACGCTGAGACGGGGGTCACCGGTTAAAGTTCACCTCTTTGAACCTCGAACATCACCTCTACATTTCCAGTTCGAACTCGCGGACGGGGGTGCGTTCCGAAGAGCGTTGCGATGACGCTCGCGGTCGGTGCCGGCCATTTGCCGTGACTGGCGTCGGCTGCGTCTGATCCCAGGGGAGCACGCGAGTCGACCCAGTCCGTTTCGCCAGGCCCATGGCCTGCGCGCTGGTGAGCCATTCTTCCGATTGTTCGGCAATCTCGAGCAGCAGCGTTTCAAACTGGGCCCGCGTGCCTTGCAGAATGTGCGGCTGCGCCAGCCAGCGCAGTACTTCCCGGCCAGTCACACCCATCCGCTGCCGCGGCGAGGTAACCAGACGCTCGTTGAAGTAGCGCACCAGCACTTCTTCGACCACGTCCCAGGCATTGTCAGCGCCGAACAGGCGCTTGACGTCTTGAGCGTTGAGAATCTTGAACGCTTCTTCGAGCAACTGCATCACTTCCACTCGCAGCACGTTCAAATGGCCGAACGACAGCCACTTCAGGTTGTTGCGCAAATCCAGCCCGGCCCGCCGCACGATCGCGATGGAACCAAAACTCGGATCGTAGGCGCGCTCCCGGATCACGTCCGAGATGCGCTTGTCGCGCCAAAACAGCGTGACCTGGTGCACGAAGTGCGTGAACAATTTCTGGAAGTCGGTGTTGGCGCGTGCTCCCGACGGCGCCGAACCCCCGCCGAATCCAAAAATTCTCTTGTACGCCCCGAGGCGGTCGTTCTTGGTGTAGCGCAACACTTCCCGGCGATCGAACTGGTAGAGAGCGAATGCACCCGGGCCGCCCGAGAGCCGCACCGTTCCAGCCTTGAACAGCTCCTGCAGTTTCCGCACCACGCGGAAGATGCCGATTTTTTCATGCTGCCAGAGGTAGTACATGTCTCCAACGGCAATGATCCGTTCCGACGTGATGGTCTCGTCGTAGGCTTCGATCCCCGGTGGAACGCGAGTCGCGCCAATCTCGCTCGCCGCTTCCGGGCCAATGCCGATCAACGCGCCGAGACCTTTATCCGGCGGAGGCGGTGTCTTGGCATCCGTGTCCACCACGGACTTCAGCATGTCGTCGATCTGCTTGGTCAGCGCATCGGCGAGCTGCGGGTTGGAGATGAGGTCAGCGCCCAGCCGGTCCGTCACCTGCTCGCGCAACGCCGCTATGCGGTCATATAAGCTCTGGTGATCCTTATGCAACGCCATGGATAAGCCTCCTCGTGTACTGCGCCCTCACCCCGCGAGCGCTCCGAAACCATTCCGTTCTTGCTCCAGCGGCCAGCCCACACTGCGGGCGCCGGCCGCATTCTCATTGTTCCGACGCCGGCGGAACTCTCATGCCTACCTGTTGCGCCAACGTATGGAGATAGTGCAACTGGTCATGCAAGTCGTCCAGCGAACGGCGGACTCGCGGCGTCCGGTAACCGTCCGGCAGTTCACGGATGTTCCTCGGGTCCTTTGCTCCCTCGACCATGTCAATCATGGTATTCAGCACCGGCACCAGATTTGTGTACACGCCGATCCTGCCGCCATCCTTGATGAGCCGCGGGCCCTCGTCCGTCACCGTGCCTTCGATTTCCGTCAGCACATCCTCCAGGTACATGGCCGGATCGTGATGGAACTCAAGCAGCAACTGTTGCCGCTCATTGGGCCCAATGAACACCGAGTCGAGCGCAAAGCGTACTTCGTTCACTGTTTCGGCAATCACGTTAAATTGCCGCGAGATCAAGATCAGCTGAGTTCCCAGGAACGCCGGTGCCTTGCCCATGGTCAGCCTGAAGTACTGGAAGTTGCTCAGCCACGTCAACAATAGCGACGTCATGTAATCGGAAATGACGCGAAAGTTGGTGATATTCTGCTCGTCCTCGACTGAGTTCGACAGCGGGTTGTTCCTGCCGTCTTTCTTTTGGAATTCAACTCCATAGATGTCCCGAATATCGCCCAGCGTACCGCCGATCCTATCCGGATCCGTCATCGTCGCCACATTGTGTTCCTGCGGGTGCTCTTCCAGGAACCGTTCCTGGTCTTTCATGCGCATGCGTTTGGTCCCGAGGAGGATCTCGAAGTAGGTATTGACCCGCAGGATTGACGGCGGGACCGCCGCAAATTGCTTGACGATCTCCGTGATCTGGCTCTTCGCCATCTCCCGCAGAGCTTTTACGTACTCGGGATCCGCTCGCGGGTCCAGAGGATACAAACCATCCAGCAGCGGCAGGCATTTTTCCTGCGCTACTTGCGCCCGGGCATACAGACTCGCCTGCGCTCCGGTGATCCCCCCTGCCAGGTCCGTTTGCACGGTATAGGATTTCGGATTCCACTTGGACTCCGTTCGCCCCTCGACCTCGATCAGGGAGAACGACTGGGTGAGCGCGCCCAGAAAACCTTTGGCATCGGCAACGTTGGTTTTCCATCCCAACACTTCGCCAATCGCCCGCGAGGCGACCTGCCCCAGGCCGCCCGGCGCACCCCCGCCGATGGATGGGCCGACGCCGCCGGAAGGCCGGGACGTTGGCGACGGTGGATATCCGATTTCTTCGGTAAGGATCGGGTACGCGGAGAGATCGATTACGGACTGCTCCACGGCTTTGAATATGTGCTTCGGCATACAGTACCTCTCCTGGTGAGACCGATTTCAGTCCTTAACTGGATTTCAGCCGTACCCGTTCGACCGGCTGCCCGTCGATGATTCCGACGAACTCGTATTCGTCATTGGGGTTCGCTGGATGGCGGAACTGTCCCGTCGAATCCGCCGTCAGGGTGGTGATGTGTTGTCCGCTAAGATCGAACACTTCAACGCTGGCCTTTGCTTTTGCCGGCAGCTTCCCGAACTCGAAGATGAACTCGTCAACGGGGCCCGCGGGCAACGCCCTCCTCGGGGCCACCTTCGGCCTCACCTGGATGAAGTGCGCCTGCGTCATGCGCTCGTCCACATGAATTCTGTCCGGATTGAGGATCTGACTGTCCGACAGGAATCGCATCTCGCCAATCTCGATATCAGCCAGCGTCGTTCCTCCCTCTGAACTTACCTTTAACGCGCTGAATTCGCCTTCGCGGTAGACATCCATGGGCCGGACGTGCCGTCCGCAATCGTCAACGAACAGAACCGTGACCGTACGCCCAGGGCGCTCGAAGTAAACTGGGTATTCCAGTTCAACCATCCCCCCGATTTGCACCATATGGGGCATTGGCGGACAAGCACGAGCGCACTTCTCCTTCAGCTCCACGTGGAGCCTGTACATGCCCGCGTGCGATGCTAGAAAAACTGCTGTGTCACCATGCACGGTTCCAGGAACGTGGACCTCTTTCGGCTGCACGGTTTGGTTTGGGTTAGGCACGGGCTCCGGAACAAACTCTGCCACAGCCCGCGCAATCTCTGCCGTGCGTGTTCGATCATGACGGCCGGCCTTTTTCTCGCACCAGAGCGCCCGGACTGCGAACGTCAACCTGTCCTTCGACAGTATCGGACTCAGTGCCTTTTGCGCATACATCTGCACTGAGGTCTCCCCGCACCCGACGTATACCGCCGTCTGCGGGAATTCTACCTTCGCATCTTTCGTCTCGCCGCTCGCGCGAATCACCACCCAGCGCTTCGCCCGCACTCGAAACGGGGCCTCGGGAACCTTCGAGAACACGTGCGCACACGGTCGCTCATCCTCACAACCCACTTCGGCGAGAGTCACCGTCAACTGCTTGATCTCATCGTCGTTACACCTGGTGCCATCAGGGTCCAGAAACTGGATTGAGAGCGTCGCCAAGTCTTCGGCAGGGATGAGTTTCTGATCTTCCGCTCCGCCATTTAACTTCAGGTCTTCTTCCGCCATAAGTGCCTCCTCCGCCAGCAAAGTTCCATACCATGCGGCCAGTCAAGTCATGCGCTCGCGGATCATTTCTTCCTTGAGCCCGTTTCGGGCAACGATCTTCTGTCCCGTGTTCGTCACTGAAATCGATGTCCCGCCGCTGTGCTCCACCAGTTCCTGCCAGCATGCTGCCAGGGCTTTACTGGCCTCCGCCAGCGGCTGCCGGCCCTGCTCAATCGCGTCCTTCATGCTTCTGGCCCAGGGTTTCCACTCTCCGCCCCGTTCATTTCCCAGACTCGCCAGATTCGTGAGCTTCTCGTAAGAAACCATTTCAGACGAGAACTGCTCTTCTCCCCGATGAAAGTTCTCCTGGCATTTCGCCAGCGCGCGCCGCGCACGCTCCAGGTCCATCGGATGCGCCACCGCTTTTTCCGCCAGTCGTGCCGCAGTGCGCGCATCCTCCGCCAGCCCCAGGACGTCGAGCACTGTATTCTCCAATTCGTCCGCCAGCACCGCTCCCCGGTTCGGAGGCTTGTCGCCGACCGTCAGCAGAACTGCGTTCAGCGTGTCACAGAGCTGGCGCATCTGCACGAACAAAGCTCGAAATGTCGCTTCCAGTGCCATCGTTTTATCCGCTGGCCAGCGCTCTGTAAAAATTCCTGGCCAGAGTCTCAGGCCGCGCATGCCGCCGGTCCAGTGCCAGGCGCACCGCGCCCACCAGAAAACGCTCCGGAATAATCCCCGGATCCACGCCCGCCGCCAGCCGCCGCGACGCCTCCTCGATCATCTGCTGCTCTTTGTGTCCAAAGTTCAGCACCTGCGCCAGGCTGCGGTTTCCCAACGAGCGGTAGGGCTGGAAGCACATCGCATCCACCGCCACCGGGCAGGCCTCGTGGAACGATTGCACCATCGCCTTCGGAATCCTGTCCCCCGCCGGCTTCGGATAAATCTTCAACCAAACCTTGCGATACTTCGCCGCCTCGGACTCGAATCCCATCCGCCGCAGCAACTCGGTATTAATCAGCATCCGAAAAAGAGGAGTCGGATGCACACCATCTTCGCGGAAGTGCGACACCGTTTCCGGCTCGCGCGCCAGAATGTCCATCAGCGAGCCCGCAATGCATGGACCACCCAACATCATCCCGATCATGTCGGCGAACATCTCGCGATTCCATCGCACCCAGGTGCGCGCCACTCGCTTGCTTGCGCCGGCGCGCAACAGGGCCAACCCAACTTTTCTCGGAACATCCCTGTGCAGGCCCAAATCGTTCTGCAGATTGTGGCCCGTCTCGTGCAGTACCGCCCCCAACGTCCACGGATTCACCAGCCGGTGATACGGCAGCTGAATCAGCGGAAACGGATTCAATTGCTTTCCCAGCTTCTTCAGCGGAATTCCCCGACGAAAAGTTGCCGGCCCGAATCCAGTCTGTAAGTACGAAAATGGCGGAGGCGCCGGAATCGGCCGCGCCACTCCCAAGCCCAGATAACTCGCGCGGTAACAGTCGAGCGCAATCCGGTCGCAGCTCAACAGCCACTTGGCATACCGCGTCTGCCGCAGGCCGAACAGCTCGAAGTAAAAATCCCATATCTTCTCAATCCCGCGCACCCAGTGGTGGGCGTGCGCTTTGCGCCGCATCGTCTCCTGCAGTTGAGCGGTAGTCGGCTCCTGGCTTGCCGCCGCGGCCGACTTCCGAACCTTCCCCGTGATCTCCAGCAAGCCACGGCGCAAGCCGGTGATCAGTTTGTTGACCGCCTGCAAGTGTCCCGCCGTCGGCGCCTCCGCCCCAGTCCCAAACTCCTCGGGACGAAACGGCCTCAGCGCGGCCGCGTGACGCGTCACGTTGATCGATTGCGCTCGCAACCATGGCAACATTACCGCCGCGGATGCGCCAGCGGCTTGCGGCCGCCGGCGCGGTGCCGCTTCCACCTGTGGGGTCGTCGCGGCCTCGGTTTCGATCTGTGTCGCCATCGTCATCTCTCAAGCGGTCGTCACTTACCTCAGCACTTGTCCGCAGCAACGGCAGTACGCGGGCGCTCCTCCGCCGGAAGGGCAAGCTCCACAAGTGCAGCGCCCGCCAACTACTCGCCCGGAGCGCGCCCCTCCCACGACTCCGGGATGCGCCACTCCCCCCGGTCCCAAGCTCACGCCGTGGCGGTGCACCGCGCCCGCCCCCCCCGTGTGAACTCCATGAGCGGCTCCCCGAACCCCGTGGCCCCGGAGATGACCGCGCAGATGTCGCCCATGTAAATGCCGTCCGTGCATGTGTTGTCCATGCACGTGCCGTCCGTGCAACCGATGGCCGTGCACTCCCCGCAAGTGCGGATGCACCGTTCCCCGCCCGAAACGCCGGTGGAACTTGTGCTCCAGGCGGCGATGGTGCTGCAGCGCGTGCTTGCGCTGCCCGGGATGCGTCAGCACTCGGCGCGCATGCTTCGCCAGAGTGCGGACCGCTGCGTGTGGCGTGATGTGCCGTCCGTGCGCGGCCTGACGGGCCACGCTGCCCACGGTGCGCCGCGCGATTGCCGGCACAACCTTCAGCAAGTGTCGCGTCTGCGGATTACGATGCAGCGTGCGCGCCACTGTGCCAATCTTCTTGGTGAGGTGCGGCGCAGCCTTGGTCACGGCACGTGCAATTTTCGGCAGCAGCTTCTTCGCCGCCGGCGCAACCGCTCTGGCCACCACTGGAAGCAGCTTGCTGGCCGCCATGCCAATCAGAGGCAGGAACTGCTCCGCGGCTTCGTCCTCCGTTTCGGCCTCAGACGCCAGCTCTCCCAGGTGCTCCATCATGGCATCGGGATAAATCTTTCGAGTCGGGCTGACCTCGTCTTCGAGTTCGTCCTCAAACTCATCTTCGAACTCGCCTTCGTCCTCGTCCTCGCCTTCGCCCATCAGGCTGCCAACCACGTTGCCGATGGCGCCGAGCCAGCCTTCACCTTCGCCAGCCTCGTCTTCCATCTCGTCTTCGAGTTCTCCCTCATCCTCGAACTCGTCCTCGAGTTCCAGTTCATCTTCCAGTTCGTACGCCATGATGAATCCTCCTGCGAAAAGTGGTGGGACAATGCCAGGGATCCCAGTTTACCGGCTCGGATTGACGCCCTAAGTTCGGCTGGCCGCGTTGGACCAGCCTTGCTTGAAAAAAGCAAGTGACGAACGCAGGCTTCTAGCCCACGAACTTGCGCCTGCGCTGGAAACGTCTCCGCATGCGCCGGTGTGGACGCCGGTACCGGCGGCTCACCTTCGTGTTGCGCCGGATCGCGGCGGTAACTGCCTTGGAACTGCCCAGCACCCGCCGAACCTGCTTGGCCGCAGTGCGAGCTGCGCGTCGGCGATTGATCTTCAGCCCTTTGGCAGCTTGCCGTTTCAGCGACTTGACCGTGCGGCGCATGATCGTCGGCACCGCCTTCACTCCGATGCGCGTTCGGCGGCGGCGCCGCAGAATGCGTGTCAGAATCGCCGTGCCTCGCATCAAGTGCGGCAGAATCCGGCGCAGCCGTCGGCGGTCCTTCGGCGAGATCACCGTCACCGCCGCAGCCCCAGCCATCGCTTCCGCTTCGCCTTCCTGCGATTCGTTGCTCGCCGCCTCCGCCAGCATCTCGGCCACAGCCTCGTTGTGCGTCAAGGGATGCGTGGCGATTTCGCTCGCCATTTCATCTTCCCCCTCGCCCTCGAACTCGTCTTCCATTTCGTCCTCGAACTCGCCTTCGCCCAGGGCGCCGGCAGCGGCCTTGCCCAGCGCCGCTCCCGCGGGACCCAGAATCGCCCCGCCCACCATCGGGGCGGCAACTTTCGCGACGCTCTTCAGCACCGGCAGGGCCTTCTTCAGGAAACCTCCGAAGCTGAACTGCTCGCCCGCCTCGTCCTCGAACTCATCTTCATCCTCGAATTCGTCTTCGCCTTCGCCGAGCAGCCCGCCGATGATGTTTCCGATGCCGCCAAACTCATCCTCCTGCTCATCCTCGTCTTCCAGTTCGTCTTCATCTTCCAGTTCGCCGAGGCCGACTTCATCCTCGTCCTCGCCTTCGCCGAGCAGGCCGCCAATCATGTTTCCGATGGCGCCGAACTCATCTTCCTGCTCATCTTCGTCTTCGCCCTCGTGGAACTCGTCTTCCAGTTCCAATTCCAACTCGCCTTCCTGCATGTCCGCCATGGTCCTGACCTCCTCACGATTGATGACGACGCAGCCAACTTAGACCGTCCCCCGGCGACGCGTCTAGTCACATCTTGTGGTGAGCAGCTTTGAGTTCACTTGGACCGGCTTCGCTCAAATATGCGACTGCAGGGGCAGGTCGGGATTTCAGCTGTGGTTGAATCCGCTGTCGCTGCCGCGGGTCAGCGATCTGGAAGGTGGATTCTTCTGTAACCGTTGGATCGCGTGTTGCAGGTCCTCCATCAGCAATCCAGCAAGGTCCCGGCTTACTCCCAACCGCATCAACACGCGCTGCACCACCACATCTCCGCGGTTTGCAGGCAGGGGATAAGCCGGCACTTGCCAGCCTTTCACGCGCAGTTGATTGGCCAAATCGTAGAGCGTGAATCCAGGATGCTCGCCCGCCTTGACGGTCGGGGGCTTCATAGTCCAGGTGCATCCCGGAATCCCGCCACGGCCGTCGTGAATCAGTTCGAACATTCCCAGCTTCTTCAGTTCATCCGCGAACCACGCCGCAACATCGGCGCAGCCCTGTGTAACCCTGGCGTATCCTGCCCGCCCCAGCCGCACAAAGTTGTAGTATTGCGCGGCCACCGCCCCCGCCGGCCGCGAAAAATTCAGGGAAAAGATCCGCATGTTGCCGCCCAGAACTTTGACGTTGAAGATCAGTTCCTCGGGCAGGTCGCGAGCGCCTCGCCACACAATCCAGCCGCAACCGAGCGGCGACAGCCCAAACTTGTGTCCGGAAGCATTGATCGACTTCACCCGCGGAATGCGAAAATCCCAAACTACTGATGGATGAATGAATGGAGCAATGAACCCGCCGCTCGCCCCGTCAACGTGCATGGGAATGTCGAGCCCGCTTTCCTCTTCCAGATCGTCCAGGGCCACGGCAACTTTCTGCACGGGCTCGTACTGCAGCGTGTAGGTCGCTCCCAGCGTCGGCACCACGCCGATCGTGTGTTCATCGCAGCGCTTGATCACTTCCTCGGCCGACATCAGCAGTCGCCGCCCCTCGCACGGAATCTGGCGAAGTTCGACATCGAAGTAGCGCGCGAACATGGGCCAGCAGGTGTGCGCTAGTCCACAAATCAAGTTTGGGCGGCTCGCCGCTTTCCCGGCTTCCTCGCGCTTCCTGCGCCACCGGGCCTTCATCGCCAACCCGCCCAGCATTGCCGCTTCGCTCGATCCCGAAGTCGAGCACCCCCGCGAATTAGCGGCATCCGGAGAATTCCACAGATCGCTCAGCATGTGGACGCACCGGGCTTCCAGTTCTGCCGTCTGCGGATATTCATCTTTATCGATCAGGTTCTTGCCCAGACACTCTTCCATGAGCTTCTGGACTTCCGGTTCCACCCACGTCTGGCAGAACGTAGCCAGGTTCTGCCGCGAATTTCCGTCCAGCAGAAGCTCATCGTGCACCAGTTGATATGCGGCCTTGGGATCCGTTTCCTGCCGCGGGAACTTGTATTTGGGCAACGGCCGCGGAAGGAAGCCGCTTCCATGAATCTGATCGTCAAGATTTGGAAGAATCTCTTCCTTGCTGTGGATCGCCATGGCCTCTCCTCGGCTGTGAAAACTCTCAGCCGCGCGCCGGGGTCGGACCCGCCCAGCCCTCGCGGCGCGCCGATTGTAGCCCGGCCTTCTCCACTGTCGAAAGTCGCTAGTTTAGGGGACGCACCAGAAGATGATGAAAAACTCGGTGGGCGCCTTGATTTTGGTAGTGTCGTTGATTTCGGTGACGTCCTTTGCTTTTGGGTGGCGCACCGCTTCAGCGCCGCGACAGTAGCCTATTTTCAATTGGCAGCTTAGACGCCAGGTATTCTTCCGGCCAGCAATTGTAGTTTTTCAGCGGGATTGCAGCCGATCACGCCCTCACTACGCGAGAAGAAGCCCTTGATAGATTGCCATGCCCACCACGGCATCCACGCCAATCGCGTGCAGCTCATCAATTTCCTTCTGCCCCCGAATTCCGCCAGCCGCAATCAACTGCCTGGCCGTGGCCTCGCGCAGTGGACGAATCACCTCCTGCGGAAATCCCTGCAACAATCCCTCACTATCCACGTGCGTATAGAGAAACGCTCCGCACCACGGCTCGAGCGCCCGGATCATCTCCAGCGGCGTCACCGCAGTCACCGTGCGCCATCCGTGAATCACCACTCGCCCGCCCATCGCATCCAGTGCAAGCACCAACTGGTCTCCGCCCACCGCATCGCCCAGCCTTTGCGCGACCTCCAGATCCAGCCTGTCCTCGGCAAACAGCGCCGATCCGATGATGACTCGTTGTGCTCCCGCCGCCAGCGCAGCCTCAGCCGCCTTCACCGAGCGAATGCCTCCGCCGACCTGGCACGGCAGCCGGCGTGACAATTCCTTCACCAGCTCTACGTTGTCTCCCCTCCCAATCGCAGCATCGAGATCAATCAGCTGCACCAGCGGATACTTTTGGAAGCGGCTCACCCATTCTCCGAAGTCGTCAAACTCCAGCGCCTTCTTTCTCCCCTGCACCAGCTGCACAATCTTGCCGCCCATCAGATCAATCGACGGAATCAGCATGGCCACCTCACCGGAATTCCCTGCGCTCCGATTTCTTTCTTCAGGTCCGCCAGCCGGCTGAACCGGTAATGAAAAATCGACGCCGCCAGTGCCGCATCGGCGTGCCCATCGCGAAACACTTCCACAAAGTGCTGTGCCCCACCCGCGCCACCCGAGGCAATCACCGGAATCCGCACCGAATCGGCCACCACTCGCGTCAACTCGCAATCAAAGCCCGCGCCCGTCCCGTCGCGATCCATCGAGGTCAGCAAAATCTCTCCCGCGCCGCTCGCCTCCGCCTCTCGCGCCCATTCAACCGCGTCCCGCCCCGCCGCCGCGCGACCTCCCTGCGTAAACGCTTCCCAACTTGAAGCCCCTTCGCAGCGCTTGGCATCAATCGCCACCACCACCGCTTGCGACCCGAAACGCTCCGCGATCCTCGTGATCAATTTCGGATCGGCCAGGGCCGCCGAATTGATGCTGATCTTGTCCGCGCCCGCCGAAAACACCGCCGCCGCATCCTCCAGCGTCCGTATGCCTCCGCCCACCGTGAACGGAATGAACAGCTGCGCCGCGCTCCGCCGCACGGTATCCAGCAGAGTCGCTCGCCGCTCCTGCGTCGCAGAAATGTCCAGCAGCACGATCTCATCTGCTCCCGATTCGCTATGCGCCTTCGCCAGTTCGGCCGGATCGCCCGCGTCGCGCAGGTTTTCAAACTGCACACCTTTGACGACACGTCCGCCATCCACGTCGAGGCAAGCGATGATTCGTTTCGTCAGCATGCTAAAGCTCACAAAAATTGCTCAGCAACCTCAACCCAATATCCCCCGACTTCTCCGGATGAAACTGCACCCCAAAAAGATGATCCCGTTCCACCGCCGCCGAAAACCTTCCCCCATACTCGCAACTCGCCACCGTCGCCCCACTCACCGGCACACGGAAAGAATGTGTGAAATACACAAACGATCCCGACGGCACTCCCCGCAACAGCCGCGACGACGAGTCGACTTCAAGCTGGTTCCATCCCACATGTGGCGACTTCACGCTCGCCGGAAAGCGTTCGCATTCCCCGTCCAGCACGCCGAATCCGCGAGTCTCCGGCGATTCCTGACTTCGTTCAAACATCCACTGCATCCCCACGCAGATGCCGAGGAACGGAATCCCTCGACCAATCGAATCCGCAATAGCCTGCTTCAAACCGGCCCGCTCCAGAGTCTTTGTCGAAGCAAAGTGTCCCACGCCAGGCAGCACAACCCTCGTGGCGCGGGCCACCTCCTCAAGATCGGAAGTAATCGCGCACTCCGCGCCCAGCCAGGCCAGCGCTTTCTTCACCGACACCAGGTTCCCGGCGCCGTAATCCACAATCGCGATCATCACAGCACTCCCTTGGTGCTGGGCAAAAGGCGTGCCATGCGCCGGTCCCGCCAGCAGGCTGCTCGCAACGCGCGCGCAAACGCTTTGAACAGCGCCTCAATCTTGTGGTGGCTCGATCGCCCATAAAGTACGCGCACATGAACATTGGCCCGCGCCCCTCGCGCGAACCCTTCGAAAAAGTCATGCACTAGCTCCGCCTGCAAATCGCCCACCAGTCGCGTGCGCACCTTCGTATCCACCACAGCCGCGGCACGTCCGCAAAAATCCACCGCAGCCATTCCCATGGTCTCATCCATCGGCATCAGAAAATATCCAGCCCGCAGAATCCCGCGCTTGCTGCCCAGCGCCTTGTCAAACGCCTGCCCCAGAACGATCCCAACGTCCTCGACCGTGTGGTGCTGGTCCACATCAAGATCGCCGCGCGCCTTCAGCTTCAAATCGAAGCCGCCATGATGCGCAAACAACTCCAGCATGTGATCGAAGAACCGTATCCCCGTTGACACTACGTACCGCCCGCGTCCCTCAATCGTCAGCGAGATCTGAATCTGCGTTTCCTCGCTCATCCGCTTGATGCTTCCTTTTCTCATGGCCGCGGCGCTCCTTGCGCAATGCCCAACTCTTCGCACGTTTCCTGCAACGCGATCAGCAAACGGTCGGTATGCGTCCGCAGCCCGAGTGTGATGCGCACACATCCCTCGCACCCCTGATCGCCCGAGCGGTCGCGCACCAGAATGCCGCGCCGCCGCATCCGCTCGACAAACGCCGGTGCCGCCCCAACTCGCACCAGCACAAAGTTCGCCGCGCTGGGCCAGAACTGAATTCCTTTGGCTTCGAGCGCCCGCCCCAGCCTCGCCCGAGACTCGCGCACATCACTGACGTACTGCGCAATATAATCTTGATCGCCGAGCGCCTCCGGCAGGCAAGCCAGCGCCACCGCATTCACGTTGTAAGGCGAACTCACTCGCCGCACCGCGCGCATCTGTTCCGTATCACCGGCCAGCAGGCCAATGCGCAGCCCCGCCAGCCCATACGCTTTAGAAAAAGTCCGCGCCACAAATAAATTGCGGAACTCCGTGCGCGCCGCCAGCATGCTCTGCCCGTAGAATTCAAAATAGGCCTCATCCACCAGCACGGCCGCATCCGGCGCCGAACCCGCGATTCGCCGTAACTCTTCCTGCGGCGCAACCGTCCCCGTGGGATTGTTCGGATTCGCGATGGCAATCAGTCGTATGCGCGGCGTAATTCGCTGGCACACGTCACCAGCGGGAAAAACAAAATCCTTGGCCGCCGGAACACTGATCATCCGCGCCCCCGCCGCCATCATATAAATCCTGTACATCGAATACGTCGGCACCACAATCAACGCTTCATCGCCGGCTTCAAGATACGTTTCGCACAGCAAATGGATCGCTTCATCTACGCCATTGGTCAACAGCAATTCCTGCGCCGCGATCCCCAGCATGTCAGCCACCTTCGCCTCCACCGGTTCGCGTTCGGGATAACTTGCCAGCAACTCCGGCCCCAACTGCCGCAGCCGTTCGAGAACTCGCGGCGAGCATCCCACCGTGTTCTCGTTGAAATCCAGACGCAGCCCATCCCTCCCCGCCAGCGGCGGATGATACGAAGGTAGCGTGCGTACCGCTTCTCGTGGACTAAGCATGCTCGCACCTCACACGGATAGACATAGCATGCGCGAGCAGCCCCTCAGCGTCGGCCAAACATTCAATCGCCGGAGCAATCCGCCTCAGCCCCTTCGCCGAAAGTTTCTGCAGCGTGATCACTTTCACAAAATCCGCCACGCTGAGGCCGCCGCGAAATCGCGCCTGCCCAGCAGTCGGCAAAATATGGTTCGGCCCAGACGCGTAATCGCCCGCCGCCTGCGCCGAATAGTCGCCTACGAACACCGAGCCCGCATTCTGGATAAACGGGACGTCCTCCGCGGAAACCGTGATGTGTTCAGGAGCAATCCGATTGGCCCACTCCCGCGCCTGTTCGCGCGATCCCGCGATCAGAATGGCTCCGCGCGCGTGCAACGATTCCTGAGCGGTCGCATTCCCCTTCGCAAGCCCAGCCACGCTCAGCCTCACCGCTCGCGCCAACTCGCGCGATGTCGTAATCAATGCAACCAGCGCCTCCGCATCATGCTCCGCCTGCGCCACCAAATCAGACGCAATAAATTCCGGGGCTCCCGAGTCGCTCAGAACCACGGCCTCAGTGGGTCCTGCGAGAAAATCAATCGCGCAGTCGAACGCTACCAGCTTCTTCGCAACCGTCACGTAAGAGTTTCCCGGCCCCACAATTTTGTCCACTCTCGCAATACTGCTGGTTCCATACGCCAGGGCCGCGATCGCCTGCGCTCCTCCCACGCGGTAAAACTCCCGCACGCCCAGCATCGCGGCCGCTGCCAACACCTCCGCCGACGGCCTGGGCGACACCACACGAATATTTTTCACTCCCGCGACCTGCGCTGGAATCACCGTCATCAGCACAGTAGAAACCAGCGGATAGCGCCCACCTGGAACATAGCAACCCGCCGACTCCAGCGGACGCACCACTTGCCCAACAGAAATTCCACCGCGCGTCCGCATCCAGCCGCGGGGCCTTTGCCACTCGCAGAAACACCGGATATTTTGGGCAGCCTGACGCAGAGACTTGCGCAACGTCGGAGCAAGCATTCCCCACGCCGCCGCCATTTCCTCTTCTGTCACGCGCAGCGGTTGTTTCGCGGCCAACCCATCCCACCGCTCTGCATACCTCCGAAGCGACCGCTCCCCGCCGCGACGCACGCCCTCAACAATCCGCCGCACTCGCGGTTCCAGACCACCAAGCCCCGCACCTCGCGCAGACAATCGTTCCACCAGTGCGCCGGCGGCACGGCCAGTCACGATGCGCATCACAGCACCACCTTGTTCAGCGGATACTCAACAATGCCCTGCGCCCGAGCCTCTTTGAGCCGCGGAATCACATCCCACGCCGCCGCTTCGTCGATCACTGTGTTCACCGCCAGCCATTCCTCGTCGCTCAGATGAGAAATGGTCGGCTTCTGCAGCGCCGGCAAAACTGCCAGCACCGCCGCCAAGTCTCCCTTGCGGACATTCAGCATCAACCCCACGCGATATTGCGCCTCCATTGCGCCCTGCAGCATTAACGCCAGGTTGTCGATTTTTCGCCGCTTCTCGCGATCGCCATACGAACCTTTGTTGGCAATCAACTGCGTATTCGACTCCAGCACGGTCTCCAGAATCCGAAGCCGGTTAGCTTTCAGCGAACTTCCGGTCTCAGTCACTTCGACGATCGCATCGGCCAGCATGGGCGGCTTCACTTCCGTGGCGCCCCATGAAAATTCCACCCGTACTTCAACATTTTTCCTCTGAAAGTAATCCCGAGTCACTTTCACCAGCTCCGTAGCAACAATTTTTCCCGAGAGTTCCTCCGCCCGCTGCACTGAAGAATCTTCCGGAACCGCCAGCACCCATCGAACTTTCCCCCGGCTCCGCTTGGCGTAAATCAAATCACTCACGGTAACCACTTCCAGCCCGCTCTCAATCACCCAGTCGAGCCCAGTCAGGCCCGCATCAATGGCGCCGTGCTCCACGTAGCGCGCCATCTCCTGCGCGCGAATCAGCATGCAATCAATGTCCGGGTCCGCGGTACGCGCAAAGTACGACCTTCCATCCGTGTATGCAGGAAGCCCGGCCCGGGCGAATAGCTGCAAGGTTGCTTCCTGCAGGCTGCCCTTGGGTATTCCGATTCGCAGTTTCATCGCGTCTCCTTCACTATGGCCGCTTTCGTTTCACCGGTCCGTTGCGAAACGGTTTCCGTGAAACACGACCGCGTCCCGCGGTGGCACACCACTCCCGCTCCTTCCACTTCCACCCGCAGGAGCAACGTGTCTCGGTCACAATCCGTGCGGACCTCCACCACCCGCAGCCGGTTCCCCGAGCTCTCGCCCTTCATCCACAATTGTTGCCTCGTTCGGCTGAAAAAAGTTACGTATCTTTTTTCCAGTGTCCACTCCACCGCCTCGCGATTCATAAACCCCACCATCAGCACTTCCCCATCCGAAGAATCCTGCACCACGGCAGGAATCAGCCCGCCCATTTTGTCGAAATCAAATTCCGCGTTCATGCTCCAATCCCTCCCCTCGGACAAACAAAAAGCCCACTGAGCGTTTTCGCGTCAGCGGGCCGAAACTCCTAAATATTGCGGGTTACATCAACTCTGCAATCTCAGGTGCACATCGCCGCCGTCGCGCTATGCGCGTGATGGTGATGGCGATGATGAAAATGAGACAACATGCTGCCGTAAGACTACGAGAAGGAATCGCTTCCGGTCAATCGGTAAAATGATCCGGCGTATCGGTTTTTCGCATCGCACCAATCCAGATTTTGCATGCTCATCTGGAACCCCCACTCCACTCCTGATACGATTCCCTTCACTGTCCGACATTCACTGTCCCGGAGCCTTCATGACGACCTCGTTCTCTGCATTTCGACTTCTGATTTCCGCCACGCTGATTTCGTTCGTCCTGTCTGCTACCGCGGTTCCCGCTCAGTCGCAGGCGCCGGTCACGAACGACCCTCCGTTCTACGGCCCGTTCAATGCCGTCTTCCTGCCCGATGGCGACGGCCTCAAAAAAAACCTCTCTAAAACCGACTCGGTTCTCCGCGCGGATTCCCCGTGGTCGCTCTACGGCTGGGTGAAGCCCCTCGAGCCGCCCAAACAGTTCAGCCTGGTCGCCGGCTTCGGTGACCCCACCGAAGAGTTCTCCAGATATCTCGCATTCGATGCCGACCGCCTGATTCTGGCCCTGGGCAAAGACAACTCCCTCTCCGGTTCCGCAACCCTCACCCCCGGAAAATGGCACTTCGTCGCAGCAACCTTCGACGGCGAAGAATTCCGCCTCTACGCCGACAGCGTCAAGGTCGCCAGCGGGAAGCTGGATTGGGGAAGCGTCAGCCCCGTCCTCGAGCTGGCCCCTCCCTCGCCGCCCTCGCAAAGCTGGGCCCACTTCGGCGGATCGATCGCTTCTCTCACTTTGCTCAGAAATGCTGTGAGCGACGACGAAATCAAACAGCTTTTTCAAAAGCCCGACAACTTCTCAACTATCGAATTCGAAGAGGGCTCCAAACCCTGGCGCGTGCAAACCCGCGGCCAGGCTGGCTATCGCGCGCCTCAGGATCCTTCCGCCATGCCGCACAGCAAAGCGCCTTTTTCCACTCCCACGGCAAAAGCCGCAGCCACCGGGGAGATCCTTCAGCCAAACGGTGGCAGTCAGTGGACCCTTGCCTCCGGCTGGCACATGATTCCCGCGCCGGAAATCAACGCAGCCGGCCCCGCGATCTCGCAGCCTACCTTCAACGCCAAAACCTGGATGTCCGCAACCGTCCCCGGCACCGTGCTCACCACCATGGTCGATCGCGGCGTCTATCCCGATCCCGACTACGGCCTGAATAATCTCTCCATCCCCGAAACCCTGAACAAGCACGACTATTGGTATCGCATAGAATTCCATACTCCCAAGGCGTCCCATGGACGCCGCCTCAGCCTCACCTTTGAAGGCATCAACTACGAAGCACACGTCTGGCTCAACGGCCAGCAACTCGGCTCGATCAAAGGAGCATTCATCCGTGGCAACTTCGATGTGACTGACATCGTCAAACCCGACCGCGCCAATGTTCTAGCCGTGCGCGTCTCGCCGCCTCCGCATCCCGGAATCCCTCAGGAACAATCTATCAAGGGCGGTCCCGGCGAAAACGGCGGCATGATGTGTCTCGACGGCCCCACCTTCGTCGCCACCGAAGGCTGGGACTGGATTCCCGCGGTTCGCGACCGCGATACCGGAATCTGGCAACCCGTCACTCTCACCGCCACCAGCGCGGTCACCATCGGCGACGCGCAAGTCGTCACCTCCCTGCCCCTGCCCGACACCAGCCGCGCCGACGTTGCCATCACTGTACCGCTCAAGAATTCGTCGAGTTCTCCCGTCGCCGGAACGCTGAAAGCTTCCTTCGGTGACGTCGCCGTCACCAAACAAATCACGCTGCCTGCCGGCGAAACTGCCGTCGCCCTGGCGCCCTCTGAGTTCGCGCAACTCACCGAGCAGCATCCGCGCCTGTGGTGGCCGAACGGCTATGGCAAGCCCAACCTCTATACCCTTCAGCTGAGCTTCTCGGAAGGCGCCGTCGAATCCGACGCGAAAGAATTACGTTTCGGAATCCGCGAGATCACCTATGAACTGAGCCTGCTTGACAGTTCCGGCCACCTGCGCCGCCTCGAATACTCGCCGACCACCGCCAGCCTGAAACACGAACAGGTGGTCGACGTCCGTCACGAAGGCATGCGTGAAATTCCCGCCGCCGATCCCATTCCGCCAAACTTCCCCCCGGAATGGCGCGATGGATGGAAAAACTGGGTTGCATCGCTCCTGCCCGGTGGCGAGCAGTCACCATCCATCAAGATGCTCGACGACACCAAAACTTCTCCCTACCTCGTGATCAGGGTCAACGGCGTGCGCATCGCCGCCCGCGGCGGCAACTGGGGCATGGACGATTCGCGCAAGCGTGTCTCCCGCGAACATCTCGAACCTTTCTTCCGCATGCATCGTGACGCTAACCTGAATATCATCCGCAACTGGGTCGGCCAGAACACCGAGCAGACCTTCTACGATCTTGCCGACGAATACGGCCTGATGGTCTGGAACGATTTCTGGGAATCCACCCAGGACTACAACGTCGAGGCCGAGGATCCCGCGCTATTTCTCGCCAACGCCCGCGACACCATTCTCCGCTTCCGCAACCATCCCTCCATCGTCGTATGGTGCGGCCGCAACGAAGGCGTGCCCCAGCCCATCATCAATGAAGGCCTCATCGAGTTAATTCGCTCTCTGGACGGCACACGTTATTACTTCCCGAGTTCCAACCAGGTCAACCTCCAGAACAGCGGCCCCTACAAATACATGGACCCTACGCTCTACTACACCACCCTGAATCACGGCTTCTCGGTAGAAACCGGCACGCCGTCGTTCTCGACACTTGAGTCTTTCCGCGCCTGGATTCCGCAGGAAGACCAGTGGCCGGTCAGCGACGATTGGGCCTACCACGACTGGCATCAAAGCGGAAACGGCGACATGGCCCCCTTCATGGCCCAAATGCA
>Ga0302326_10001434_pt1 | contig 60757 bp, 54 predicted proteins | sample Palsa_T0_3_FD_202264 | JGI IMG/M metagenome (GOLD analysis project Ga0302326, IMG submission 202264) | Peat permafrost microbial communities from Stordalen Mire near Abisko, Sweden - Palsa_T0_3 | ecosystem: Environmental > Terrestrial > Soil > Palsa > Peat permafrost | place: Sweden: Abisko...
TGGTGCCGTGTCTTTCAGCGTTCCGTCATCTGCATCAAGGTGGAATCTGCGTAACGTCCTGTCGGGAAGCGGCCACACGTTTGCACTGCACTGTACTCCCTTGTAATAAGCGGTTCTTAATTCATACCTTACACGCGGCCACGAATTGACCGCGCCGTTCTCTTTCTCCTTGAGGAAGCGCTCGAAAAAAGCGTGCTGCTTTTCGAAGGTTGACGGCTGGTGAAAATACTGCCACTTCTTTCGGCCATGAATTAGCAAGTATTTGTCACGAGAGTGGATTTGCTCGAACGCGGCTAGAGTACCGCGCGTATGTAATCCTTGGTCCGACCAACTCGCGATCACGAAAGCAGGCACTTCAATTCGCGCAAGGTCCGGGCGCTTACTGGCCCAATACTCATCATCGAGCGGATGCGCCGCTACCATGTCAGCGATGGCCTCCACTTTCGAAGTCGAATACTTTAGGCGATTGTGTTGCCAAAAGGGCGGAAAGCCCGTGTCGGGGATGCCGCCGTGAAACATGAATTCGCGGTAAACATCGGTGAGACCTTCACACGGATTGATCGCTGCCAGATATGGCGGGCGCAGCGCGGCCACCCACCACTGGATGATGGCTAGGTAGGAAACGCCGGTCATACCTACTTTACCGCTGCTCCATGATTGCGTACCCGCCCACGTGATTACTTCGGCGACGTCATGGGCTTCTCGCTCCCCCCACACTGAGGCGTAATCTCCCTCAGACCACCACGTTGCCCGTGGATTGACGGTAATGACCGCATATCCCGCCCCAGTCCAGGGCACCGGATCCGGACCCTCGAAGCCTGCGTACGGCGATAGCCACGCCGGATCCACACCACAGCCGCGAGCACCCATGTCGTCCGGGATATTCGCGTATTGTGACAGTGCGGATAGATGCTTCCCGTAAGGCGCCCACGCCAGGATGGCAGGGACTTTGGCCACGCCCTCTGGCCGATAAACATCCGCATAGATCCGCGTGCGGTCGGTGAGTGTGATCGCGACGTCGCGTTCAATACGCATTGACCCGTCCACTTGGACCGAATATTGCGGTGTTGGCAGACCAATCTCCGCGGGAGAAACGCCCTTCTGAAACAGTAAATCCGTCATATAAGCCTAGATGACATGTAGGGAGGCACTAGAAATTGTATGTCGCTCGAGCGCCGTATGTCCGGGGTGGCATCAAGGTGTTGTAAAACACTCCTGGCACGAACCCGTTCTCAAACGAACCGACCGAAACGGCTTTGTTTTCCAAGTTATTGACGTAGCCGGTCAACACCCAGTGCTTTGGCGCTGTGTACGTCAAATCGATAGAAGTGTTCGAGAAAGAAGACTGATAGCCGGGGCCGCGCATGTAGTCGTACGACGTATAGTAGCCCGTGGACAGTTTTGATCTCACCGAAAACGCCATAGAACCACGGTTTGAAAGGTCAAACGAGTGGGTATACCCCACTGTTCCCGACCACTCCGGGGCGCGCACGAGCGGCTCACCAGCGCAGTCGACGGACACGTCAATCGGATTAAGATCTGTGACTTTGCATCCCGTCCTCGCTGAGTTTGCTAAGTACGATAGCGACTGGAACTCGAAGCGCCCATAATTCGAATTGAGGTATTCCACGGCGGCAGTAAAGGTATCGTGTGACGTGACGCGATACTGCGCATCAAAATCGATGCCATACAGCGTCGCCTGGCCCGCATTACGAACCAGGTATCCGAGTTCGGGCGGCGGGTTGATCACTCCCGTTTGGCTGACTTGCTGATCATTATATTTCCATAGAAACGCCTCGGCGTTGACCTGAAGGGTATTGTCGAGGAATCGGTTCTTCGAGCCTAGCTCATAGGCAAGTAAAGTCTCCGGTCCGAAAGTGTTCGGCGCGGCGCCCTGCGAGAACCCACCGGCCTTGAAACCAGTTCCTGCGGTGAAATAGACGAGAGATTGCGAGGCAAGGTCATATTCGAGACCCGCCTTCCAGTTGACCCTGTTTGTCGTGAGACGGCCATTGGCGGGCGAGGAGCAGAAATAGGGTGCCTCGGCCAGAAATCCGGTTCCCTGCGGCACAGGCACAGTCGATTGAGCCGCCGAGCATGGATTGAACGAAAAGATCGTTGTGCTGAAGCTCGGTGAGGTGACGAGGTCGGAATTGAGCGTCTTGTCTTCGTAGGTATAGCGAAGACCACCGGTGATACGAAGCGCATCCGTTATGCTGAAGGTGGTTTGACCGAAGACCGCAGCGCTTTCGTCTGAAGTTCGACTAATCGGGACGAGAAGTTGCTCGATTACAGGGCCAAAGTCGACTCCGTAAACGCCGCTGCCCGATTGATTGAAATAATACGCCCCTATCGTGTACTTAAACGGACCATCCGTAGATGAACCCAAGCGGGTCTCTATCGAGTATTGATGCTCCGGCGATGCAACCAGATCATAATCTCCCGAGGCATAGGTCACCATGTTGACATCGTAATAACGATAGCCAGGTATGACACTTAATGTCACTGGTCCCAAATCCCACTCTACGTCGCCGGTCACACCGTAGGTATTTACGTGATTGTAGCCATTATCGGCAGCGGGCCGAAGGAGCGGCCCGATTCCAGGGGTGGTGGAGATGACGGCGTTGCTTTGCGGACTGGAAATCCCTATCCACGGATTGCCAGGCACCGGATTTGGAGTCAGCGAAGCGCCAGCCCCCCTGCCACCTTGGTGTTCATAATCCGCTGTGAGCAGAATGGATAGATCGCTCATCGGCCGATACAGCGCTTCGATTCTACCGCCTTGCCGCTTATCGTCATCGTAACCGTCGTCGTAATAGCCATCGTGGGTTAACACTTGTCCCGAAGCGCGCACCGCGAAATTTTCACTTACGGGTATGTTCACGGCTCCTTGGAACTCTCCAGCCGAATAATTGCCACCCCCAACGGTAACGTAACCGTTCAGGCTGTCGAAATCGGGTTTTTTAGTAATTATATTCAGCGCCCCACCGCTCGCGTTGCGGCCATAAAGCGTGCCCTGTGGTCCACGCAAGAGTTCGACCCGGTCTAGGTCATAGAGGTAGTCGCCGGTGAGTGCCGGCGATGCTTGATAAACTTGGTCAACGTTTACAGCCACCGGGCTCTCAGAAAGCGGAGTTCCGCCGAAATCGCCAATTCCCCGCAAAAACACTTGTGAGTAAGGGCCGAACGTGCCCACGGTGACGGAGGGAACGAGCAACGAGAGCGCCTGTGGATCCGCGACGCCTAGCTGTGCCAGTGTGTCTCCGTTAAATGCTGTAATAGGAAGCGCTGCCCGCTGCTCGTTCTCCGATCGGCGCTGCGCGGTAACAACGATCTCCACTAAGCCGGCGTTCGCCGATGGGGAAGCCGAAGTTGCTGCGGCATGGTCAGCAGACTCGACAGGCGCTTGTGCCTCAGTATCGTGAGCGTAACCCAGCGAAACCGATGCCAATACGATGGCGGTGGTGCCGAGTAGATGGCCTCTCGTCATTGTTATAGTACTCCTCTTGCCGACCCGACCGCGAGGCGGCTCTCCAGATGTATCTAGTTGTAATTACAGACCGACAAACCACGACAGTCCCGATCGGATCCAAGTCAAAGGCCAAAAGCGCTGTGTGCGCTGATTGATCGTCGGAAGAAGGAACCGGGCGGGCAGATAGCCGGACGTCGCATGTAGCTCCACTCCGTCGAATTCGGCATCCGCCGCGAGGCGCGTTGCTCGCCCATATGTCGCGATGACTTCCGCAACCTCGTCCGTCTGGAGCGCGCGCGGCGTCACGAAGGACTGAGGCCCGGCGGCGGTGTGAACCTGCCCGTCTGTAACGGCAATTGCCGACGGGGCCACCGGAGCTCTGCCGTCGAGAAAGTAGGGATGCGAAACTCGTCCCACATGCATCAATTGCTGGAAGATTGCCGCGCCCTGTTCGTGGACAGCCGCAGTGACCGCGCGCCATCCGGCAACCTGCTCGGGCGTGTAAATGCCCGGCATCCTTAGATAGCCCTGCCCCATGCAGTCGGGCGCCGTCCCCTCCGTGATGATCATTCCTGCGCCCGCACGTTGTGCGTAGTACAGCGCATTGATATTTGTCGGCGCGTGCCGATCGTCAGCGCGACAGCGCGTCATCGGCGCCATGACGATGCGGTTTCTCAGCGATAGATTGCCAATCGTTGCGGGAGTGAATAGGCTGCGTGTCCGGCTCATGGTCAACTATCTTCGCCCTCGTGCCGTGGGCCAATCGGCGCGGTTCAGATGCGCTGTAACGCTTTTCCCAGAATGTCTGCATAAGAATATTCTGAGCGACCCCGGTGGGATAATCGGAAACTTCGATGCGTATCATTGAGCACAGACATGTGGGTGCTCGGCTAAGTAACACCCGACATAGCCGGTCGGACCTCGACAGGGCAGATCTGCCGATGCAAGGATCGCAGCATTGCTGCGCCCTCCGCCGCCGTTGAGAATTCACCAAAAACATAAGCATCCGGTCGCAGTAGAACACCGCAGCAGCGGTAGTAGTCGAACCATTTCAAGAGTTCGCCGGTGCAGTCCATCAGTGTTCCGGTATGCGAACACTGGCGGTGGTCCCCGGCTGGCACAATCGTGAATTGTTTCAATCCGAGTGCCTTAATGTGCCCACCCCGCATGTCCTCTGTTGAGTCTGGCGGCAAATTGGAAAGCAAAACGAAGCCGCCGCCCGTTGCATCATCGAGAAGCTTGCGTGCGCCAGATGAATCGAGGACCGGGGGCTGAATAAAGCGACTGCCCGTGGGGGACATCTCGGCCGCGACCCGCGCAAGTACGCCGCTCGAGAGCGGAGGAATGATGTCAACATAACCGGGCGCGGTACGCATTGCGACCGCCCGCATCTCGACGTCGCGCTGTTTGGCGGCTTTAGGGTCGAGCGTGCAAATGTAGCGTCCCACTCGCATCGAGGCCTCAATCACAGTGCGCACTTGTGGAAGGCGTTCGACTTGGTACGATTCAAGGAGCGCAGGCGGCGCTGTACGATCGAGCACTAACTTGAGCTTCCAACACAGATTGGCGGCGTCCCGAATACCGTGACAGAGTCCCTGACCGAAGAACGGTGGAGTCTGGTGGGCTGCATCGCCGACTAGGAAGACCCGGTTGGACTGCCAGCGCTCAGCAAGAAGGGCGTGAAATCGGTACACCGCGCACCGCACGAGCTCGTAAGGTTGGCTGCCCAGCCACGGCGCGAGCAATGGTGCCACCGCCTGGGGATCGGCAAAGTCCTCAGCGGTTTCCCCGGGAAGCAACATGAATTCCCAGCGGCGATGCCGACCGACGCCCGGTATGACCGATGTCGGTCTAGCGGGATCGCCGACGATGAACATGACTCGTTGCATGTCGACGCCCGCGGGCGCACCAATCAGATTGGGCATCACAATCGGTGTATGGACCATCGCATCCACTACGATCCAGGGCTCATCGAAGCCCAGGTCGTTCAGTGCGATGCCGACGCATTGGCGCACCTTGCTCCGGCCGCCGTCGCACGCGAGTGCATACCGAGCCGTTGCCGTAACCGGGCCATGATCGCCATGCGCCACCACGGTCACCGAGTACTCGTCTTGCTCGACGCTCAAGACCTCGTGTCCCATTAGGCGTTGAACCGTTCCGTGACCCACTAGGGCTGCTCTCAACGCCCGTTCCAAATCCGGTTGATAGAAGAAATAATCGGATCCCCACCCAAGACGATCAGTGGTCACCATCGCCTGAAATTGTCGGATGACGCCACGATCGGCGCCAAAATGCATAGCGCCCGCCGGCATAGTCAGTTGGGGAAGCAGACGCTCGGCGAGTCCAACAGACTGAAAGATCCGCATGATCTCGTGATCCAAATGAACCGCACGCGGCAAATCATAGGGCTCACGGTCACGTTCGATCACCAGCGTCGAGATGCCTGCCTTACCGAGGAGATGCGCGGCAACTACCCCGACTGGACCGCAACCGACGATGATGACGTCGGACTGAATGGAGGATGTCATGAATCTGCCCACTCTAGATGCGGCTCATGGAGAATAATCCTCATTTCCAACGGGACGCGGAGACGCAGCGTACGCTCTGCCGTCCCAGCCCTTCAATTTCGGCTTCCATGACGTCTCCCTCCTTCAAGAAGCGATCACGGGCCACACCGTTACCTGCTGGACTACCGGTGCACAGAATGTCCCCAGGAAGGAGGCGTGCATAGCCTGATATGAACGCGACCTGGCGGGCGATGTCGAAGATCATGTCGCTGGTGCTGCTCTCCTGCATGATTTGCCCATTTACGGCCAGTCGCATCTTCAGGTCCTGAGGATTTGGAACGAACTCCGCAGGAACAAACAGGGGACCGGTCGGCAGAAAACCCGGCGCCCCCTTTGCCGCGATCCAATCTGGGCCGATTGCACCCGGATCGGTGCGCCGTACTCTGTCGCGCGCAGTGACGTCGTTGACGATCATGTATCCCGCGACGCAGGACAGCGCTTCGTCAATCCCGACGTGCAGCGTGTCACGGCCGATGACCGCGCCCAACTCGATTTCCCAATCGATCTTTTCAGAAAAAAAGGGAAGAACGAGATCCTCGCCGGGTCCCGCAATCGAAGTCACTGGTTTCATGAAGACATAGGGCTGGGATTCGGCAAGCTGGCGCAGGACATAGGCTTTGCCGAACACCCGCCGCGTTTCCGCGTCCATGCCCTCGGTCTCTGCACCGAGGCCTACGGCAACGATCATCTCGACAACGTGCCTGCGGTAGTTCGCGCCGGCGCAGAACACTTGTCGGGCGTGCGGTAGCGGAGCACAGGCCCGTAACTTGGTAATCGGCGTCCATCTGTGATCAGGCGCTGCGCCAGCGAGCGATGACTTGATCGCGGCCAAATTTACAGCCCAATCTTCGAGCAACTCCGCAAGGGTGACATCGGAGCAGAAATATCGGGAATCAACAGCAGAAAGGGCCTGCACCTTATCGTCAACCACAAGCCCGAGGAAAGGTCCGCCCCCATGTTTCGCGAACGAACCTAGCGCGAACCGAGATCCCTGATCGAACACTGTGAAAAACTCCGCCTAACCCGTCCCCCCAAAACCAAAAGCGCTCGATGCGCCCGCCGGCCCTGCGCGCTGCACGATCTTCCAACCATAGTTCAGGCAGAGCAATAATCTGAAGGCATCCTCCGCCAAGCCACATAATTTTGGCGACCAACGACACATTTCAACAATCGTAATCTTCAATCGCAGCCATTGCTATCTGACATGTCCCATGATCAAGCGCTTGAGGCCTATACATGCATGCTACCTATGGTAGCAATTGAAAACCCCGATTTCTCCGGCTCGCAGGGGCTATTTAAAATCGCCTGGCCGGCTGCCACAAGAATCATCCGCAGTCTCGGTCATTTGTAGCAAAGGAGATGTATGTCAATCAAAGTGGCGGATCTGGCTTATTGTCGTCTCCAGGTACCCGACCTCGACAAAGCGGAGCAGTTCCTCACCGACTTCGGCCTAATCCGTACCTCAACCGAAGCGCATCGACGCTTCTTCCGACCGACCGATCCCACTCCGTACTGTTACATAGTTGAAGAGGGTCCGGCTCACTTTCTTGGTTTCGCTTTTCATGCCCGCAGCCGCGCAGATCTCGACCTGCTTGCGAAAACGCACGGCAAGCAGGTTGAAGAGATGAATGCCCCTGGCGGTGGCTGGCGGGTTCGACTGCAAGAACCCAACGGTTACGATGTTGACGTCGTGTTCGGCATTCAGGCTGCCGCGCCGATCGAAGTCAAGCGCCAGGCGATGAATACGGCAGCAGCGCCGCTTCAGCGGGCGGGAGAGTTGTATCGACTCAAACGCGGCGAGGTCACCCCCGTCAAGCGCCTTGCGCATGTTGTTCTCGGAACGCCTCGTGTGCGGGAAACGACGGCCTGGTTTCATTCCACGCTAGGAACGATTTCGTCAGATGAGGTCGTCGCCGGACCCGAGAAGTCGCCCGTTGGCTCATTTATCCGGATCGACAGCGGTGAGGACTACGTTGATCATCACACCATCTTCATTATCCGCAACGCGCGTAGCGGGCTTCACCACTTATCGTTCGAGTCTCAAGACTTCGATGCAGTGCTGGCCGACCATTACCGGCTTAAGAACCTTGGCCGTTACGAGCACATTTGGGGGATAGGCCGACACCTTCTTGGCAGCCAAATTTTTGACTATTGGACCGATCCGTTTGGCTATCCGCACGAGCATTGGGCCGACTCGGATCGTGTGAATTCTACGGCGCGAACTAACATCTGGGACGCTCGCGAAGGCATGGTCACCCAATGGGGTGATGAGGCACCCGAACGGTTCCGCAACGGCGTGCGACCGTAGTGCCTGCGCACGCTCTTTCGCGTATTCATGAAGATCCGGCGCCTGAGTTCATCATGACCCCGTCACGCGAGCGGACGCTGCAACTCCGGGCGTGCTTGGAGAGAACAGTGATCCGCTATCGCAAACTTGGATACGTCGAGCTCAATGTGACTGACATAAATGCATCAGCCGAGTTTTACAGGTCCATGGTGGGCCTCCAATATGTGGCGACGGGATCTCGCGGCGAAGTGTTTCTGCGCTGCGCTGACGATCACCACAGTGTGGTGCTCCATCAGGCCTCCGACCCCGGTCTCAAGCTAGTCGGTTGGATGCTCGATGACGAGAGCCAGTTTGATGTGCTGCACGCGCGACTCAAAAAGGCAGGCGTCCCTTTCCGCGAACTGAGTCGTGGGCAGCTGGCGCCACGCCATCTGGAGCGGACGACTCGCATGGTCGAGCCCCTCAGCGGTGTCACCTTCGAGTTCTACCTGTGGAAGGACCACCGGGCGTATGACTTCGATCCCCGTCTAGCCAAGATCCAGCGGGTTGGCCATGCCGTAATCAAGACCCCCCATTATGCGCAAGTGAACAAGTTCATGCGTGAAGTACTTAACTTTGCCGAATCCGATGTCATTGAGGGCGCAATTACATTTTTTAGATGCTTTCCCAATCCCTACCATCATGGATTCGGTGTCGGCAACGCCGCCGCGAATGGTTGGCATCACATCAACTTTATGGTCAGTGAGATCGATGACATCGGTCGCGCGCTGGCCCGATTGAGGAAGGCTGGAGTTCCGATAGTTTTCGGCCCAGGCCGTCACCCGGCTTCTGGCAGCGTTTTTCTGTACTGGCTGGACCCCGATGGGATGACAGTTGAATACAGCTTCGGAATGGAGGAATTTCCAGAACTCAGCGCTCGGCCGCCGCGGCAGCTCCCGCGGATCCCCGACTCTCTCGACAGTTGGGGAAGCCACCGTGATCCGAGGATGGCAAGCCGCGGCTCACTCGAGCGCGCGTTCGATTGATGTCTCGACGTCAGTCCGTCTCCCGCTCCCACCGAACACGTCAATTAGATGGTCACCACTTCAGTCCGGCGCGCGCAGGATGCCTTTGATGGAGCGACCGAGCATCGTGCTATCGATGTACATACGCATGTGGTCCCCGAGTCACTGCCGCAATATTTGGGTGCCAAGGTCCCTTCTCTGTGGCCGTCTATCGTGCCGGCGCATGCATGTCATCGGCATCTTATGATTGATAACGCAATATTCCGAACGCTCTCAGACCAGTGCTGGAGTGCTCGCCGTCGTGTGCAGGACATGGACACGATGCGTATCGGCCAGCAGGTGCTCTCGCCGATGCCGGAGCTGCTGTCGTATTGGCTCCCACCACGGGACGCGAGCCAACTCTTGAGGCACGTGAACGAGCACACCGCAACCTTGGCGTACGAATCATCGGGCCGCCTGCTAGGGTTCGCTGGCGTCCCGATGCAATCACTCGAGGCGGCGATCAACGAGCTCGAATATTGCGTACGAAAGCTAGGCTTCTGCGGTGTCGAGATCGGGACCAATGTCAACGGAGTGCCCATTGGCGACCTGTCCTTCGACGCGTTTTTTGAGGCCTGCGAGGACTTAAGCGCAGCGGTCTTCGTTCATCCCTTGAGGCCGACGGCGATGGACCGGTTAGCCGGACCGGTCCAGCTGCAGTATGCCCTTGCCTTCCCGACCGAGGTCGGACTTGCTGCCGCATCGGTGTTGACAACCAATCTGATCGAACGCCGGCCGGGATTGCGCATCGCGTTCAGTCACGGAGGCGGTACGTTGCCTTGCCTCCTGCCAAGGCTACAGCGCGCGCAGGCGGTATTCCCTGCGCTACGGGAAGCCATCACCGCAACGCCGATGGAACAGGCCAAGCGCCTCTTCTACGACGGTCTTGTCTTCGACGCCGGCGCATTGCAGCATCTCGTGGCCACTGTCGGCGACTCTCAAGTAATGGTGGGTACGGACTATCCGTTTGCTTTCAGCGAGACGGACCCGGTTACTGCAATCAGCCAGGTGCCCTTTCGCCGCGAAGTGCGCGACAGGCTTCTTCACGGCAATGCCAACCGATTCCTTTCCATCAAGCCAGCCATTGCAGGTTCTTTGCCTCAAGCCGGCATCATTCCTACAACATCACGGAGGCCATCTTGAAATTTGTCACCTTCCACGCTGGCAACACGAAGCGTCTTGGTGTTGTCGACAATGACGCAGTCGTCGATGTCAACGCGGCGAACCCAGAGTGTCCTGCATCCCTTATGATCGCACTTGAGCAGGGCAGCGATATCGGAGCCGCCGCGGCGGCCATTTTGGATTCTTCTGCGGCACGTGTTCCATTGCGCAAACTGTCGTTGGCTCCGGCTATCCCACACCCGCGCAAAATCATCTGTCTCGGCCTCAACTACTTCGACCACGCAAAGGAGGGGGGGCGGCATAAGCCCGAGTACCCGTGGCTTTTCTTTCGCGGCGCAAGCTCTCTGATTGCACACGAACAGGCCGCTGCGCTGCCTCGGATCTCTGCGCAGCTTGACTACGAAGCGGAGCTAGCCGTGGTCATCGGCTCGCCGGTACCGAGACACGTAGCGCGCGCGGATTCATTGAAGCATGTCTTTGGGTACTCCTGCTTCAATGACTTCAGTGTACGCGACTATCAGAAGAAGACCCCGCAGTGGACGATCGGCAAGAATTTCGACGGCACAGGCGCATTCGGCCCCCATGTCGTGACCTCCGACGAGCTGCCCCCCGGCGCTGCGGGTCTGCGTATACAAGGTCGCCTCAATGGTGTCGCAATGCAAGATGCGAGCACGGACGACATGATCTTCGGTGTGCCAGAGACCATCGCGCTACTCAGTGATTGCATGACGCTAGAACCGGGAGACGTCATTGTCATGGGCACTCCCGCCGGCATCGGCGCCGCGCGCAAGCCGCCGGTATGGCTAAAGGATGGCGATGTCTTCGAGGTGGAGATCGAGCGGATCGGTGTGCTGACAAACACCGTGCGCAAGGAAGATGACCTCGACATGTCACGCGGCTCGCTAAAGGCGTCTAGATAGAATGGCCCACTCTCGAATGTCGGGTCTTTCTTATTCATTCGGAGCAACGGTTTATGTTTGACGTAATCATCGTAGGTTGGGGCCCGACCGGCATGGTTGCGGCATGCCTTCTGGGCCTCGCAGGCTACCGAGTTGGCGTTTTCGAACGTTATCCGGCTACTTTCAAGCTGCCTCGCGTCGGCGCCGTCCATGACGACGTATTCCGGGTATTCCAGGAAATCGGCATTGCCGAGACAATTCTTCCGGCCACCGCAGCCGGCACCAAATACGAGATGGTACACAATGGGGAAGTATTGTTTCGCACCTCGCTGTCTGCAGAGGCTGCGCACGGTTGGCCCCAGTTCATCTCCGTATTCCAGCCTTATTTCGAAGCGGCGCTCGAAGCGGTTGCCAAGCCAATGAGCAATGTCGAATTGCGGCAAGGGCATCGCGTAGTCTCGGTTTCGCAGAACTCTTCGCACGTCGAAATCGAAGTGGAGGACGTCCAAACCGGTGCACTGCGCAAGGAGTGCGGGCGTTACTTGATCGCTGCCGACGGCGGCAACAGCTTCATCCGGCAGTTTCTAGGCATTGAGTCCGAGTTTTTGGGCTTTGAGCAAGATTGGCTCGTCGTCGATGCGGAGAAACGCCGCGAGCGTGTCGGCTGGCCCGAAAACCAAATGATTTGTGATCCGGATGCGCCGGCCGCGGTCATGCAGATGGGCAGATATCACCGGCGCTGGGCGTTCAAAATCGAGGCGGGTCTGTCGTTGGAGGATGCCGTCAAGCCCGAGGCCGTTTGGAGGAGATTGGATCGTCCCGAAGGTGCGACGCGCGATGATGTCACTCTCATTCGGCATGCGGCATACACATTCACGGCTCAATTAGCCCGCTCATGGCGCGTGCAACGGGTATTCTTAGCGGGCGACGCTGCGCACCAAATGCCGCCCTATCTTGGGCAGGGAATGTGTTCGGGAATCCGAGACGCACAAAATCTCGTTTCAAAGCTCGACCACGTTATGCGCGGTTTGGCGCATGAGGACTTTCTCGACCTATATGTCGTTGAGCGCAAGGCAAACTGCCGCGCGTCCATACTCGAGAGTATCCGCGTGGGGCGGATGGTCATTGAAGACGATCCTGAGCGGGTCCGCGAGCGAGACCTTGCGCTCCAATCAGCCCAGAAGCAATCCACTCAACAACTTGTGGGCTACCGTATTCCTGGCCTAAAAAGCGGTTTCATTGCGCGCAAAGGAATCAATCGTGGTGCCGGTGAAGTTTTCGTTCAGGGCCAAGTGCTTGACCGAGCGGGGCGTCAGGGGAGATTCGACGACGTTCTCGGTCGCGGCTACCTTATTCTCGCGCGCAAAGGGGATCCGGTAGCCGCGCTCTCTGAAACGCAGCGAGTCTACTGGCGCTCGTTGGGCGGGCGGATATTGACGTTTAATGAAGCATCGTCGCAGGGGGCAGACGGCCACTTCACCGACGTCAGCGGGTGGTACGCAAAACTGCTGGACGAGTTCAAAGCCAACGTGATCGTCAAGCGACCCGACTACTACGTCTTCGGCATGTACGAATCCGTGCAAAATCTGTCCGTCGCGCTCGAGGACGTACGCGACCAACTCTCGGCATCCTCCTCGCCGGAGATGCTTGCACAAGTCCCGTTTCTCTAAGGGCAGCAGCGCCCTTCTGAGCATCCGTCGTGGCCACGATGCGACTGCGACGCCAATGACCCCTTCGGAATTGCGATCTATCGAGCAAGCATCTCCGCCATCCTCAGCAGCACTTCCGAATCACAGCCGGAAAAGACCGCTAAATAAAATCGTTAGTGGCTTCAGGCCTACGAATGGTTGATTTAATAATAGGAAACGTCCATGGATTTCACTAACAAACCCATACGCGGCGCACCACCGCACAACTTTATCGATACTGAATGGCTCGCTTTACAAACCGAGGAGGTGCTCGAACCTGACACGCCAATTGTAGATTCACACCACCACCTATGGGATCGTCGCCCCAACAGCATCTATATGCTGCCCGAACTGCTCGCAGATATTGACGGTGGCGGGCATAACGTGCGTGCCACGGTATTCGTGGAGTGCGCGTCAATGTATCGAGTCGATGGGGATCCACGGTATGCATGCGTTGGGCAGGTTGAGTTCGTCAACGGGGTCGGAGCAGTCTGTGCGAGCGGCGTGCATGGTCACGTCCGTGCGTGCGCGGGGATTGTTGGTAAAGTCGATTTGACCGAAGGAGCCTCCGCGGCCCAGGTGCTACACGCCTGCGTGGCGCGTGCGCCAGACCGCTTACGGGGTATCAGGCATATGGCCGCGTGGGACTCCAGCCGCGAAGTTAGCAGCCTACTGCGCCCGCCCCCACCCGATCTGCTAGAATCCCGCGAGTTCCGCAGTGGATTCTCATTGCTCGCGCCGCTAGGTTTGAGTTTCGATGCTTGGGTTTACCATCCGCAATTGCACCAAGTGATTGCCCTTGCCGACGCATTTCCCAACACATCCATCGTTTTGAACCACATGGGCGGGCGAGTTGCAATTGGACCATACGCCGACCGGCGAAAAGAAGTCTTCAAAGAGTGGAGCGCGCAGGTTCGTGAGCTCGCGCGTCGAGCCAATGTCGTCGTCAAAATCGGAGGTATCGGCATGCGGCTTGGAGGGTTTGACTTTCATGATCGCGAATTGCCGCCGACTTCCGTCAATCTGGCTGAAGCGTGGCGGTCGGACTTCGATGTCTGCATCGATGCATTCGGACCAACGCGGGCGATGTTCGAGAGTAATTTCCCCGTCGACAAGTCAGCCTGCACATACCGCGTGATTTGGAATACGTTCAAGCGACTCGCCGAAAAATTCTCAGCTAGTGAGAAGGCCGCTCTATTCGCTGAAACTGCCGTGCGCGTGTATCGATTGCCGGCAACCCTCGCAATGTCAGTCGACTCCAGACAACTATGATCGATTGCAAAATTGTTCCGCCTTGAGGTCTTGTTCGTCCCTTTGATTTCGCCGGGTGGTGTGTTCCACACATACTCCTCATTCTCCCGAGACCCACCTAGACGCTTCGGTCGCCATCATGCGGCGAAGCCAAGCGTGCGCTGGATCAGCCGAACATCGTGGGTGCCAATGCATGGTTTCGTTGATCGGCGGTCTGGAATAAGGTGGTGGATAAGACCTGATATCGTACGTTCGAGCGGCAATCCGGGCGAGTCGTTTTTGTACGACGCCAACCAACGTGGATGCTGCAACTAATCCCGGCACTAGCCAAAAATCTTCGACGACATAGGCGGGTTTGTACGAGGGTTCAAGATTGCGCATCGACACCGTATCGACACTATCGATAGTGCCCCCAACCTTCACCCCTACATGAGGATAGCGCAGGTGATCCGCAAGTGTTGCGTGTTCATCCAGTGGGTGTTCACTTGCAACAATGCACACAAACTCGTCGGAAAATAACGGTGCGCTCTCAAGGAAAACGTCGGGGTGACCACCAAGCAGCAGGCTGCGATCGTGGACACTAATGCACAGGTCGACCTCGCCCGATACTAGTCTGTCAACGGGTGCATCGAGGCTGTGAAATTCCAGCCGGATGCCCGGCGCCACAGAGACCAGTCGCGCGACGACGTGCGGCATGAAAACCATAACGCAATAGTCCGACGTCATTATCGAAAACGTTCGACGACTGGTGGCATGGTCAAACGTAGCCTCCACCCTAGAGAGCGCTTCGACTCGGTTTAGCGCTTCGCGCACTGGATCTACAAGACTGGCGCCCAATGGCGTCAATTCCATCGCACGCCCGTTACGTACCAATATTTGATCGTCGAACTGAGTACGCAGCCGCTGCAACATACCGCTCATCGTTGGCTGAGTCACGTGCAGGCGTTCTGCGGCGCGCGTGACGTTGCACTCGGTGAGAAGCGCGTCGAGTGCACTCAAAAGGTTGAGATCGAAACTTGGCATCGGCTATGCAATGCACCTACTTAGAATCGCCCACTTTCATTTTCGAGGATCTCCGCTGTTCTAGCACAAATATATACGGGAAATGCAATCTTGCGGGGGCTCTGAAGATAACTTCCGAGTGCCTGCCCTGGTTCACCGCAGGTGGAACTCCAGCCTGAACACGTTCGGTGATCCCAGTCATGGCCTTGAGCGGAGAGATCAGCGTAGTAACACCCCTTTCGTGAGGACCCCCCCCCCTCAAGCGCCGCGATTGACTGCGACAAACGCCTCGATGGCTCCCAGCCAGCGGCGCTTGTCGGCGGGCGCGAGAAACGAAGCCTCAATGGAGTTTCGGGCGAGGAGCGTTAATTGCTCCCGCGTCAGCGCCAGCGCCTCCTGGACTGCGAGATAATTCTCGAGCAAATAACCGCCGAAATACGCGGGATCGTCGGAGTTCACCGTGACGCACAAGCCGCGGTCGAGCAGACGCTTCAGATTGTGCGATTCGAGCCTATCGAACACACGCAGCATGACGTTCGATAGCGGACACATCGTCAGGGGGATTCGCTCGCGGGCGAGGCGCTCCATCAACTCCTCGTCCTCCTCGCAGCGCACGCCGTGATCGATACGCAGCACCTCGAGAACATCCAGCGCCTCACGAATGTAGGCGGGTGGTCCTTCCTCGCCGGCATGCGCGACGGCCGGCAAACCCTCGCGTCGCGCGCGAGCGAATACCTCGCGGAATTTCGTCGGCGGGTGTCCCGATTCCGAGGAATCGAGGCCGACCGCGTCGATTGCGTCCCGGTGAGGCAGAGCCTGCTCCAGCGTGCTCATCGCCTCGGACGCGCTCAGGTGGCGTAGAAAGCACGGAATCAGCCGAAACGTTATTCCCGCCTCTCGTTCGGCCTCGAGCAATGCGCGGCGCATCCCGGTGAGCACGGTGTGGAAGGCGACGCCGTGCGCGGCGTGAGTCTGCGGGTCAAAGAATATCTCGACGTGCACTACCCCCTGCGAGCGGGCCCTGCCGACATACGCTTGGGTCAACAGGTAAAAATCGTCCTCGTCCCGCAAGACGTCGGCCGCGGCATAGTAGATGTCGAGAAAGGACTGCAGATTCGAGAACTGATACGCACGCTTGAGATCATCGACGGTCGCGTACGGCAATCGCATCCCATGCTTGGCGGCCAATTGGAAGGCCAGCTCGGGTTCGAGCGTTCCCTCGATGTGCACGTGGAGCTCGGCTTTCGGCAATCCCCGGATGAACTCTGCGATTGCCGTCTTCACGGAGGACTGGGCTGCGCGTGACTCCCGAGAAAAGAAGGGTTCCATGCGCTTGGACATTAGCACGCCGCGATCTTGGACCCGGCACATAACAACTGAAGATTATTCCGTTGACAGCGTTTCCCACGGCTGACATATTCTTTAGTCTGTTGAGCCCGTGCCGCCACCCCTCTATCCCGAGCTGAAAACGTGAGCTCAATCCGCATCACCGCCGGCAACTATCGGTTCCTCGCCCTCCCCCACCCGGCGGCGCCACGCACCGTCGCCGCGTTCACCGCGCTCCTGCCCTACAGGCAGAAAATAATCCATGTGCGCTGGAGCGGTGAGGCCTGCTGGATCCCGCTCGGGGATTTCGACCTGAAAACCGGCTTCGAGAATCACACCAGCCACCCGTCGGCGGGCGATATCCTGTTCTATCCGGGGGGCTTCAGCGAGACCGAGGTTTTGATTGCCTACGGCAGCTGCTGCTTCTCGAGCAAGGTGGGGCAGCTCGCCGGCAACCATTTCCTCACCATCGTGGAGGGCCAGGAAAATCTGCGGCCGCTCGGCGTCGAGGTGCTCTGGGGCGGCGCGAAAGACATTCTTTTCGAACGGAACTGATTTCCATGAGCCGCAAAAACGGCCTCGCGCGAATTCTGATCATATTGGGCGCCGGTGTGCTTTTCTTGAGCGCTGCGCTTCACACCTTCGCGGCCTATCCTAGAGTCGCTGCCGCAGTCAGCGGCTCAAACCTGAGTCCGGCACTCAAGGCTGCTCTTCGTACGGTGTTTCTTCTGGTCGGCTGGAACTGGTTGGTGATCGGGCTCCTCGCGTTGATCACAGCGCTTCGCGCCGGCACGTCACGCAAGCTGCTGGTAGTATTCCTCGGCGCGTCAATCCTGGTGGAGACCGGCTTGAGCCTGGCCATGATGGGGGTCTTTCTCGGCAACGAGCTTCTCGCTGCCGCCGCTGCTCTGCTGCTTGCCGGAGGCTTATTGCTCGGGGAGTCCGGACCTATGGCGCGAACAATCCCTCCCGCTCGATGAACTCGATTACCTGCGGGAGACCCTGCCCGGATTTCAGATTCGTGAACACGAACGGCCGATCGCCCCGCATCTTTCTTGCGTCCCGATCCATCACCTCGAGCGATGCGCCGACCATTGGCGCGAGATCGATCTTGTTGATGATCAATAGGTCGGATTTGGTGATGCCCGGGCCGCCCTTGCGCGGGATCTTATCGCCGGCCGCCACATCGATCACGTAGAGCGTCAGATCGGAAAGCTCGGGACTGAATGTCGCGGCCAGATTATCGCCGCCGCTCTCGACGAAGATCAGATCCAGCGCGGGAAAACGCAGCGACAGACGCGATACCGCCTCGAGATTGATCGAGGCGTCTTCGCGAATGGCCGTGTGCGGACACCCGCCGGTTTCCACGCCCAGGATTCGATCGGCCGACAAGGCTTCGTTTCGAACCAGAAACTGCGCGTCCTCCTCGGTGTAGATATCGTTGGTGACCACGGCGATTTCATGCCGGTCGCGCATCGCGCGGCACAACGCCAGCGTCAAGGCCGTTTTGCCGGAGCCCACCGGGCCGCCTATGCCGACTCTCAACGGAGATATCTGCATCACGTCACGACCGGAAAAGCCGGGAATATTGGGTCTCGTGTCGCGAGGATAAAATCGCGAGGCCCGGACTGAAATTGGAGTACTCGCTCGATATCTCGCCCATACCGTCCATGCCGGCTCCGCCCAAGTCCACATCGGCTGCCGCCTCGGCGATTTTGGACCCGATGGCGAGCAGGACGCGTTGTCCTAAAGATTGACCGAGCGGCACCGCCTTCATCGCAACCAGCACCTGGTTCTCGGCCCACGCCCACAGATAACCCATGACGGACTCCGGCGCCGGGACGCCCCAGGCGACAGCCGCCGCGCTCCAGACGCAGGGCAAACTTGGCTCCGGAATCGAGCGCAGCGCAGCGACCGTATCTTTCGGAACATCCGGCAGGACACAAAGGAGCGCCCGCAGCGAGAAACCCATCTGCATAGCGGCCGCGCGAAGCTCGGCGGACTCCCTTGTCGATAGATACTCCTCGTTCAATACCGCCGCGGCCGCCGGGTCGCTTCGCGCCCAAGCCGCCGCCATTGACAGCATGCAGGGAATCTCGAAGGGTTTCATCGAGAACTCGAGGACATCCGAGATCCAACGCCGCAACGAACCCTCGTCCCTCACCACTTCGCCCTCGATGGCCGCCTCCAGTCCTTGAGAATGGCTGTAGCCGCCGATGGGCAGAGCCTGACTCGAGAGTTGTAAGAGCCGCGCGAGTGCAATGAGTCTCATCGCGAGGGAAACTCGTGAATCTTGGGTTGGATCAACGGCATTTGACTGCCCTGGGCATGATGATGACCGTACGCTCCGGCTTCCGGCTCGAACGGCGCGCGCACGGCGGTGACCTGCAGCCCCAACCCCTTGACCATCTCGGCGAGGACGTGATCGTCGAAAAAGCGCAGGCGGTTCGCCATGACCTCTACCGCCACGTGGCGATTGCCGAGATGGAATGCGGCCCTTGCGATCGCTTTCGGGTCCTCGCTGGAGGCTTCGAGGAGCGACTCTTCGGCGGCAACGATCACGACCTCGCGGCCGTCCTGGGTTCGCACCCGATCCCCGCCGCGCAGCAGCCGGCCGCGCTCGACGATCAGCGCCGCTTGCTCGCCGCTGTCGAGCCGCAGCAGCAGGCGGCTCTTGCTGCGTGCATCGAAAGTCAAGTGAACGGTATCGGGCTTGGCTGTCATCGGCGCTAGAACAGAAAATAGCGCTGTGTCATCGGCAAGCTCGTTGCCGGCTGGCAAGTCAAGAGCTCGCCGTCCGCGCGGACCTCGTAGGTCTCGCTGTCGACTTCGATGTGCGGCTGCGCCGCGTTGTGGACCATGTCGGACTTTCTCAAGGCCCGCGTCGCCCGCACGGCTTCGACCCGCTTACGCAGACCGAGCGCTTGCAACTCCGGACTCTCGAGAGCCGCGCTCGAGACGAAGGTCAGCGATTTCTCGAGCGCCCCGCCGAACGACCCGAACATGGGCCGATAGTGCGAGGGCTGGGGCGTCGGGATGGACGCATTGGGGTCGCCCATGGGTGCCATGGCAATCATGCCGCTCTTGATGACGAGACTCGGTTTGACCCCGAAAAACGCGGGCTTCCAGAGCACGAGGTCCGCCAGCTTCCCCACCTCGACGGAGCCGACCAGATGCGCAACGCCGTGGGTGATCGCGGGGTTGATGGTGTATTTGGCGATGTATCGCTTGATGCGTGAATTGTCGTTGCCGGGCGAGTCACCGCGGAGGCTCCCGCGCTGCTCGCGCATTTTGTGCGCGGTCTGCCAGGTTCGGATGATCACCTCCCCCACGCGGCCCATGGCCTGAGAGTCCGAGGACATCATCGAAAAGGCGCCGATGTCGTGCAGAATGTCCTCGGCGGCGATGGTCTCGCGGCGGATGCGGGATTCGGCGAACGCGATATCCTCGGCAATCGCCGGATCCAGGTGATGACACACCATGAGCATGTCCAGATGCTCATCGATGGTATTGATGGTGTAGGGACGCGTGGGATTGGTCGAGCTCGGCAGCACATTGCCGTGCGATGCGGCCTTGATGATGTCGGGCGCGTGGCCGCCCCCCGCCCCTTCGGTATGAAACGTGTGAATCGTGCGCCCGGCAATGGCCGCGAGCGTGGCTTCCAGGTATCCGGATTCATTCAGCGTATCGGTGTGAATCGCGACCTGCACGTCCATCTCATCGGCGACTCGCAGACAGTTATCGATTGCCGCCGGAGTCGTGCCCCAATCCTCATGAAGCTTCAGGCCGACGGCGCCGGCGCGAATCTGCTCGCGAGCGGGCTCCGGCACGCTCACGTTGCCCTTGCCGAGGAAGCCCAAGTTCATCGGAAAGGCTTCGGCCGCCTTCAGCATGCTGCGAATGTGCCACGGACCCGGTGTGCAGGTGGTCGCACTCGTCCCGGCAGCCGGCCCCGTGCCGCCGCCGATCATCGTCGTCACGCCGGAGGTCAACGCCTCCTCGATTTGCTGCGGACAGATGAAATGGATGTGGGTATCGATACCGCCGGCGGTCAAAATCATTCCCTCGCCGGCGATGATTTCGGTCCCCGCGCCGATGGGAATGGTCACTCGAGGCTGGATATCGGGATTTCCCGCCTTGCCGATTCCCCAGATGGCGCCCATCTTGAGGCCGACGTCGGCCTTGCAAATGCCCCAGTGATCGACGATGAGCGCATTGGTGATGACGGTATCGGCAACGGCGTCGCTCGTTCCCTGTCCCTGCCCCATGCCATCGCGGATGACCTTGCCGCCGCCGAATTTCACTTCCTCCCCGTACACCGTGAAGTCTTTCTCCACCTCGATGAACAACGCGGTATCGGCGAGTCGCACCCGATCCCCCACGGTCGGGCCGAACATCTCGGCGTAAGCCTGACGGGATAGCTTCAAGGCCATCTAAAGATTTCCCATGACTTTGCCTTGAAAGCCGACGACACGGCCGAGTCCCGCATAGCGGACCAGGCGCACGCTGCGCCCCTGGCCCGGCTCGAAGCGCACCGCCGTACCGGCGGCAATATCCAATCGATAACCGCGGGTCGATTCGCGATCGAATCGCAGGCTCGAATTCGTTTCAAAAAAATGGTAGTGCGAGCCGATCTGAATGGGCCGGTCGCCGGTGTTCTCGACGTGCACCTCGAGCGTGGCGCGATCCGTGTTGATCTCGATGTCTCCGGGTGCCACGAGGATTTCGCCTGGAATCATGGCCCTCTCAGATGATGGGTTGATGCACGGTGACGAGCTTGGTTCCGTCGGGGAACGTCGCCTCGACTTGAATCTCGGGAATCATCTCGGCGATGCCCTCCATGACCTCGGCCCGCGTGATGATGGTACTCCCGTAACTCATGAGCTCCGCAACGGTCTTGCCGTCGCGCGCACCCTCCAGAATGGCGCTGGTGATCAAGGCGACGGTCTCTGGATAGTTCAGCTTCAGGCCGCGCGCTCGACGACGCTCCGCGAGCAATGCGGCGGTGAAGATGAGCAGCTTGTCTTTTTCCCGCGGCGTCAATTCCATGCGTCACTCGGCGATCAGCAGGCCCAAAGTCGCGGCGCCACTGCCGGCTGACGGAGAAGCGCCGGACGCAGTACCGTCCAAAGAGATGTGAACCAACCAAAAGCGTCCTGCGATGAGTGACCCAAATAACGCGCGAGGAGGACGCTCGGCAGAGTGGTCACTCCGGCCTGTGAGTCGCCGCCGCTCGGCACCGTGGTACGGCAAGCGGCCAGGAGCTCGGCACTGACGCCTGAGCCTGCCGCGACGAACGTGCCGCTCACGCTGTATCCGCCGAGCCCCACGGGCGATGATTCGAACCCGCTGCCGGCCAGGATATTCGCACTCTCGCACCAAAGCGGGCGTCCCGCTTGCAGAATCCGGGTCCGCAGGCGCAGGCCGCCGGTGTGCCACGCTTCCCCGGAGGCTCGCCGTCCGAAGCACAGAATCTCCCAGCCGAGAAACTGCGCGGCAGGCGCCAATTCCACATCGAGCTGCATCCGCGGCTTCGAGCCATCGAAGAGAATGCTCTCTCGGGGCAGCCATTCCAGAGCGGCGCCCGCCTCGACCGAGAAATGCAATTGCTGCTCTGACTCGGCTCGCGGGCAGCGATACCACTTCGTTGCGCCGCAGGTGGTCAAACAGACCCTCGACCCGGAATCCAATCGGGCGGCGATGGCGAGTGCATCCCCGCCCGCCACTCCTCCCGGGGGGTGCAGCACGGTCACGTGGCAAATCCCAGGCCCGTCCGGATAGAGCGCTTTCTGCACCTGCAGCGGTCCGCGATGCGACTTGGCCGCCAGCAGCGTGCGATTTTCGCGGCGGACAAAAGATAGGTCCAAATTGGCTCGCCAGCGCACGTCCGCCGCCCCAATTTGGGGCAATGACGGGGTCAATTTCAAGGAATCGCACCCGTGATTTCGTTCGTAGGAAGCCGAGTATGCCAGCGTTCGGAAAGTACCGCTTCGCGAAATCACCGTCCCGTGCGCAGCTCGTGCCGCGGTAGAATTCGTCCATGGGGATGGTGCCATTCGTGACTCCGGCATGAGCAGCTCGGCGAGCACGTCGCGGGCTGCGGAGGCGCGGCGGCTGATCTCTTTGACCGACTTGACCAGCCTGAATGACTCGGATGATGCGGCGTCGGTGCAGGTGCTGTCAGAACTCGCCCGCGCGGCTCCGGTAAAGCCCGCTGCCGTTTGCATCTGGGCGCGGTGGATTCCCGCGGCCCTGGAAGCCCTGCAAGGCACCGGCATTGCTCTGTGCGCGGTCGCGAATTTCCCGAGCGGCGCCGCGGCACCCGACGTCGCGGCGGCGGAGACCGCCGCAGCGGTCGCGGCAGGGGCAGCCGAGGTGGATGTCGTATTTCCGTACCGGGCGATGCTTGCCGGAGATTCGCGCGTAGGTCTGACCCTGGTGCGCGGCTGCCGCGAGGCGTGCGGAGAACGTGCACTCTTGAAGGTCATCTTGGAAACCGGTCAGCTCGAGAGCGCCGATAACATCCGTCATGCCGCTGAAATTGCGATCGAGGGCGGGGCGCAATTTCTCAAGACCTCCACGGGCAAGACTCAACCGGCGGCAACGCCCGCAGCAGCTACTATCCTGCTCGAGGTGATCGCGGCGGCAGCCCGACGTGGCGGGTCCATCGGCTTCAAGGCCTCCGGCGGCATCCGCACCATCGATGGCGCCTCGGTTTATCTCACCCTGTTCGAGCAGCGATTTGGCCCGGGCAGCGCCTCGGCGGGTAATTTCCGCATCGGGGCATCGGGATTGTTCAAGGAATTGATGACCGCGGCCGGCGCTTGAGCCTTGAGTCCGCCTGGGAGGAATTGCGTGCCAAGCTCACCTCGCATTGCCGTCATCGGCAGCGCCAACACGGACCTCACGACGTTCACCGATGTTTTCCCGCGCCCGGGCGAGACCTTGTTCGGCAAGGACTTTGCAATGGGCTTCGGCGGCAAGGGGGCGAATCAAGCCGTCGCATCACGGCTTTGCGGCGCGCAGGTGTTGATGGTGGCCAAGGTCGGCGGCGACTTGTTTGGGCGGGCGACCATCGACAACTTCACCTCGTTCGGCATCGACACGACGCACGTGCAAATCGTTGCTGACGCTCCGACGGGAGTGGCACCGATCTTCGTCGAGCCCAACGGCCAGAATCGAATCATCGTGGTCAAGGGCGCCAACGACCGGCTGATGCCGGCCGACGTCGATGCGGCGGCTGCGGATTTACGCAACGTAGATGCGATCATCTTGCAATTCGAGATTCCGCTCGAAACGGTGTACCACAGCATCCGCTTTGCACGCGCTCACGATATCCGCTGCATCGTGAATCCCGCGCCGGCCGTCCCGGCAGAGCTCTCGGCGCTGACCGGTGCGGACCTTTTCATCCCGAACGAGAGCGAAGCTGAGCAGCTCACCGGACTGCCCGTGCGCTCGGAAGCGGAGGCCGCCGCCTGCGCCGCCGCCCTGCTCGCAAGGGGGTTTCGGCGCGTCGTGGTGACCTTGGGTGCGCGTGGGTCGCTCGTGGCCGATGTCGCGGGGCACAGGCACGTGCCGGCCTTTACGGTCGGCTGCGTCGACACTTCCGGTGCGGGGGATGCATTCATCGGCAGCCTGGCGGTGTTTCTTGCCGAAGGCGTCCCGGAGCAGGAGGCCCTGTCGCGTGCGAATCTCTACGCCGCCTTGTCGACGACCCGAGTTGGAACGCAGAAGTCATTCCCCCGGCGGGCTGACTTCGAGACGGAATGGGACCGGCGCAACGGCGCGTCGTTGCGGTCGAGTGCTTAAGTCGCGTAGCGAAAGGATTCAAGACCATGTTTGTCGTACACAGTTATCCGTTGGCCGTACTGTTTTGCGTGCTCACGATGTTTTGTTGGGGGTCGTGGGCAACGACCCGAAAGCTGGCCCGCCCCGACTGGCGTTTCGAGCTGTTTTACTGGGACTACACGCTCGGCGTGTTGCTGATCACGCTCGCTTTCGGGCTCACGCTCGGCAGCGGCGGCACGGAAGGTCGTGGGTTTTTTCTGGACTTATCGCAAGCCTCCACCGCCTCCGTGATATCGGCGCTCTTGGGCGGCGCCATATTCAATCTCGCGAACATTCTTCTCGTCGCCGCGATCGAGATTGCCGGCATGGCGGTGGCATTCCCGGTGGGCATCGGACTCGCGCTGATCATCGGCGTGATCATGAACTACCTCGCCGCACCCATCGGCAATGTCGCCCTCCTCTCCGCGGGCGTTTTCCTGGTCATCCTGGCAATCATTCTGGATGCCCTGGCCTACCGGCGATTGGCTGGCGGGTCGTCCGGCACGGGCGCCAAGGGCCTGGCGCTATCCGTGGCGTGCGGTGTGTTCATGGGAGTTTTCTATCGCTTCGTCGCGGCGGCGATGTACGCCGATCCGGCTCATGCAACGAGCGGCAAGATGGGCTCCTACGCGGCGGCTTTCGTATTTGCCGTCGGCATCGTGCTTTCGAGCTTCGTCTGGAATACCCTCGCCATGAAGCGGCCTTTGATCGGTGCCCCCGTAGGCTTTCGCGACTACCGTGCGGGGAGCCTCCGGACGCACATGATCGGGATATTGGGCGGCCTGATCTGGGGAGCGGGCACGTCCTTCAACCTCATCGCCGCGGGGCGTGCCGGCTTCGCCATCTCCTACGGGCTCGGCCAGGGTGCCACGATGATCGCCGCATTCTGGGGCGTATTCGTTTGGAAGGAGTTTCGCACCGCACCCGCCGGCACCTCCACGCTGCTCGCGGCCATGTTCGGGAGTTTTCTGGTCGGACTTGCGCTCATCGTGCTCGCGCGCACGATGTGACCTCAGCAAAGTGCGGCGGCACGCAGGGCATCCGCCGCCCGCTTCAGGTAATCGAGGTGTTGATCGACACCCGTGAAATTTTGGCCCATGGTCACCACAGACGCGTGGGTGCCGCCGATATCGCGCCAGCGCGATGCGGTGTCGACGACGTCCTTGAGGCTCTTCGCCCGCAGCATGTTACAGTGCAATCCGAAACCATCGACGGGCCGAGCCGCGTCCTTCAAGTACTGCCGCAATTTCGACGCCTGCTCGAAGGCGTCGGCGGCGCCATCGGCGAAGATGAACCCGTCCGCAAGCGCGGCGGCGCGCTGCAGCGCCACATCCGCGAATCCACTCAGCCAAATTGGAATTGAACGCCGCGGCCGGGGGTTCAAAGCGGCCCGATCGACCCGGTCGAACACACCGGCGAAATTGACCAAGGGTTCCGACCAGAGACGGCGCAACAGCTCGATCTGCTCGGCGACCCGTTTACCGCGCACATGAAAGTCCTGGCCCAAGGCGTCATATTCCACGTAGTTCCAGCCGAGGCCGACGCCCAGTCGAAAGCGCTCGCCCGAGAGCAGATCGAGATCGGCCGCCTGGCGCGCAACGAGCACGGTCTGACGTTGGGGCAGTATCAGGATGCCCGTCACCAGCTCGAGCCGTTTGGTGATTCCGGCGAGATAGGCAAACATGACGAACGGGTCGTGAAATGGGTCCCTCTCGGTGTAAGGGCCGGAGAGCTTCGGCGTGCGGTCATGAGTTGCACCGAGCACATGGTCGTACGTCAACAGATGGTGGTATCCCAGCTCCTCCGCCGCCAACCCTATGCGGTGTACAGCGGCCGGCTCGCCCTTCAGCTCGGTCTGCGGATAGATAACGCCAATCTTCATAATTACTTTCCTTGATTGCCCTCAGGGCGAGCCAATCCCGAGATCGCGGTAGATCGGTCGGGTGCCGCGCAGCGGCTAAGGATCGATGCGTATGCCGGGCATGGCGAACGCCTCCTCACCCGATTGTCGGTCGAATCCAACGGACCCGCAAGTTCGCGGGCCCTCGTGCCGACTCTAGTCCGCCGCGTGTTCCAGCGGAGCGGCGCGCGGGTGAGTCACCGCATGCTCGTGCATCTTTGAGCGCTTATCCGTCATTACCCCCAGCGAGGGGACGAGCAGGGCGGCGCCGGCGAGCACGAATAAAATACCCAGACCTCGCAGGCCGAACGTTTTGATGACTTCGATGCTCATGATGCGGCATTCCCGAGTGAGAATGCTACATCGACGTGGCAGCCGGGGGGATGTCAAAACGTGTTAATAAATGCTCCTCCTCGAGCCTCGACGCGCTTCACGAATGCTGCAGGGCGGATCGTCATCCTGGGCGAGTCCGAGCCGGATGCACAGGTGCCCCGATTGGCGCCTGCCGCCGTGCACCCGAATGGCGACCGAGAGCAATTCGGAGCTGATCTTGATTCCCGCACGATCCGCCGCAGTGAGCGAGACCTCGAAGCGGACACGCTTATCGACGGTCACGAAGTTCAGCGCGCTGCCCACATCGAGACCCTGGGCTTCGTTGGTGACCATGAGCACGTGTCGATTGGCGTCGGAGGCCACTTCGCGCAGAAAATCCGCATGCGCCTCGCCGACATACAACATCTGCGGCTCGCCGAGATCGCGTGCCGATCTGACTTCCCGGACCTCGGCGATCTCGTTGTGGATCGGATGCTCGGGCAGCAGGCGGCGCAGCGCTCGTGCGACGCCGGGGTCCGCGTACACGTCGATGACGAAGCCGCCGTGTGCCTGTTGCGGCCAATCGATGTAGTTCGTAAACCGATAAAGATAAGCGGCAATGACTTCGTCCCGCGAATACGACTCGTCCGCCTGAGCGGGAAACATGAAGGAGCCGCCCAGCAGCGTCCCGAGTCCCGCCGCCGCCAGCAAGCGCATCGCACGCGATCCTCGGATCATCAGAAACTCAACCGAGCTTCGGCCATGACGCTGCGGTAGATTCCCGCGCCTGCTTGCGAGCTCGGGTACTCATAATGATGAGCGTGGAGCAGATTGAGTCCATTGATGGACAGCTCCAGCGCCTCGTTTGCCCGCCAACCGACCCGGCCGTTCAATTCGTAATAATGGGGAAAGGCCGGATCAGGCAGCGCCCCCACGTAGCGAAACGTCGCCTCCAGGGCGACGTGATGGCCCAGGTCCATCGAGGACGCCAGGTCGGCATGCGAGCTCGGGTCATCGCCGGCTTCGGTGGTGCCTAACAGGCCGATCGAGCCGGGTTTGAACCGCAGCTGCTCGCGCAGGGCCGTGAACCCCGGCGACAACCGCCACCACGGAGTCACCTGCCAGTTGGCCCAGCCTTCGACGCCGTAGGTGTCGCCGCGCATGAGATTACCCCAGTACAAGGGGATAAAACTGGAGGGGGTGATCTCGATGGTCCGCAAGTCATCATAGTCGTTGTAGAAGACTGTCAGCGAGAACGACAGTGTGCCGGCAGCCTCGATCCGAGTTCCTGCCTGGTAGGCCTTCACTTGTTCGGGGCGAAAGTCTCGATTGCCGACGAGGAAAATGCTGCCGCCGGCGGACTTTTCGATCACGTCATCGTCGAAGGGAGTCGGCGAGCGTATCGCTTTCGATGCGGCCGCCCAGACTGCCACTCGATCGCCGAGGGCCCAGCTCGCACGCAGGTCAGGCAAAGGCGTCCAACCCCAGTAGGGATCGTCTTCCATCTTGAAGCCGGCCGTGAAGTCGAAGAGGCGGCCGATCGATATCGTATCCTGGATGAATACATCCCCGATGGTGAGATTGCGGCTGGGCGGCTCGAACAGCAGATTTCCGATGTTGCCGATCGAATAGCTGTTGACCCGCTCGCCCGCGCCCCAGATGACGCGTTGATGTGCCCACGCTTCGATGCCCTGCTGCATCTCGAGATCGTAGGTGTGCAGCACGTAACCGTCGCCGCCGGCGGGCGCAAACCGCTCGGTCTGGTCGAAGTAGGCTTGAACTTGCAAGTCCGTTTGCTCGGTACGATGCTGATAGCGGGTGAGAATATCTGCTCCGACGATGGAGCCGTCGGTCTCCATGGGCTGCTGCTCGCTGCCGCGATAGACGTCGCCCTGCACCGTCGCCGAATCCGTGTCGGTCGACCAATCGCTGCGAAAGCCGCCCTGTCCTTTATTCCAGCCGTCGTGCGCCGATCCCGCCGGCGTCCATTCGGCGTCGCGACGATATTCCCCACCGTAGACGCGATAAGTCAACTCGCCGTTCACCCGACCGCCGTAGCGCACACTCAAATCTAGGTCCTGATTTCCCGCGGCGGCGTCGACGAACGTTCCTTGCGTGAGGTAGGACGCCCGGGTGATGACGTTGATGACGCCGTTCATCGCGTTGGCGCCCCACAAGGTCGCGCCGGGGCCGCTGATGACCTCGATCCGGTCGACGTCCTCGAGCATCACATCCTGTGCGTCGCTGTAGATGCCGGAGTAGAGCGGCGTGTAAACGCTGCGCCCGTCGATCAGCATCAAGAGCTTGTTGGAAAAGTTCTGCGCCATCGGGTTGCCGCCGAATCCACGCGCGGAAATCACATAGTTCGTAGCACTGGTCTGAGTGATGAGCAAGTTGGGAGCCAAGCGCAGCGCATCCATGAGACGCGTCGCTCCCGAGCGTACGATCTGATCGTGCGTGATCAAATAAACGGAGGCGGCCGCCCGATGAAGCTCCTCAGGCGCCTTCGATACCGAGGTGACCTCGACGTTCGCGAGATCTTGCAATGATAATCGCGTCAAGTCCTCTTCGTGTCCGGCGGATGACTCATCGAGAGCCCATGCCGCCGTTGCGGACAAGCTTGCCCACAGCCCGACACAGCCCGTCATGATCCTGATCCAGCGAATAGGCGCCGTGCAGCGTGCCCGACTCAATCCCATGATTCATTCATTTTGAAGACTCCCCGCTTCGCGACGTGCCGGTTGCTGTCTTGCTCGAGGCTGCGTCCTTTTGGAGTCTATAAGAATCTCGGCCGGTGCACTCCTTTCGATGCGATCCGGCGCCCGAATCCTCGGTCGCCCTTTGTAATTTCTACATGCTCGCTCACGCGCTCGGTACGAAGATCCACAAGAGAACATAAGCGAGCAAGCCGGCTCCCGCGAAAATGAACAGGACGGCGAACAGCAGCCGCCACACCCAGGACTCCACGCCCGTTGCTCGAGCCAACCCTCCGCACACGCCCCCGAGCATCCGATCGGTACGGCTGCGTCGAAACGCGTTGACGGCCGACACCGCCGGCTCTTCGGGCCGCGCGCCCGCGGTGTTCAACAGCCGCTCCTTGGCACGCGTGAATTCCTCCTCCGTCAGGGTGCCGCTTGCGCGGAGCTCTGCAAGCTTGTCCAGTTCCTCACTCAGGGTCATGAAGGTCTCCTTTTTGGTAGCGCGACGGCCGAAGAACACACTTCGGCGTCCAAAGTTGCAAGTGGGCTATGATGGGATGTGACCAGCACGCCAGATCGCGGCACGCCGAGGATGGATGACCAGCCCTCCGCCGAGGCCACGCGCCGCCGATTTCTGCTGGGGATATTCGTCGTATCCGGTTTCACCGGGCTGATTTACGAATCGATCTGGTCGCACTATCTTAAGCTCTTCCTGGGGCATGCGGCCTACGCACAATCTCTGGTGCTCGCCATTTTCATGGGCGGGATGGCGGTCGGCTCGTGGGTGGTTGCGCACTACTCCATCCGGATCAGGCGGCTGTTGCTGGCCTATGCCCTGGTCGAGGGACTGATCGGCGTGCTCGGCCTCGTGTTTCACCCCTTGTTCATCGCCGCCTCCGATTTCTCATTCGCCGCAGCGATACCCGCGCTGCCATCGGCCGCTTGGATTCAGGTCTACAAGTGGTCCCTGGCGGCTGCGCTGATCCTTCCGCAATCGGTGCTGCTTGGTATGACGTTTCCGCTGATCAGCGGGAGCCTCATCCGCCGCTGGCCCGACCGGCCCGGGGAGACACTGGCTGCCCTGTATTTCACCAATAGCCTGGGCGCGGCGGTCGGTGTTCTCATCAGCGGTTTCGTGCTGATTGATGCAGTCGGGCTGCCGGGCACCATCCGCGTGGCCGGAATTCTCAATGTGGCACTCTCACTGTTGATCTGTGCGCTGCTACGCGGGGAGACTGAGCCCGGCGCCCGAACGGTCGAGGCTGCGGTGCGCCCGAGCCGCGACCCTTGGGCACGCTGGCTCGTGCTCGCGGCCTGCCTCACGGGTGCAGCTTCGTTCATGTACGAGCTCGGTTGGATCCGGATGCTGAGCTTGGTGCTCGGCAGCTCGACCCACTCGTTCGAGCTCATGCTGAGCGCGTTCATCCTGGGTCTCGCCCTGGGCGGACTCTACGTGCGGCGGCGCATCGAGCGCATCGTCGACCCGTTGGCTTTTCTTGCCCGCGTGATGGTGCTCATGGGCGTCTTCGCCGCACTCACCTTGCCGGCATACGGCCTCACGTTCGATTTCATGGCCTGGTTCTTGCGCACCTTTGCCCGCACCGCGGGCAGCTATGTCGGATTCAACGTGATCAGCCAGCTGATCGCGGCGCTCATCATGATTCCTGCGAGCTTCTGTGCGGGGATGACTCTTCCGTTGCTCACGCGCGAGCTCCTGCGTCGGGACGTCGGTGAGCGCGCCATCGGCTTCGTCTACTCGGCCAACACTTTCGGCGCCATCGTGGGTGTAGTGCTCACGATCCACGTGCTCATGCCGCGCATCGGAATCAAGGGAGTGATTCTCACCGGTGCCGCGATTCATATGGCGCTGGGCTTCTCCCGATTTCTCAGCCCCCCGTATCCAAAACGCGCCACCAGGATGGTAATGGGGGCCGGCTTTGGAGTCTTCCTGCTGATCCTGTTCGCCGTTCATCTGGATCCGTTGCGCATGACTTCCGGAGTTTATCGCACGGGTTCGGCGACTTTGACCGAAGGGGCGGTCGTCAGGTACCTGCGAGACGGCAAGACCGCGACTATCAGCCTGGTGGAGAAGGACGGCTTGGTGACCATCGCCACCAACGGCAAGCCCGACGCGGCCGTCCAAATGGGGCGTGGAGAGGCGTCGGTCGACGAGAGCACCATGGTACTCGCCGCTGCCATCCCGCTCAGCATGCTGCCGCATCCGCGGCGCGTCGCCAACATCGGGTTCGGCTCCGGCTTGACCACGCACACCTTGCTCGGCAGCGCGCTCGTCGACCGCCTCGACTCGATCGAGATCGAGCCGGTCATGGTGGAGGCTGCCCGCCGGGGATTCGGGCCGCGCATAGAAAACGTCTTTGAGGATCCGCGCAGTCACGTGGTGTACGAGGACGCTAAGACCTTTTTCGCGACTGCGCGAGAGCCCTACGATCTCATCGTATCCGAGCCCTCGAACCCCTGGGTGAGCGGCGTCTCCACATTGTTCTCGGATGAATTCTACGATCGGATCACGCATTACATCACACCCGACGGATACTTCGCCCAGTGGGTGCAGGTGTACGAGACGAACATCGGCGTCCTCGCCTCGATCATCAAGGCGCTCGCCCCCCACTTCGGCGCCTACACTCTCTACAACGTCGACGATCTCGACGTGTTGATCGTTGCGACCCGCGGCACCGCGATGGGAACACCGGACGAGCAGTCGCTCCGCTCCGCGCTGCTTCGCTCCGAGCTCGAGCGAGTCGGCATCCGCTCCGTCGCGGATTTTCAGTCGCGCAGGCTCGGGGACAACCGCACGCTCGGTCCTGCGCTCGAGGCCGTGCCTGTTCCCGCCAACTCCGATTTTTATCCATTCGTCGATCTGCATGCGCCGCGCTCGCGCTACCTCAAGGAAAACGCGATGGAGCTGCCCGCGCTCACGCTGCTGCCCTTCCCATTCCTCGAGCTCATCAACGAGTCCAAACCGCGCGCCGCAACCCTCGAGCCTTCGCCGAGCAGTGTCGTGGTACGGGATCGCTACGTTTTGAGAGCACTCGAGATTCGCCGTGCGGTGAGCAGCGGCAGCCTCGCCGATCTGGATCCCGTCACCGCGCGATATCTGTGGCTGGTCGGCACGGGCCGGGAGGCCTGCGTCGCGGCTCCCGCGCGGGCGGCATGGGCCGACGCCGTCAGAAACTTGAGCGACGAGACCGCCGCCTACCTCAATTCCGCGGAGCTCGAGCCGCTGTGGACTTCCATTTTGTCGAGCTCCTGCTATGGCGAGGTAGGCGGTGAGCAGGAAGCCTGGGTGAACTTGTTCGCGGCAATCGCCCATCGGGATGCGCCCGGCATGGTACGGCTCGGCACCGGTTTGCTCGCGCTCGAATCGGCGCATTCTGACACCGATTTGGCGTATCTGACTGCAGTCACCGCCGCCGCTTATGTCAATCTGGGAGAGAACGTCCAAGCCCATGCTTTGTTGGCAGCGCAATACTCGAGCCTCCGTCACGCGGGTCACTTCGATCTCGCACTACGTGAGCTTCGCGCGCTGACGAATCCTGCAGCCGTGCGGTGACACTCTTATGCGCGTAAGCCCTGTCGAAGTAGTATTCCCGCCCGCCCTCGTAAGCGGCCCGGGCGATCATTCGGTCCAGCTCGCGCGGCTCGCGGCCATCGTGCAATCGAGCGACGATGCCATCGTGAGCAAGACGCTCGACGGCCTCATCGTCTCGTGGAATGCGGGGGCGGTGCGGATCTTCGGCTATCAGCCGGAGGAGATCATCGGAAAGTCCATTACCACCGTCATTCCGCCCGAGTTGCATGCCGAAGAGCGGGACATCCTTGATCGGCTGAGACGCGGCGAGCGCATCGATCACTTCGAGACCGTTCGAATCCGCAAGGACGGCCGTCGGGTGCAGCTCTCGATCACGGTCTCACCCATTCGCGATGCGAGCGGCACCATCGTCGGCGCGTCGAAGATCGCTCGAGACATCGGCCTGCAAAAGGATGCAGAACGGACCGCTGCCCAGCTCGCCGCGATCGTGGAGTCGTCCGACGACGCCATCGTCAGCAAGAGCCTTGACGGTCAGATCCAGTCCTGGAATGCGGGCGCGACGCGGCTTTTCGGATACACGGCCGAGGAAGCGATCGGTCAGTCGATCACGTTGATCATTCCGCAGGAGCGGTATGCCGAGGAACGCGGCATACTCGAGCGGGTGCGCGGCGGCGAGCGGGTCGAGCATTTCGACACCATGCGCGTGACCAAGGGCGGGCAGCGGATTCCCGTCTCGCTCACCGTCTCTCCGGTGCGCGACCCGCGCGGTACCATCATCGGCGCCTCGAAGATCGCCCGCGACATCTCCGGGCGGAAACAGGCCGAGGAGGCTCTGCAGAAGAGTCAACAAGCATTGCGCGAGGCGGATCGTCGCAAGGACGAGTTCATGGCACTGCTCGCCCACGAGCTGCGCAATCCGCTGGCGCCCATCCGCTACGCCCTCGCGACGGCCCGGAAGTGCGATCGCACCGCCGAGCAACAAAGACGCGCGGAAGAGATCATCGAGCGGCAGGTCGCTCATATGAGCCGCCTGCTGGACGATCTGCTCGACGTGTCGCGCATCACCCGCGGCACGCTCGAGCTCAAACTCGCGAACACCGAATTGACCGTCGTGCTGGGAACCGCGATCGAGGCGGCGCGCCCGTTCCTGGATGCCAAGCGTCACAATCTGTCTCTCGACCTGCCCAAGCAGGCCGTACGGCTCGTTGCCGACTCCGTTCGTCTCGCGCAGGTGTTCTCCAATCTACTCATCAATGCGGCCAAGTACACCGACCCCGGCGGCCGTATCGAGCTGCACGCCGCGCAAGTCGACAACCAAGTCGTCGTGTCGGTGCGCGATAACGGCATGGGCATCTCGACAGAGATGATGCCGCGGTTGTTCACGATGTTTGCTCAGGACTCGACGGTAGTGGAGCACTCCGAAGGCGGGCTCGGGATCGGCCTCGCGCTGACGCGCGGCGTGGTGGATTTGCACGGCGGCCGGGTCGAGGCACGCAGCGACGGCCCGGGATGCGGCAGCGAGTTCAGCGTGACGATCCCGGCGGGCGCCGGCAAACTCGCGCAAACCGACGCGGACGTGGATCCGGATGTGCCCATGCCCGGGGGCGGTATGCGGGTGCTGGTCGTCGACGACAACCGCGATGCCGCCGATTCTTGCTCGACCCTGCTGGAGCTCTCGGGGCACTCCGTACAAGCAGCCTATAGCGGCCGTGAAGCACTCGCCATTGCCGCGAAGGCCCGCCCCCATGTGGTGGTGACGGATATAGGATTGCCCGACATCGACGGTTATGAGGTGGCCGCCAAAATTAGGGCCGCGCCGTGGGGGCGCAACATCGTGCTCGTCGCAGTGACCGGTTGGGGCCAGGAATCGGATAAGCAACGGGCGTTTTCCGCGGGATTCAGCCACCATCTGACCAAGCCCATCGATCCCGACACCCTCGAGTCCCTCCTGCAATCCGTGGGCGCGCAGTTGCGCACCGGCTGACTCCGCCTTCCTCCAGTGCGCCGGGGCCCTGCGCTTGCGCGCAGGACCCTCGCCGCATCTATCCGTCGAGCCCACTGGTTAATTGTTTTGCGCGCCGGCGGCGATCCACGATTCGATCTGATCCATGGTCGCGGTCGAAAGATACGGTCCGCCGAACGGCATGCGCGCACCCGTGATGCCCGCGAGGCCCTCGAGCTTGTGAATGACATAGCTGTCGGTGGGGTCGCCGGGCTTGACGCGCTCGAGGTTGGGCTGCTCGATACTCGCCACGTTCACCAAGGAGGCATACGTCGCCGCTGCCGAAGTCAGGTTCTGCACGCCGGGTAGACTCGTACCCACGCCGTTGTGGCACCCGGAACAGATGGGACCGAAGACCTGCGCTTGCAGCTCCGTCAGCGTCGCTGCGGGGGCGGCATTATTGACCGTGACGGTCACCGGCGCCGAATTTGCAACCTTGCCATAGCCTTCCGTCGCGGTCGCCGTCAGGGTTACGGTCCCATTGGCGCTGGTCGTTGTATTCCACTGCACCGTGAAGGGCGACGCGTCAGCCGTCCCGATGGCTTTGCCGTTGACGAAGAACTCCACCTGCGCGACGCTGACACTGGTGCCTACCTGGGCGGTCAGGGTGACCGTCCCGCCCACGGTTGCGCTCGGGGCGACCACCGTCACCGCCGCCGTACCGTCGAGAGTCGGCGGTGTAGCGCCCGGATCGATGCGGCCGTATTCGCCGCTGCTGCCGTCATTCGTGCCTGCCGCGAAGAAGAGTGTGTTGTGCGGCTGGGTCGCGCTGTCGTTGCCGAATGAAATGCCCCAGAGGCCCGGCACGGCGATCGGGTTGGAATGAGAATCGCTGATCGGCCCGATCAGTTTACCGGTCGCCGCGGCGAACGCGTTGATTTTTCCGTCGCCCAGATTTCCGACCAGGAGATCATTGCTGAGCGGACCGAAGTCCGAAGGTGCAAGCGCGATTCCCCAGGGGGCGTTCAGCGCGCCGCCCGTGGCAATCAAGCGCGTCATGAACGTTCCGTTCGCGTCGAAGACATCCACGAGACCCAGTCCCACCCCGGTGTTGGCAAACGAGTTGTCCGGCGCCTTCTGCTGCGCATACGTCACGTAAATCTGCGTCGCCCCACCGCTGCCGTTGGGAATCGCCTGAATGCCGAACGGCGCGTATCCCGCGGGCAGGGTCGGATCGGTGAATGCGAAACTGCTCGTCGAGGGCGGCTGTTTGACGAACGTCGCGTTGAACACGTCGATCTTGTTGTTGTGGAAATCGGCCGCGTACAAGTAGTTTTGACCGCCGTTCGCTGCGAGCGTCGCTCCCGTGTACTGCGCACCGCCTGTATCGGTGTACACCGTCAGCGCCGCGGTGGGGCTGACCGCGGACGACCAGCCGGCGATCGTTCCGGCCTCACCCACATAGATGAAGCTCGCGGCGCCCGATTTGCCCCCCGAGCTCACGACGAAATCGGTCGTCGTATTGGCGACGATGCCGGTCGGCGCGAAGGGATGGCCGGCGTTGGCGGCGAACGTCACCACCAAGGGAGACGCGGCGGGTTGCGGGTTGCCGCTGCCGTCGTACAGCGTCGAAGTACTCTTGCCGTTATTGGCCACCCAGACCGGTGCGTTGGGGGCGAAGGCGATGCCCCAGGGGTTGACCAGATTGGGATCTGCCGTCAGTGCCGATGTTCCCGCCGCATTCGCCACCAGACTGGTCGCGGTGTACGGTCCGTTGCTCGCCGCGGCCTCGCCCACCGTCAGCGTGGTCGAGTTGGTCGCCGACGCACCGCTGCCAGTACACATGAGCGTGTAGATAAAAGTGCCCGCCGCGGTCGGCGACAGCGTCTTCGACCCGGTTACGGGTTCCGAGCCGCTCCAGGCTCCGCTCGCCGTGCACGCGGTGGCATTGGTCACCGACCAGGTGAGGGTCGTGCTCTGCCCGACCTGAATGTTCGCGCTGGCGAGCGAGAGGGTGATCGCCGCGGCTGCAGCGCCGCCGCCGCCATAAGGACCGCCGCCGGCGCTACCACTGCCGCCGGCCGTGGAGCCCGAGCCCGAGCTTCCTCCGTCACCGCCGCACGCCGCGAGCAGCAAGAGCATCAGCGCCAGCGGCGCGAACTGTAGAACCGGTCTCGTCGATCTTGATGTGTACGTCATACCTCGTGTCCTCGACGCCGCAGCGTCCTGTGCGATTGCAACGATCCGCGCCATGCGGTCTTCGATAACTGAGTAACGAACCGAGGGTGTTGGGTTTTTGAATTAAAAATTTCGTCTCGCCCGAGAACCCGAGCGGGATATCAGATTACTCACGACGGCGCGGCCCGCGTGTGAGCCGCCTTGCATCGCAAGTTGCGTCGGCTACGGGGTCGCGCAGCGCTTGCCGTGCACGAGCGACTCGAGCGCCGCACAGGCGTTGGGCGGCGAGGCCCCCGCCTCCGTCCCTGACTCGCTCTCGAGCAGGAGTAGGCGCGCATCCTGCGCCGTCAAGTGCGGCCGTTGCGCGCGCAAGAGTGCGACCAGGCCGGAAACCTCCGCCGTCGCGAGGGAGCTTCCTGAGTAGAAATCGTAATGCGCGTGCGGCGCGAGCGACACCACGTCGCGGCCGGGAGCTCGTAGGACGCCGGGGCTGGTGTGCCCGCTCTCCAGCGCGTCGACCGCGATGACGGAGGCGATGTTGGTGGGAAAGGAGTCGCGCAGTCCGTCCGGCGGAACGGCGCCCACCACGATGATGCCGGCCGCCGCGGCACGATCGATCAGGCGCGTGAGCAGCGGATCGCGCGGGCCCGCGAGGCTCAGGTTGATGATGTCGGCGTGCGCTTCGATCGCGGCCGACAGGGCTTGGGCCAGTGTGAAGGAGTTGCACGCCGCCTTGGTGCCCGTCGCGGCTGCGCGCCAGCAAGCCTTGTACAGGAACAAGCGTACGTCCGGCGCGATTCCCGCGATGCCCACGGCATTGTTGGGAATCGCCGCAATCACACCCGCCACCGCCGTCCCATGAGCATCCCCTTGAAATGCCTCCGAGTCGTTGTCGACGAAATTTCGCACCACGACGTTGGCCGGCAAGTCCGGATGACGCACGTCGACACCCGTGTCGACGACCGCGACCCGCACGCTGGCGCCGCGACTCAAGGCCTGAGCTTCGAGTACGGCCATTTGCTGCATATTGTTCTGCAGATCGGCATAGGGGTCGTTATAGCTGCTGGATGCCGTCTCGAACGTGAGCAGCGGTTGTGCGGACTCGACGCGGGAATCGCGCGCGAGGACGGCGAGCAGTCGCGCACGATCCGCCCCGCTCGGCAGCGCGTAAGTCAGGCAATGTACGCCGAGCAATGCGATCGGCCAGCTCGACACTTCGCGCAGATGGTAATCGACGGCGAGCGCCCGGCTGGTCTCGTGGGCAACGATGCCCGCCGTGTACGCGCCCATCCCGTCATAGCCGCGCGCCGTGGATGAGGCGTGCGAACCGGGCCAGATCACCGGATTTCTCACGGTGACGACGACGTAGCCCTGGGCGTCCGCGCGGGCCGCCGCCGGAAGTTGGGCTCGCCTCGGCTGTTTGGCGGCGCCGCCCGCCAGCGCAGCGACGGCGAGCAGCACGCCGAGCGGCGGAATTTTCACCGCACCGCCGGCGCGTCGTTGATGGCGGCTTCGACGAACAGTACGCGCGCGTCGGTGCGCAGGGCCGCGACGACGGGCTCGAGCCGTGCAGGCATCGCACGCGTCGATGCCAGCGTGTAAGCGCCCGCGTCGCTCGGACCCCGGACGATGGTGAGGCCGTTCGACGAGAGGAGGGCCTTCAACTCGGCAAGCGTCATGGCCGGTGCGAACACCGCTCGGATGTGCGGCCCGGGAGCGGGGGCTACGGGATCCGCGGACAGCGTCTCGTACGGTGCCGCCAGCATGGCGGTCTGCGGCCGATATCGCGACGACGCACCGAGCCATCCGAGGGCGACGGCCTGCACCAGTACCGCGGCGGTCAGCCATTGCACGGGACCCAATCGGCGCCGGGCCCCTCGGGAGACAGCAGGCTCGTTCGCGGCCGGAACGTCTCGACCCAACTCGTCGATGCGCGAGAGCACCTTGGCAAGGCCCGCCTGCGGCGCGTACTCGATCCGGTTATCCGTCTTCAACAGACCCAAAAGCGCACGCTCGTGCGCCAGGTCGTTGCGGCAGACTGCGCAACGCTGCAGGTGGCTCGATACGCGCTCGAGATCCGCGGCCGATAGTCGTCCGGTGACGTACCACGGCAGTAGCCGTGCCGCCTCCTCCTCGCAACGGGCGCCTTCCAGGTCGACGGTCATGGGGCGGCCCCCCACTCCGCGCCGTGCTCGGCCAGCATCGCTCGCAGCTTACGTCGCGCGTTGAACATGCGCGTTTTTACCGTATTCACGGGACACTCCATGATCTCGGCGACTTCCTCGCAAGAATGATCCAGGTAATAAGTGAGCTCGAGGACGAGGCGCTGCTCCACGGGCAACCGGGCAAGCGCATGGTTGAGGAGCTGCCGATTCTCGGTCGCTTGTCCCGGATCAACCGCCTCTCCCTCGGTACTCTCGAGCGCCATGACCCGCTCATGGGTCGCCGCGCGCCGGATCATGTTGAGCGCGCGCCGATAGGCAATGCCCATGATCCAAGTGGACACCTGCGAGGCATCGCGGAATTCCGCGGCACGCTGCCAGACGATCCACAACGTATCGTTGATGATCTCCTCCGCGTCCTCCTGACGGCGGGTCAGCCGAGTCAAGAATCGCGCCAGGCGCCTGTGATAATGCACGTAGAGTTCGCGGAACGCATCCCGGTCGCCGCGGCCGACCTTGAAGATCAACTCACGTTCATGCTCGTTCGCGCTGCGCGCCGCCGGCATTTGATTGGATCGCAACTCGGGGGCTTCCAAAAAACACTCCATTCACCACGCCGTCGACGTACCACGGGTAAGTGACTCGCCTCCCCCGATCGGTTCATCCCTAGTCCAAAAAATTCTCGCCCGCCTCTAAAAACGCCAGGACGCCGAAAACGCCCACGCACCATTGGCGCTCGCGCCATCGTAGAGTGTGTCCGCGGTCGCGTCCGCAAAGAACCGGCTGGCGCCCAAGGTGAGGTGCCGATAGACATATGCCAGTCCCACGTCTCCGGCCCAGTAACCGACCCCAAAGAGATGATGCAAATCGTAATATCCCGCCCCAGCCGTCGCCGCGAACCCGAAGCGCAGCGGCCAGCGGCCGGTGAGCTCGTAGGCAGCGGCCGGACGCCGGTCCGCAAAGCCGAGATCGGAATAAGACGTGTAGTTCGGTTGATAGGATACGGTCGCCGCGACCAGATCCAAGTAGGCGACGCTCACGGCGATCTCATCGTAGTCGTAGTGTGCGCGTCGCGGATCCTGCACATAGGCATAGTGGGTGTAAGTGCCCTTCACGGTGAAGTCGCCCACGGGCCGAATCAGCCCGCCATAGAAGTCGATCTCCTCGAACCTCATACCGCCCGGATAGGGATCCACGTTCGAGCCCCACGCCCCCGCAAACCAGCCGAGTGCGCTTTGATAGCTGCCGCCGAGCTGCAGCGCGGCGCCGTTATAAGTCTGCGAAATGCCGCGGTAGATGTAATTGCTGGTGCCGCCGATGGAGCCGCTCCATGTGCTTTGCGCGCGGCAGACAACAGGCAGCATCATGCAGCCCAACAGCGCCGTGAGCACGGCGCCGCGACCAACAGTACCCAGCCTCGCAACGGGCGCGATCCATTTGGCTGAAATGACCACCTGTGCGTCCATTGACGCCGCATTATAGGGCTCGAGGGCCTCGGTACGGCCGGCCCATTCGAGTAAATATTGAGCCGGCATTGAAACCCTTCCCCGTTGTCTCGGTACATACCGGCAGGAGTACCGTGATCGATCGTTTGGTCAACAGGGAAAGGGGATATCCATGAAAGCGAACATGAAGTCTCGTTTGAGCATCACCCTTGCGGCGGGATTGGCCTTGATAGCCGGAATCACCGGCGCGAAGAACACGTTCGCGCAGGACGCATTCCTACCGGCTGCGCTGAACTCATCGACGATCCCAGCGAACGGCGACGTCAATCCTTACGGAGTCGCATTCGTGCCCGATGGGTTCCCGAGCGGCGGCAGCATTGCCGCCGGCGACGTCCTGGTCGCGAACTTCAACGATAGCGGCAATGTCCAGGGAACCGGGACCACCATCGTCCGCCTGCCGGCGCATGGTCCAATAGCCCCTCCAGGTACGGCCGTCGCATTCTTCACCAGCAAGCGTCCCGGACTCTCCACGGCGCTCGGTGTACTGCGCGGCGGATTTGTGGTCGTGGGCAATGTACCGACGAAAGACGGTACATTCGCCACGATCGGTCGCGGTGCACTGCAAGTGATCGATCGACACGGCAAGCTGATCGAGACATGGACCGATTCTGTATTTCTCGATGGACCGTGGGATCTCACCATTGATGACACCGGAAGCTATGCTCATATCTTCGTCTCCAACGTATTGAGCGGTACGGTCTCCCGCCTCGACGTATCGGTCGGGTCGAGCAGCGTGACCCTCGAGAAGATCACGACGGTTGCCCAGGGCTATTCGCACGTTCCCAATGCCGGGGCCGTGGTTTTGGGGCCGACGGGGCTTGCCTACGACGCGGGTAGCGATTCGCTGTACGTGGCCTCGACCAACGACAACGTGGTCTATTCCGTGCCTAACGCCAAACACAGATCGAGTGCGGCGGACAGGGGAATGGTGGTATTCGCCGATGAGCATCTGCGCGGCCCCCTCGCCCTGCGCTTCGCGCCGAGTGGGCATCTGCTGACGGCCAATGGAGACGCGGTCAATGCCGATCCGCTGCATCCGAGCGAGATCGTCGAATTCACCCGGTGGGGCGACTTCGTGCGGGAATACAACGTAGATTCCGGCGAGGGCGGCGCATTCGGGATCGATACGCGGGCGGATGACGACGGCGGCTTCGACTTCGCTGTCATCGACGATGTGACCAGCAATTTACTGCTGACCCGGCTGCCGTCTCGCCACTGAGCGCGGCCCGCGTGGTCCTCCCCCGGGTGCCACCCGCGCCGCAAATGGCTTAGACTCTCCCCGTTCCGCCTGACCTCGACAGGCCGGACGCTCGGCTCATCGTCCAACTCGGCTCACTGCTCGAAGGGGGTTGCATATGATTCTGGGGATGTCGGTGCCGGCCTTTACGGACTTTCACGTCGCGCTCAGCTTGATCGGCCTTCTGAGCGGGGCGATCGTCCTGCTCGGCATGTTGAAGGACAGGAGATTGCCGGGCTGGACGGCGGTATTCCTGGTGACCACCATCGCGACGAGCGCCACCGGATTTCTGTTTCACTTTACGAGCTTCGGCCCGCCCGAGATCGTGGGAGTCATCTCCTTGGTCGTGCTCGCCGCAGCCGTTGCTGCACTCTATGGTTATCATCTCTCAGGCGCATGGCGCTCCGTCTACGTCGTGAGCGCCCTATTCGCGCTATACCTCAATGCCTTCGTGGGCGTCGTGCAGGCATTTCAAAAGATTCCCACTCTGCATGCGCTCGCACCGCTCGGCAACGAGCCGCCGTTCCTCGTGGCGCAGTCGATCCTGCTGGTGCTGTTCGTGCTCGCCGGGATTCTCAGCTTGAGGCGGTTTCATCCCATGCCGGTTGCGGCGACATAAAGCCGCCGCCTGCTGGCCCACTGGCTCGTCTGGGTGATCGCCGCCGCGTCCGTCGTCGGCGTGATCGCGCGTCCGAAAGGGACACCCGAAGCGCTATGGGCGGGCCTCGGCGCGCTGGCGCTGGTCGTGTGCTCGTTGTTGCCTCCCTCGGAGGCGCTCGCCGCCGTGCTCTCCGGCACCGATGTGTACCTGTTCCTGATCGGCATGATGCTGCTCGCCGAGCTCGCCCGGGAAGAGGGACTGTTCGATTGGCTTGCGGCGTATGCGGTACGCCACGCGCGCGGGTCGGCGAGCCGCTTGTTCTTGCTCATCTATGGGGTGGGCACCCTCGTCACGATATTCCTCTCCAACGACGCCACCGCCGTCGTCCTCACCCCGGCGGTCTACGCCGCCGCAAAGCGCGCCAATGTCGCGCCGCTTCCCTACTTGTTCGCCTGCGCCTTCATCGCCAACGCGGCCAGCTTCGTGCTGCCGATCTCGAACCCGGCAAATCTGGTGGTCTTCGGCGATCGCATGCCGGCGTTGCCGGCCTGGCTCGGTCAATTCGGCGCGAGCGCCGTGGCATCCATCTTATTGACCTATGTGGCATTGCGCGTGGCGCAGCGCGGCGAGTTGAGGGAGCCAGTTTGCGAGACTGTCGCCCCAGCTTCCCTCGGCAAGGAAGGGCGCATTGCGGCATGGGCCGTCGCGCTCACCGGGATGGTGCTTTTGATCTGCTCGGGCGTGCACTTGCGGCTCGGCCTGCCCACCTTTATCGCCGGCTGCTGCGCCTGTTCTCTGATCGCCTCGATCAAGCGCTCTGCGCCCTGGCCCCTGCTAGGGCACATTTCCTGGAGCATCCTGCCGCTGGTTGCCGGACTTTTCGTCCTGGTACGGGGCGTGGAAGATACCGGCGCGCTCTCCGCCCTTGCCGGTCTCGTTTCCGCAAAGGCCTCCACCGCGCCGCTGTCTACGGCCTTCGCTACCGGCACTCTCGTGGCTCTGGGCGGCAATCTCGTCAATAACTTGCCGATGGGCCTCTTTGCCGGCGCCGCCGGCGCGGGAGCTCACTGGCCGGCTGCGGTGAACGCGGCGGTGCTGATCGGCGTGGACCTCGGCCCCAATTTGTCCGTGACCGGCTCGCTCGCGACACTTCTTTGGCTGATGGCGATTCGCCGGGAGGGCGAGAACGTGAGCGGATGGCGATTTCTCGCGCTAGGAGTCCTCGTGATGCCCCCGGCGCTGCTCGGCTCGCTGGCGCTCGTGGTGCATTGATCTGGCGCAATCGCTGCTGTAGATATGCAGCATAGCCGCGGAGAGACCGAACATGCCCTTACGCCATCCGTTCCGATGATCGAGACCGGACACAATCTCGTGTTCCAGGAGGCAAGCCTCTCCGATTCGGCGAACAGTGCGGAACGCCTCAGTTTTCTCAAGCGCGTGCCGAACCAGCCGAAGATCGACGCCTTCCTCCGGGCGCAGCAGGGCGATAATCCTTCGCCGCGTTTTGCGGAGTTCTTCGATCTTCAGATTGCGGTGTTCGTCGCCGCGGTGCCGGCGTCACTCGGCCTGCGCGTGGTCGTGGCGGGCGTCACCAACATAAACAAGAGCCAATTCGACCGGGTCGCGGCTCTCATCGGCCGCGGCACCGCGCGATGGAATCGGGCCGAATTCAAGCGCTGCGTCGAATCGATTCTCGGCATTTCGATTCAGGATTTCGCTCGCTGACCTGGAGGCGGTTGCGTTGCAGCACCACATGAGGTGCGCGCTTGGCTCCCGCGCTATCCGACCGCCACCTGCAGCGCGGGCGCCGGAGCCCCGCGCTTGCTGTGCAGCTTGATGTTGAGGCGCAGCTCGTTGGCGGAATCCGCGTTGCGGATCGCCTCGTCGTAGGAAATCGCCCCCTCGTCGTAGAGCTCGAACAGAGACACATCGAAGGTCATCATCCCGAGCTCACGCGATTTCTGCATGATGCTCTTGAGCTCGTGAAACTCTCCCTTGAGCAGCTTGTCCGCGACGATGGGCGTGTTGATCAGGATTTCCACGGCGGCACGCCGCCCCTTGCCGTCCTCGGTACGGATGAGCCGCTGCGAGATGATGGCCTTGAGATTGCTGGAGAGATCCATGAGCAGCTGCTTGCGCCGCTCCTCGCTGAAGAAATTGATGATGCGATCGATGGTCTGATTGGCGCTGTTCGAGTGCAGGGTACCGAGGCACAGATGCCCGGTCTCGGCGAAAGCGATCGCGTGCTCCATGGTCTCGGTATCGCGGACCTCGCCGATGAGAATCACGTCCGGCGCCTGGCGCAGCGTGTTCTTGAGGGCGTTGTGCCAGGAGTGGGTATCGATGCCGACCTCGCGGTGAGTAACGAGCGATTGCTGCGACTGATGCACGAACTCCACCGGATCCTCGACCGTGACGATGTGACCGGCCGAGGAGCAATTTCGATGATGGATCATGGCGGCGAGCGACGTCGACTTGCCCGAGCCGGTGGCCCCGACCACGAGCACCAGGCCGCGCTTGGTCATCACGATCTCCTCGAGGATCGGAGGCAATGCGAGCTGCTGGAGAGTCGGGATGTCGTTGACGATGGTGCGGGCCACCAAGCCCACGTTCTGCTGCTGCATGAACACGTTGATCCGGAAGCGCGACACGCCCGGAACGGAAATGGCGAAGTTCGCCTCCAGCTCCCGGGCGAATTCCTCCCGTTGCCGGTCGTTCATGATTGCCTGCGCGAGATCGCGGGCCACGTCCCCGGAGAGCTTCTGATTGATCAGGGGCTTCATGACGCCCTGCAATTTCATGCTGGGCGGGAAGTCCTTGGCGATGAACAGATCCGAGCCGCCTGCGGCGCTCATTGCCGTCAGCAGCTTGACGATATAGGTCTTTGCTTGATCCTCGCTGAGTGCCATCGGCGCCCCGGAGCTTGAATAATTAAAACGAAAACGCAAGGGTACCAACGAGCCGGGAGCGAGATCGGTATTACCTCTCAGACGCGCGAATGGCCATCTTAAGTTCAATCGCCAAGGGCCGTTGAGGCACAATGCCCGCATGGCCAGGGCCCGGGGCTTCATTCTTCAGGCTACTTACCGCGTCACATCGGCGGCGGACGGGCGGCGCCTATCCGTCGTCCATTTGTATGGCCGGCTGGAGGATGGCGCCGCGTTTCTGGTGCGGGACAATCGGCAGCGCCCGCATTTCTATGTGCGTGCGGCGGATGTCTCCCGTGCGAGCGCCCTCGAGGCCTTGCCGGCGCCGCAGCCCGTCGACAAGCGCACCTTCGCCGGCGATGCCGTGTGCCGTGTCGATGTCGACGTTCCGTCGGACGTGCCGCCGGTGCGCGACAAGCTCCACGCCGCGCACATCGATACTTTCGAGGCCGACGTGCGCTTCGCCTCGCGGTACTTGATCGAGCGGGGCATCAAGGGGGGTTGCGAGATCGAGGGGGAGTCAAGTCCCGGCGCCGGCGGCGTGGTGTTCGACAACCCGCAGCTCTATCCGGCCGACGTCCAGATCGCGCCGCGCGTGCTGTCCTTCGACATCGAGACGGACGCGAAGGGCGAACGGCTGCTCGCGATATCGCTGTTCGGTCTGGGAACCGATGTGGTACTCATCATCGACGGGAGCGAGCGGCCGATGCCCGAGCGAGCCGAGCGCTGCGCGACCGAGGCCGCCGCGCTGCAGGCGTTCGCGGCACGAGTTCGCTCGCTCGATCCAGACGTGCTCACCGGCTGGAATCTCATCGATTTCGATCTCACGGTGCTCGAGCGCATCGCCGCGCGCGTGGGCTACACGCTCGAGCTCGGGAGAGATCGGGGCGCCATGCGCATCCGCAAGGCTGAAGGCTACTTCGGCAGCGGTCAAGCAAGCATCCCGGGGCGCATCGTGCTCGACGGCATCGACTTGCTGCGCGGCGCATTCATCCGCATGGACGATTATTCGCTCGATGCCGTGGCACGCGAGGTGCTCGGCGAGGGCAAAGCCGTGGCCGGACCCGCGCGCGACCGCCTCGCGGAAATTTTGCACAACTATCAGCACGCCCTTCCGGAATTCGCGCTTTATGCCCGCACGGATGCGCGGCTCGCGCTGGGTGTGGTCGAGAAGCTGCGCCTCATCGAGCTGGCCTTTGCCCGCAGCCAGCTCACGGGAATGACGCCCGATCGGGTTGCGGCCAGCATTGCCTCCTTCGACTTTCTCTATCTCTCCGAGCTCGAGCGCGCACGCATCGTCGCCCCGAGCGTGCGCGGCGGCGACTCGCGCGTGCACGTCGCGCAACAGGGCGGCCACGTGCTCGAGCCCGAAACGGGTCTGCATGCGAACGTATGGGTCTTCGATTTCAAGAGCCTGTACCCGAGCATCATCCGCACCTTCAACATCGATCCCGTGAGCTACGTACCGCCTCCGGCGCCCGATGCGGATCTGATCCGCACGACCGAAGGGGCTTTTCGCCGCGAACCCGCCATCCTGCCGCGGCTCTTAGATGAGCTGTTTCCGCGGCGCGAGGCGGCCAAGCGCCGCGGCGACGATGTGGCCGCGCATGCCATCAAGATTCTGATGAACTCGTTTTACGGCGTACTCGGGACCTCCGCCTGCCGCTTCTTCAATCCCGCGCTCGCCAACTCCATCACGGGTATGGGCAAGCATCTCTTGCTCTGGTCGAAGCAGTGGTTCGAGGCCGCGGGATTCACCGTGCTATACGGCGACACGGACAGCTTGTTCGTGCGTTCCGCCGAGAGCGACCCCCGGCTGGCGAGCGTCGAGGCGGTACGACTGGTGGCCGACCTCGGGCGCGATCTCGAGCAATACGTCGAGGAGCACTGGCGCGTGCGCAGCCGTCTCGAGCTCGAGTTCGAAAAGCTGTATCTGAAGCTGTTCCTGCCGCGCGCCCGTCACAGCACCCGCGGCGCGAGCAAGCGCTACGCAGGTCTCGTCTATTCGGCCGCGGGCGCCGGAGCAGTCGAGTTCGTCGGCATGGAGGCCATCCGCCGCGACGCGACGCTACTCGCGAAACGCGTGCAGCGAGAGCTCTACGAGCGCTTGTTTTCGAATCGACCGGTGGACGCCTACCTGGGTGAGATCGTCGCCCGCGTGCGCCGCGGCGAGCTCGACGAGGAGCTCGTCTATCACAAGAACTTGCGCAAGGGGACCGGGGAGTACACCGCCACGACGCCGCCGCACGTCGCCGCGGCGCGCAAGTCCCTGCAGGCGATCGGAAGATCCATCCGCTATGTCGTGACCACGGCGGGCGCCGAGCCGCTCGACAATCTGCGCCATCCGCTCGACCGCGAGCACTATGTCGAGAAGCAGATCAAGCCGGTCGCGGAACCCGTACTGGATAGGCTCGGGCTGAATTTCGAGCGCGTGATCGGCGATGCGCGCCAGTTCGAGCTCGACTGGTCCTGAAACGGGCCGCCCATCGCGGCCGCTGCGCACGTCATTGCCGTCCCGCGCGTCACGGCCGCGGCGTGCTCACACCGCCGCGATGCGCTCGAACTCTCCCCCGTCGAATCGCAGGCGCCGCGGGGTGCCGTCCACGAACGCGACGAACTCCGCCACCTCGGGACTCGTCGGCTTCGCGCCGACGCGAAACAACCGGTCACCGATGGGACTGAGCGGAGCCGTACCGCCGATCCATAAGCGTCCTTGACGCTGCACCACCCGCACCCAGCCGGCCCACGGATCGGGGGAATAGTAGGCGCCCTCGTAGGGAGCCAGCTCGGGCGAGGGCGCGATCGGCCGCGCGTGCTCTTCGGGGCGCGCATACCAATCGCGCCCGTGAGCGAGCGCGATGACTGGACGGCTCGCGGCGGTATCCGCGTGGCTCGCGGCGGCGTCCGATGGGCTCGGGGTGTCCGCGTCGCGCTCGAATACCAACGGGTACAGAGCGAAATCGGCATGATCGGCGATGAAGGTATCCTCCTCGGTATGCTGGAGGGCGATCCGCTCGTGGCCCTGCTCGAGCACCAGCCGCCCACCCGCCGCGACGACCTCGAGACGGCGCCCGTCGGGAGAAAGATAGCTTCCCTGATAGCTCGCCGCCTCGGGAACTTCGGCCGACTCGTCGAAAGGCGGCATCGGGGGCGCGGCACTGTTGTCCTGAGCCGAACGCAGCACACGCAGCGCGAGCTCGACCACCGGGTTCGGCCGATAGCCGAGCTGTGCATTGATCGAGGCGAAGGCGCCGAGTCCCGCATCGAGATCGAGGTGCACGGCCGACATGAACGACACCATACCGCCCGTATGCCGCAATCGGCGATGCCCATCGAGGTCGTCGACCGCGATGCCATAGCCATAGGAAGCCGTCGGGCCGAAATCGGGCGCGGCGATGTACGCCGTCGAAAAGAGCGTGAAGCCTTCCGCCGAGACGATGCGTCCGCCGGCGTGAGCGCCGCCATTGAGGATCATGCACATGTAGGCCGCCATGTCCGCCGGACAGGACGCGATCGAACCCGAGGCATCGTCGAAGTCGAGATTGCCGGCGACTGCCAGCGGTCCGTGGCGCGGATACGGTCGATCATCGTGGAGCGGCATATAACTGCGGGCGATTCGGGCACGCGAGTCGCTCGTGACCGCCGCGACAGTATTACGCATCCCCAAGGGTCGCAAGATGCGCGCAGTGACGGCCATCGGCCAGGGCCGCCCGTCGAGCGACTCGACCAGGTAGCCGAGCACGCCAAATCCCCAATTACTGTAGTGAAACTGCGAGCCTGGCACATACGCCTGGCGCGGACGGAGCTCCGGTTCTCTCGGAAATACCGGCGCATCCTCCGGCATGCCGCTCGAGTGCGTCAGCAGGTGATGCACGAGTATCTCGCCGTAGTCGCTTTCCATCGCGAGCCATGGCAAGTAGTGCCGGATGGGCGCCCGCAGATCGAGCTTGCCCTCGTCGTGCAGCTGCAGCAGCGTGAGCGCGACGAAGGACTTGCTGATGGATCCGATCTCGAACAAATCCGAGATCGACACGGGCACGCGCGTCTCGAGTTGACTGTAGCCGTACGCGGAGACGCGGATCGGCCCGCTCCGATCGGCAAGGCCCAAGGTCAGTCCCGGCGCATTCATGGCCTCGCAGTAGCCGGCAATGAAACGATCGAGGACCGCAAGCCCCGCCGTGCGAGTGCCGCGGCCGCGCGATGTGACCGTGGCGGGAGCCGCCGACGACTGCCCGAACGGCAAGATACCGGCCGCTGCCGACCCCAGGCCGAGCGCGAGCGCTTCGCGCCGGGTGATGAGTGGGGCGAAACCGCCGCGCGGCAACGAGTTCTTGTTTTGAGTCATGCGTCGAGCTCCGGATAGTGGCGGAAAATGCCCTCCTCGTTGAAGGCAATACGGCGCGGCGAGGCGAGATAAGCCGCGATGCGCGGGCGCTCCCGCACGCGCTCGTGCAGCGCGAACAAGCGTCGGTATTTGCGGGCGAACTTGGCGCTCGCGTCCGGAAATGCATAGCTCAAGCCGGCGATCAGCTGGAACACCGACAGGTCCGCATAGCTCAGCCTCGCGCCCAGGAGAAAGCGCGCCTGCCGGCCGTTGCGCGCCATGACATCCTCGAAATAGCCTAGGAACTTCGGCGCACGGCTCTTCAGAAAATCGGCGCTCCGGCGCCGCGCCTCCTTGCGCTGCTCCTTGAAATAGAGGTTTCCGGATATCGGGTGGTGTGTGTCGTGGATCTCGGCCACGAAGTCCGTCACCGTGAGCTGCAGCTGATGCACCCAGAGCCGACCGCCCTCCTCGCGCGGAGCGAGCCCATGCCGTGGTCCCAAAAACTGCAGGATGTTGGCGGTCTGTCCGATGACGAGCCGCCCCGCCTTGAGGAAGGGCGGCGCGAACGGCGGCCGCGCGAGGCGCCGCCCCGTCATGAGCGCGAGCAGCGCAGGCACGCCGGCTCCGCGGCCCGACTCGCGCGCGACATCGCGATAGCGCGCGCCCGCCTCCTCGAGCGTCAGCCGAACGAACTCGCCGCGGCCTTGAATGGTGGGCCAGTAATAGAGCTGGTAGATCATCTCATCTCCGGCACGGAGACCCCGGCGCCTGCGCCGGGGAGGAAGTGCCTCTCCTGAGGTGGGGATTTGCTGTTCCTAAAACTGGACGTTTTGGCCAACGCCTTCGCGGGAGACGCGTTGCCTTGCCTGAAATCGTAACGAATTTCGCCGCCCAATGGGGCCTCGACCCCGCCGGCGACTATCTTGCCCGCCTTGTATATCGCCAGCCTCCTGGCCGTGGCCGCGCGCGCATTCTCGGTGGCTCCGGGCATCGGGCTCGCGGGCACTGCGATCCTGCTCACCGGCTGGCCGCTGTTCCGCCTCGGCCGCAGGGCATTCGCAGCGCCACCTGCGATTCGGCACCCTTAGCTGCCGGCGGGGCTCGCCGCGGCATCGCTGCCGTCCCAATAATTGGTGTGCACCAAGCTCTCGAGGCTGCAACCGTGGGTCCATTCGATCATCTCGAGCATCGGACGAGGGTAGAACTCCGGCACACGGCCGAGACACAGCACCGCCACCGGCTTGGCCCCGGCGGGCATGCGCAGGAGCTCGCGCAGCGCTTCCGGCTCGAACAGCGACACCCATCCCATGCCGACGCCTTCCGCGCGGGCGGCGAGCCATAGGTTCTGGATCGCGCAGGCAACCGACGCAAGATCCATCTCGGGCATGGTGCGCCGACCGAACACGTGCTTGTCGCGGTCCGGTCCGAGCGCCGTCACCAAGAGCTCGCCGCAATCGAGGATACCCTCGACCTTGAGGCGCATGAATTCCTCTTCGCGCTCGCCTAGCGCCGCGGCGGTTCTCGCGCGCTCCTCATCCACCAGGGCGTGGATCTGCTCGCGTAAGCGCCGATCGCGCACGCGAATGAAGCGCCACGGCTGCATCAAGCCCACGCTCGGCGCGAGGTGGGCGGCAGCCAGAAGTCGCCCCAGCAATTCGGGAGGGAGCGGCTCGCTCGAGAAATGACGCATGTCCCGCCGCGCGGCCATCACCTTGTAAAGAGCATCGATCTCTGCGCGCGTAAAATCGGCCATGGATGTTCCAGTGTAATGCGCTCGACCACCGCCCCGTTTGACGGAACATACCGTTCGCGAGCAGACTTGCGCTGCGTGCAGGAGTCCGTTCGCCAAGCGGCGACGGGTGAAACGGGAAGCCGGTGACTCTATGTTAACAGAGGAATCCGGCGCTGCCCCCGCAACGGTGAGTGAATAAGGCGAGTCTTGGTGCCACTGCGCTTACGCGTGGGAAGGCGACTCGGCCGGTACTTGAGTTCACGAGCCCGTAGACCGACCTGCGACGCGACGGCACGAGTTGCGGTGGGCGACTGCGGAGTGAGCGGCGTCGAGCCGCGGTTCCCGCGCGATTCCACCTCAGTCGAATTCCAACACGCGCACGGCGGGTGCGTACGAGGTGGCATGGTGGTGGCAATTGCGAAGGCGGACGCGGCGGTTCTCGCCGCGGCGTATCGTCGTCTCGATACGCTCACGAAACCGCTGGGCGCGCTCGGCCGGCTCGAAGCGCTCGCGGCACAGATCTGTGCCGCGCAAAGAACGCTGACGCCATCCGTATCCCGACCGGTCGCCGTGGTGTTCGCCGCCGACCACGGCGTCGCAGACCGCGGCGTGAGCGCCTATCCGCGCGCCGTCACCGCAGAGATGGTAAGGAATTTCCTCGGCGGGGGCGCCGCCATCAACGTGCTCGCGCGCCTGCAGGGCATGGAGCTCTGGATCGTCGACGCCGGCATCGACGCCGACTGCGAAGCGCATCCGCGTCTCATCCAGGCGAAGGTTCGCCGCGGCACGCGCGATTTCACCGTCGAGGCCGCGTTGAGCGAGATCGAGTGCCGGGCGGCGCTCGATCAGGGCCGCCGGATCGTGGAGCGCATCGTGCCGCCGGACGGCAATACGCTCGTGCTCGGCGAGATGGGTATCGGCAACACGGCGGCCGCGGCGCTGCTGATGCATGGGCTCACCGGTCTTCCGCTGGCCGAGTGCGTCGGGCGCGGCACCGGGCTCGACGACGCCGGCCTCGAGCGCAAGCGCGGCATTCTGCGCGCGGCCCGCGAACGGCGCGCCCCGCCCGCGGACCCCATCGAGTTGCTCGCCGAGTTCGGCGGCTGCGAGATCGCCATGCTCGTCGGTGCGGTGCTCGGCGCGGCGGCGCGGCGGCACCTCGTGATCGTCGATGGCTTCACCGTGACGGTAGCCGCGGCGCTTGCGGGGCGCGTCGCGCCCGCCGTGCTCGATTACTGCGTGTTCGGCCACTGCTCGCAGGAGCAGGCGCACAGGACGTTGCTCGCTCATCTCGGCGTCAAGCCCCTGCTCGATCTCGACATGCGGCTCGGCGAGGGCAGCGGCGCCGCGCTCGCCCTCTCCGTGGTGCGCGCGGCCGTCGCGCTCTTCAACGAGATGGCGACGTTCGAGGGTGCGGGAGTGAGCGAAAAAATCGAATGAGCCGTCAATTGCGGTTGTTGTGTGTGGCGACCCAATTTCTCACACGTCTGCCGACGCCGCGCCTGCGCGAGTTCGATCCGAGCTGGCTTTCGCAGTCGACGCGCTATTTCCCGTTGATCGGCGTGCTGATCGGGCTGGTGAACCTCCTCGTCTGGTGGATCGCGAGCCGCCGGCTGCCCGCGAGCGTGGCGATCGGCCTGATGATGGCGGTCTCGATGCTGCTCACCGGCGCGTTTCACGAGGACGGCTTCGCCGACGCCTGCGACGGCTTGGGCGGGGGCGGCTCCAAGGAGCGGGTGCTCGCCATCATGAAGGACTCGCGCATCGGCGCCTTCGGCGCCATCGGATTGTTTCTCATGCTGGGCCTGAAGTGGACGACGCTCGCAGCCCTGCCGAGCGCCGTGTTCGTAGCGAGCGTCGTGGCGTCGCACATGCTGAGCCGCTGGTATGCCATCGGTCTCATCGCCTTTCTGCCGTACGTGCGCGAAGAAGCGGACGCCAAGTCGAAACCCTTCGCGGGGACTTTGAGCGGCGGCAACTGGCTCTTGAGCGGTGTCCTCGGACTTCTGGGGCTCGTTCCGCTCGCGTGGGCCTACAGGCGGAACGGCGCCCCGCTCGATTGGGCGGCCCTCGGCGCGGGCGCTTGCGCCGCTGCGGCGGTCGCGCTCGCGACCGGCCTCTGTCTGCGCCGCCGGATTGGCGGTTACACGGGCGATTGCCTCGGCGCCGTTCAGCAGCTCGCGGAGCTTGGGTTCTTGCTGGGCGGTCTTGCCGCCGTCGACTCGGCGCACGGCCTCACCTGAGCAATCCTCATGGAGATCCATCTGGTCCGTCATCCCCGACCCGCGCGCTCCGAGGACCGCTCGCTCATTCCCGCCCGCGTGCTGCGCACGTCATGACGACGGAGATCGGCAAGCTGCTCGTTCTCGGCGGCGTGCGCTCGGGCAAGAGCCGCTACGCGGACGAGCTCGCGCGCTCTCGAGCGGGAGCGGTCACGGTGATCGCGACCGGCGAGGCGCGGGATGAGGAGATGGCGGCACGCATCGAATCGCATCGACGCCAGCGGGATGCGCGCTGGCGGGTGATCGAGGAACCCGTTCGGCTCGCCGCGGCGCTGCATGCGGCGGACTCGACCGCAGGCCTCGTCATCGTCGATTGCCTCACGTTGTGGCTCAGCAATCTCCTGGGCGCGAGCGATGCGGAAACTGCGCAGCGCGAAACTCGAGCGCTGGTCGCCGCGCTCCCCGCGCTGTCGGGAGATTGCATCTTGATATCGAACGAGGTGGGCTTCGGCATCATTCCCGCGAACGCGCTCGCCAGGCGCTTCGGCGACGAGTCGGGACTGTTGCACCAGCGCGTCGCTGCACTGTGCGATCGCGTGATCCTCATGGTGGCCGGCTTGCCCCTGACGGTGAAGGCACCGCGGGCGCCGACGTCCGGGCCCGCATGAGCAAGTCGATCGGCACCCTCCGGGCCAGCGCAGCAGCGCGCATCGTCACGCCCGCGGCGCTGCTCGCCGCACTCTCCGCGACCTTCGCGGCGCTTTGCGCCGCCGCCGCGGCAGCGCCCGATCCTCCCGCCGCGCCGGTTGTCGCCGAGCCGCCGGCAGTCGTGCTGCGCGACGATTCGGGACGCGAGGTGCGCCTCGCTCATCCCGCGCAACGCATCGTGAGCCTGCTCCCCTCGCTCACCGAAACGGTGTGCGCGCTCGGGGCCTGCGGGCGGCTGGTGGCAACCGACCGGTATTCGGACTGGCCGGCCGAGGTCCGCTCGTTGCCCAAGGCCGGCGGCTTGGACGATGCCCAGGTCGAGGAGATCGTGCGCTTGAGGCCCGATGTAGTGCTCTTGAGCCGCACGCAACGAATCGCCGGCCGCTTGCATGAGCTCGGTTTGCAAACGGTGGAGCTGGACACCCAGACCTTCGCCGCCATCGCGCACACGGTCGCCGTGATCGGCCAAGTACTGGGCCTCTCCGATCGAGCAAAGGCGCTCAACCATGAAATCGATCGCAGTGTGCGCAGGCTCAGCGAGACCGCTCAGTCGCACCGTCACAGACCAGGACCGTCCGTCTACGTCGAAGTGGATCGCGCGCCGTATGCGGCGGGGGCCGGCTCCTTCATCGGCGAGATGCTCGCGCGGCTGGGCGCGCGCAATATCGTGACGCCGGACCTCGGCCCCTTCCCCAGGATCAATCCGGAGTATGTCGTGCGTCACGATCCCGATGTGATCGTCGTGACGGAGGAGGAAGTGCCGGATTTTAGCGAACGGCCCGGCTGGGATCGGATCCGCGCGGTGCAGGAGCAACGCGTGTGTACCTTTCCCCCGAAGGTCCGCTACGTGATCGAGCGGCCCGGTCCGAGGGTTGCGGACGGCATGGAGGCGCTCGAGGGGTGCCTCGAGCGAGTCGCGCCATGAGCACGAACCGGCTCATGGCATGGTTGCTCGGCTGTGTCGCGATCACCCTGCTGCTCACCTTCGGCAGTCTCGTCATCGGCACTTCGAGTGTCGAGACCTCCCTCGGCTGGATTCTCTCGCCGGATGCGCAGTCGAGCGTCGTGCTCTGGCAAATCCGCTTGCCGCGAAGCGTGGGTGCCTGGTTTGCCGGCGCGCTGCTCGGGCTCGCGGGCGCTATCGCGCAAGGCGTGTTCCGCAATCCCCTCGCCGAGCCATACCTGCTCGGTACGGCTTCCGGTGCCGCGCTCGGCGTGACCATCATTTTGGTCGCCGCGGATGCCTCGATCGGCGGCCTCACGTGGGCAAGCAAGCTCGGCGTCACCGGCGCAGCGTGCCTGGGCGCGGGGGGAGCGACGCTCCTCACGATCAGTCTTTCGCGCGGTGTCCTGCAGACTCGCAGTCTCTTGCTTTCGGGCGTCGTGGTCGCCTTTCTCTTGAGCGCCATCACGCAGCTGTTGCTGCTCGCCAAGCCCGAGATCTGGCGCAGCATGCAAAGCTTTCTATTCGGCAGTACGGGCTTCATCAGCTGGTCGTCGGCCGGCTTGCTCGGCGCGGTCTTTTGCCTCTGCGTCGTTCCGGCGGCGCTGCTGTCGCGCGGACTCGATGCCCTCACGCTGGGAGAGGACACGGCGCAGTCCCTGGGCCTGTCGCTGCCCGCGCTGCGGCTCACCCTGCTCGGTATCGTGTCGCTCGCGACCGCGGCCGCCGTCGGCGAAGTGGGGGTCGTGGGTTTCGTCGGTCTGGTCGCACCGCATCTGGTGCGCGAGACGCTCAATGTGAATCATCGCCAGTTGCTCATCGGCGCCCCGCTCTGCGGCGGCGCGCTGCTGCAAGCCGCCGACCTCGCCAGCCGCTGGCTCATCCGGCCGGCCGAGCTGCCGGTGGGCGCCATCACCGCGTGTCTCGGCGGTTCCTATCTCGTCTATCTGCTCTGGCGCAGGAGCCGTAATGCGTGAGGCGTTGACTTCCGGCGTCGCGGCGGCCACCTCCCCCGCACTGTCCTGCGAGGGCCTCTGTGTGGGTTACGGCTCGCGCGTCGTGCTCGAGGGCATCTCGCTTGCGATCCCGCCGGCGAGCTGGACCAGCGTGATCGGGCCGAACGGCTGCGGCAAGTCCACCCTCCTGCGAGCTCTCGCGGGGCTCGAGCCGGCGCGGGCCGGAGCCATTTTCCTTCAGGCCCGGCGGCTGAACGCTTGGCCGCGGCGCGAGCGGGCGCGCCGGCTTGCGTGGCTGTCGCAAACCGCGCCGGTTACCGATCTCACCGCCTCCGAAGTGGTCAGCCTCGGCAGGTTCGCGCACAGCGGTTGGCTCGCGCATCGTCAAGCCGACGACGATGCCGCCATGCACCGCGCCATGACGGCGACGGGCTCGCTCGCCTGGGCGTCGCGGCGTCTGTCCACATTGTCCGGCGGCGAGCGCCAGCGGGTGCATCTCGCTCGCGTACTCGCAGTCGAGGCGTCCGTGCTCCTGCTCGACGAGCCGACCACGCACTTGGATCCCCCGCATCAAGAGGATGTCGCCCGCTTGCTGCGCGACCAAGCGCTGCGCTGTGGCGTCAGCGTGGTGAGCGCCATCCACGATCTGTCGCTCGCGTTGACGGCCGACCGGGTGATCGTCCTCGGCCACTCCGGGGTCGTAGGCCACGGCACGGTGCGTGAAGCGCTCGCCGGGGATTGGCTCTCCGCGGCGTTCGAGACTCGCGTGAACATCGTGGAACATCAAGGCGTGCATCTATGGCGCCCGGCGCTCGAGGCGCCGGCGCGGCTGAGTATCGAGCCTTGAATACCGTGTGGTCGCCGGGGCCCAGCGGCGCGCTCGCCGTTGCCGCGGCGCTCGTGCAACTCGCATGAGCCACCCGTGAACGCGCCGGCCTTCCTCGTGTCCGCCATCGCCTCCGGACAAGGCAAAACCACGGCGACGGCGGCGCTTGCGCGCCATCACCGGTTAAAGGGCCGGCGTGTGCGCGTGTTCAAGACGGGCGCCGATTTTCTCGATGCACTCGTCCTGGAGCGCGCCGCCGGACATGCGGTGCACGTGCTCGACCTGTGGATGGTCGGCGAAGAGGAGTGCCGGCGGCTCCTTCGCGCGGCGCGCAGCGCCGCCGACCTCGTTCTCATCGAGGGGGTTATGGGACTCTATGACGGCACGCCCTCCTCCGCGGATCTCGCCCGGGCATTCGATCTGCCCGTGCTGGCCGTCATCGACGTGAGCGCCATGGCGCAAACCATCGGCGCCGTCGCGATGGGGCTGCGCGACTTCGGCCCCGTGCGTCTGGCCGGCGTCATCGCCAACGGCGTCGCGAGTGCGGGCCACGCGGCCATGGTGTCGGCGGCGCTGCGCGAAGTGCCGCTCGTCGCAACCTTGCCGTGGCTCCCGTCATCGCTCCCCGAGCGTCATCTGGGTCTCGTGCCGCCCGCGGACAGTGCGGACATCGAGGCGCAGCTCGAGTCCCTGGGGCGGTCGATCAGAATCGATGAGCGCGCATGGGACGCAGCGACCCGGGCAGCGGCGCCCGACCCTTCTCCGTCCCCGACGCCGATGGCCGCGCACGAGTTCCCGCTCGCCGGTCGGCTCGTGGGCATCGCGCGCGATGCAGCCTTTGCCTTTCTCTATCCCGCCAACGTGGACTGCCTCGAAGCGCTCGGTGCGCGCGTGTGTTTCTTCTCGCCGCTCGCCGATGAGCCCGTGCCGTCCGGAGCAGACGCGGTATTTCTGCCGGGCGGCTATCCGGAGCTGCGCGCCGAGCAGTTGTCCGCGGCACGCAACTTCCACCACTCGATTCGCGCTGCGCACGAGAGAGGGGTTCCGATCCTCGCCGAATGCGGCGGCATGATGGCGCTCGGCCAATCGCTCGGCGACACGCAAGGGCGGCAGTGGCCCATGGCCGGCGTCCTTCCGGGGTACACCCGGATGCAGCCGCGCCTCGCGGCCCTCGGACTGCAAGCGTGGAGTACCGCCTTCGGCGAGCTGCGCGGCCACACGTTCCACTACTCGATCTTCGATACGCCCCTCGAGGGCTTGACCCGAACCCGGGCGTATCCCAAGGACGCATCTGGCGAGACCATCTACCGCTGCGGCTCGCTCACGGCTTCGTATTTCCACGCTTACTTCCCCTCCTGCCCGCCGGCCATCGCAGCATTGTTCAGCGGTCTGATGCCATGACGGCGCGCGCCGTCATGGTCTGCGGTACGACCAGCGGTGCGGGGAAGAGCTTCCTCGCGACCGCTCTTGCGCGCTGGTATGCCCGGCGAGGCCTCAAGGTGGCGCCGTTCAAGGCGCAGAACATGAGCAACAACGCGCGCGTCGCGGCGGGCGGAGAGATGGGCAGCGCACAGTATTTCCAGGCACTCGCGGCCCGCGCCGTACCCGACGTGCGCATGAACCCGGTCTTGCTCAAGCCCGAAGCAGACACACAATCGCAAGTGATCGTGCTCGGCGAGCGCCGCGACGATCTATCGCGCATGGAATGGCACGCGCGCGCCCGAGAGGTGTGGCCGATCATCCGTGCCTCGCTCGATGAGCTCATGGGACAGCACGATGTGCTGGTCATCGAAGGTGCCGGATCTCCCGCGGAGATCAACCTCAAGGACAGCGACGTCGTGAATATGCGCATCGCCGAGGCTGCGGGCGCCGCAACACTCCTGATATGCGACATCGACCGCGGCGGAGCGTTCGCGCATCTGTACGGCACGATGCAACTCCTGCCGCCGCAGCATCGTGCCCTGATCCGCGGATTCGTGCTCAACAAATTCCGCGGCGATGAGCGCCTGCTCGCACCCGCCCCACAGACGCTCGAGGAATTGACGGGGGTACCGACGCTCGCGGTGCTGCCGTTTTGGCGCGACCATGGGCTGCCTGAGGAAGACGGGGTGTTCGACGCGCGGCCGACGGGCGCGGGGCTGTCGGTAGTCGTGGTGGCATACCCCTACATCAGCAACCTCGACGAGTTCGCCCCCTTGCGGCGCGTGCCCGGCCTCTCGCTCAGCTGGGCGCGGCGGCCCGAGACCGTCGCCGCCGCGGATCTTCTGGTGTTGCCGGGGTCGAAGCACGTGGCCGCCTATCTCGCCTGGCTGCGGGAGCGCCGCCTCGATGCCGCGATCGCCGCCCACATTTCGGCCGACAAGCCGACGCTCGCGATTTGCGGCGGTCTGCAGATGCTCGGCCGCGCAATCGAGGATACTTACGGCGTCGAGGGCTCGGCGCAGGGATTGGGACTTCTTCCCTGCTCGACCGAATTCTCGAAGGCGAAGCGCTATCGCCACGGCAGCTACACCTTCGACGACTCGAGCGGCTTCTGGGAGCCCCTCAAGGGACTCGAGTTCACGGGTTATGAGATTCACCACGGTGCGACCCGTCTCGACGCGAACGTACAGTCAGGGCCTGCGCCGCGCGCGGTGCTTCCGCACGGCGGCGGCTGGCAGAGCGGGCGGCTGCTCGCACTCTATCCGCACGGGTTATTTGAGAGCGCCCGGGTGATCCGCGCGCTCTTCGGTGCCGAGGCACCGACGCTCGAAGACACGCTCGACGGACTGGCGGATTTCGTCGACACGCGTTTTCCCCCGGGGGTGCTCGCCTCGCTGCTAGACTGAGAGGCGTGTGGCATCCCATGGACCCGCCCGCGGCGCGGCGCATCCTCTGTGTGGTCGACGTGCCTTGGTGGATCGCGGGCGGCTGGGCGCTCGATTTATTCATCGGGACACAAACCCGGGCGCACAAGGACTTGGATGTCGGGGCGCGACGCCGGGACGCGGCGCGCATTCTCGCGGCGTTGCCGGGCTGGGAATTCTTCGAGGCGCACGAAGGCTCGCTCCCTTGCACGGCACCGCCGAGGGCACGCGCTATCTCGCTTCCGAGATTCAGCTCCTCTACCAGGCGCGAGACGTGCGTCCGGAGGACCAGGCCGACTTCGAGCGCATCGCCCCGCGGCTCGACGCCGCTCAGATAGAATGGCTCCGGGAGGCTCTTTCGCGCCTGTATCCGCAGCATTCATGGCTGCCAGCGCTCGCCCCGAATGCCGCCGGGCGAAATGGCGCGTCGGGACAAGTTCATGACGCATTTGATGAGCCGCCCGCCGAGCGCTGTGACCATACTGGGCAATTGAACCACGCCGCGTCAGGGACGCCCCCGTCAGGTCGAACGATCCGGAGCGATGATGGACGAGCAACAAACGCCAACCCCTCGCGCGCGCCGCCCGAGCGGCCGCGACGCGAAGCGCGCTTCCCGGGCCGCGCGGGCCGCCGCCTCCATTCCCTACATCACGCGCAAGATCCCCTACTACGAGGTCCTCGGCGAGGAAGGACTCTCGCT
>Ga0302326_10001435_pt1 | contig 60733 bp, 57 predicted proteins | sample Palsa_T0_3_FD_202264 | JGI IMG/M metagenome (GOLD analysis project Ga0302326, IMG submission 202264) | Peat permafrost microbial communities from Stordalen Mire near Abisko, Sweden - Palsa_T0_3 | ecosystem: Environmental > Terrestrial > Soil > Palsa > Peat permafrost | place: Sweden: Abisko...
CGGCCGCACCTCTTCATTTGACGCCGGTCGAGGCGGGCAGCATGGGCACGTTCACGCGCGGCCCGCAGACGTACTATACCTGGATCGAGCAGGCGCCGGCGGACATCCATCTCAAGGCCAAAGCAGGGCTCATTTACGATGCTCTTGGACCAGCCAGGGTGGAGTTTTATCCCGCTGCAGAGCCGGAAATGAAGAGTGTCGCCCACGTCGAACTCGTGCCCGATAAACTGGAGCGCGCCGTGGATCTCCAGACCAACTTCACGGGATTGCACCGCATCGAGATTACCGATCAGACCGCTGGGACGGCTGTGACCTGGTCTGGTGATCTTCCCATGACGGTGATTTCCACACGCGATCACCCGGCGCAGTTACAGGGCCGGTGGAGTCTTTATTTCTATGTGCCAAAAGGCACGAAAATCGTCGGCGGGTTTGCGCAGGGGCAGGGAGAGGTACTGAATGGCAGTGGCAAAGTGGCGTATGCGCTGGAAGCCAAACCCGGCTACTTCAGCGTGCCGGTGGGCGAGGGCGAAGACGGACGACTGTGGAAGTTCCAGCACCTGGGTGGAAAAGTCTTTCTGCTGACGGTGCCGCCGTGCCTGGCCCGTGATTCCAAAGAACTGCTGCTGCCCGCGGATGTCGTGGAGAAGGACGGAAATTAACTCAGCGTCTGCAAACAGACGGTGAATTTGGCGCCATTGCCGGGGGAGGATTGGATGAGAATGGCGCCCCGGGCCTCGCGCACCAACCGCTTGACGATCGACAGACCCAGGCCGGTGCCGTGTTCGGGCGGCTTCGTCGTGAAGCGTTGCTCGAACATCCGCGCCAGCATGTCGCTCGGGATGCCCGGGCCATCGTCTTCGACGGTGATCGTGAGGATGGGGGTACGATTCGCAAAACCGTCGCGGTTGATGATTCGCTGGCTGGCGCCGTCGGGAAATTTGGCGACGTCGATGGGATTGGGGTGCAACTGGCTGCTCACGGTGACGCGATGCGGGTGCGAGGTGGCTTGCAGGGCGTTAATGGTGAGGTTGAGCAGGACTTGGAGGAAATCGGTGCCATTGATCTCGGCGATCACGTCCCGGTCCAGGCCGGTGACCGTGAAGTGGTGGCCTTTGGTCGTGGGATGCCGGATGAGCAATTCCTTCAGATCGCTCATGATCTGGTTCACGCCGACGTGCGATTTCTCCGAGGTCTGGTTGTGGAGGAAGCTGAGATAGCGCCGGGAGATTTCAAAGCAGCGTCCCACCTGCCCGTTGAGTTTGTTCAGGTCGTCGCGGAGGCTTTCGAGCTGCTGGCCCTCGACACGCGCGGTGTTTTGCATCGAGCGGTTGATCAACTCCACAAAGCCGGAGATCACCGTGAGCGGGCTGTTGATGTCGTGCAGCACGCTGGCGTATATCTCCCCCTGGGTGCGGGCCATCTCCTCGCGCATCCGCTGGTCGTGGATGACCCGCTGGAGCTCCTGCAATTGCTGGTTGCTCTGCCGAAACTCGACCGCGGTTCGATGCTTCTGCGCGGCGTGTGCGACGGCGGCCCGCATCGTGGGAATGTCGAACGGCTTGTTGAGGTAGTCGCTGGCCCCGTGCCGGAGGGCCTGGCGCGCGGTCTCGATCGTCTCGAATGCGGTCAGCATGATCACTTCGATTACCGGATCGATCTGCTTGAGTTCCTTGAGCACTTCGACTCCCGACATGCCGAGCATCATGATGTCGCACACGACCACGCTAATGGGATTGGAGCGGGCCAGCATGATCGCCTCAACGCCGTCCGAGGCCACGAGCACTTGGTAGTCGTTCTTGAAAACGATGCGCAACGACTGCCGCGGCCCCTCCTCGTCGTCGACGATCAGAAGCGTTGGCTTGCTGGCGGCAGCAGGGCCGGACTGCGGTTGCGACTCAGAAGTCGTATCCAAACGAGAAGGTGATGGCGTGGCTATCAAATCGATAAACGCCATCGGCGGCGGTTCCTTGGTCGATGGTGCGGGGCGGCCCGAAGGTGAATTGGTAGGCGATGTTCCAGCTTACGTGGTCATAGTGCTGCCCAATTCCGGCGCTGAAAATGTGCCGGTTCGAGTCGGGTATGGCGGGATTGAATGTTTCGTTGGGCACGGATTTTTCGCTGTAAACGTATCCCACGCTGGCGTGAAATTTATGCGCAAATTTCTTGGTAATTCCAAACTCATACATCGAACTCGAATGCCAGTCGAAGGGAAGTGCAATGTCGCCGCTACTCTGCTTCAGGGTCACCGTGTTGAGGGTGTTCCAGTCCGTCCAATCCCAGTCGAACTCAAAATTCCAGTCCGGCGCGGGACGGAACGAATAGCCCAGGGTGAGGCTTTGCGGAATATTGAACTCGGCGTCGGCATTCTGGCGAAAGTTCGCTCCGGGAACAGTCACCGCTCCCGCCGGTGTCGGGACGTCGTAGGAATCGTAGAAGATCTTCGAGTGGCCTGTAAAATCGACGCGCGTGGGCCCGCGATAGGTCGCGCCAAAGTGGTTCATGGCGTCCGGATCCCACATGATGCCGGCGTTGAACCCATACGTCATCCCATGGCCTTTGAAGTCAAACTGGTCGCCTGGGGTACTGATGCCGCGTTCCAATTCGGCATCGGCGTAGTTGATGGTCGCTCCCAAGGCGACCGAAAGAGTCGAGGTGACCTTGATCGCGCCCACCGGATTGAAGGTCGTGTAATCGATGCTGCCCTTGCGCGCGATGGTGCGAAAGGGAGTGTTGTCGGGGTAATCGACGGCGAAGCCGAACGGCGTGTAAATGCCGAGGCCGAGCGCGATCGGCTCGTTCTGCGGCTTCCAGGTAAAGTAGAAACTCGGCACCGTCTGCAGTCCCTGGTTCGAGTTCGAGAAGCTGCCCCGGTCGTCGGAAAGGGAAACGGTATTGTGCAGGAAGATGCCATAGCTACCCATGAGCACGCGGGTACCCTCGAGCTGCGTAATTCCGGCGGGATTGTAGTAGATGGCCGCAGGGTCGTCGGCCGTGGCGACGAAGGCATCGCCGCGGGCGGTCGCCTCGGCGTCTTGATCAGGAATGCGAAAACCAAGCCCGAAGCTACGGGGAGTCACGCACAGTAGTAGCGATACAATCGATAAACAAAATGCAACAGAGGGGCGCTTCATTCGCGGACATGAGACAGCATTTAAAATGCCTTGGCCAGAAGGAAAATTGGCAAAGCTGATGATTTTCAGTCAGTTCTGAAGCGGGAGCGAAACGCGGACCACCCCGGGTTCCCCTTTTTGCGGATGCGGAATCTCAATTTTGCCATGGTGGCTCTCAATAATTTTGCGCGAAACGGTCAATCCCAGGCCCAAGCCCACGTTGCGCGTCGAGAAAAACGGCTCCGGCGCCCGTTGCGCGGTCTCGGGATCGAAACCGGTGCCGGAATCGCGCACCTCGACCTGGAGTTCGGGGGAGCCGTCGGGATTCTCCGAAAGATGAACGGCCACATTGGGATCCTCCGGGTTGGCCTGGAGGGCATTGAGGATGATTTCGGAAAAGGCGTGGCGCAGGGCTTTGTGGTCGCCGGTGATTTTCCACGGAGAGATGTCCTTGTTGAACTGAAGCTGGGCGAGTTTTTTGCCCGGGTGAAAGGTGTGGGCCTCGTGAAAGGCCTCGACGATGAGATCGGCGATCTGCACCGACTCGCGGAAATCGCCCTGCCATTCGCGGGCCAGAAACACCATCTGGTTGGACAGCCGCGAGATGCGTTTGACGCCCGATGCCAGCACCACGGAAAGCGATTCCTGGAACTCCGGATCGTTGATCGATTCCTTGAGCAGTTGCTGATGGGTGGAAAGTGGGACCAGCGAATTGCCGATCTCGTGCGCCAGATGCTCGGCCATCGACTTTACCAAGCGCAGATTCGAGGCTTCGATTTCGAGGCGCTGGGCGCGCTCGTGTTCGGTCACGTCCTCGATGATCAGGAGCGCGGCATTGGCGCCGGCCGAACTGGCCGTTCGGAACGGTAAAATGCTCACCCGGAAGACCCGCCCGGGCGCGCTCGACAGTTTGTCGAAGCGGAAGGGCGGCACGCTGTCCCCGGACTTGATGACGGTGAAGATGCGGCTGCCGAGTTCCTGTGGAAGGTCCGAAAACTCGAGTCGGCCCTTGGCCTTTCCTTCGGGCAGGAAATACTCGCTGGCCGAGATATTGGCGTGCAGTGTGGTCAGGTTGCCACCGAAGACCACGCAGCCGCTGCCGAGGTGCCCGAGGATGTCCGCCACCATGTCGTGATTACCGACCAACTGATCGTGCAGCCAGGTGTTGCGGATGGCCAGCCCGACCTCCTCGAGCATGTGGAAGATGAGCGCCAATTCTTCATTCGCGTAGGATTCGCCGGTCAGACGCTCGTCCAAGACCACCACTCCCAGGAGGGATTCCCGGTCGAGGATCGGAATGGCCACCTGCGCCCCGAGGAGCTGAAACTCCTTGGCGATCTCGCGGTGGTTATGCGCCTCCGCGCTGCTCGCGCGGAGAATCCGCCCCTGGCGGTGCAGATGACCGCCGATGCCTGCGCCCAGCGAGAGCGCGAAGTGCTGGAGGACGCTTTGGTCGTGCCCGATGGCGCAGGCGGAACGGAGCCAGCGATCGTCCTGGGCGAGCGGCCCGTCGCTGAGCAATCCGGAAGGCTTGCGCAGGAAAATGATGGCGCGGTTCACCCCGATGATTTCGCGCAGCAGCAGCAGAAACTGCTTGAGCAAGCCGGCGGCGTCCAGGCTGTGAGTCAGAATGCCGGAGAAGCGGCGCAAGGCTTCGAGCGCGCGCACCTGGTCGACGTACGGCCGCAGGGAGACGCTCTCGATATTCGTCGGGCTGGCCGGCACCAGCGCCTTGATCGGTTCGTGGGCCGGAAAGAGGCGGTCGAGGAGCGTGTTGAGCAGTTTGCCGCGCACCGGCTTGGTGAGAATGTGATCCACCCCGAGCAGATAGGCGTCTTCCTCCCATTCCCATTGCTTTTCGCCGGCATAAATTAAAATCGGGCACCCTGGGGCGAACGTCTTGAGTTCCTCGATCAGGCGAATGGCCCGCGCATCGGTCAACTCGGAATCGAGAATCGTGGCATCGATCGCGCCGCGCGAGAGCAGGAACTCGGCCTCGCCGATGGCCTCCTTGGTGATCAACTGGAACTTCACCGGATCGAGCACCGTCTGCACGGCGTGGGAGAGCGAGAGCTGCCTGGTAATGATGAGAAGCGTGCGCATCAGGCGGGGGTGGATTGCGCGACCGACTGGGCGGTCGGTTTATTCACGCGGCTCGGCAAATCGAATTGGACCATGGTGCCCTTCCTCGGCTGGCTGGTGATGGTGAGCTGGCCGCCGTGCAGGTTCACGATCTTGCGGCAGATCGCCAGGCCCAGGCCGAAGCCGCGGTTTTCGTCACCGCGATTCTTGGTCGTGAAATACGGCGTCAGAATGCGCCCAAGATTTTCCTTGGGAATGCCTTCGCCTTGGTCGATCACGCGCACGCGCCACCATTCGCGGTTGACTTCGGATTTTGCCAGCCGCTCGAGTTGCACGCGAATCTGCGAGCCGGATGGCGAGGCATCGATCGCATTGGAGATGAGATTGGCAATGAGCCGCTGGATCAGCACTTCGTCCATTTCGACGAGCGCCTCGCCGGGAGTGTCGGCCACCACTTCCACTTCTTTTTTCCGGCTGGCTCTGGCGAGATCCGCGGCCTGGTGAATGACCAGATCGAGCCGCCCGAGTTGTAAATCGGGCCGCAGATTCTCCGAGAAGAAAAGCGCCTCCTTGATGTAGGCGCGCATCGTGGCGACGTTGCGCAAGGCCACCGGCAGGAGTTCGTCGTCCAGCGGTTCGGTGTTCCCGTTCTCGTTGCTCAGCTGCAACAGCGTCCAGACCGGCGTGAGCAGGTTGTTCAGGTCGTGGGCCATGCCACGTGACATTTTGCCCAGGAGGTCGAGTTCCATGGCTTGCTGCACCTGTGTTCGGAGGCGGATCTGGTTGACGATGAGACTGAGGTTGCTCACCAGCGAGATGAGCAGCCCCACATCGTTCGAGGTAAACTGCTCGTTGATTTTATTGCCGGCGAGGAGCAGTCCGAAGATTTCGCCTTCCGAGGACAGCGAGAAAGCAAAGTGGGCCTGCATCGGAGCCAGTTCCTCGCGGGCCTGGCGGGCCAGCAGGCCACTGCGGCTGCGCTGGTGGTCGCTGTCGAGCGGGAGGTACTCGCGCTTGGACGTTTCGAAGTAGCGGAAGATCGCCGATTGGGGCCGCAATTCGGGCAGTGTCCGGGACGATCCCGCCGGGTAGGCGCGCGTCAGTTCGAAGAGCAGGTTTGTCTCGTTGCGCAGGATCAGGCTGTAGCTCTCGAGGCGGAAGACGCGGGTGAGCAGCTCGTGGAGATCGTTGAAGAGCGTCGTGAGGTCGCTGTGCCACGTGATCGTCTCGATGAACTTTCGCACCTGGTCCTGGTACTCGAAGGTATCGCCAAGGATATGGCGCTCAACGACTTCGCTCGTTTCGCCGAAGAGGCGCGGGAACAGCAGCGCTGCGCACAGCGCCCCGATCATCAGCGTCAGCAGAGCGGCAAAGAACGAGTAGAAGGTGAATTCTTCGCGGTTGAAGAGCCACAAGACCAGCAGCGTGCACAGGCCGGTGAGGAAGATGAAGAGCACACGCACCGCCTTTGCCGCGCTGCGGTTGAGGGTCACATGCACGTCCAGCAGCTGGTACTGGAGCACGCTGTATCCGACGATCACCCCATAGAGAATCACCGCCATGCTGCCAAAGGGGTAGACCTGGTAGTGTGTGTAGGGGTAATAATAGATGCCGAGAATCGGGAGGACGTCGTTGCAGCCGAAAATCGCAAACGCGGTTTGCGCGGCGATCAGCGGAGTCAGGCGCCGCTTCCCGAGGGGTGGCAGGCTGCGGCGATGCCAGATGAGCACGACGACGGAGACCCACATCAGCGAGAAGACTCCGCTCAACATCCAAAAGCCGGTGCCGGCGACCGAGTACCATGCGTAGCCGACATTCCTGACTCCCGCGAGAAAGAAGCCCGTGAAATTGCTGCAAAAGAGAAAGATGTGGAAGGAATACGCCGCCCACACGATCCGCTTCGGCATGCGAATCTGAGCCACCAGGAAGGAGACGTGGCAGAGGGTGAGAGGAATGAAAATGACGCCGAATTGCAGAAATCGCGCCCAGAACAGGGCGTCGGCGTAGTGATCCGGTCCGGCCGGGACACGGAACATCCAGAACGTGCCGTAATTCCAGACGGCGAAACACATCCCCATGAGGAAATACACGCGAGCGACCGCGGCCCGGGGGTTTTGGACGAGGACAAAAATGGCCAGCGTGAAGTTCAGCAGCGCCCCGACCAGCGGAATGAGTTCGCCGAATTTCATCTCAGGAGGTGTAGCGCCGCAGCACCAGGCACGAGTTCTTGCCGCCAAATCCGCTGCTCAGATTCAGGGCGACTCGGATGGGATACGGCCGGGATCGACCCCGGACGTAATCAAGGTCGCATCCCTCGCCGGGCTCATCGTGATTGAGCGTCAGCGGGATTTCCTGATGATGGAGGGCAAGTGCGCACACGATGGTCTCTAAAGCACCCGTCGCGCCTAGCAGGTGGCCAGTTATGGGTTTTGTGGAACTTACGGCCAGTCGCATGGCGTGCTGGCCGAAGTATCGCTTGATCGCTTTGGTCTCGACCACGTCGTTGGCGTCCGTCGCGGTGCCGTGGGCGTTGATGTAATCGACTTCCGCCGGGTCGATCTGCGCCTCCCGAATGCCCTTTTGGATTGCCCGATAGTAGCCGATGCCGTCCGGATGCGGCGCCACCGGGTGGTAGGCCTCGCAACTGCGGCCATGGCCCAGGATTTCCGCATAAATGCGCGCTCCGCGGCTCAGCGCGTAGGAAAGTTCCTCGAGCACGAGGTAGGCGGAGCCTTCGCCCAGAAGGATGCCATCGCGCGTTTTGTCGAACGGGCGCATGGCATTTTGCGGGGTGTCATTGCGGCGGCTCAGCACCTGGTTCAGGCAAAGCGCGCCCCAGATGTGCGGCACGATCGGCGCCTCCGAGCCGCCGGCCACCATCACGTCGACCTCTTCATGCCGGATCATGCTCAGGGCGTACCCGATGGCATCATTTCCGGAGGCGCTGCTGGAACTGAGGGTCACGGAATGGCCTCGGATATTGAGCTCCTTGGCGATCTCGCCGGAGCCCGCTCCACTATAACCATTGATCAGCGCAAATGGGCCCACGCCCTTGTAGCCGCGCTTGAAATATCCTTCGTCGGCCTTGGATGCGGTCTCATTGCTGCTCGCCGACGTGCCTTCGACAATCCCCACCCGGTCGGCGTCCACCTTCGAAAAATCAATCCGCGCATCCTGTTGCGCGAGCCGCGCCGCGGCCACGCCGTAGCGGTGCGAGTAGTCCAGCCGGCGCGCCATTTTCGCGTCCATGTAGTTGGCCGCGTCGAAATCGTCGATCTGCGCGGCGATCTGGGTCGGGGCCGCGCCCGCCGGAAAGCGTGTCATTCTCTTTCCGCCGCTGATCCCGTGCCGGATGCTATTCCAGAACTGATCCAGCCGCTGCGCGGGCGCCGTGATCACGCCCATGCCGGTAATCACAATGCGGCGGCGCTGGGCGGCGACTATTTCGCGGACGGCCATTTGTAGGGAATCAGCATTGGCACCCGGCGCTGATACTCACGATACCTGTCCCCAAATTTTTCGACGAGAGCTGGTTCCTCGAGCCGCAGACGCATGACCAAAGCGGGAATGAAAGCCACGGGGATGAAGAGCAACATCCACCACGCGCTGCACATCAGGCCGAAGGCCGCCAATTCGAGAACCATGGAAAAATAGACCGGATGCCGCACCCAGCGAAACGGACCGCTCTGCACGAATTCATGATTCTCCCGAATCTCGACGTGCAGACTCCAGAATTTGCCCAGTGCCGCAATGGCCGCCCAGCGAAGCTTGAACGAGACCACCGCGCAAATCAGCCCGGCCGCCAGCGCGATCCACGAGAAGCCGCCGCCACGCACGAGATATTCGGCGATCGAGCCGAAGGTCATAATCGTGCCGATGAGCACGAAAAGCCGGAGGGTCAGATTCTCCTGGACCTTGCCCGCCACCGTCTCGCGCTTGCGGTTTACTTCGGCAATGCGCACCAGGTAAACAACCACTGCGGCGACGATCGGGAGATAATTGGGGAGATAGGAAAACATGGTGGTGAATTCCGGGTGGATGCGGGCGTCAACCGGGTGGCCACGCCAGCTGGCGTCCGCCCAGCAGATGCAGGTGAAGGTGCGGCACCGATTCGCCGGCATCCGGGCCGTTATTGATGACCACCCGGTAACCGCTTTCGGCGACGCCGACTTTTTGCGCGATCTCGCGCGAGGCCACGAGCATCCGCCCGAGCAATCCGGCGTCCGCCGCGCTGGCCTCCGCGAGCCTCGCAATGACTCGTTTCGGGACGATGAGCACGTGTGCGGGCGCCTGGGGATTGACGTCGTGGAAGGCCACGAACTCGTCCGTCTCGTGGACGATGCGGGCGGGGATTTCGCGAGCCGCGATTTTTTCAAAGATGGTCATGCGAGGGAAAAGATGACCTCGTGGTCGGCCGCGGCCGTGCCAGTTTGTTCGCGGGCAAAAGAAACGATCTCGGCGCGAAGCACTTCGCAATCGCGGCTCCAGATCTTGCGCGCGCGCAGGAGTTTCACGCACGGCTCGAGACCGAGCAGTTCGAAACAGGAGTTTTTCTCCCGGCAGAGTTCCTGGATGCGGCGGCCAAGCATATCGAAAAAGGCCAATTCATAGCCGGAACCCGCTTCGCGCGCCAGCTCCACCAGCGACACCTGCACGCGCGGAGGCGCGGGCACGAAATGGCGGCCGACTTCCGCGTAGCCGATGACCTGAAGCACCGACTGCACGGCGTTGGTCAATTGTTCCACGGGCAGGACATTCACCTCCGCCTGGTCGCGGAGGTAGTCCGTCACACTGCACGCCACATGCCCGGCGAGCCACCAGTTCGCGTAGCCGGCGCGCGAGGCTGCCTGCACCAGCGAGCGCACCAGCCATTCACACTCGAAGGCAATGACCTGACCACTGGGAAGCTGGATGACCGGTAGATTGTCTTTGAGTGAAATCATGGCTGATTGATCGTTGGCCTATTTGAAAAGCTCGGGTTGCGACACACTGCGCTTGGGGCGGCGCTCCAGGGATTGGATTTCCTCGAGGAATTCGCCAATGTCCTGGAAATGTCGATACACGGAGGCATAGCGGACGTATGCGACTTCGTCGAGTTCGTGAAGTTGCTCCATGACCTTGGCCCCGATCACATGCGACGGGATCTCCCGGTGAAACTCGCTCTCGAGTCCCTGGACGATTTCCTCGGAGGCCCTTTCCAGCACTTCCACACTCACCGGGCGTTTCTCGCAGGCCTTGATCATCCCGCCCAGGAGCTTTTGTTTGCTCAGCGGCTCGCTGCGTCCATCCCGCTTCACCACGCGCAAATCGGCGCGCTCGATCTCTTCGTACGTGGTGAAGCGATGAGCGCACTTGACGCACTCGCGACGTCGACGGATTGACCGGCCATCTTTGGAGAGCCGGGAATCGATGACCTTGTCTTCAAGGCTGCCGCACTTGCTGCAATGCATTCGTTGTGGAGAACCGGGGGGTTCCTTGCCGTTTAACACAACAAGTTGTGGTGTGTCAATGCCCGAAATCAAAGGAAGCACCTGAAGCGCGGGCGGGAAACTGCGCGGATACATGTAGCGTAATCCGTGAGATACCTTACGGCGCTGAACCTTCGGCTGCTGATTCACGTTGAAAAGCATGTGGAACATGCGGCTCTTGGGTATCGGGATTTTGAACGATGGAAGTCGCGACCGCTTGACCGCCTGCTCCTATTTTCCGACCGCAGGCGCAGGCACTTCTTGAGGAGGAAGGCTGAGGGGCAGCCGGCGGTTCCTGGCCGCCGGGGCGGGTGGCGATCGCCCGGCAGCTGTGAGAAAACCGGGCATGGCATCTTGCCGCCCGTCAAGGAAGTTCCGGACACGAAGAAACTTATCGCGAGGTGTGGTTTACTGTCGTAATATTGAGCGGTGAAGAAGGCCCCTTCAAAAGCCAATCCAAAAGCTCGCCAGGGGGCCGGCTCGGGCAGTGACCGAGAAGGACGAATCGCTTCGCGTATAGCAAGGACGCTTTGGACAAAGCTCCTGCCGTGCCCGCTGCGATTGCCTACGACGCCGAAGACATTGCAGAGGCAAACCGCATCGGCGCCGCGGTGTGTCGGCAGCACGCGAAGTGAATCAGTGGGAGATTTACGATTACGCCTTTGCGGAGGAAGGGAGTCATCCCGTCCTCATTATTTCCAATCAGGCTCGTTCGCGAAACGAAGCATTTGCCGAATTGAACGGGCTTTTCTGCCGTTCCGTGCGACCGAGTTTTCAACCCAAGGCGTTCCATTTCGTCCTCGATGAAGCGGACGGCTTGGACAATCTCACGGCGGTCCGGTGTGATCATATTTACGTGCTCCGTCGTGAGTTCCTCGGTGCTTGGCGAGGTAGAGTGTCCGTTCCGCGGCGGCTGCCGCTTTTTCGCAAGTTGGTCGAGTGTTTCCAGTGCCCGCCGAGGTGAAATTGCGCCAGCCTTGGAGCGTCCAGAATTCACCAGCGAGTGCAGTTTCTAGCCCTTCACGGAACCTGGTGCAGCGGGCGCCTTCAGGGCTGCGATTTCCTTGCCGGTGAGGAGCCGCCACTCGCCCGGGTGCATTTCGCCGATGCGTAACGGGCCGAGGCGGACGCGCGCGAGACGTTCCACTTCATAGCCGAGTTCGTAGAGCATCAGTCGAATCTGCCGCTTGATTCCTTGCGTCAGGATGAGCCGAAGATGCGTTGGATTGAGGATTTCCAGGCGCTCCGCCTTGGCGCGGCCGCCCATGATGTGAAATCCGCGGAGGAGCTTTTCGCGGTCCTTGGGATCGAATGCTTTGTCGATCAAAACTTCGTACTCCTTTTCGATCTTGTAGCGCGGGTGGGTGAGGGCCAGCGAGAGGTCGCCGTCATTGGTGACGAGCAGGAGGCCCTCACTGTCCTTGTCGAGCCGGCCGACATGGTGGAGGTGCGGCCAGTTCGGCGGAAGGAGTTCGAAGATGGTCTTGCGATCGCGTTCGTCGCTCGCCGTGCAGACGTACCCAGTTGGCTTGTTGAGCAGCACGGTGATCTTCTGTTCGGATCGCAGCAGGCGGCTGCCGACTTTCACCGCGTCCGTCGGGCCGACCTGCGTCGCCAGGTCGGTGACCACGCGGCCGTTGATGCGGACTTGTCCGGTGCTAATGAGCTCTTCCACGCCGCGGCGGGAGCCGAGGCCGGCGGAAGCGAGAAAACGGTTGAGGCGCATGGAAGCGGAAAAGGAAAAATGGCGAATGACGAATGGTGCGGGCCGAACGGGCGGAGAATGACGAATCGGAGGAATGCGGGTGCGAACGCGGAATTCGAGAGGGGTGGGCGAGGGGAGGTACGCGATGTCATTGGAAAAAACTACCCAATAGTCCGAGATTCTTATATTTCGTCCGCCCCTCCCTGTTCGACAAAATGCAGAAACTCGTGATCCCCCGGAAGACCGTCTACCGCCTCTCCTTGTACTATCGTGCCCTCCAACGGTTGCACGGGAACAAGATCGAGACGGTTTCTTCGGCGGCGCTGGCCAAGGCCGCGGGGGTCAAGCCGACGCAATTGCGCAAGGACCTCACCTACTTCGGGCAGTTTGGGACGCGCGGCCTGGGCTACAATGTCGAGGCGTTGCGTCAGCGGCTTACCGAAGCGCTTGGGACGACGCAACTCCAGCCCGTGATTCTCGTGGGCGCGGGCAATCTTGGATCGGCGTTGTTGCGTTACCCGGGCTTTGCCAAGGAAGGCTTCGAGGTGGTCGCGGCGTTCGACGCCAGGGTGCTGCGCGCGAGAGAAAAGGAGCTGGGCGTCAAGCTGCTCCCGATGTCGAAGCTTGGCCAGTTTGTCGCCGAGCATCGGATCAAGATGGCCATCCTCACCGTCCCGGGGATCGTCGCGCAGGAAGTGGCGAACGCCTTGGTCGCCGCTGGGGTGCTCGCGATCTTGAATTTTGCGCCCATCATCCTCCAGGTGCCGGACAACGTGGTCGTGAACAACGTCGACCTGGCCATCGAACTCGAGAATCTCAGCTATTTCATCCAGTGAACCGTGGATTTTGATCTCACGCTGACGCTGGAGTGCGGGCAGGTCTTTCACTGGCAGCGCGAAGGTGCTGGCTGGCTGGGCATGATCGGTAGCGAGCCGATCTACGTCGAGCAGCAAGGCGGGGAGCTGCTTCTGCCGCCGGGAGAGGAGGCGTTGGTGAGCCGCTATTTTGCGCTCGATCATCCCCTCGCGGAAATCTGCGCGTCGTTTCCGGACGATCCGGCGATGCAGGCCGCGCGCCAGTTCTGCCGCGGGATGCGCATCGTGCGGCAGCCGCCTTGGGAATGCCTGGCGACCTTCATCACGTCCTCGATGAAACAGGTGGCCCACATCGCCCGGATCTCGCACACCTTGCGCCGGCGCTACGGGCAGCGTGTCCCATGGAACGGGCGCGAACTTTTCAGCTATCCGGCGCCGGAGTCGCTGGCCCGCTTGCGTGAGGAGGACCTGCGGGCCTGCGCCCTCGGTTACCGCGCGAAGAACCTCTTGCGCGCCGCGCGGATGGTTGCCGCGGGCGAGGTGAATCTTGCGGCGGTGGCCCGGATGGACGACGAAGGGGCGCGCGCGGAATTGTGCCGGTTGCCGGGCGTGGGCGAAAAAGTGGCCAATTGCACGCTGCTTTTTGGCTTTGAGCGGGTGCGAGCTTTTCCGATCGATGTGTGGATCGAACGCGTCCTGCGGGAGCTTTACTTTTCGGGAAAACGCCGCGTCACCGCTGGCCGTCTTCGTGATTTTTCCGCGAGCTATTTTGGTCCGTACGGCGGCTACGCTCAGCAGTACCTTTTTCACTACGCCCGGAAGGGGTGGCCGAGGGTTTAGACGCCCTCTCAGACGCCTGCTGAGGGGAAGTTGATAGTTGATAGTTGATTGTTGATGGTTACAGAAGGGCCTGCGGCGACGAGCCCGGTCTATCAACCATCAACTATCAACTCTCAACTGTCCCCAATGCACCTCGATGTCGTCCTGAATCCTGCGGAGGTCGCGCACTTGCCCGCGCGCGATCTTTCGGGGACGACGTGCGTCGTTTTCGATGTGCTGCGGGCGACTTCGTCGATGGTCACGGCGCTCGCCCACGGCGTGGCGGAGATCCACCCGGTGTGTACCATTGACGAGGCGCTGGCCCTGAAGGCCGAACTGCCGGGGGCGGTGCTGGGAGGTGAACGGCAGGGTGAAATGATTCCCGGCTTTGACATCGGCAATTCCCCGCGCGAATACACCGGCTTGACCAACCGGCGCATTGTCACCACGACCACCAATGGCACCGTGGCGTTGCGCGCTTGCGAACGGGCGCGGCGCATCCTCGTCGGCGCCTTGCTCAATCTGGCCGCCGTCGCCGGGGAATTACGCGCCGCCGCTCCGCAAAGCGTCCTGCTGGTCTGCGCCGGCACCTTCGAGACTTTCGCCTTGGAAGATGCCTACGCGGCCGGCCGGCTCATCGCCGAACTCCCCGGCGCGATGCTGAGCGATGCGGCCCAGATGGCCGTCGCGCTGGCCGCGCGCTATCCGCAGGCCCTCGACGCTTTGCGGCTGGCCCGCAACGGCCGGGCCTTGACCGCTTCGGGTCGCGCCGCCGATGTCGAGTGGTGTGCGCAAACGTCGCGCTATAAGATCATGGGAGTCATGGAGGCGGCCGTCATTCGGCCGTGGCCGCCATGACTTTCGTCCAGCGTTACACCGCGCCACTCCTGGCGCGCATTCCCGACGTCTCCGAGATTCCCACGGGGCGGCTCATCCTGATCGGCATCGTCATCTCGCTTCTGCTCCATCTGCTGGTATTTTTGATGATCCCGGTGCTCTCCTTGATTTTTCCCGACAAAGGTCCGGATTTCGCCAAAGATTCGATGAGACCGCGCGAGATCGAATTGGACGTCGTTCCGCCAGACCCGCCACACCCCTTCACGCTCGCACCCGAGCCGGAACATTTGTTCATGGATTCGCGCGGGCTGGATATCTCCAAGGAAGCCGCCGATCGGCCGTTGTTTGAATCCGATGAAAATATGCGGGCCGCCAGCGAATTGGCCCCGACGGCGGAGGGGCTGCCCTTGCCGGGCCAGGAAGGCAAGGAGCGTCCCTTCAACGCCTTCCAAACGACGCGTTCGCTGCTCGGTCCGGTCGCGGAGCCGTTCGCCGCGGAAATACCGCCGACCCCGCCGGCGGCATCTCCACCGTCCCCGCCGACCCCGCCGGCCCCACCGGCTCCGCAAGTCGCCCAGCAGAAGCCTCCCGCGGCGGTGGAATCACCCAAGCCGCCGGCTCCCGCGCCGGAGACGACCGAAAAGAAAAAGCCCACCGATGCCAGGGAGCCAGCCAAACCGACGAAGCTCCGCGAAGTGGAGAAGCCGGCCGAGGATGAGATCGCCTTGACGAAAAGGGAATCCATTCCCGAGGCCATCACAGAAATCCTCAAACCGGTCAGCACCCCTTCGCCGGTGGCCCACGCCGCGATCCTGCGGCCGCTCGACGACGAAGTCGCCAAACCCGCCACACCCGTGCCGCGCGCGCAGCCGGTGGAAACTCAGATCGCCAAACTCACCACGCCCGCCCCGCGGCCTCAGCCACCGCACCCGTCCGGTTACCAGCCGGACCAGGAGAAAAACCACATTGAAAGCAGCATTTCCAACCGCGGCAGAAGCGCGGTCGATTCGTACGCCACGCCGATGGCCAAATACCGCAAGCAGGTCAGCGACGCCATCGGTTCGCGCTGGTACTACTACCTCCGTGGCAAAATGGATTTGATCGCCTTTGGTTCGGTGCGGATCAGCTTTGTCATTGATTCGCAGGGGCACGTCTCCAGAACGCACGTCGAATCGAACTCGTCGAACCAGACTCTCGAGGAAGTCTCCCGGCGGGCCATCGAGGAGGCCGAAATCGCCCCGCCGCCACGTGACCCCTCAGCGGCGACCAGCCAGGAACCGCTCGATTGGACACTGACCTTTACCTATTATCCATTTTCCCAATGAGTCTCTTCCTTGCCGCCATCTCCCTAAAATCGACGCTCCATTTCTTCTACCAGGGTGGTTTTTTCATGGTGCCGTTGGTCCTTTGCTCGGTCACCTCCGTCGCGGTGATCGTTTTGCGCGGGCTGGCCTTGCGGCGCGACATCGTCATGCCGCCGGTCATTGAACGCGAAGTCGAGAGCATTCAGCCCGGGGATGAGGACGCCGCCAACCGCCTCGCGAAACTCGTGCGCTACGACCGGTCCACGCTCGCCCGCATCGTGCACGTCGGTTTGAATCACCTCGCCTGGCCGAAGTCCGAGAATATGGAGGCGGTGCAGACCCGCGCGCGGCACGAGATGGTGCGGCTCGAGAGCGGGATATTCATTCTCGAAATCGTCGTCGGCATCGCTCCGTTGCTCGGTCTCCTCGGCGCGGTCTCGGGTTTGGTCTCGGTCTTCGCCGCCTTTGGCGCGGATGTCTCGGCGCAGGATCCGCACGGGATTGCCAAGGGCATCTCCGAGGCCTTGACCACCACCATCGTCGGCCTCGCCGTCGCCATTCCCAGCCTCATCGCCTACAGCTATTTCAGCAAAAAGATCGAAACCATGGCCGCGGAAATGGAATCGCTCGTCGCCGAACTACTCTCCAAGTGCTACTACCACCAGGCCCATCACCCGGCCGCCTCCTCGGCTGCGTCGATGGAGAGCTACGCGCCGCCGGAGCCGCCGCGTGCCGCACAGCCCCCCGTGCATTCGGCGCCATTGCAGGAACCGCTCGCATGAAATTCTACGCCCGCCAGCGCCGGATGCCGCAGGTCATCATCGTCTCGCTCATCGACATTTTTGCCATCCTGCTCATTTTCGTCATCGTCACCACGACCTTCAAACGCATCCAACCCGAGGTGACGATCCGGCTGCCGGAGGCGAAAAGCGCCGTGGCCTCGGATGGCAGTACCGAGCCGGTGGTGCTCTCGATCACCGAAGACGAGGAGATCTTCCTGGACGACAAAATGGTCTCGCTCGAGGAACTCACCGGCGCCGTGAAGAAGCTCATCGCGGACAAGGCCCGGCCCAGCCTCGCGCTCAAGGCCGACAAAAAAGTTTCCTACGGGTTTCTCATCCAGGTCGTTGATGCCTTGAAGGAGGCGGGCATCAAAGGCAATCTTTCCGCTTTGACCGAAAAGAAGTAAAAGACCGGGAATGATTCTAGAGATCGTGAAATACGGAAACCCGGTCCTCCGCGAAAAGGGCCGGAAAGTGAAAGAAGTGGACGAGGAGACCAGGCAGCTCGCGGCGGACATGCTCGAAACGATGCGGGCGGCCCATGGCGTGGGGCTGGCCGCCCAGCAGGTCGGCGTGCCCATCCAGATGACGGTGATCGACGTCGCCGGCATTGAAGACCGCCCGAGCGCCATGTGGATCGATGGCCAGGAAGTGCCGCTCGAGGAGCATATGCCACTGGTCCTCCTCAACCCGGTCCTCAAGCTCAGCGAGGAAAAGGAGGTGGGGAACGAAGGCTGCCTGAGTTTCCCCGAAATTACCGCCGAAATCACGCGCAGCACCGGCGTGCGCTGCACCGCGCAATTGCTGGACGGAAACAAGATCGAGTTCGAAGCCGCCGGTTTGCTCTCGCGCGCCGTGCAGCACGAGACCGACCACCTGAATGGCGTGCTTTTCATCGACCGCATGAACGCCGCCACCAAGGCCAGCCTCGCCGGACGGCTCAAGCGGTTGCAAAAAGAGACGCGCGGGTAGGGGAGGGAGGTGGGGCGCACCGGCCCCAGTATGTTCAGCACTTCGTGCTCGACGCGCCGAGACCGGCCAATGTCCAGAGCGTCGTCTGCCAGTTCGATGATTTCAGCCACGAGCGCCCGAACCTTTTGCGAGGTTTTTGGCTTCCAGTCGTGGAGCCTGTTCGCTAGTTTTGCGGCGATGGCTTCCATGACGCTCGCACCGCATTCCCGCTGCGGGGCGCCGTCAATTTACCATTCGATCCGAACGGCTAACCAGATGCTGTGGCGAACCGTTCCGCTCGTCACGATACCTGCTCCCGCAGCCGTCTTGCCGCTCCCCGCCCAAGTGCCGCGCCATGCTCCGCCGTCTCACAATTAGTAGATCCGTCTGAGCCGAGAATGAGATTCTTCGACAAACTCTTTGGCCGCAATCGGCAAGCTTCAAAACCTTCGCTCCGCGCAGTCCCCGGTGCGCTCACGGCCACCAACCGCGACGGTGCCGTCATCTACAACATGCTCACGCCGCACATGCAGCAATTCATGGGCAGATGCGTCAGCGCTATCAAGAAAGCGGGTATTGCATCAAAGGGCACAGCGCAGTTCAGCATTCTTGTCGGCGAGAGACGCGCCGAACTTCGCCTCGACAAATTCTACCGGCCAGAGGACAACCCCACGTTCGTAGAGGACGTGCTCCATGCCGCCCAGAAACTCAACACAAACGCCTAGACGCTGCAGCGAACGGCTCTCCGCCTTACGCCGGTCATGGCGCCTGATTCCACATCGGTCCTGCCAGGCGCCGCCGTCTCTCGCCACTGCGGGATTAGACCGTTTGGGGACCCCACGTCACAAGGAACTGAGCGACTGATATGCGCCGATTTCCAAAGCCCCTGATTGTCTTCGCGCTTTCGGCTCTATTCGGCGCGATAAGTGGACTCATTGCTTTTCGTATCGTCCTTTCATTCACGCCGATTGGAGAGCGACTACAAGGTACGTTCACCGAGGCATGCCGGTGGGGCGACACTGGCACTATGGCCAGGCTTTATGTGGCAGGAGCGTCTCCGAACGGGCGCATTCTGGACGGCGGACCAGAGGGACCGACCGGCTACCCACCCGATCCTCCACTTTATCAGGCTGCTCGTTTCGGGAGCGCGCAAGCCGTGCAGTGGCTGATTGACCACGGAGCAAACGTCAACTCCGTAGTTGACGAAGGGGACTCGCTATGGGCGCCGCTCGACCAAGCCGAAGATCACTTAAAGCAAGCACAGCGAACAGTCGATATTCTCAAGGCGCACGGAGCCAAGCCCGCTAACCGCAGATGAGCGATACAGTCGACCCACCATCGGCGAAACACATCGAGTGGCTGACAAATGCGGAACAGCACATCCTGCATATTCTTCGCAAGAACTACGGCGATGTGCGGCTCGACCACACAGAGGCAGACCTAAGGCTTGGCCAGAGATTGATCGAGGATGGCGTTCTTGATGCCAGCCAGACCCTGGAGTTGCAATGCCTGGGTGGAGTACTCGGGAATGTTTTTGCCGCCCAAACGTCTATGCACTGGGCCGTGGTTACCAATAATTATGGAACATTATTGGCAATTCACGACGCGGGCATCGGTCTTACGCTTTATCCGCTCCAGATGATTTCCCAGAGAATCGAGGACGGGCGTGAGGTGGACATGCCTCTGCTTTATCGGTCTTTTGTCAGTGATTTGAGCTTGTCGAAATGATGAGGCCGGTAGGCACCATGCCGACCAAACAATGCGCTGCAGCAAACCGCTCCGCGCGACCGCACCGCTGAACCGTCAGGCTCATAGATTCCACCCTTGCTTGCCGATCTCCTCCAAGTCCGGGCGCCCGCGCTCAACTTCTACGTCCTGCGAGACGCCTCGGGCTTGTATTTGCTCGACGCTGGCTTCATCGGCGGCCGCTTCCTTTTGCGGCGCGCTCTCCGCGGACGCGGTTGGGAAGGCGAGCCGATTCGCGGCATTATCGTTACTCACGGCCACCTGGACCACATCCTCAACGTGTCCACCATCGCCCGCGAAACCGGCGCCTGGATTGCCGCCCCGCGTCTCGATGCCGACCACTACGCCGGGCATCCGCACTATCGTGGCTGGGCGCGAGTCACGGGTTGGCTGGAGAGCGTTGGCCGGCCGGCCCTCTCCTTCCAACCTTTCGTCCCGGACCGCTGGCTCGACGATGGCGACTTTATCGATGTCTGGCAGGGGCTGCGGGCGGTGCATCTTCCCGGCCACACCCACGGACACATGGGCTTCTACTGCGAGCGGCTTCGGCTGCTGTTCACCGGCGACCTGTTTGCCAGCTATCGCGGCATCGCCCACTTCCCGCCTGACGTCTTCAACTCCGCTCCGGCGCAGTTGCCGCAGAGCGCGGCAAAGGTATTGGCCTTTGACCTTGCCGGGGTCATTCCGAACCATGGCGGCCGTGCCACGCCTGAAGAACACCTCCGGCGGCTCCGTCATTTGCAGCGCGAGTCGAAATGCTAACCACTCGCTGGAGCGAGCGGCAATTCGCCTTAGGCGGATCGCGTCGCCCGCTTGCGTAGCGATTACGCCAGCCTCGCGTGTCTTCCTTCATTTCCAGGTTGACCCGGTGGAAGTCGCTCGCGCAGGGTGAAGGCACAGTCACTAATTTTCGCGGCAATCTTCGCGATGTCTGGCTGCGTGCCGGCGTCAGTGCGGAAGACCCCTGGGGTGGTCGGCCGCGTCGTCAACTCACAAACGGGCAAACCAGTGGCCGGCGCTCAGGTTGGCTTCGTCGGCTTGAGTTCAGGCAAGGATGTCACCGACCGCGACGGACGCTTCTCTATCGCACCAACGAATAAATTCGGAATACTTGTGCTGCTACCCTTCGATCCTGCCCAAAGATATCTTCCGTTTGAAGTGCTGCGAGACGGCTTTCGCCCCTTACGTACGGAAGTTCCGTTCTACGATTTTGGAAACCCGCACACCATCGAGCTTTCTCTCGACCCACTCAAATGACAGCTGCTGAAATCGCGGCCCCGCCCCGCATCATTGTTTTCAGAGCGCGCTTCGCATCTCTCCACTGAGCACTGGGCACTAAGCACTCCCCACCGCTCACCGCGGCAAAGCCGGCACCAGCACCGACTGCATGCCCGCCGCTGTGGCCGCCGCAATCCCCGTGGCCGTATCTTCAAAGACGAGGCAAAGCTCGGGCCGCACGTCGAGCCGGAGGGCGGCTTCGAGAAAAGGATCGGGCGAGGGTTTCCCGCGCTGGTAATCCTCCGAGCAGATGATTGCCTGGAAAAGGTCGGAGATGCCGAGGGCGCGCAGGGTGTTCATGACGATGCGGCGATGGCCGCCCGAGGCGACGGCGAGCGGCTTGTGGCCATGGTACTTGCGCGCGAGGGCGACGACCGGCTCGATGGCGGCGATCTCGTGACTCATCTCCAAAAAGAGCGATTCCTTGTGCGCGACCGTCTCTTCGACGGGCAGTTTGCATCCGTGGCGCTCGTTCAGGACTTCAACGATACGCGCCGTGGGCATGCCGCCCATCTCATAGAACATGGCCTCGGGAAAATCGCAGCTATATTCGCCGAGCGCGGCCAGCCACGCCTTGTAGTGCGTGGGCATGGTATCGGCGAGTGTGCCGTCGCAGTCGAAGATATATGCGGCGAAATCCCCGGGGGGCAGGGTGAGAGTGAACGTCGCGGGATGCTGCACGGGGCCCTACCCTTCGAAGGCGCGGGCGACGAGGGAGACGTTATGGCCCCCGAAGCCGAAGCTGTTGTTGAGCGCGACTTTCACTTTGGCTTCGCGCGCCGTCAGCGCCACGAAGTCCAGGTCGCATTCTTCATCGGGGGTCTGAAGATTGATCGTCGGGGGAATGACGCCGGTATTGATCGCCTTGAGGCAGACGACGGTTTCCACCGCGCCCGCCGCTCCGAGCAGGTGACCGGTCATCGACTTGGTCGACGAGACCAGCAATCCATGGCGGGCGTACTCACCGAATACCGCCTTCACCGCGCGCACCTCGGCGATATCGCCGACCGGGGTGCTGGTGCCATGCGCGTTGATGTATTGGACATCGGTCGTATTGAGACCGGCTTTGGCCAGGGCCATGCGCATGCTCCGCTGAGCTTGCTCATGATTCGGGAGCGGCGCGCTCATGTGATAGGCGTCGCTGGTCAGGCCGTAGCCGGCGATTTCGCCGTAAATGCGGGCCCCGCGTTTTTTCGCGTGCTCGAGTTCCTCGAGGATGAGGATGCCGGCGCCTTCGCCCATGACGAAGCCGTCGCGATCCTTGTCCCACGGACGCGAGGCGGCCGCGGGGTCGTCGTTGCGTGTCGAGAGAGCTTTCATCGCCGCAAAACCGCCAATGCCCAGCGGGACGATGGTCGCCTCGGCCCCGCCGGCCACGAAGGCATCGGCGTCGTTATCGCGGATCATCCGCCACGCTTCGCCCACGGAGTGCGCGCTCGTGGCGCAGGCGGAGATGGTGGCATAATTGGGGCCCTGGAGACCAAATTCCATGGAGACCATGCCGCTGGCCATATTGCCGATGAGCATCGGGATCATGAAAGGCGATAGGCGGCTCGGGCCCTTGTTCATGAGAATGGTATGCTGGTCCGAGGTCGTCTTAAGGCCACCGATGCCAGAGCCGATCATGCACCCGAAACGTTCCGGATCGCCGATGGGCTCGGTGAGTCCGGCATCGGCCATGGCCGCCTTGGCCGCCGCGATGGCCAACTGCGTATAGCGATCCGTGCGGCGGACGTCCTTGGGCGTCTTGAAGTGTGGCACTGGGTCGAAACCGCGCACCTCGCCGGCGAAGCGGCAATCGAACCCGCTCGGATCGAAATGCGTGATCGGACCGATGCCACTGCGGCCGGCGACGAGGCTCTGCCAAAAGGTCTCGACATCGTTGCCGACGGGCGCAACGACACCCATTCCAGTGACGACGACTCGGCGCGGATGACTCATAAAGCGCGCCAAGTGAGCGGAGAACTGAGCGGCTGGCAACTGGAATTTGCGAACCGGTCGGATCGAGGCACCGCTCTCAGGATGATGGCGCATGCACTCACGGGCCATGAGGGGAGGGTGGGCGATTGGGTCCTCGTCGTTTATACTTTGTTGCATTCGGGCGGGCGCGTCTGGTAGGCGTTGGATCTGCCTCGCCGGTTGGTCCCAACTGTCGGGACGGGAGCGCCTCCGGGCGGTCTTTCCATCATGATTCCCCCCTGTCCCCTTCGTTTTGCGCCGGGAGTGGTACCGGCTTTGCTCGCCGTCTGGCTTGCGCTGAGTGCACTCGGCGCGGCGCAATTCTCTCAACCGCAGGTCGTGCTGCCGGAGGCGTCGGCCCGGGTAAGGCCGCCGTGGCCGGAGGTGGATTGGGGGCTGCTACCGACGATCGGCGAGCGGGATGCGTTCGAGTGGCTCCGAAACGGAAAAGCGATTCCGGATGCGGAAGAGGCATTCGCGCCTTTCATGGGAGCGTTCGCACTAGCGAACAATGAGCGTCTGGTGGACCTGAATGCGAACCCTGCGGCAGGAGGTTGGCTTGGTCCGGTCGACGACTTCCTGGTTTCGCGGCCGGGTGATCCAGGTACTCCTGCATTCGACGGGACGGGGACGACCGGCGAGCCGGCGCGAATCCAGATCGGCAACGTCTCGTTTAATCGCACCGCCGCGAGCCTGGACGTGCAGAAGGTTGATGTAGCCAGAGCGGACGATCTCTCACGGGTGTCCGGATTGGCGGCGCCCCCGTCGAACGTGGCGGCGTCCGTGCCGCTTGCGGGTTGGGCTGTGGTGGGCCTCGCCTTGCTGGCCATCGTCATTGCGGTCGTGATCGGTGATCAGCAAAACGACCGCCGCCACCGCAAGCATCGTGACCGCCATCGACACCACCGCCGTTCGGACCACGGGCCTGAGGGGGCGTCTAAAAAGACTCCCTCTTAGTGCCGGAGGTAATTCTTTTCATTTTCTTATTCCTTTCCTCTCAGCAGCCAGCCGGGAAAAAGAATAAGAGAATGAAAAGAGCATTCCGCCTGCCGCTCTTTCTCCGCGCCTGCCTTTACCGCTTCGTCGAGGTGTTCGCGTGCGCCCCAGCCTTCCCGCGCAGACCGCTCGTCACGCAAATTTCGGCACCGCCGCGAGGAGCTTTTTCGTGTACTCGTGCTGCGGGTTTTCGTAAATGGCTTCGGCGGACGCGGACTCGACTATTTTGCCCCGATACATCACCAGGACATGGTCGCTCATGTGCTCGACCACCGCGAGGTCGTGCGCGATGAAGAGATAGGTGAGGCCGAGCTCGGCCTGGAGGTCCTGGAGGAGATTCACGATCTGCGCCTGCACGCTTACGTCGAGCGCGCTCACCGGCTCATCGCAGACGATAAACTTTGGTTTCACCGCCAGCGCGCGCGCGATGCCGATGCGCTGCCGCTGGCCGCCGCTGAATTCGTGCGGATAACGCTCCATCATTTCCGGCTTCAACCCCACCTGCCGAAGCAGTTCCGAGACGCGCTCGCGCCGGTCGGCGCGCGACATCGCCGGAAAATGGATTTCCAAGGCCTCGCCGATGATCTGAAAAATGGTGTGGCGCGGATTGAGCGAGCCGAAGGGATCCTGGAAGATCATCTGCATCTCGCGCCGCAGAGGGCGGAATTCGCTTTCCGGCATCGGCAGAATATCACGTTCCTCGAAGATCACCGTCCCGGACGTGGCCGGCACAAGCTTGAGGAGGGTCTTGCCGATCGTCGATTTACCACTGCCGCTTTCGCCGACCAAACCAACAGTCGTCCCTTCCTCGACCTCGAAACTCACATCGTCCACGGCTTTGATATCATCGACGTGGCGGCGAAGGATTCCGCCCAGGACCGGAAACCAGGTGCGAAGATTGCGAACGGAAAGTAGGGGCATGGCCAATGATGAATGACAAATGACGAATGTCGAATGCCGAGGGAAGCTGGCAGGGGAATGACGAATGACGGAAGAAGCTCGAGATTTTGGAGTGCGCGTGACGAACGGGCGGCTTTTCGTCATTCCCGGCGAGGGCTTGTGATAAATTCGGAGGATGGCAACTGGTTATTCCCGGCGGTCTTCGCTGCTCCGGCGGTAGATGGCGCAGAAGATAAGGTGCAATTCGCGGGCTTCGAGCCAGAGGGTGCGGGCGTTTGGCTTCAAATCCGGGCACGCGCGGGCGACGATGCGGATGAAGTACTTCGCCTCGCGGGCCTCCTTCCGGCAAGTATTCGTTTTGACGGTGAATTCCCTCTTCGAAACCGCATCGTCCGCCTCGCAATAATTCGCGCCGATGGCCGTACCACAGCCGACGAGTTGATCAATGAGCCGATCCGTATGTGGCCAGCGCGGAATGAGCTTGCAGAAATCAATGACCGCTTCCCCAAACCTGGCAGTCCTCTCCTCCAAATCATATTTCCGTTGCACCTCAGGTTCCTCGCGAACCAATCCAGCCTCCCTTTGCTCCCAAGGATCCCTTTCAGTCCCATCGTCTGCGACTTTCGTCGGTTTCATTCGTGCTTTCTTCGACATTCGACATTCGACATTCGTCATTTCTTGGCCGCGTCAGCGGCCAAGAAACGCCGCCAGCGGACTGGTCGCCGAAGCCACCTCCAGTGGCGCTCCAAGCCCAAGGAGGTGCGCCTCCCTTCCCGCTTCGACTGCCATCTTAAAGGCGCGGGCCATGCGGCTCGGGTCGGCGGCGATGGCGATGGCGGTGTTCACGAGCACGGCGTCCGCGCCCATTTCCAAGGCCTCCGCCGCCTGGCTCGGCGCGCCGAGACCCGCGTCCACGACCACCGGGACGGTGGCCTGCTCGATGATGATCTGGATCTGGGCGCGTGTCTCGATGCCGCGATTGCTTCCGATCGGCGAGCCCAGCGGCATGACCGTGGCCGTGCCGGCGTCCTGCAGGCGCTTGGCGAGGACCGGATCGGCGTTGATGTACGGCAGCACCGTGAACCCCTCCTGCACCAGTTGTTCCGCGGCCTTCAGCGTCTCGATCGGGTCGGGCAGGAGATAGCGCGCATCGGGGTGAATCTCCAGTTTCACCCACTTCGGGAGCCCAGCCGCCGCGGCCAGGCGCGCCAGCCGAACGGCCTCCTCCGCGTTCATCGCCCCGCTGGTATTCGGCAGCAGCAGGTATTTCGCCGGATCGATGTCCTCGAGGATATTGGCAAACGGGTCGCTTTTGCCGGAAAGATCTGCACGGCGCAGGGCCACCGTAACGATCTCGCACCCACTGGCTTCCAGCGCAGCCGCCATGGTTTCATTCGACGAAAATTTGCCCGTGCCGAGGAAAAGACGGGAGCGAAATTCACGGCCGGCGATGACGAGCGGATCGGGCGTACTGGGCATGGGGGATTTTCGATGTTGAGTCCTGGATATTCAATCCCGATCCCGGCAAACATCCAACACCCAAACTTTAAAGTGCTCAGTCCTCAGCGCTTAGTCCTCAGTGAGCGCTTCGCACTCGTTAAACCCGAAACCAGAAACCATCCCTCCGTTCGAGAAACCCTTGCGGAAAATTCTGGCTCTTTTAAGGTGATGATGTGCGCGAATTCGCCTCCTCATCGATCAGTCTGGCCGGTTCGCTCCTCATCGCCCATCCGGGGCTCCTGGATCCCAATTTCCGCCGCTCCGTTCTCTTCATTTCCGCCAATGACGCGCAGGAGGGCTCTTTCGGACTGATTCTCAATCGTCCGGCGGCCCGCTCCGTGGCGGAGCTTTTGCCCAATCGCGAGTTCGGCGCGCTGGGGCGCGTGCCCGTTTTCCTCGGGGGCCCAGTGGCCACGGACCAGCTCGTCTTCGCGGCGTTTCAATGGCACGAGGAAACCGAGCGCATGGAGTGCCGGCCACACCTGATCCTGGAAGAGGCGGAGCAGATCCTCCAGCAGGACTCTGCCACCGTGCGGGCCTACGTCGGCTACGCCGGCTGGAGCCGGGGCCAGCTCGAGGGCGAACTCGCGCAGCGCACCTGGCTCGTGCGCCCGCCGGGACGTGACCTTCTCGACCTCGAGCGTTGTCCCACGCTCTGGCGGGAGATGACCAGCAGCTTCGGACCGTGGTTCCAACTCCTGGCCGAGGCCCCGGACAGTACCAACCAAAACTGACCACCGGATGATCATCGGCGTTCCCAAGGAAATTAAAGCGCAGGAAAATCGCGTGGGCCTGCTGCCCTCGGCGGCTTATCAAGTCATCAAGCGCGGCCATCGCGTGCTGGTCGAGAAAAACGCGGGGGTCGGGGCCGGCTATCCGGACGCGGAGTACCTGCATGCCGGCGCGGAGTTGGTCGACAAACATGCCGAAATCTTCGAGCGCGCCGACATGATCGTGAAAGTCAAGGAACCGCTCCCCGAAGAATACGGCCTCCTGCGCGCGAGCCAGATCCTGTTCACCTACCTGCATCTGGCCGCGAGCAAGCCACTCACCGAAGCGCTCATCAAATCGGGGGTCACGGCCATTGCTTACGAAACCGTCGAAGTCAACCGTCGCCTGCCGTTGCTCGAGCCCATGAGCGAGATTGCCGGGCGCATGTCCATCGTCGTCGGTGGTTACTTTCTGGCGAAGCATTGCGGAGGCAAGGGTGTGCTCCTGGGGGGCGTGCCGGGCGTGCTGCCGGGGAAAGTCATCGTCATCGGCGGCGGCACCGCGGGCGTCAATGCCGCGCGCATGGCCACGGGGTTGGGCGCGGATGTCACCATTCTCGAGGTGGACGTCGAGCGCATGCGTTTCCTCGACATCACCATGCACACCGCGCACACGCTCTATTCGAGCCCCGCGCACGTCATGGAGCTGCTGCCCACGGTCGATCTGCTCATCGGCGCCGTGCTCGTGCCCGGAGCGAAAGCGCCGAAATTGATCAATCGCGATATGCTCCGGATGATGAAACCCGGCAGCGTGCTGGTCGACATCGCCATTGATCAGGGCGGCTGCGTGGAAACCTCGCGTCCGACCACCCACGAGCATCCGACATTCGTCGAGGAGGAAGTCATTCATTACTGCGTGGCCAACATGCCCGCCGCTTACGCCCGCACGGCTACGCAGGCGCTGACCAACGTTACGGCGCGCTACATCGAGTTATTGGCCGATCACGGCATCCCCGGCGCCTTCCAGCGCGACCCCCATCTGCTCGACGGCCTGAATGTCATCGATGGCCACGTCGCTCTCAAGGTGGTGGCCGACGCCCACGGGCTGCCGTTTACGGATTACGGCAAGGGTTCTGGGATTCCGCCACTGCGGTTGTAGGCTCGGGCGTTTCCGCTGGCTTTGCCGCTGTTCAGTCCTCTTGAAGCCGCCGTGTCCTTGGCGGCGTCAGAGATCGCAGGGCAAAGGCCGGTAACATGCGTCGGAGCGCCAAAGCCCCGTCACATGCAACGAAGGGCCAAAGGCCCGGCAACATGCCAGCCCAGGGCAACGCCCTGGGTCATATCCGCCGAGTGCATGAGCCCCGAAAGGGCGGCACCAATCTGTCACTCTTGCACGGCATATCACCATTGCACGAGAAACTGCATAAAGCTCGTTAAGCCGGAGTTACCGTCGTCGCCGCCGCCCCATCCGCCTTCGCGGCAGGCTTGGAGCGCTCGGCCAGCGCCAGGATCAGGTCCGTCTTCGAGAGGCTCCCGACCAGCCGGCGATCCGTCTCACTGACCGTCACCGGCAGCCGCTCGCCGTCGTGCTCGGCGAATCGGTCCAGCGCGGCGGTGAGCGCGGCGTCCGGGGTCACGGTCGGAAACTCCACGCGCATGATATCGCTGGCCGTCACCACCGCGGCCAGTTCCCGCTGGTGGAGAAAATCTTTGACGTCGTGCAAGGAGACCGCCCCGAGAAAAACTCCCGCCGGGTCGGTGACATAAAGGTAGTTGAAACGGTGACTGACGAAGTACTCCGCAATGGCCCGGAAATCCGCCGTCTCCGGCACCGAGATCGGGTCGGGCTTCATCAAATCCGCGACGCGCAGGCTGCTCATTCGGCGCTCGAAATCGCCGGCGCCTTTGCGCTGGAGAGACTCGGCGTAGATCGAGTCCTTCTCGAAGGCCAGACAGGTGTAGTGCGCCACCACACAGGCGAGCATGAGCGGCAGGATGAGTTGGTAATCCAGCGTCAGTTCAAAGAGCATGATGATGGCCATGATCGGCGCATGCGTGGTGGCGGCGAGCAGCGCACCCATGCCGACGACCACAAAGGCATCCGGCGCCAGATGTTCACCGGGCCAGATGGCCTGCATGCCGGACCCGAAGAGGGAGCCGAGACAAGCGCCGACGAACAGGGTGGGCGTGAACACGCCGCCGACGGCGCCCGAACCGAAGGTCGCCGCCGTGGCCATGAGCTTCCACGCGAGAATAAAGACGAGCGTTTCCCAGACCCATCTCCCCTGCAGGATTTCATTCACCACGCTATAGCCATTGCCGCATACCTCCGGGTAATGCAGGGCCAGCATCCCGACCACCAGGCCACCCAGCGTAAGCCGCAGCGGAGTGGGGACCGGCAATTTGGCAAACAGTTGTTCGCTGCCTCGCAGCAGGCGCAGAAACCAGGGCGCGGCGAGTCCCGCCAGGACGCCCAGCAGCAAATGAGGGACGATCTCCAGGTTCGAGTTGAGGCGAACCGGCGGAATCTCGTAGAGTGGATTTCCGCCGAGAAACCGCCGCACCGTGAGCGTCGAGACGACGGAGGCAAAGACCAACGGTCCGAAGGTCTCCATCGACAGCGATTGGAGGACAATTTCCGCGACGAATAGAGCACCCGCGATGGGCGCGTTGTAGGCCGCGGCGATGCCGGCCGCCGCGCCGCACGCGACCAGGACACGCAGTTGCAGTGGACGCGTCTTGCGGAACCGGCCGATCTTTGAAGCGATCATCGCGGAGAGCTGCACCAACGGGCCCTCGCGGCCAATCGAGGCGCCCGAGGCGATGGAAAACAGCGCGGACAAACTTTTCACGAGGCTGGCGCGCGCGGACACGACCCCATCGCCGAGCACGATCGCTTCCATGTAGTCGGTGCTGCTGCGCTGGCTTTTCCAGCGCATCCCGAGCAGAAGCGTGCATCCCGCGAGCAGCCCGCCGGCGGCTGGAATGAGGAGCCGCTGCCATGGGCCGAGATGGATGAAGCTCTCGACGAGCCCGGTATTCTGCTGGGTCAAGCCCCAATGCACCAGATTGGTGAGCTTGCGGAAGGCGACCGAAGAGCACGCCCCGGTAAAACCAATGATCCCCGCCCAAAACAGCGTGACCTGCGTTTCCGTGGGCCGCACCACCTCGCCCAGCAGGACCCGCAACCGGAGCAACCGATGGAGCCGCTTCTGGGGCATCGGCGAGGTCGGAGAAGGCACGGAACATCATGGCGGGAATCGCGCGAGGGGTGCAAGCCGGGGATTCGCGCTTCGCTTGGGTTTCTAGTTTCTGGTTTCTGGTCTCCCATGCGCGGCGAATCCTCGAGAGGGCACCCGGACCAATGCCAGACGCTGAATTTTACCCGCTGTATGTTTGCCGTCATTTTCCACCTGAATTTCGGCAGTAGCAGACCAGAAACCAGAAACCAGAAACCAGAAACGCCTCCCCGCACTCCGCATTGCGGCCCGCGTGTCTTGCCGGTAGAACGCGTCCATGCCGCCCCCCGCCGCCCGCCCGCCATGGTACCGCATTCTCTACGTACAGGTCCTCATCGGCGTCGCCCTCGGGATCGCCATCGGATACCTCTTCCCGGGGCAGGGCCGGGCCTTGCAGCCGCTCGGAGACGGTTTCATCAAGCTCGTGAAGATGATTATCGCGCCGATCATCTTTTGCACGGTCACCCACGGCATCGCCGGAATGAGCGACTTGCGCAAGCTGGGGCGCATCGGCGGCAAGGCGCTGCTCTATTTCGAAGTCGTCTCGACGCTCGCCCTGGTCATCGGGTTGGTGGTGGTGAACACGCTCCGTCCCGGCGTGGGCTTCCAAGGCAGCTACGATGCTACCGCCGTCGAAAAGACCCACGACTATCTCCAGCAGGCGCATTCCCTCAGCACGGTGAAATTTCTCCTCAACATCATCCCGGCGACATTCTTCGATGCCTTCGCCAGGGGCGACTTGTTGCAAGTGCTGCTCGTGGCCATTCTCTCGGCCTTTGCCATCGCGGCGATGGGCGAACGTGGCCAGCCAATCCTCCGCGCCGTCGACTAGGCGGCGCAGGTCTTTTTTGGCATCATGAATATTATCGTCCGGCTGGCGCCCCTGGGTGCGATGGGCGCGATGGCTTTCACGGTGGGCAGTTACGGACTCGGCGCGTTGCGCAATCTCCTCGAATTGATGCTCGGCTTCTATCTGACCGCGGGGCTCTTCGTGATCGTCGTGCTTGGCTCCATCGCCCGGGCTGCGGGGTTCTCGATTTTCCGGTTTATCGCTTATCTGCAGGAAGAGCTGTGGCTGGTGCTCGGCACGAGTTCCTCGGAAACGGCGCTGCCGGGAATGTTGCGCAAGATGCGCGCGCTGGGGTGCGCGGAAAGCACCGTCGGGTTGGTCATACCCACGGGCTACAGTTTCAACCTCGATGGGACGAACATCTACATGACCATGGCCACGGTCTTCCTGGCCCAGGCGACGCACACCTCGCTGGACCTGCGGCAGCAGCTCACCATTCTCGCCGTGGCCATGCTCTCCTCCAAAGGCTCCAGTGCCGTCACCGGCGCCGGATTTGTGACTCTTGCCGCCACGCTCTCCGTGGTGCCGGGAATTCCCATCGAATCCCTGGCTTTCATCGTCGGGATCGACCGCTTCATGAGCGAATGCCGCGCCTTGACCAATCTTGTTGGTAATGGCGTCGCGACGGTGGTTGTGAGTCGATGGGAGAAAGAGGTCACCCCGGAGCAATTGCGGGCCAATCTCCAGCCGCCGCGTCTGGCGAAGCCCGTTGAGGTGGTCCCCAACGCTGCTTGATCCGCGGATTTCCGCAGAGAATCTCCTTTAAAATCAGGGCCGCCGCTGCTAAGTCTCCGTCGGACGCGGGCACGCCACCCGCACCTCCTATTTTCGCCACCTCCCCTCATGGCCGATATCCGATTCCACTGCCCTGAATGCAGGCAAAAGATCGCCGTCGACGAAAGCGCCGGCGGGATGCAGGTGGATTGCCCCAATTGCCGGAGCACACTGATTATCCCCACGGGTTCGGACGTCGCCGCCGAGATCACTGTCCGGCGCCGGCTGGTTTCCGCCACGGGACACGCGGACAGCGCCTACGAGGAGCTGGAGCGCAAGCACAAGGAACTCGCCGCCGCGCTGCAAGAGGCGGCCAAATGGCGGGCCGATACGGAACATTCCAAGGCGGAATTGAGCAAAGTGCGCGAGGAAACCGGCGACGAAATCAACCGGCTCAAGACCGAGGAAGATCGATTCAAGACCGATTTGGAAAAGACTCGTGAGGAATTGGCCGCGGTCCAGGCCGAGCGGGAGAAACTGGCGCGGGAACTCGCTTCCCGGCCGGTGGGAGCGGAGATTGGCGCGCTTGGCCTCGGGCCGGGACACAGCGTTCTCCAGGAACGGCTCATCGCCGGGGAAAAGGAACGCGCCGAGTTGCGGGCCCGATTGGCGGACGCCCAGGCCCGTACAGAGAAGCTCGCGGAGCAGGAGGCGGAGCGCGAAAAAGCGCAGGAACTGCACGTTTCCACCCAACGGGAGCTGCGCGGAGTCCACGAGGAGCTTTCGACTTTGCGCGACGAACATGACCGGCTCTCCAGGCAGCACGAGGAAGCGCAGCGGAGCCTCGCCGAGCGCCAGGATGAACTGAACCGGACGCGGGAAGCCCAGGCGGCGGCGCAGCAGGAAGGCGGAGGTGTCCGCCAGGAATTTACGGCCCTGCGCACCGCACACGATCAACTCTCCACGCGGCACGAAGACACGCGGCGAAACCTCGCTGACCGCGAGGAAGAATTGCAACGCTTGCAGAGCACGCACGCCGGCCTGGAAAAGGACCTCGAAAGCGCGCACCTGGAACTCTCCGGCCTGCGCGATGAGCATGGCAAAACCGCCGCGGAGCGCGATGAGGCGCAACGCCAGCTCGCCGAACAGCAGGCCGAACTGGGCCAGCTCCGCGATTCGCACCAGGCCGCGCGTACCGAAGTGGACGGTTTGCAGCGGCAATTGAGCTCCCTGCGCGACGAGCATGGCAACCTTTCCACGAGACACGATGAGGCGCAGCGCCAGCTCGCCAAACAGCAGACCGAACTGGGCCAGCTCCGCGATTCCCACCAGGCCGCGCGCCGCGAAGTGGACGGTTTGCAGCAGCAATTGAGCTCCCTGCGCGACGAGCACGGCAACCTTTCCACCGAACACGAGGAGGCGCAGCGCCAGCTCGCCGAAAGGCAGGCCGAACTGGGCCAGCTCCGCGATTCGCACCAGGCTGCGCGCCGCGAAGTGGACGGTTTGCAGCAACAATTGAGCGCCCTGCGTGACGAGCACGGCAACCTTTCCACCGAACACGAGGAGGCGCAGCGCAAACTGGCGGATCACCAGGGCGAATTGAACCGGGCGCGCGAAGCGCACTCCGCCACACAGCGCGAACTCGACGGCACCCGCCAGGAATTGACCGCTCTCCAAGACGAACAGGCCAGGATTTCCGCCGAGCGGACCGAGGCGCAACAGAAGATCAGCGATCATCAGGCCGAGTTGGGCCGCCTCCAGGATACCCACACCGCCCTCCAGCTGGAATTGGACACCGCCCGGCAGGAACTTTCCGGGATCCGCGACGAACACGCGCGCACCGCGGGCGAACGGGACGAGGCGCGCCAGCAAGTGGCCGATCGCGAGGCGGCCTTGCGCTCGGCGTCGCTGACCATGGAAGCCGCGAAAAATGAATTCGATCGCACCAAGCAGGCGGCGAACGAGAACGCCGCGGAGCAGGACCGGCTCAAGTCCACGCTTGCCGAAGCCGAGGAGGAAGTGAAAGAGCTTCAGCAGCGTGTCGACGGGTTGCTCGACGACTTGCATCGCCGCGAAGCGGAACTCGCGGAGGCCCGGCAAAAAAACGACTCCGCCAAGGCGGAGCACGAGCAAATGCGTCAGCAACTGGCGGACAAGGAAGGAGGCCTGCGCGACGCCCACGAAAAGCTCGAGGCGGCCAATCGCGAAATCGACGGCCTGAAGGCGGGGGTGGCTACCGCGGAAGCGGCGCACGAGGACCTCAAGGGCGACTCCGCGCAGTCGAGGAACAAAATCCAGGAACTCGAAACGCGCATCGCTTCGCTGCTCTCCGAATTGCAGCACGCCCACCGGGACGCCGGCGACCTGCGGCTCAACTGGCAGGCCGGGCGCAGCGAACGCGAGCAGCTCGTGGACAAGGTCTCGGGAAAGGAAACCGAAATCCGGCAATTGCAAGCCGAGCTGGAAAACGCGAAGGACTTGGAGAAATCGCTGCGCGCCAAGACCGAAGACGCGGTCAAGGCCATGGTGGCGGCGCAGGAGAAAGGCCAGACGCTTGCTGGCGAGCGCGACCGTCTTTCCGCGAATCTCGCCAAGGTCAACACCGATCTTGGCGCGGCCCTCGAGCAGTTGCGCCAGGCGCGCTCGGACCGCGAGGCCATGAAGTCGAGCGTCGGCTCCGTCGAGATCCAGCTCGAGCAGGGACTCGACCAAATGCACGCCTTGGAATCCGAACGCGACGCCCTCAAGACGGAACTCGAAGCGGTCAAAGCGGGTCTGGAGCGCGCCAAGCAGCACGTCACCGTCCTCCAGTCGCGCCGCGACCAGATGCGGGACGAAATTGCCAAGCTCAAGGTCGCGCTCGGCCAGGCCCCGGACGCGATCGGGTGATCGGTGGCCATGCCGATCGAAACCTCGGGCCGCCGCCCGCTCAAGACGCGCGACTGGCCCTTCTTCAAGAATCTCGCCGCCTGGCTGGCGCGAAGCGGCGCGACGCCGAATGGCATCTCCTTCATGAGCATCGTCTTTGGGTGCCTGGCGGGGGCGTCGCTCGCCGCGACCGCACACGTCGAGGGCTGGGCCTTGCGCGCCTGCTGGTTCGGCGCCGCCGCTGGCGTGCAATTGCGCCTCATCGCCAATCTTCTCGACGGTATGGTCGCTGTGGAAGGGCGCAAAGGTGGTCCGGTGGGTGATCTCTGGAATGAAGTGCCGGATCGCGTTTCCGACGCCGCGATCTTTATCGGCGCCGGATACGCCGCGGGTAGTGAACCGCTTCTCGGCTATGGCGCGGCGCTGGTCGCCGTCTTCGTCGCCTACGTCCGCGCGTTGGGCGCGAGCGTCGGCGTCGGGCAGATTTTTCTCGGCCCGCAAGCCAAGCAACAACGCATGGCGATCACCACTGCCGCTTGCGTGCTCTCGGGCATCCTGCCGGTCAATGGGCGGGGCGTGGGAAGTGGCTCTGTCACCATCATCGAAGTGGCGTTGCTGATCGTCGTGGTTGGCGGCCTCGCCACCGCCTGGCGCCGGCTGGCGCGCGTCGCCGCGCTGCTCCGGGAGAAAGCCCGCTGATATGTTTGGCATACACCCTGTTGCTTTTTGGATTGCCGCCGGCATCGCTGCCGTGCTGCTCCTCACGCCGCTCGCCTTTCTGGCCATGGACAAGGCGGGCAGGCTCTCGCCGGCGCTCCGCTCCGATCTTTGGACCCGCTACAAATCCTGGCTGGTCCTCACCCCGTTGATGGTCGGGCCGTTGCTTGCCGGTCGGCTGCCGGCCGTCATCGGTGTCGGGGTGCTTTCGCTGGCGTGCTATCGCGAATTCTCACGCGCCACCGGTCTCTTCCGCCACCGGACCATTAGTGCCGTTGTGGTGCTGGGGATCCTCCTGCTCACCTTTGCTTCGGCGGATCATTGGTACGGCTTCTTCGTCGCCCTGAGTTCCCTGACCGTCTCGTTGCTCGTCGTCATCGGGCTCCTCGCCGATCAGCCGAAGGGTTACATCCAGCGCGTCGCACTTGGAGTGTTTGCCTTCCTGCTCTTTGGCGTTTGCCTTGGCCATTACGGTTATTTTGCCAATGACAAGGCCGGTCAGGCGTATCTCCTCGCGATCCTGCTTTGCGTCGAACTCAACGACGTCTTCGCCTACTGTACCGGAAAACTTTTCGGGCGGCGCAAGCTGGCCCCGAATACCAGCCCGAACAAGACCATCGGTGGAGCGCTCGGCGCGGCGGTCCTGACCACGGCACTTTTTGCCTCATTGATTCACGTCATCGCCGGTGGGACGGTGCTGGATCGGCCCTGGCACTTGATCACCCTCGGGCTGCTCCTCTCGCTCACCGGCCAGTGGGGCGACCTCGTCATGTCGAGCATCAAACGCGACTTGGGCCTCAAGGATCTCGGCGTCGTCATTCCCGGCCACGGCGGCCTGCTCGACCGCTTCGACAGCCTCATCTTTGTCGGGCCGGCGATGTTTCATTACATCGGCTATTTCCTCGGCGTCGGCCTCGATCAGCCGACCCGTGTCTTCACCGGCCACTAGAGGGCGTCTCAATGGAAGACTGGCAATACAAGCCCGCGGGTGATCACGGCCTCAAACCCGAGGAAAGCCTTCGCAGCCTGCGCCGGGAAGCGGGCCTCATGGGCGCGATGACCCAGGGAGCGTGGCGCCTGGCGGTGCGCGCCTATTTGCAGTTTTACCACCGCCTGCGGGTCGACGGTGTCGAGCATCTGCCCGCCAATCCGTCCTTCGTCATGGTGGCCAATCACACCAGCCATCTCGACGCCCTGACGCTTTCCGCGGCCCTCCCGTGGCGCTTGCGCCGCTTCGCCTTTCCCATTGCCGCCGGCGATGTCTTTTTCGAGACCCCGGCGGTTGCTCTTTTTTCCGCGATGATGCTCAACGCCCTGCCGATGTGGCGAAAGAGTTGTGGACCGCACGCCATGCAGCAGCTCCGCGAGCGCCTTATTTCCGAGCCGACCATCTACGTGCTGTTTCCGGAAGGCACGCGCAGCCGCGATGGCCGCCTCGGGCGTTTCAAGCCCGGCCTGGGCATGATCGTGGCCGGCGCCGACGTGCCCGTGGTGCCGTGCTATTTGCACGGCGCGCATGCCGCCTGCCCGGCGGACCGAAAGCTGCCGCTGCCGTGGCCCCTGCACCTGCGCATTGGCGCGCCCCTGCGATTCACCGACATCAGCAACGAGCGCGCCGGCTGGCAGGAGATCGCGGGGCGGCTCGAAGCCGCTGTGGGTGCGCTGCGGGATCACACCGCCTGAAGGGCACCTTTTTCATGGGAATTCTGCCTTTAGACGCCCTCTTACCCGCCCTATCGCGGCGGGCCGTTTCCGCTCTGCCTTGCGGCTTGGGCGGGTTCGTTTGGCCTCTCGCGAAAATCACCCCGCAACCCACTGATCAACAACCCGACGCCCGTCCCCGCGAGCGCTCCAAACGGCCCAAAAAAGACCGCGCCAACGAGGACGCGCATCACCTTGGCGCTCAGCGGTGGTGGTGTGCCCGCGGGAGTGGCCACGGCGTCGGCCAGCGGCGGCATGGGCAACGGTTGCGTTTCGTGCCCGTAGTTTCCGAGCACGGTGAACACCATGTAGATTTCCGCGAGGATGAATCCCGCGATGGCGAAGGGTTTGGCGAGGTTGCGGCCCGGCATTTTGCAGAACTAGAACCCGTCAAGGCGGGACTGTCGAGCCACAGAGCGAGAAATGTCGAGAATTGGGCAAACTTCGTGCTATCTCACATCAGCACCGATTATGAATCACCGCTTTTCGTTCGTCCCTTTAGTTTGCGTGGCTGGCGCCGCGCTGGCGTGCGGAGCGTGCTTCCACGTTCAAGTCACCCATGTCCCGCCCGGCCAGTCGCTGAGTGTCGCTCTGGCCAAAAAGCCGCAACTGGTGCGCCTGCCCGGTCCGACGCCAGGCGCGGTCACCGTGCGCCAGTCTGCCGCGCCGGATTCCGGCCTGCCGAAAAGCGACAATACGGCCCGCGTCGCCGAAGCCTTTTCGCGTGGGGAATTCTGCATGAACGCGGGGAAGGACGACGAAGCCATTGCCGCGTTCCTGGAAGCGGTCAAAATCGATCCCACTTTCGCCGAAGCCTGGCAGCGTCTGGCCGCCCTTTACGAAAAGAAGGGTGACAACAAAAGGGCCATCGACGCGTTTCGGAAATCGAAGAAGATCGCCAGCCAGTAGGCGTGTTGGCGGAAGGGCGAAGGCGGAAAGCCGGGCGCCAGCGAGACGCCCATCAAATTTCGCGGAGAGCCCGTTCCACGGCTGTTGGAAGCCCCATCGCTCCATTCCCGCCCAAGTTCCGATCGATCTCTTCCAGACGGTGGATCAAGTCCACCACGTCCTGCCTCGGATAGGGTCCGCCGGCGGCGGCGCAGAAATGCGTGCGGCACCCAAACGGGCGTCCTTCATAAATCAGGCATCGGCCGGTGCCGCGATGGAGCAGGGGACACGCGCCGTCCGGGCTCTCCGGAAGCTGTTTGCGTCCCGAGGCGCGGAGCGCCTTCGCCGCGACCAGAGCTTCGCCTCTGGTCAGAAACGGCGTGCGGCCGGTCAGCCGGAAATGGCAGCACTCGGTCCGCTGGATGCACTGGCGCTCGATCGGGCGGGCGGCGAGGTCGCCGTAGATTTCCTGCACGGCTTCCGCCGCTTGAGTCATTGAGGGTGTTTTCGGGAGGCGCTTCACTTCGTTGGGCCATTCTTAATCCGGTTTTCAGGCCATCCGCCGGCCGGCGGATGCTTTGACGACGCGTTGTCGCTCGGGGTGGTCATGGGATCGAGAGTAAGATCAAGATTGAGAACCGTCCTTAGCCGCCCTCTGAGAAGCCCTCTCAGACCGCCTGCCCCGCCGCATACCCCGACGACCACGCCCATTGGAAATTGTAGCCGCCGAGCCAGCCCGTGACATCCACGACTTCGCCGATGAAATACAGCCCCGGCGCCTGGCGCGCTTCCATGGTCTTGGACGAAAGGGCCGCGGTGTCCACTCCGCCCAGCGTCACTTCGGCCTTCGGATACCCTTCCGTACCTGAGAACTGAAGCGGCCACGATTCAAGGGCTGTCGCCAGGTTTCGGGCCTCGGCCGCGGTCAGATGCGGCAGCTTCCTCGACGGCGCGTACCGGGCACACCAAATCTCCGCAAAACGCCGCGGCCAGTACCGGCTCAAAAGCCCGGCGGGCTCGATCGCTTCGTGCCGCGCTTGCTGGAGCATTCCGGCTGCCGTCATTCCGGGCAGCAGATCGAAGGCGACCGTTGCGCCCTCGCGCCAGAATGAGGAAATCTGCAGCACCGCCGGTCCGCTGACGCCCCGGTGCGTGAAAAGGAGGTTCTCTGCAAATGCCGCTCCGTTGCAGCGGGCCATGACTGGCACCGAGACCCCGCTCAATTCGCTCATCGCGGCGTCTTCCTTCGTGAAGGTCAGCGGCACCAGTCCAGGTCGAATCTCCGTCAGCGGCAACCCAAACTGCCGCGCCAGCCGATACCCAAAATCCGTCGCGCCCAGCTTTGGAAACGACAGCCCACCCGTCGCGACCACGAGCGACTGGCACTCCATCGAGCCGGTGTTGCTCTCCAGTGTAAAGCGATCGGCCTTTCGCACTTCGCCGACCCGGCAGTTCACTCGAATTTCCACTCCCGCCTCGGCGCATTCCGCCAGCAGCAGATGAATGATTTCCCGCGAACTGCCATCGCAGAATTGCTGGCCGAGTTTCTTCTCGTGGTAGGCGATGCCGTGCTTCTCGACGAGCGCGACGAAATCCCGCGGCGTGTAGCGCGCGAGCGCCGATTTGCAAAAGTCCGGCTGTCGCGACAGGTACTTTTCCGGCCCGGCCTGGAGATTGGTAAAATTGCAGCGGCCGCCTCCGGAAATGGCGATCTTCTTTCCGACCCGCTCCTGGTGTTCGATCACCAGCACCCGGCGTCCGCGCTTGCCCGCTTCGATCGCGCACATCAATCCGGCCGCGCCCGCCCCGAGCACGATTACCTCACGGCATTCCGGCGCGCCGCTCACCTGGCCAGAAGATGGAGTTGCGGAGCGCGCTCCGGTTGCCACGGGTTCCGCTCATAATCGCCGTCGACGATGGCTTGCGCCTGGCGCTCGCACATTCCCAGCAGCGCCCTGACGTCCAGTTGCAGGTGTTCCGGCGCATACGGCGCGAGATTCTTCGCGGCCAATTGGAAGAGCCGCGCCGCCGGCCGCATCCGGCGCCCGTGCTTCGGGTGCGTGGGATGCACGAATTGCTTCTGCAGATGAACAAAGGCTCCCGCGACCTGGATCAGTCCCTTGAAAAAGTGGTGATGTTCGTCCCGCCGTTCGAGCCAGAGATTCTCCAGCACATCGTGCGCCTCGTAATACTGCTGCGCATTGAAGCAGGTGAAATAGCCCTGGTAGCGCGGATCGAGCGCCAACGCCGGATTCGCGCCGAGCTGCTGCACAAAGGCCGAGATGCGGTCGTTTTTTTTCATCGCGCGTGGAGAGCGGCGAAACTATTCTGCCCGGCTTTGTGCCTGACAAGCGATTGATTATAGCGGCGTCCCGCCCGGACGTCCCCTCATGACCACCGGCGCCCTTGTCCTCGTTGGGATCATACTTTTGATCCTGGTTTCCGCTTCCGCGGTCTTTTCGGCGATTGAGACGGCCCTCTTCTCGCTCCAGCCGTACCACGTCGAGCGCTTGAAGAAACGCCGGGCCGACTTCGCCACCGCGCTCGCCGAACTGCTCGAAAATCCGCGCCGCCTCCTCAGCGTGATCCTGCTTTGCGATGCCCTCAGCAATTTTCCGCTCATCCTCATCTGCCTCTTTCTGCTGCGCGGCATGAAGGGGGCGCTGGTGCCGTTTTGGGTCGCCGCTCTGCTCATTTTCACCCTGGTGGTGGTGGTCTGCGATCTCGTGCCCAAGGTCGCCGCCCTCCTCGATCCCTACCGCTTCGCCCGCATCGGCGTGCGGATGCTCAAACCCTTGATGCCGGTCTTCGATCCCGTCTCGCGCGTGCTCCAGCGCATCAGCGACCGCATCGCCGCGGCCATCACCCCCGCGCCGCTCAAGGCCGCCTCCTTCCTCAGCGAAGAAGAACTTGGCACGCTCGTTGATCTCAGCACCGAACAAGGCACGCTCCATGAGACCGAGAGCGAAATGATCCATGAGATCATCAAGCTCGGTGACAAGACGGCCCGCGATTGCATGACGCCCCGCGTCGATACCTTCACGCTGCCGGACGACCTGACCAACGACGAAATTATCCAGCGCCTTCGAGCCAGCCGCTACCGTCGCGTGCCGATCTACGGGGAGACCCCGGACGAAATTCTGGGCATCCTTGATGCCGGTGATTTTTTGCTCGACCCCGGCGGCCATTACACCGAGCGGCTCATCGCCCCATCCTTTGTCGCCGAGACGATGAAGGCCATCGATCTGCTGCGCAGCTTCCTCAATCACCCCCAGGGGCTCGCCATCGTCGTCGACGAGCACGGTGGCACCGAAGGCGTCGTCACGCTTGCCGATATCGTCGAGGAAATCATCAGCGACGCCGTGCCGCTCGCCGAGCATGGCCTCTACATCGAGGCCATCGCCGATTGCCAGCTCATCGTCAACGGCAACGCCCGCCTCGATGATATCAATGAAATGCTCGGCACCGAACTCAAGGAGGAGGGCATCGACACCATCGGCGGCCTCATCTTCAACCGCCTCGGAGCGCTCCCGCGCCCCGGCGCCCAGTTGGACCTCGACGGCTTGAAACTCACCGTCCGGCGCACCTCGCGCAAACGCGTGGAGGAAGTCCTCATCGTGCGCGAAACCCCGCCCGAAAGGGACGGAGAGGAGGGGAGAGGCGCATGATCTGGATTGCCGTCATCGGCTGCTCCTTCATTTCGTTTATCTTTTCCGGCATCGAGGCCGGCCTGCTCTCGGTCAATCGCGTGCGGCTCAAGCACCGCCTGAAACATCGCGACCAGGCGGCCATCACCCTCAACCGGCTCCTCGAGCACCCCGAGCGCCTCCTCGTCACCGTGCTGGTGGTCACCAACCTGATGAACATTTTCGCCATGACCCTGGCCACGCAATCCTTCGTCGCGCATTTCGGAAACGCCGGCTACTTTGCCGCCCTCGGCCTTTTCCTCCCCATCTACCTCGTCGGCCTCGAACTGCTGCCGAAATCGCTCTTTCGCCGTTTCCCGTACCGGTCCCTCGCTCCGCTCTGCGGGCCGCTGCGCCTCGCCGACCTCATCCTCGCGCCGTTCCATTTCGTCGGCTCGCGTGTCTCCAAACTGCTCATCGGCGCGCCGGTCGGCGAACGGCAGAAACTCTTCGTCGCCCGCGAGGACTTCAAATACCTGACCATCGAAAGCGAACGCCAGGGCGCGCTGACCAGGGACGAGCGCCAGATGATCCACAACGTCGTCGACTTTCGCGCCATCAAGGCCACCGACGTCATGCTGCCGCTGGCCAATCTCCAGACGATTCCCGCGGCCGTGCCCATCGAGCAACTCATCGCCAGCAGCCGCCATGCGAATATTGACCGCTGGCCGGTGACCAACGATTCCGGCGAAATCGCCGGCCTGGTCAATGTCCTCGACGTGGCGCTTGACGGCAAACCCTACAGCCTCGTCGAAGCCTATCAACGGCGCATCGTCAAAGTCAACTCCGACGAACCGGCCTATAGCATCGTGCGCAAGCTGCGCGCCGCCCGCGTCAGCATGGCCGTGGTCCTCGACGCCCACGGCAAGCAAGTCGGCGTCGTCGCCTGGGAGGACCTCATCCGGCGGCTCGTGACCGTCGCCGTGGCCTGATTGCCAGGTACTCGCCGGTCTCAATCGAATGCGTGATGGTCCTCAATCAGCTTCCGCAGCGCAGCCACATCGAGGCGATCCTTTTCGCGCGGTGATGCTCCCTTTAACCGCAGCAGAGCAGCTTTGGACGCATAGCGAATTGTCCGTCCGCCAACCTCAAAGGTGGCGGCATCCGTGACGAGGTCCGGAAAGCGAAGCCCGGAGAGGCGCGCAAAAATATCGATCTGGCTCTGTTCAGTTTCCTCCACGATGCGAACGGCTCCTTCTTCATCGGCAAAATCATCGGCAGTCAGTTCGCGGGCAAAGCCCTCTCCGTAAGTTGAGAGAGATGAGAGCATTCGCTGGATATTCTCCGGTGTCCGATGGATGACGATATCCACATCCTCGGTCAGCCGCACATAACCGTGCAGCGTGACGGCAACGCCTCCGACGACGACAAACTCCACTTCCGCCTCAGCGAGACGTGCCAACAGTTTTTCGAACGAGGGTTCCATCGTCAGCGGGAGGACGCCACACGCCGCCACCACGGAGCATCCGGGCGTTGCGACGGAGCATTTCCAAGCGTTGCAACGGCGACAGCCTGGCCAGGCTGCCACCCACCTTTCGGCGGACCGGTTCCCGGAGATCGTTGTTCATATCAACACGTTAAACGGCAGCCGGGAGCGAAACAAGACGCCGTTTTCGGCCATCAAATGGCCGTGCGGGAACAACATGCCGCGCTTCCTGCACCGCGGACTTGCCGCCCTCGTCCGCGCGCCCTATTCTCCGCCGTTTTATGTCGTCCGATCCTGCTTCGCTCTATTCGCGCAAAAATCCCTTTCCCGCCACGCATCCCGTCAATCGCAAGCTGTCCGGGGAAGGCTCCGGGAAAGACACGCGGCATCACGAGGTTTCGCTCGCCGGCTCCGGGTTGAACTATGAAGTCGGCGATTCCATGGGCCTCTTTGCCACGAACGACCCGGCACTCGCCGGCGAAATCATCGCGGCCCTGGGCGCTACCGGAGAGGAAAGTGTCCCCGGCGCGGATGGCCAGCCCAAGCCGCTGCGTGCCGCCTTGATCAGCGATTACATCATCACCCAGCCGAGCAAGGAATTCCTCAAGGCGCTCGTCGACAAAGCCGGCGCGGCGGTCGCGGACCTGCGCGATCTGCTCAATGATCCCGCGCAAAAGAAGGCGCTCGACGATTATCTCTGGGGCCTTGAATTCATCGACTTCCTGCTCGCGCATCATACCGTGAAATGGAGCGTCGAGGAATTCGTCAAGACGCTGCGCAAGCTCCAGCCGCGCCTCTATTCCATCGCTTCCTCCCTCAAGTCGAATCCCGAGTCCGTCCACCTCACTGTGGCCACGGTGCGCTACGAAACTCACGGGCGGAAACGCCAGGGCGTGGCCTCGACTTTTCTTTCCGACCGCTGGGCCGGCCACCAAACGGCGGGGGTTTTCATTCACACCGCAAAACATTTCCGCCTTCCTGAGGATCCGAACACACCGATCGTCATGGTCGGCCCCGGCACCGGGGTCGCGCCGTTTCGCGCCTATTTGCAGGAACGCAAAGCCATCGGCGCGAAGGGCAAAAACTGGCTCTTCTTCGGGGAGCAGACGCGATCCAAGGACTTTCTTTACGAGCAGGAACTCGCCACCCTTCAAGCCGACGGCATCCTCAACGAACTCGATGTCGCCTTCTCCCGCGATCAGGCCCACAAAATCTACGTGCAGGACAAAATGCACGAGCGCGCCAAAGAAATCTGGGCCTGGCTCCAGGAAGGAGCGCACTTCTATGTGTGCGGCGACGGCGCCCGCATGGCCAAGGACGTGGACACCGAGCTGCATCGCATCGCCGAGACCCAGGGTGGCAAGTCGCCCGAGGAAGCCGCCGCCTTCGTCGAGAGCCTCAAGAAGGAAAAGCGCTACAAGAAGGACGTGTACTAGGCGGCGGAGCCGCCAACATCCAATGGGCTCCGGTATTCGCCGTACCGTTCTGCCAAACTTTCTCCCACGACGGGTGCCTTCTCTGGCGCATCGAATCTCGCGACCCTCGCGCCCAACGTTGCCGCGTCGCACCGCGCCCTGCGCCATTGGATGTTGGATGTTGCGGCGAAGCCGTCCCGATCCCGCGACTGCGGGGAAGGGAGATGTTGGATGTTGCGCGCTTGCGCGCCCGATGTTGGATGTTGTGCGCTGGTGCGTCCGTTTGGGGCCATTCGTTTTCCTTGATGTTGTGATCGTTGAAGGATTGCTTTAACGCTCGACTTATCGCGCCTCCCCATGTCCAGCCACTTCGGCCACGCCTTCCGCATCTCCACCTGGGGTGAATCCCACGGCGGCGGCGTCGGCGTTATCATTGACGGATGCCCGCCGCGACTGGCGTTGAGCGAAGCCGACATCCAGCGCGACCTCGACCGCCGCCGGCCGGGCCAAAGCGACATCGTCACCCCGCGCGACGAGGCCGATCAATGTCGCATCCTCTCCGGCGTCTTCGAGGGCCGGACGCTTGGCACGCCCATCTGCATCGCCGTCATGAACAAGGACGCGCGGCCCGAAGCCTATCGCGAAATGGAGACCGCCTTCCGCCCGTCGCACGCCGACTACACCTACCAGGCTAAATTTGGGATCCGCAATTGGCAGGGTGGGGGACGCGCCTCCGCACGCGAAACCATCGGCCGCGTCGCCGCTGCCGCCGTGGCAAAAAAGGCCCTCGCGCAGATTGCGCCCGGCCTCGAAATCATCGCCTACGTCAATACCATTCACGAGATCACGGCCGACGTGAATCCCGAGACCGTCACCTTCGAGCAGGTCGAGGCCAATATCGTGCGCTGCCCCGACGCCGCGAAGGCGCAGGAGATGATCGATTTCATCAAGCAGGTGCGCGGCGAAGGCGACAGCGTCGGCGGCACCATCGAGTGCGTCATTCGCGGCGCCCCGGCTGGCTGGGGCGAACCCGTTTTCGACAAACTCGAAGCCGAACTGGCCAAGGCCATGATGAGCCTGCCGGCGACCAAGGGCTTCGAGATCGGCAGCGGCTTTGCCGGCACGCGCCTGCGCGGTTCCGAGCACAACGACGCCTTTGTCATGGAGCAGGGGAAAGTGCGCACGCGCACGAATCTCTCCGGCGGCGTCCAGGGCGGCATCACCAATGGCGAGGCCATCTTTCTGCGCATCGCTTTCAAGCCCACCGCCACCATCTTCAAGCCGCAGGACACCGTGACCGTGAGCGGCGAGGCTACCGAATTGCAGGCCCGCGGCCGCCACGATCCGTGCGTCCTCCCGCGCGCCGTGCCCATGGTCGAAGCCATGGCCGCCCTGGTCCTCGCCGACCACGCCCTCCGCCACCGCGGCCAGGTGGGGGGCGGCGAAGCCGCAACATCTCCGCCCTAGACCGCTCAGCCTCCGTCTGACAACATCCAACAAGTCGGCTCCGCCGGAACATCCAACATCCAACACTCAATAGATCTACGCTCGTGGACCGGTGAAAATGGAGCGCGCTGGGGTCGTTTGAGAGTTGTTGTCTGGATCTCAATTCCGGGCGGTTGGTTAGCGTTCGTCTCCCTTCCCGTACCTTCATTGCAGCGTGCCTCGAACGAAGATCAGCACCTCACCGTGGGCGTGGTGCGGAGCCATTGGATGTTGGATGTTGGATGTTGGATGTTGGATGTTGGATGTTGGGTGTTGGATGTTGGGTGTTGCGCGCTTGCGCGCCCGCTGTTGGATTTTGGATGTTTCCCCATTGATGTTCTCCCCTCCCGCAGCTTGCTTATAGCGCTTCATTCTCCCGACTCGCCATGCGCCTCTCTTCTCTCGCCGCACTCTTCGTTCTTCCCGTGGTCATCTTCGCGGAAACACCGCCGCCCGCCTCCACGCCGGCGGAGGAACTCACTGTCGCCCCCGGCTTCAAGGCCGAACTGCTCAAGTCCGCGACCAAGGACGAAGGCTCGTGGGTTTGCCTGGCCATCGACGGCCAGGGCCGCCTCTACATTTCGCCGCAAGGCAAACCGCCCGGCGCCGGGACGAAGAAGGAAGACGCCTGGGGCGGCCTTTGGCGCGCCACGCTCGACGCGCAAGGCCACATCGCGCAGTGGGACAAAGTCCCGGTGCCGATCGGCGACGCCATGGGCATGCTTTGGGCCTTCGACTCGCTCTACGTCAGTGGTGAGGGTCCGGACGGCCGCGGCATTTACCGCCTCAAGGACAGCAAAGGCGCCGGCACGCTCGATTCCTGGACGCTCTTCAAGAAAATCCCCGGCGGCAACGGCGAGCACGGTGCCCACGCCATCGTCCTCGGCCCCGACGGCAAATCGATCTACATCGTCCACGGCAACGCCACGCCCCTCATCGAGGGCACCGCGCCCGATTCGCCCTACCGCAATTATGCCGAGGACGACCTGCTGCCTCGCGTCATGGACCCGGTCGCAACCTTCTTCGCCAAAGTCCACAGCCCGTACGGCGTCATTCTCAAGACTGACGAAAATGGCTCGAAGTGGGAGATCTTTGCCGCCGGCCTGCGCAATCCCTACGACATCGCCTTCAATGCCGACGGTGAACTCTTTACCTACGACGCCGATATGGAATGGGATGTCGGCCTGCCATGGTACCGCCCCACGCGCATCCTCCATCTGGTGCGCGGCGGCGAGTACGGCTTCCGCGAAGGAAGCTCGAAATGGCCCGACTATTATGCCGATTCCCTTCCCGCCGTCGTCAATATCGGCCTCGGCTGCCCCACCGGCCTCGAGTTCGGCACGCCCTCGAATTTTCCGGCGAAATACAAAAGCGCTTTCTTTATCCTCGACTGGACGTTTGGGCGCATCCTCGCCGTCCACTTGCATCCCAAAGGCGCCAGCTACACGGCGCAATGCGATTTGCCCTCGACGTACCATCTCACCGGACCGTCCAAGGGCGGCGACGTCGAAGTCTTCCTCAGCGGCAAAGGCATGCCCATGACCGCGCTCCAATTTGGCCAGGATGGCGCGATGTATTTCACCACGGGCGGACGCGGGACACAGGCGGGCCTTTACCGGGTGAGCTATACGGGGCCTGCGGAGAAAACCGCATCGCCGGCGCCGACCGCCGAGGAAGTGGCGGCGAAGGACGCCCGCAATCTGCGGGCCGTCCTGGAAGGCACGCGCGAACCTGGGACCGACCGGGATGTCTTCACGGAATGGCAGCTCAAGGCGCACGCCGCCGAGGATTTCGATCGCTTCATTTATTTTGCCGCTCGCACGAGAGCGGAGCAATTGCCGCTTCCCCAATTGCGCCAACTGGCCCTTGAGGATCCCCAGGTCGCCGAAACCAATGGCGGGAACTTTCTGTCCCCCGACTCCGTCCGCGCCGTCCCGGTCAAAAGCGCCCCGCGCGTTCGGGCGCTCGACGGCCTCATGGGCCTGCTCGCGCTGGCCCGCGTGGGCACGAAGGATGACCAGGAACTGGTCCTCAAGACGCTTGCCAAATATCCCCTCGATTCGCTGGATGCAGATCTCAAGCTGGTCGAGTTGCGCGTCATCGAAGTCGCGCTCGCGCGCCAGGGCCGCCCCAATACCGACCTCGTGCAGACGGGCATCGAGAAGCTTGGCCACCAGTATCCCGCGACGAGCTTCCCGCTCAACCGCGAGCTCTGCGCGTTGCTCGTTTATCTCGGCGCACCCGATGTCGTGGAAAAAACCCTCGCCCTGATGGACCAGACCGATGAACCCGCGGAACAAATCTGGTACGCGCTCTGCCTCCGCGAAGCGGGCAACTGGACGCCCGCCCAGCGTGAGCACTACTTCTCCTGGTTCTCGAAAATGCAGAACTATGTCGGGGGCAATTCCGCAAAAAAGTTCATCCTGCGCATTCGCGATCAGGCTCTCGAAAAAGTGCCCGAGGCCGGGCGGCCCACCCTTCTTGCCCTCGCCGAAAAAGCGGTCGAGAAAGCGAAACCCGCCTTTACCATGCCCGCGCGTCCCTTCGTCAAGAACTGGACCATGGACGACCTCGAGCCCGTCCTCGCCGGTGTGAGCAAGGGGCGCGACTTTGCCCACGGGAAAAAGACCTTCAACGAATTGCTCTGCGCGCAGTGCCATCTCTTCGCCGGCGGCGGCGGCCTGGCCAAAGGTGGCGCCGTCGGGCCGGATCTCACCGCCGTGGGCAGCCGTTACAGCGCCCGCGACATTCTCGGCAAAATCCTGGATCCGTCGAAAAACATCAGCGACCAATACGCGAGTTTCCTTTTCACCATGAAAGACGGCAGCGTTATCGGCGGGCAGGTGGCCGAGGAAAATCACTACCTTGTCACGCTCATCGTCGATCCCTTCAACGGCACCAAGCAAAACATTATGGCGGGCAGTATCGTCAAAAAAGAGAAATCCCCCGTCTCGCTCATGCCGCCCGGCATGCTTGCCACCCTGAACCAGGACGAAATCCTCGATCTCCTCGCCTACCTCCAAAGCGGCGGCGACGAACAGGCTCCGGCGTTTAAGTAGCGAAAGCGCGCCGCTCGGTTTTAAGAGGGGATCCTTTGCCTGTCTCCCAAGACGGCTTCGTGCCCAAACTCCATTTGGGCGCGCACTTGGGAGCGAACCTCCGCTTCGCACGGCGGGTGTGTCCGAGGGGTTCCTCCGTGGGCGTCTCGCAAAGTCTCGGCTCGCTTTCGCCACGGAGCCCATTGGATGTTGGATGTTGTCAGCCGGAGGCTGATCCGCCTTGGGCGGAGATGTTGGATGTTGCGGCGAAGCCCCCTCCTCGTGGACTATCCTTGGTTGCGGCTCCGCCGCGCCATGCTCATGCGCTTCTCCTCCCTGCTCACCGCCGCCCTCTTGATTCCGGCCTTCGCCTTCGCGCAGACACCGGCGCCTGCTTCCACGCCGGCGGAAGAACTCACCGTCCCACCTGGCTTCAAAGCCGAGCTCTTGAGATCCGCCAAGCCGGAGGAAGGTTCCTGGATCTGCATGGCCATCGACAACCACGGCCGGCTCTACATCGCCTCACAGGGCAAAAAGCCCGGCCCGGGTGTCACGAGCGATGAAGTTCGCGGTGGCTTGTGGCGCGCTACGCTCGACGGGCAGGGGCATGTCGCCCAGTTTGAAAAAGTGCCGGTGCCCATCGGTGATGCCATGGGGATGCTTTGGGCCTTCGATTCTCTCTACGTCAGCGGCGACGGGCCGGAAGGGCGGGCGATCTATCGTCTCAAAGATTCCAAGGGCGCCGGCACGCTCGATTCGTGGACGCTCTTCAAGAAAGTCCCCGGCGGCATTGGCGAACACGGCGCGCACGCGCTCGTGCTCGGACCCGATGGCCAATCCATCTACATCGTCAATGGCAACGGCACGCCGCTCGTCGAGGGCATCGTTCCGGACTCTCCCTACCGCAACTACGCCGAGGAGGAACTGCTGCCACGCGTCTATGATCCGAATTCAGCTCACGCCGAGTTGGTGAAGAGCCCTTGCGGGCACGTCGTCAGGACCGACGAGAACGGGACGAAGTGGGAACTGATCGCCGGCGGTTTGCGCAATTGTTATGACATCGCCTTCAATGCCGACGGTGCGTTGTTCACCTACGACTCCGACGCGGAGCGGGAAGTGGACATGCCGTGGTATCGACCCACGCGCATCCTGCACCTCGTCCCCGGCGGCGAATATGGCTTTCGCGAGGGCAGCGCCAAATGGCCCGATTACTACGCCGATTCGCTGCCACCCGCCGTCAACATCGGTCTCGGTTGTCCGACCGGATTGAAGTTTGGCACGCTGTCCAACTTCCCCGGAAAATACAAAAGCGCCTTCTTCGTCCTCGACTGGACCTTTGGCCGCATCCTCGCAATCCACCTCCACCCGGAGGGCGCGAGTTACACCGCGCGGAACGAGATTGCGCCGTATCATCTTACCACCCCGGCGAAGAGCGGCGACGTCGAGGAGTTCCTGCGCGGCAAAGGCATGCCCGTCACCGCGCTGCAATTCGGCAAGGACGGCGCCATGTACTTCACCACCGGTGGGCGCGGCACCCAGGCCGGGCTCTACCGGGTGAGCTATGTTGGTGAGCAGGCAGCGGCGAACGGGAATTCGGGGAAGCATGACATCGCCGGGGTGCCCAAACCGGTGCAGAGCCGCATGGCGCTCGAGAGTGGCGAGGCATCCGCCGATGACGGCGCGTTCGCGATGGCCTGGGACCGCCTCGGCAGTGATGACCGCTTCCTGCGCTTTGCCGCCCGCCGCGTCCTCGAATCGCGACCCGTTGCCCAATGGCGGGCGCGCGCGCTGGCGCTCCGCGCGCCGCAACCCAGCTTCACCGCCTTGCTCGCACTGGCGCGTTTGGGGACAAAAGACGACCAGGAGGCGCTTCTGAAGGCCCTCGCCGCATTCCCGCTTGATTCGCTCGACGACGCTCTCAAGCTCGAAAAGCTGCGCGTTCTTGAAGTCGCCCTCGCGCGGCAGGGCCGCCCGAGCACCGATCTGGTGCAGGCGGATATCGAGGAACTCGGCCGCCAGTATCCCGCCAAAACCTTCGCGCTCAATCGGGAACTCTGCGAACTGCTCGTCTATCTCAACGCGCCCGATGTGGTTGAAAAGTCCCTCGCTCTCATGGATCAGGCCCAGGAACCGGCCGAGCAAATCTGGTATGCGCTTTGCCTGCGCGAAGCCGGCGTCTGGACCCCCGCGCAACGTGCGCGCTACTTCTCGTGGTTTTCCGGGATGCAGGACTATCACGGTGGCAGTTCCGGCCGAAAATTCCTCCTGCGCATTCGCAACCAGGCGCTGGAAAAAGTGCCCGAAGCCGACCGCCCGGCATTGCTCGCACTCGCCGAGAAAGCGGTCGCGAAGCCCAGGCGGGAATTCACCATGCCCGCGCGCGCCTTCGTGAAGAACTGGACCATGGCCGACCTCGAGCCCGCGCTCACGGGTGTGACCAAAGGCCGCGATTTCGCCCGCGGCAAACGGCTCTTCGGCGAAGTGCTCTGCGCGCAGTGCCACCTCTTCGCGGGAGGCGGCGGCCTTGCCGGGGGCGGCGCCGCCGGCCCCGATCTCACGGCGATCGGCGGCCGCTACGGCGCCCGCGACATCCTCAACAAGATTCTCGATCCGTCGAAGGCCATCAACGAGCAATACGCCAGTTTCCTTTTCACCATGAAGGACCGGACCATGATCGGCGGCCAGATCGCCGACGAAAACCATTTCCTCGTCACCGTTGTCGTCGATCCCATCAACGGCACGAAGGAAAACCTCCCCAAGGCCAGCATCGTCAAAAGGGAACTCTCGCCCGTCTCCCTCATGCCGCCCGGCTTGTTAATGACGCTCAGCCAGGACGAAATCCTCGACCTCGTCGCCTATCTGCAAAGCGGTGGCAATGACAACTCGCCACCCTTCGCGAAGTAGCCCCAAATTGTTTGACGCTCCCGCACGCCGCTGAAATAACAGCGACCCCCGCGCGCCCGCGCCGCTCTTCTCTCCCAACCGAATTCGCATGAACTCCGTCCTCCAACTCAAGACCACCAAAAAAAACGTCGCCAAAACCGTCGAAGGCGAACTGCAGCGCACCGGCGGCCTGCTGCGGCTCGCGCCGTGCTGGGTGCCGCGCAGTTTTCTTCAACCGGGCAAGCGGCTCAAGCTGCACCCGGACGATCTCTACGCCTACGGCTTGAATCGCGGCGGGATCGATGAGCGCTGGTTTGCCAGCACCACGCCCGCGGCCAATGAGAATCGCACTCCCGACGAAGGCCTGAGCTATGTCGTTGCCGGCCGGCAACGTTTCACGCTCCAGCAAGCTGTGGCCGAATGCGGCGCAACGCTCCTCGGCTCCGCGATCTGGAAGAAGTACCAGAAGTGGCCGGTCTACTCGAAGTTCTTCGACAACATGGGGCCGATTCCGCATCACATGCACCAGTCGCAGAAGCAGGCGGCGCTCGTCGGACAGGAGGGCAAGCCGGAGTCCTACTATTTCCCGCCGCAGCACAACAACGTCGGCAACAATTTTCCCTACACCTTCATGGGCTTCGAACCCGGGACCACCAGGGCCCAGGTCCGGAAGTGTCTCGAGAATTGGAACAAGGGTGACAACGGCATCCTCGATCTCTCGAAAGCCTACCGCTTGAAGGTCGGCAGCGGCTGGCTCATCGATCCGTGCATCCTTCATGCGCCCGGGTCGCTTTGCACCTACGAGCCGCAGTGGGGCAGCGACGTGTTTGGCATGTACCAGAGCCTCGTCGAAGGCCGTGAAGTCCCGTGGTCGCTTCTCGTCAAGGACATGCCGAAAAAGCATCACCGCGATCTCGACTTCATTGTCGACCAGCTCGATTGGAACAAGAACGTCGATCCGAAATTCAAGGAGCGCCATTACCTCGAGCCCGTGCCCGTGGCCGACACCCGTAGCGAGGGCTACGTTGACCGCTGGATCGTCTACGGCAAAGTCGACGGCGAGCAGCTCTTCACCGCGAAGGAGCTCACGGTCGAGCCCGGGGTGAGGACGACGATCACCGACAAGGGCGCTTATGGACTCATCTGCGTCCAGGGTCTCGGCACGATCAATGGTCACGCGCTCAATTCCCCGAAGCTCATCCGCTTCCACGAACTGACCGAGGACGAATACTTCGCCAGCGAGGGAGGGGCCAGGGCCGGCGTGACTTTCGAGAACACCAGCGACACCGAACCTCTCGTCGTCCTGCGCTACTTCGGTCCCGAGGTGAATCCCGACGCTCCGGCCATGGGCGCGTATCGGAAGAACAAGTTCAACTAGGCCGCAAGCCGGGACGCCCTCTCACGCCACGGCGTCGAGACAGGAGCATCGCCCCCCCGGCCAGGAGCATCGCGCAGGCGGCGGGTTCCGGGACGGCGACAAGGTCGACGACCGAGTCCGAAATACTGAGCGTGGGCACCGTATCCAATTGGCCCGCGAGACTGAAGTGAAGATCGTCACTGCTGCCGCCCGCGACCGGGTTTTGGGGAGTGCTGCCCGTCGCCAGGCCGAGGACTGCATAGTCCGGCTCCGTCGAGCCGGGAGACTGGCCGGCATTCATGAACATCTTCCCGGATGCGAGCCGATATCCGTGATCCACCGGAATCCCCGTTCCACTCCCAGCCTCGTTTTTAGTTCCGGTCGACGTTGGAGAGGGAACGGTTGCTGGTTGGTTCGCTGCCGCTGCGCTCTCCCACGCAGCTTGGAATTGGGACGCAGCGCCGATTTTGCTCGAGGACTTTCCCCAGTGCGGGTTTGCGCCTGACAGGGCTGGGGACGCACTCGTTGGCGTAGCGATCGGCCCGATTTTCATCCAGGCCGGCCCGGCGAATGCGCCGGAGCCTGGCAAGGAGTTCGAACCAATCGACGCGACCGTGTCCCGCAAATCCGTCGTCCCGGACGCGAAGTGCAGTCGATGATCCGGCGGCGAGAGCGTGTTGCCGGACGTGGTGTTTTGGCCCACTGCATTTGGCTTGATTGTCGTCTTCGGGGAATCGACGTCCGGCGGTTCGTTGGTCGAGGGCGGCGCGCTCCACCAATCCGATTGATGACCATTCCAACTCTCGTCAGCCGTTTTCGGGGTAGTCTTTCCTGGATTCGGGTCCCAACTGATTTTGGCAATAAAATGATTTGCGGCCGCTCCCAACGCGCTCGTCAGCAGCAACCCAAGGACCAGCCATTGGACGAGACGCCTCGCCTGCTTGGGCGTGGTCAAAAGCACTCGTAGCGAACGAATAAGGCTCACCCGCGAAGGGTGTTCCTCATCATTCGACAGGCAGGTGGTTCGTATCTTCGGCATCGATCGTGTTGGGCGGAGTGGTGACTCAGATCAATCGTTACCGAACGCGCGCAATCTACACCGCAAAAATCATGTTACATTCCTGTGACAGAACCCACTTCGACGTGCGCCTCGCAAAAATGCTTGTTCGCACGGAGAGTTTTCGGCAGACACTCCCACGCTCTGCCCCCGGTTATTCCGCGACGGACGATATTTCGTCGCGCGGGGGCGACCCCAAACCTCTGCACTCCCCATGAGCCACTCGCTCCCGAAACTCCATAACGCCATGTGGCCCGGCCTCGTCGGCAAAGGCGACGGCCCCGGCCAGGAACCGCCCATCAGCCTCGAGCACATGCTCGATCTTACCGCCGCGGCCAGCGTCAACGGCCAGAAATTCGAGGGGATCGACTATTTCCTCTTCCTGCCCCATACCCACCCCGAGGCGGGCGACGACGAACTCAAGAAGATCGCCGACCTTATCGCCGGCAAAGGCTTTGCCGTCGGCTCGCTGGTCGCGCCCGTCTGGCCGGGAACGGTCGGTGACTCGGCCATGGGCGACGATGCCGCTCAGGAGAAATTCCTCAGCGCGGTGCGGATGGCCTGCCGCATCGCGGCCATTTTCAACCAGCATGGCGTCCGCAAGTACGGCGTCATCCGGATCGACTCCGCGGAATTCGGCATCGCCAAATGGCGCGAGAATCCGCAAGCCAGCACCGCGCGCATCGTGGAAACCTTCAAGAAAGCCGCGAAGATCGCCGCGGACCATGGCGAGCGCCTCGCCGCCGAGGGCGAAATCTGCTGGGCCGGCATGCACTCCTGGAAGGACATGCTCGATGTGCTCGAGGGCGTCGGCATGCCCGAGGCGCTTGGCTTCCAGGCGGACCTCGCGCACACCTATCTCTACACCCTCGGCTACAACGCCCCCGAATACGCCCTCCTCCAACCGGGCTACAGCGACGCCGAATTCTGGGCCGCCTACGAAAAGATGACCGGCCAATTGCGCCCGTGGACCATCGATTTCCACGTCGCGCAAAACGACGGCGAAGTCCATGGCGCCGGCGCCCACGACAAGACCGGCAAGCACTGCCCCGCCGACGACCCGAATGGCAAGCTCGATATCGTCAAGTGCGCCGGCTACTGGCTCAAAGACGCGCCCAAGCGCGGCATCCAGCACATCTGCTGGGACGGCTGCATGTTCCCCAACGCCAAACTCGAAAAAGCCCAGACCTGGAACGCCATCCTCGACGTCATGATCAAAGTCCGCAACACCCACGGGTGGTGATTTCCTATGAGCACTAAAAAACCCCTCAATATTGGCATCGTCGGCTACGGCTTCATGGGCCGCACCCATGCCAATGGCTACCACAACGCGGCCAAATTCTTCGACACGCCGCTCGTCCCTGTCCTCAAGGCCGCCTGCGGCCGCGACGCCGCCAAGCTCAAGGCTTACGCCGACAACTGGGGCTTCGAATCCACCGAGACCGACTGGAAAAAGCTCGTTGCCCGCAAGGACATCGACGCCATTGACATCGTCACCCCCAACGACTCCCACGCCGAGATCGCCATCGCCGCCGCACGCGCCGGCAAGATGGTTCTCTGCGAAAAGCCGCTCTCCCTCGACGGCGCACAGGGCGAAGAAATGGTCAAGGAAATCGAGAAAGCCGGCGTCCCGAACACCGTCTGGTACAACTACCGCCGCGTCCCGGCGGTCACGCTGGCCAAACAGATCGTCGACAGCGGCAAGCTCGGCAAAATCTTCCATTACCGCGCCAACTTCCTCCAGGACTGGACCATCAGCGCCGACCTGCCGCAAGGCGGCGCCGGCCTCTGGCGCCTCGATGCCAAGGCCGCCGGCTCCGGCGTCACCGGCGACCTCCTCGCCCACTGCATCGATACGGCCATCTGGCTTAACGGTTCCCTCACCGACGTGAGCGCCATGACCGAGACCTTCATCAAGCAGCGCCAGCACACCCTCACCGGAAAGGTCGAGGAAGTGAAGATCGACGACGCCTGCACCTTCCACGGCCATTTCGCCAACGGCTCCCTGGCGCTCTTCGAATCCACACGCTACGCCCGCGGCCACAAGGCGCTGTACACCTTCGAGATCAACGGCGCCAACTCCTCCATCAAGTGGGACCTCCACGACCTGCACCGCCTCCAGTTCTTCGACCACAGCGATGAAGGCATCGTTCGCGGCTGGCGCTCCGTCCACGTCACCGACGGCGACCAGCCCTACATGAAAAACTGGTGGGTGCCCGGCCTGCAAATCGGCTACGCCGAGAGCTTCGTCCATCAGGTCGCCGACTTCCTCAAGGCCGCCGGCGAAGGCCAGCCCTGCCCGCCCACCTTCCGCGACGCCCTCGAGACCCAATACGTCTGCGACGCCGTCCTCGCCTCCGCCCGCGAGAGGCAGTGGAAGACGGTCAAGAAGCTGGCGTAGAGCATCTCGAACTTCGACAGGAAGGCCGCCCGGATTTTCCGCAGCGGCCTTTCTTTTTTCCAAAGCGAAATCGGCAATTACCATCTGACACACGTTTGTTCTTCTTGGGCAGCCGACGAGGTTTATGGTCCCCCAAACAAAGTGCCTGACCACGTGTCGCCACACCCCCCGGGTCATCTCCCGCGAAGGCGCCGTGGTCGAGGCCGCGATCAAGCTCTTCGACTTTGCCCACGACCCGAAGCGTGATGCGAGAAAAACCGAAGCCGAACTGACCAAGGCGCGTGACAAGCTCTTCCGCTACTATTGGGACGAACGGTAGGCATTGAGCTCTCCCAAATACGCTCGAACGAAGCTCCACCAAGTTGCCACGAAGCTGATCCAGGTCGTCCCGGGGTGGTCATGCGCTACGCTCGACCGCTCCGCATTTCGCCAGCGGTTGGAACCTCCGTGAGACAATTCCGCCTGAAAGCGCCAACGGATCTGCCTGGAAGCGCCAACGGCGCGCCTTCATACCAGCCTGGGCCAGCGGCCCAGGTCCCCAGCCGGAAGACGGCCAAGGACTGAAAGTCCGGCTCATCCCTCCGGAGCAGCATCCGCCAGCGCCGCGCCTCTTTCCGTTCGCCGGTTTCGCAGACCACCCCACAGAATCTTGTCCACGCACATTTTTCAAAAACCCTCTTGCACACCTCCGGCTCCTCCATTATGCATCTCGTCCCTTTCGCGCTCTCCTGAGTCTCCACTCATGCTCTCGCGGCTCCGGCTTCCAGCCGGTGGCTTCGACGACGAGTGGAAGCTGAACGGAGCTGTTGAAAAGGGAAGAAAGAAAATCGCGAACGCCAGGAAAATTGCTTGCGCCCCAAGCGAAACCTCCTAGTGTCCGCGCTCCCCGCTCCCGGCGGGTGCTGTCAGGCCCGCGCCAGCGGGTGCTGCACATGGCCCGCCCCGGCGGGTTTTTCAGTCCCCAAATTCCGCCCCGGCGGTCGCGGGGAGCGCCGCCGCAAATATCCATTTTTCCACATGCCAACCATCAACCAGCTCGTCCGCAAAGGGCGCAAAAAAGTGACGGTGAAATCCAAATCACCGGCGCTGACCAATTGCCCGCAACGCCGCGGCGTGTGCGTGCAGGTTATGACCCGTACGCCGAAGAAGCCGAACTCGGCGCTGCGCAAGGTCGCCAAGGTGCGTCTCACCAACGGGCAGGAAGTCATCGCCTACATTCCCGGTGAAGGCCACAACTTGCAGGAGCACTCGATCGTGCTGGTCCGCGGCGGCCGCGTGAAGGATCTCCCCGGCGTGCGGTACCATATCGTCCGCGGCACCCTCGACGCCCTCGGCGTCGATGGCCGCCGCCGCAGCCGCTCCAAGTACGGCGCCAAACGTCCCAAGGCCGGTGGCGACGCCGCCGCCGATAAAGCCAAAAAGAAGTAATCACGATTCTCCCTTAGACGCCGCACCGCCGCATTGCCCGAAATGCTCATTGCCAATTCCTAATTTCTAAATTTTCCCCATGTCCCGTCGTCGCCGCGTCATTCACAAGGTAGAGAAACTCGATGGCCGTTACCACAGCCCCGTGGTCGCCCGTTTGATCAGCACCGTCATGAAGAGTGGCAAGAAGTCGCTGGCCGAACGGATCGTCTACACGGCGATCGAGGAAACCCGCACGGGCACCGACGCCGTCGATCCGCTCGAAGTGCTCAACAAGGCCCTCGACAACGTCAAGCCGCGCCTCGAAGTCAAGAGCCGCCGTGTCGGTGGCGCCACCTACCAGGTCCCGATGGAAGTGCCGCCGGGCCGCCAGATGGCCCTCGCCATGCGCTGGATCGTCGCCTACGCCCAGGCTCGCAAGAATATCCCGCTCGTCAAAGCGCTCGCCTCCGAACTCAAGGAAGCCGCGGCCGGCCAGGGCAATGCCATCAAGAAGCGCGACGACACCCACAAGATGGCCCAGGCCAATCGCGCCTTCGCCCATTTCCGATTCTAAGCTCCCCAGGAACGACGCACCACGCCTACTCCTATGCCTGCCGCCGCTGCTGCCCCCGTATCCACTGGTCCCAACTCGCCCAACCGCCCGTATCCCCTCGAGCGGACGCGCAATATCGGTATCGCCGCGCACATTGACGCCGGCAAGACGACGCTCACCGAGCGCATTCTCTTTTACACCGGCATGATCCACAAAATCGGTGAGGTGCACGAAGGCAACACCGTCACCGACTGGATGGAGCAGGAGCGGGAGCGTGGCATTACGATTACCTCGGCGGCGACGACCTGCTTCTGGCAGCAGCGCAAGGAAGAAGGCGTTTACAAGATTTTCGAAGGCATCAAGCAGCGGGTGAATATCATCGACACCCCGGGCCACGTGGATTTCACGGCCGAGGTGGAGCGTTCCCTGCGCGTGCTCGACGGCGCCATCGCCGTGTTCTGCGGTGTTGCCGGCGTGCAGCCGCAATCCGAAACGGTGTGGCGCCAGGCGACGAAATACAACGTCCCGCGCATCGCGTTCGTGAACAAGATGGACCGTGTCGGCGCGAATTTTAACAACGCCATCAAGGACATGCGCGCCAAGCTCGCGGCGAATGCGTGGCCGGTGTTGCTCCCGCTGGGATCGGAGGACACTCTTCGCGGGCAACTCGATGTCATCAACAAGAAGGCGATCATCTATCTCGATGACGAGAAGATGGGCTCGAACTACAAGATCGAGGAAATCCCGGCGGAATATAAGGACCTCGTGGACAACGCTTACGACGAATTGGTTTCCGCGATTTCCGATCTCGACGACGAAGTCGGCACCGCCTTCCTTGAGGAAAGGCCGATCACCATCGAGATGCTCAAGGCGGGCATCCGCCGCCAGACCATCGCGAATAAATTCGTGCCCGTTGTTGGCGGGTCGGCTTTCAAGAACAAGGGCGTGCAGTATCTCGTCGATGCAGTGGTCGACTACCTTCCGAGCCCGCTCGACATTCCGCCGGCCAAGGGCCAGGACCCCGAAACCGCGGAGCCGAAGGAAGCGGTGACGGACGACAACGGCAAGTTCTGTTCGCTGGCGTTCAAGCTCTGGACCGATCCTTTCGTCGGCAAGCTCGTCTTCTTCCGCGTCTATTCCGGCAAGGTGACCAAGGGCGACACGGTCTACAATCCGCGCACCAACAAGCGTGACCGCATCAGCCGCCTCATCCAGATCCAGGCCGACAAGCGGGAGGACATCGACACAATCTACTCGGGCGACATCGCGGCCATCGTCGGCATCAAGAATGTCACGACGGGCGATACGCTCTGCGACGAAGATCATCCGATCTTCCTGATCCCGCCATCTTTCCCTGATCCGGTGATCTCGATGTCCATCGAACCGAAGACGAAACTCGATCAGGAAAAAATGGGTATCGCGCTCCAGCGCTTGGCCGAAGAAGACCCCACCTTCCGCGTCAAAACCGACGAGGATACCGGCCAAGTGATCATTGCCGGCATGGGCGAGCTGCACCTCGAAATCATTCGCGACCGCATGCTGCGCGAATTCAAGGTCGACGCCGACTCCGGCAAGCCGCAGATCGCTTACCGCGAGACCATCACCAAATCCGCCCACGGTGTCGGCAAGCTCATCAAGCAATCCGGTGGGCGCGGCCAGTACGGCCACGTCGAAGTCGATGTTCGCCCGGCCGAGCGCGGCAAAGGCCACCTCGTCGAGAACAAGATCGTCGGCGGCACCATCCCGAAGGATTACATTCCCGCGGTCAAGAAGGGCATCGACGAAGCGCTCCTCACCGGCGTGCTCGGCGGCTACCCGGTGATCGATTGCGAGGTCGATATCGTTTACGGCAGCTACCACGAAGTCGACTCGAACGAACTCGCCTTCAAGATGGCCGCCATCTTTGCGGTCAAGGATGCCTTCAAGAACGGCTCGCCGATCCTGCTCGAGCCCATCATGAAAGTCGAGAACAGCACCCCCGAAGAGTACCAGGGCGACATCCTCGGCGACCTCAGCCGCCGCCGTGGCACCATCAAGGGCATCGAAAACAAAATGGGCCTCTCCATCGTCAATGCCGAAGTCCCGC